>Ga0307500_10000151_pt1 | contig 22740 bp, 18 predicted proteins | sample 14_S_MG_FD_201362 | JGI IMG/M metagenome (GOLD analysis project Ga0307500, IMG submission 201362) | Soil microbial communities from Populus trichocarpa stands in riparian zone in the Pacific Northwest, United States - 14_S | ecosystem: Environmental > Terrestrial > Soil > Riparian zone > Trees... | reverse complement strand
GGCATGCACGGGATACCGCACGTCACCCACGGCTACGGCCCGATGGTCCCGAACACCGGCTACTTCGCCGCGGCGATCGGATCGGCCATCACCGATGCCGGCCTGCGGGACCCCATCCCGGACGTCTTCGCCGCGCCGTACCTGGACATCTGCCCGCCCGGCCTGCGCGGGGCCGACCCGGGTCCGTGGACCGTGATCCACCCGCTGCGGCCGTCTGCGGGTGAGCTCGACCCGGACGCCGCCCCGCTGCCGGATTTCTCCGCGCTGCCGCACCCGGACACCGTCTACCTCACCCTCGGCACGATCATGAATCAGGCGCCGGCGGTGTTCCGCGCCGTGATCGACGGGTGCCTGCGCTGGCCGGTCAACCTGATCACGACCACCGGGCCGGGCTTCGACCCGGCCCGGCTCGGCCCATTGCCGGCCGCGGTGCACACGGCGCCGTTCATCCCGCAGGCGGCCGTGCTGCCACACTGCCGGGCGGTGGTGTCACACGCCGGCGCCGGCACCATGCTCGGCGCCCTGTGCCACGGCCTGCCGCAGCTGTGCCTGCCGCAGGGCACCGACCAGCCGTTCAACACCGCGGCGCTGCTGCCCACCGGCGCCGCGGTGGGCCTTGACCCCGCCGACATCAGCGCCGACGCGGTGGCCGAGGCGCTCGGCCGGCTCCTCACCGAGCCGTCCTTCCGGCAGGCGGCCGGCCGGCTCCGCGCCGAAATCGAGCAGATGCCCACCGCCGCGGCCGTCCTCGACGTGGTCCTCGCCGCCACCAGGGGCGACCCGGGGCCAGCCGGGACGGCCCAGCGCCTGGCTCGATGAGGGTCGGTTGCAGGGCTTACGTGCGGTGCGCGACCGCGGGCTTGTGATGGGCCACCGCCGCGTGGTGTTCCGCGCCGATCAGGCCGCCGGGGTGGACGTGTACCACGGCGCCGGCCAGCCGCGGTACGGCATGCAGCAGCCGGTGCTCGGCCTCATGGGCCAGTGCGTGCGCCGCGACCAGGGACAGATCCGGTCCGGCGGTGATCGCGGCGTCGGCGTGCAGCGCATGGCCGACCCAGCGGGCCCGCACCAGGCCCACCTCGTCCACCCCGGGGATGGCGGCGAGGGTGTTCTCCAGGTCGTCGACCAGGGCCGGGTCGACCGCGTCGAGCATCCGGGCGAAGACCTGCCGCCCGGCCTGCACCAGGACCCGGCCGATCAGCACCGTGATCGCCAGGCCGACCACCGGGTCGGCCCACCGCCACCCCGCCGCCGACCCGGCCGCGGCGGCAACCACCGACACCGACGTCAACGCATCCGTACGGGCATGCAGGCCGTCGGCGACCAGCGCCGCGGACCCGATCGCCCGCCCGACCCGGATCCGGTACCGGGCCACCGCCTCGTTCCCGACGAAGCCGACCAGCCCGGCAGCGGCCACCAGCCACACCCGACGGACATCCGCCGGCTCCAGCAGTCGCCGCACGGCCTCCCACCCGGCCGCCACCGACGACAGCAGGATCAGCCCCAGCACCACCAGCCCGGCCAGGTCCTCGGCCCGGCCCAGCCCGTACGTGAACCGCCGCGAGGCCGCCCGCCGGCCCAGCACGAACGCGATCGCCAACGGCACCGCGGTCAACGCGTCCGCGACGTTGTGCAGCGTGTCACCCAGCAGCGCCACCGACCCGGACACCGCCACCACGGCGCCCTGCGCCACCGCGGTCAGCAGCAGCCCGGCGAACGACAGCCACACCGCCCGCACCCCGGCCCGGCTGCCCTCCAGCGCCGGGTCCACCCGCTCCGCCGGATCATGCGAGTGCGGCCGGACCACGTGCCCGGCCCGATGCACCAACCGCCGGACCCCCCGGGCGTCGACCCGGGCATGGTCGTCGGAGTGGTGATGGGCGTGTTGCCGGCCGGCGCCCGGGCCATGCCCATGATGCGCGGAGCCGGACCGGTCGTCAGAATGCGGAGGAGTCACCGCCCGACAATATGCTGTCGCCTGCACGACAGTGAAGGTGAGGAAGCGTGAAGGCGACCGCCCCGGCCGGACCCGACCATCTCGACGGACGCCCGTCGGATCGCCAGGTCGCCGCCGCCGTGACCGCGTTCACCCTGCTCGCCGAACCCACCCGGCTCCGGATCCTGTGGGCACTGTCCGACGGCGCCGAACACGACGTCACCACCCTTGCCGGCCTCGCCGGAGTGCCGGCCACCGTCGCCTCGCAGCACCTGTCCAAGCTCCGCCTCGCCGGCCTGGTGACCGCCCGCCGCACCGGCCGCCACGTGCATTACACCGCCCGCGGCGGCCACGTCCGCCGGCTACTGGCCGAAGCCCTCTTCCACGCCGACCACGCCCTCACCGGCGAACCCGAACACGACTGAGCCACCGCCGTAAGACCCCGGCCGGGCCGGAACCGGCGTCCCGGATCGAGCGCCGCCCCCAGCATTTGTCCGGCCGCGGATCGGCCCCTGGACTGGGTCCTGCCGCGGTCCGGGCCGGCTCGGCTCGGGCTGCCGGGGGGCCGCTGCGTAGGCGGGAAGGCACATACGGTGCGCTGTATACGCTGCTGGTGTGACTTCTTGCGTGCGGTTGACCGTCCGGGCGGGCCGGTGAGGTGGCGGTGGCTGGCGTGGGGCGTCGTGATGCTGGTGGTGCTGGCCGGGGTGGGGTTCGGGGTGTGGTGGCTGCGGCGGCCGGATGGGCCGCCGGTGTCGGCGCACGCCGGTGAGGGCAAGGGCTGCCTACCGGTGAGCACCTGGTCGCGGGACCGGCCGGGGGCGTTGGCCGCCGGCGTGGTGATCGTCCGGGACGGGCGGCGGGCGTACGTACCGCTCAGCGGGTCGCAGCGGTGGGAGTACGACGGCTGGATCGTGGACGAGCTCTGCGCCCGGTGAACCGGGCGACCGGCATCGAGGTAGCCAGCTTGTAGCCGACGAGGCTGGCCGGTCCGGGCCGGGCGAGGGCGACCGCGACGCCGGGGCAGTGATCGCCCGGCTCGACCGGCGGGACCGCGGTCGGCCCGGACGCGGGGCCTGCCGGGTCGACCACGGAGCCATGTCGCGGCCGCCCGCCCGGGTGGTCCACGCGTCAGCGCAGCGGGACGGCCAGGTCGAAAGCGGGCTCGTCGGCGCCGACCGTGCGCCAGTCGGCGATGAACACCTGGCGCGGCGCGCCGGCCGGCTCCCGCTGCTGCTCGGCGCACCAGCGTTCCAGCGCGGCGTAGCCCTCCAGCAGCCGCGGGTCGCCGGCCTCGGACCGGGGCAGCCGCAGGTAGACCTCCTCGTGCGCGGCCTCCCGGCGCACCGTGGCACCCGCGACGGCGTCGGCCGCCCGCGCCGCGGTGTCCGGGCCGGCGTCGACCGGGCGGCACAGCTCGACCGGGCCGTCCCCGTCCGCGCTGACCTCGCCGTAGTACACGACGAACGGGCAGTTGTCCGGCCAGGGCAGCGGCGCGGCCGGCCCGGTCTCCCGGAACCGGGTCAGCGCCGAGCCGAGGAAGTCGCCGAGCTCGGCGGCGTGCACGTGGCCGGTGACGGTGAGCAGGCTGCGGTCGGCGACCGCGCGGAGCTGTGGGTCGGGCATCGTGGGTTCTCCTCCGGTGAGCAGGTCGCGGAGGTACGTGACGAGCGCCCGCTGCGCCGCCGACCGGGCCTGCAGCTCGGCCCAGAACCCGCCGACCGCGGCCGCCGCGGCCGGTCCGTCGAGTTCCAGCACCGCGCCGATCCGGGCCAGCGGCATGTCCAGCCGGCGCAGCAGCGCGACCAGCCGGGCCCGCTCGACCTGGTCCGGCCGGTACCAGCGGTAGCCGTTCACCGGGTCGACCCGGGCCGGCCGCAGCACACCGAGCTCGTCGTAGAGCCGCAGCGCCTTCGGCGACAGCACCGCGCGCCGGGCGAACTCACCGATCGGCAACAGTTCCACGCCTCGTCCCTCCGTCCGGGCGGGACGCCCGGCCCGGACACCGTCCGCCCTCCCCCAGGGGCAAGGTCAACCCCACCGGCCGGCTCCGGAGCCGCCGGGCCGGGTGATCAGCGGTCGGCGAGGTGGCTGTCCAGAGTGGACGCTTCGGCCCGCAACCGGTCGGCCTGGGCCTGGTGCCCGGCGTCCGCGTAGCCGGCCGCGGCCGCCAGCCGTTCGGCGATCTCGACCCGGACGATGGCCTCGGCCTCAGCCTCGGTGAGCGATCGGCGGGGCACCTCGGCGGCGCCGAGGCCGGCGACCGCGCCGGCGAAGTCCTCGCTCGTGGTCGCCGGGGCTGCCGTCGTGGCGGCGCCGCCAGTCACGGCTTCGGCGTTGTCGATGGCGGCGAGGGCGGACCGCAGTGCCGAGGTGGCCGCCGCGTCCCGGGCCTTCATCGCCGCCGGCAGCGCCGACCGCAGCCGCTGCCTGATCCCGTCCACACCCACCGGCCGAGCCTAACCGTCGCGCCGCTCCGCCAGCGCGGCGCGCAGGTCGGCGCGGACCCGGCCGGCGACGTGATCGATCAGCAACTTCAGGTCGCGGCAGTAGACCGACGGGTGGCGGAACCCGGCGCCGGCCCGGTAGCGATGCGGGTAGTAGCCGCCGCCACAGACCTTGTGCACCGGGCACTCCCGGCAGGTGTCGGACAGTGCGGCGACGCCGATCTGCCGTGCCACCACGCCGGGATGCCGCAGCGCGGTGTCGAGCGGGTCGGAGAACACGGTCAGCCCGGTCTGGCTGGCGCCGTGGAAGGTGGACCGCAGCGTGTCCACCTGCTCCAGCGAACCGTCCGTGTCGATCACCAGCAGCGCCACCGGGCTGAGCCCGATCGACTCGACCCGGCTGCGCCCACCCAGCAGCAACGTGATGATCTCCTGGAAGTACCGGACCTCGGTCTCCATCGGCCGGGCGTCGTACCAGCGGTCGAACGCCGCGATCAACCACTCGCCGTACGGGGCCGTGTCCCCCGCCGGGTTCAGACCTGGTGGCGGGGTCGTCCAGTTGCCGTGCGGGAGCAGCAGGTCAACCCGCGGCGGGGCGAACTCCAACAGCGCCTCGTAGGTGGCCACCGGGTCGGCGTCCAGGTCGATCGTCGCGATCAGCCCGCTGAACAGGTCGGGGTGCAGCGCCGTGAGCTGCCCGATCCCGGCCCGGACCTGGTCGAAGCTGCCCCGGCCGTCCTTCCGCTTCCGCCGCCGGTCGTTGTCGTCCCGCCCGCCGTCCAGGCTGACCCCGACCTTGATCTCATGCCTGGCCAGCGCCCGCACCATCGCCGCGTCCAGCAGCACTCCGTTGGTCTGCACCCGCAGGTCGACCCGCGCCGGAATCGCCTGCCGCAACGTGCTGGCCGCGAACTCGACCGCGTCCACCCCGGCCAGCAGTGGCTCGCCGCCGTGCAGCACGACCTCGACCGCGTCCACCCCGTGCGTGGTCACATGCTCCGCGATCCGCCGCCCCACCTGCGCTACCACCGCCGGTGCCATCACCAGCGGCTTGCCTCGCCAACTCTGATCCGCCATCTCGTACACGTAGCAGTACGAACACGCCAAGTTGCAGCGCGAATGCAGCTTGAGGACAAACTGCTGGAACGGAACCGACTGCCAGCCATCTCGGGCCAGCGCGGCCAGATCAGGCTCGTCCGACTCCAATCCAGCTATGTGGACCAGGCCACTCATCAAGACCTCCACCGCCCGGGACTTCGTCACGTCGCCGGATTCAATCTTGCACTCCATGTAATCGCTGGACTACTCTGCGCCCCTGTCAGGCTTTCCGGGTAGCCCCGAGGTCCATACTGCCCGCTAACGTCCTTCCTTAGTTCCGTTTGGTGCAAGGTGCTAGCATCACGCGGTCAAGTCGTCGTAGTCGGCAACGACGTGGTGAAAAGGCAGAAATACATGGATCTCGCGGACGGTCTCGAGTCGGACCTGGTCGACCTCGGAGAAATTGGTCTGGACAAGCTGGGCCGACTCGACGGCCCGGCCCTCGAGCGGGCCTTACGTCGAGTCCGCGACGATGCTGCCCGCCCGCAAGACGCGCTCGCGGGGTTTAACTCCGCCCTCTAGACCAGTCGAACCGTGACATCTCAGCTAAATTTGCGGCCGCACCGCGTCCCGCGGGCGGACTTCGACCTGCTCGCTGGCGGCTATGGCGACGCGGGCACGATCGGCCTACTGAAGAGTTCTCAGCGCAGTAAGCATCTATTGCAGGTTCGGGAACTGCTGGGCGCCGCTCCGCCCGGCTCGGCCAGGGAGCTGCGGGCCGGGCTCGACCTACTCGCCGAGGTGCAGCGGAAATGGCCCGACCTCGCTGCTGACGTGCTGGTTCATCCGCACGTAGGAGCTTGGGCGGCGCACAGCCTGCGGGTGCTGCGGAGTGCGGAGACCGGCTCCGTTCCGGTCGAGACGGACCTCGGCCATCTGGCTGCCGTGGCCGCCACCGCCGCGATCCGGGCCGGTTTGGACTTCGCTGTCAATATACCGGCCCGAAATGGCATAGCCCATCTGCCTTCGCTCGGTTCGGTCGCGGTCCGAGCCGGCGCCAACACGGTCCCGGTACTTGGGATCGACGGGGCGTTGTTCGTTGACGGACGCCGTCTGCCCGACGACCTCGAGGCCGAGGAGACCGGCTGGCGGCCACTGCGCCGACTGCACGCCACCTCGGGCGGACTGTCGATCAGCCTCGAACTCGACGACCTCGATCCGTACCGGAACTGCCACCGACTGGACGCTGCCGACCGGTTGGACCGGGCCGCCGTCGACCTCTGGCAGCGCCGGGTCGACGAGGCCTGGCCGCTACTGGTCCGGCACCACCGCAGGTATGCCGAGGCGATCGCGGCCGGCCTGGTTTCGCTGGTCCCGCTGTCGGCTGGGCAGACCACCCGCGGCGTCAACGCCACCTCGATGGACGCGTTCGGCTCCATGCTGGTGAGCCCGCCGGTTGACGGCCAGGGCCTCGCGGTAGCCCTCGTGCACGAGTTTCAGCATGCCAAGCTGGGTGCTCTGCTCGGCCTGATCGACCTGCACGACGATAATTCGGAGCCGCAATATTACGCCCCGTGGCGGGATGATCCACGCCCTTTGGGCGGCTTACTGCACGGCGCGTACGCCTTTATGGGGGTGGCCGGCTTCTGGCGCGTACAGCGCACCACCGCCGCCGTCGGGAATGTCGACTTCGCGCATTTCGAATTCGCCCGGTGGCGGGAGCGGGTGAACCGCGTCCTCACCGTGATCGTCCGCTCCGGGCATCTCACCGATGCTGGTATCGAGTTCGTCGCAGGCATGCAGGCGACGCTGGACGAATGGCTTGCGGAGCCGGTTCCGGCACCGGCGCCGGCACTCGCGCAGGACGCCGCCGATGACCATTCGACAAGCTGGCGGATACGAAACCTGCAGCCGGATCCGGCCCAGGTCAAGCAGTTGGTGAAGGCGTGGCGGACCGGCGACAAGCCACCGGCCGGCACGATGCCGATGAAGGTGATTCCGAGCGAGTCGCGGGCCCTGGTCGAGAATGTGCGGCTTGATCTGGTCGGGCTGCGGATCAGTGCGCCCGGCCGGTTCGCCCAGTTGCTGGACGATCCGGCAGCGCTGGCCGACGCCGCTCCCAGCGCCAGCAGCGGCGACCTCACCTATGCCCGGGAACAGTATGCCGCCGCCGTCCAGGAATACCGGAAGCTCATTGTCGCCGAGCCGACCCAGCGCACGCATTGGGCCGGCCTGACGCTGGCGCTGCGGCGGCTCCGGCCGAGCCCGGCCACCACGGCGCTGCTCGGGCATCCCGAAGTCGTGTTCGCCGTCTATCAGGACCTGGTCGGGGCCGGGGAGACGCCAGAGCCAGATGCGCTGGCTGACTGGTTGGCCGGGATAGTGCCCGGCCAACCGGTCAGCTGACGCCCCGATCACGGAGTCGCCGGCTCCACGTACAGTGAATTGTAGCGAGCGGCCTCGGCCAACTGCGTTTCCGGATGCGAGTGACCGAGCACCTTTCGCATTCCGGTCACGACCTCGTCGGTGAGCCGCCGGGCCGCCTCGTCATTGCCGGTATGCCGCAGGTCGATCGCCAGGTTGCTGGCGCAGACGAGAGTGTCCGGATGAATCGCGCCGGACACCTGCCGGAACCGCTCGAGCGTCTCCTCCCCCAGTTCCCGGGCGCGGGAGTATTCGCGGGCGGCCGAGTAGTCGACGGCCAGGTTGATCGCGCAGCTGAGCGTGAACGGGTGATCGGCGCCGAGCACCGCGCTGAGACCGGCGTACGCCTGTTCGTCGAGGTTGCGGGCGACCGCATACTCCCCGGACGCGCGCAACGCGATCGCCAGGTTGGTCGCCGCCGCCAGCGTGAATGGATTCTCGCCGCCAAGAACCGACTTGTACCGGTTGTAGGCGTCCTCGCCGCCCAGTCGGGCCTCGGCCTGCCGGTCGACCAGCACCAATGAATTCGCCAGCGCGATCATCGCGCCCAGCGTGTCGGGATGGTCGCCGCCGAGTACCCGTTGCGACCGCGTCACCAGTTCCTCACCGACCTGGCAGGCCTCGCCGTATTCGCCGAGGCTCCGCAGGGTCAGCGTGTGTACCCGGGTCGCCCGCATGACGTCGGAATGATCGGGGCCGACCTTCGCCCGGTGCAGCGGCAGCGACTGCCGCTGCAGGGCCAGCGCGCTCTGGAACTCCCCGAGCCCGTAGAGGTCCCGGGAAAGGCTGCTGATCCCGAAGAGGGTGAGCGGGTGGTCGTCGCCGATCACCCGGCGGCGGCGCTCGATCGTGTCCTCGTCCAACTGGCGGGCCTGCTCGAATTTGCAGAGCAGCCGCAGGTCCACGGCGAGGTTGTTGGCCGAATTGAGCGTGCTCGGGTCGTCCTCGCCGAATACCGCGCGGTGCCGCTGCAGGTTGTCCTCGTCCTGGTCGCGCGCCTGCTGCCAGTGCCCGAGCCAGCGCAGATCGGCGCCGACGCTGTTGGCGACAGCCAGCGTGTGCTCGTGGTTCTCACCGAACGCCTGCCTGGTCCGGGCCCAGATCTCCTGATTCAACGCCCGCGCCTGCTCGGTTTCACCGACCGACCGCAGCGCGTTGGCCAGGAACCGGCCGACCACCAGGGTCTGCTCGTATTCCGGACCCAGCCGGGTATTCCAGTCGTTGTAGGCGTGCTCGGCCAGTTGCCGGCTGCTCTTGTAGTCACCGGTCACCCACAGGTAGCGCACCTGGTCCAGGACGACTTTGTGGCTGTCCAGGGTGTCGCCCTCGATGAGGCCGGCGGGCTGGACGTGCGGCGCCAGTTCGGCGTGCCGCGGCCAGATCAGCGGATCGTCGGTCGGGTCACCAGGATTGGCCGCGGCCAGCAGTTCGTGCACGCTGCGCCGGTAGGCCTCGCGCTGCTCCTCGGAGAGGCGGTCGCGCAGCACCGCCTGCACCAGCCGGTGGATCTCGATGCTGTTCCGGGCCGGATCGACCTTGGCCAGGCCGTAGCGGCTGATTTCGCGCACCGCCCGGCGCAGCGGGATCTCGTCCCGCACGGTGGCGTCCAGCGGTGACGGCAGGCTGGCGTACCGGCCCATCGGCAGCAGCCGGACCGAGACCGGCTCCGAGCCGAGGAACGAGCACAGCTCCAGCAGCTGCACCGCCGCCGGTGCCTGCCGGCTCAGCTGGTCGAAGGCCAGGCCCCAGGTCGCGGCGACCGGCAGCGGGTAGTTCGTCGGCGGGCTCTCCTGTAGCAGCGGGCCGACCTGCTCAGCCAGCAGGCGCAGGTACTCCGGCACCGGGGTTGCGGTGGCCAGCATCCAGGCGGCGGCTTGTTCGAGCGCCAGCGGCAGGTCGCCGACGCTCTCCGCGAGCTGGTCGGCGTCCAGCGTCGAGACCTCGGGCAACCGGCGCCGGATCAGCTCGGTGCTCTCGTCCCGGCTGAAGACGTCCACCTCGACCGTCTCGGCGACCCCCGACCAGGCCCGGTTCCGCGATGTGATCAGGATGTGCCCGCCGGGGGTGGACAGGAACCGGTCCAGATCGTCGGGGCGGTCGGCGTTGTCGAACACCAGCAACCAACGCCGGTACGGACGGTGCGTACGCAATGCGTCGTGCACCGCCACCAGCGTCTTCTCCACGTCCTCGCCCGGCGAAATGCCGAGCCGGGTCGCCAGCGAGGCCAACGACGACCGGATCAGGGCCGGCTGCTCGGCCGGCACCCACCAGACGAGGTCATACGAGCTGGCGAACTGCCAGACGTACTCGACCGCGACCTGCGTCTTTCCCACACCGCCCAATCCGTGCAGGGTGTGCGGCAACAGGGCGGTCAGTTTGTCGGTCAACTGATCGCGCAGCGCCTCCAGCAACTCCACCCGTCCGGTGAAGTTCGGGTTGCGGGCGGGCACATTTCCCCAAACCGCCGGTTGACTGCCCGACGGGTCGTGTCCGGCATCAGTATCGGCGGGCGGCAACGTCTCGGGCACGGGAACTCCCTGGCTTCTCGCAGAGGGGCGAAAACTGCCGTCGCGTGGCCCTGTTGGTGACCCGTCGACGTCCATGGGGCGGCCAGGTATTGCCGCTGGCGCGACCACCCCAGGGCCCGCGGACGAGACCAACTCGCTCGCCAACTTGTCAGCAATGGCACGATACCTGCCGCCCATGCTGTGCAAAACTGTCTGAGCCACGGCCGCGAACGGCCGGTCGGCCTCGCTGATCGAGCCGGCCGCGCCGACACCGGCGATCAGCGCCGGGAAGTCCAGCGTGCCGCCCAGGCGGCGCTGGACAAAACCCGAAACGCGACTGAGGATACGCAATTCGGTCAACTGGTCCAGCGTGGTCAGCAGAACCTCACGGACCCCGGGCCGGAAGTCGTACCGCACTTCTTCCGGTGGCACCGGCAGGTCGGCCGGGGTGATCCGGTGCATTAGACCGGCCAGAAACACCTCGGCCAGATCCCGGGGCCGCGAGCGGGGCAACATCAGATCCTGCACCAGCCGCATCACCGGCAGGCTCAGTGGCGCCGCGGCAAGATAGCCGGCCAACTGGAAAGCGACCGGCGAGGCCGTCGTCCGGAACCGCAGAACGCGCCGGACCGGCGCCAGGGTGACTTCGTCGGCCGGTTCGTCTATGGGCGCCGGTATCCGTGCGCCGGTGAAGACCGCCATTCCCCAGATACCCTCGGCCGCGGCGGTGCCGGCGATCAGTCGGGCCCAGCTGGCGAACCACCGCGCTTCGGGCTCCAGCACCGGCACCGCGACGCCACGGGCCCCCGGGGCCACGTCCCCCGGCCGGACCGTGACCCTGAGCGCGGCATTCGGTAGGCCCGGCCGGGCCGCGGTGAATCGGGCCCGGGTGAAGTTCAACGGCGAGCAGCGGCGCCAGAGCCGCTGCGGGAGGGGCTGGACTATCGCGACCGGACCGGTCTGACCCCACAGCTCCAGCCATCTCAGGATGGTGCCGTTGCGCCAGGCGGCGCCGATGCAGTCACTGATCACCAGAATCGCCCTGCGCCCGGTCGGGTCGATCAATTCCCGATGGCTCCGGGCGGCCGCCGGGCTTCCCGCCGAATCGCCGCGCAGGAGCAGCCCACCGGCGCCCATGTCACAGTCGACGTGCCAGGCCCGAACGTCCCGGAATGCGCCGAGCCGGGCCAGCAACCGGCGCAGTTCGGCGACGGTGGGCCGCCAGACCGCCATCGACGGCGCCTCGTCGATGACGACCGCGAGATCGAGCCACCGGTCCGGCGCCGGGTGGTAGACCGGGAACCACGCCCCGGCCTCAGCGCTCGCCTGCGCGGTCGGTTCTTCCTGCAGTCGCACCTCCCACTTCGACATCACCTTGCGGCGGAACGGTCGCAGCGCCCGGGCCAACGCCAATGTGTTGGGCAGCGCCGGGACGGTCGGGCTCCGCGCCGCGGTCGCCGGCCGCTGCCCGGGTGCGGTCCGGCCCGGGGGCAGGTACAGCCCGGCCGACGGCGCCTCCGCCTGCCCGTTCGACCGGGTGGTGGGCTCCGGTGCGGGCGACCCGGACGGCTTCTCCGGCGGCGGCGGAGCCTGGCCCGGCCGGGACCGGTCCGCGTCCAGCGGCGATCCTTCCGACCGGACGTCGACCGGCGGCGTCCCGGACAGTTGCGGGGCGAGCCAGAGCACCTCGGCGACTTCTTCGGCGCTGAGGCCCAACTCCGCGTCGGTCAATGCCGCCAGCAGCCGGTCGATCATTCCGGCCTCGCGGTGTCCAATTGGCGGAGCAGGGCCGAGAGCAGCCGTTCTCGGGCCGAGTCCGGTGGGCGCAGCCCCGAGGTGACCAGATAGACGGCGTTGAGCAGTTGGTCGGTCGCGAGATCGCCGCGCTCGCGCAACTCGGCGAAGTCATGGACGAGGGCACTATTCTCGGTCGCCGCCTCGGCGCCGAGCAATGCGGACACAATCTTCGTCAGTTCGGCCTCCCCGGGCGGCCGGATATCCAGGCGCAGGCAGCGGCGCAGGAACGCCGGCGGGAATTCCCGTTCCCCGTTGGAGGTGATCACCACGATCGGGAAGGCGCGGCAGCTCACCCCGCCGCGAACCACCGGCGCGCGGTCGCCATCGGCGGTCATCACGTGCACCGTCGACTGCTCGTCGGGCAGCCGGGCCAATTCCGGGATGATGAACCGACCCTCCTCGAACAGGTTCAGCAGGTCGTTCGGTAGATCGATGTCGCTCTTGTCCAACTCATCGATCAGCAGTACCCGCGGCCGGGCCTGCGGCAGCAGGGCGGTCCCGAGCGCGGCCAGGTTGAGATACCGGCCGATGTCCGGGATCCCGGCCGCGCCGGTGGCCAGCGTCTGCAGGTTGGTCTCCTGCAGACGGCCGATCGCGTCGTAGCCGTACAGCCCGTCCTGGACGGTCGATCTGCTGGTGATCGGCCAGTAGAGCACCGGCCCGAGGCGCAATTCATAGGCGATGCTGTAGGCCAACGTGGACTTTCCGGTCCCGGGTTTTCCGGTGACCAGCAACGGCCGCCGCAGATACAGCGCCGCATTGACCATCTCGACCACCTCGTCGCTGGCCAGGTACGCCTTGGCCCGGTCGTCGATGCCCGGCCGGTGCACCGGGCCGACCGGGCGGCCCGGCTGCGATTCGATGAGCGGGCCGCCCTCGAAAACCCGCCAGCGCGGTGGCGGCGGCAACCGCAGGATCTCATCATGCGGCTGGCCGCTGCCCCGGTAAATGCGCCAGTCCAGGCCGTTCACCCCGACCGGCGGCGTCGACCCGTCATTGTCCGTCACTACTGGTCCGTCCTCTCAAACTGGCGCTGGTGCGGCGAGCGGATTCTCCGGGGGCAACCGATCGGGGTCGTCCCAGAGCAGCGACAGGTGCCGGCCGAGGTGGTCGGAGACCGGGCCGTGCCGGGCCGCTTCCTGGCGCAGTCGCAACACCAGGGCCGGCAGGTCGAGCAGCGGGCGCGCATACATCTGCTGCGGTATGTCGGCCTCGAACTGCGCGGCGCCGCGACGGTCGCGGCACCAGAGCATTACCGGCATGCCGGCGCCGAGGCCGGCCACGATCGCCGTCGGCAACGGGCCGGGCTCGGCGGCGAACGACACGATCAGGCAGACCGGCCATTCCTCGCCGAGGGTCAGCACCGGCCCGTGGTTGGCATTGTGGTCGGCCTGCCGCCACTGCAACCACTGGACGAGTTCGGCCCTGGCGGTTCCACCGAAAGCCAACATGTGCCGCCACCGCCGCAGCCAACGGGCCCGGACCATGGGATTGCGGATCCGGTCGAGACTCCGCACGACGACGGGGTAGTCAATGCCGATCTCGTGGCGCAGGCCGGTCAACACCACCGGCCACTGGTCGACCTCGTGCCCGAGCAGCTCCCGCGGCAGCACGAATTCGATGGTGACATCGCCGATCTCCTCCATGCTGCTGCGGGTGAGGCTGGCCAACGCCGCGTCCAGCTCGGCGGGAAGCTCGCCCAATGGGATCGGCCGCTCATCGTTCACGTAGAGCGCGCGGCCGGTGCCGTCGTCGTGCTGCAGCCAGATCGACATCAGGTACCGATCCGGCTGCGGGCCGTCCTCGCGCAGTTCGACTACCACAAAGGAGCGCTGCGGTGATGCCGACGCGGCGCCCGGCCCGGTCCGGATGCGGTCGAGATCCGCCGTGGAGAGGCCCAGGTCGCGGGCCAGGTGTTCGATCCAACCGGTCAGCTCGGCCGCCATCGACTCCGGGATCCGGTCGGCGAGCCGGACCAGGAACACAAGCAGCGGAGGCGGCGCGCCCGGCATGGTCGCCGCCGAGCTGAGCGCCCGGATCAGGCCGACCTGGTCGAAGAGGGCGAGATCGGCCGGTGGGCCGAGCGGACCGGCGGCGTCCCGGGTCGCCGCCCGCAGATCGGTGGGATGAACGCCCTCCAGTACCCGGCCGAGGCTGGGCTGTTCCAACGGCGGCACGAGCGGCAGCACCTTTCCGACCAGCCCGCGCAGCCGGATCATCGCCCGGCTGTCCCCCTCGAAATTGCCGGCGATCTCGACCAGCCGGCTGAGCGCGTCCGCTATCGGGCTGGCCAGGCACTCCGTGATCAGACCCCAGAGGTCGTACCTGGTCTCCTCACGGCGGGGGAAGTGCAACCGGTGGCCGAGCTCGTGTTCGAGTTCGGCCACGAGGGTGTCGCGGTTGATCCGCTGCTGGACGAATCCGAGCAGCTCGAACTCGGCCACCAGTTCGTTGCGGTACCGGAAATCCTCATTCACCGGCGCCCGCCAACCGGCATCCCGGACCAGCCGACCGCGCGGGTGGTGCTGGCGGCGGCCGCAGTGGTCATCGGCGCCGTCGGGGACGGCGCAACCGAGTGCTCCGAACCGTTGCCGTCCGACCGCGTCATTGCCTGCCCATCCGACATCATCGTGCTACAGCGTTGGTACAGCAGTGAACAGCTAGTTGCCGGCCCGCGCCAGCGTCTGGGGGTTGTCCGTTTCTGCTCGTCGCTGGCTGGCGGGCGCCTGATGCGGTAGAGGCCACACGCTGGCTGGCGGTTTGCCAATGAACCGGACCAATCCCCCGGTGCTCGTGGTCGGTACGCGTCCGGGACTCACGCGTCCGACATCACGCGTCGGGGAAAAGCCGTCCGGGGAGGAGCCGCCCGGGGAGGAGGCGTCCGGGGAGCCGTTCGGAGAAAGCCGTCCGGGAGGAGCCGTCGGAGGAGGCGCAACGGCATCAGGCCGTCAGGGCATCGCGTCGACCGGGACCTCGGCGACTCCGCGGATCAGCCGGAGCATCGGGACCGAGTCGCCCTCCACGGCGCGGATCGCTTCCAGCAGTTCCGGCAGGCCGTTCGGAAAGTTCAGGCACGTCTGCAGGATCGCCCAGGTGTCGAGGCGCGCGTTCGGGCGGCGACCGATGGTGGCGCCGATGTCGCGACGCAACAGGCAGATGATCTGTTCGCGGCTGCGGTCGTCGGCGACGGCTGGCACCGCGAGCATGGTGTCGAGTAGGTCGAACAGCCAACCACGGCGCAGCGGGCGGGCCGCGGCAAGCTGCCGGGTGAGTGCCGGGAACACCTCGATGGCGGCCTCGATGGGCAGCATCCAGGCGTGTGGGGCCGCGGCGGTGGGATCTTCGGCCACGACGATGCCGATCACCGCCCCGGAATGTGCGTCCAGCACACCGGCGCCACGGAAACCGCGGCCGATCCGCGGGCAGGGCACGGTGTCCGCGGCCAGCTGGATGCAGCCACTGCCCGGAGCACGGCCGCCGGCGGCACGGGCCCGCGCCCAGATTCCCTCGGCGAGCCGAGGTGGGTAGCCGTGGACGAGCACCGGCCGGTTGCCCGGCTCGCCGCAGGCGGCCAGCCGGGCCGGCCCGGCTGGCGACTGGCTGGCGAGATGCAGCAGCGCGAGCCGGCCAACGGCGGTCCCGGCTGCCACGTCGGCCACGTGGACCGCGGCCGGCACCGCGCCACCGCTGCGCGCCGCTGGGAAAGCCACGGTCACGGCCGCTCTCGGCGGCCCGTCCGGCGTCGGGTCGTGCCGATCGCCCAGGACGTCCGCGGCCGTGAGCACGAGGTCGGTGTCAACCAGGACGCCGGCGCCACGGGTATGACCGGCCAGGTCGCAGACCCGGACCCGCCAACCTTCGCAGACCTGTGGACCGCCCATAGCTGGAACAGGAAGACCCGCCGCGGATGAGCCCTCGCCGTCCGGTCCGACCACCGACCACCTCAGAATAGCGATGAGTTGATGACACAGTGTTGGTATAGGAGCCAACAACCATCAGTTGGTGGGCGCAAGTGGTTCCGGGGACTTATCGGCCGAAGGAGGGAAATTCTTCCTGCGACCGGGTCAGTCCTGATCCAGTTGCAGCAGGCGGACCGTCGCCGCGAACTGCTGAACCGCCGGGGAGTGCGGGCTGGTCAAGCACAGCGCCTCCACCAGCGCCGCCCAGGCACCGGGGTAGTTCTGGCAGGTCTTCAGCAGCGCGATCGCTTCGGCGCGGCCGGCCGACTGGCGCGGCACGGCGTGCGTGACGTAGCTGGGCAGCAGGTCGAGCAACTGCTGCCACTGGGCAGGCGCACCGATCTCGGAAATCGCGAGCAGCCCATCGACGAGATCGGCGAGATCCCGGATAGTGAGCCGGCCGGCCGACGGAGCGCTCGACACCCCGGCGAACTGCGGGCCGGCAGGCCGGGGCGCCAGCGGGCCCGGCGTGCTCGCCAGCTGGGCGGCCGGCATCATCGCCACCGCGCCGCCGGGCGTGCCCGGGCCCAGCTCGGGCAGCGAGCGGCCGGTCAGCAGGCGGAGCAACGGCTCGGCGTTCTCCGGTGTGGGAGCGGCTATGCGGTAGTGCGTGGTCGAGGTCGGGCCGAGAAACGCCGGGATGTCCTCCAGGCGACTGCCGGCGAGCAGCACGGGCAGGAACTTGCGGCGCGCCGCGGTCGGATCGGCGTACAGCGCCTCCCGGACCAACCCAGACTCGAACACCACTCCGCGGCTCTCCTGCGGCAGGGCCAAGCCCTCGGCCCGGCGCCGGTACGCCGCCGAGGCGATCACCAGGACATAGTCGGCCTCGCGGACCTGCTCGATCATCCACAGCGCCCAGTCCTGCGGGGTCTCTGCCGCCGAGAGGTCGAGCCGCGCGTCTACCCCATACGTCCGCAACAGCAGCCACAACTCGCGTACCTGCTCCATGTGCTCGGCCGAGCCATGCGCGTACGAAATGAATACCCGCACTGGCCGTTCGGTCGACCGGGCCTCCACGCGCCCTCCCCCGCACGAGACCACTGTCGCGCCCATCGGACCCTGGTGGCGCAACGATGTCGCATGCGAGGTCACGGTAACAAGAGTCTCCGGTCGAACAGCACCCCCACGGGCAGATCCTGTGACCGCCCGTAGGCGCCAAATCCGGATGCGGCTCACCAGACCGCCCTGATATGCCGACGTCATGCCAGAGTTGCGCCCGCCGACCGTCGCTGTCCGTACCTCCTTCATGGCCGCCATGGCCGAATTCGTCGCCGAAGGCCGGGGCCAGCCAGATGACCACAGCATGGTGGGGACCGAGATCAACTGGCTCCACGACAATGGTTGGTCCGACCCGGCCGCCTTCGAACTGTTTGTGCGCTGGCTGCGGGCGCAGGAGAAGGCGGAACCGACGCCGTCGGACCACGTGCCGGCAACGACGCTCTGGTGGCTGGATGGCACCGACTACCTTGGCCGAATCGCGATCCGGCACCGACTCACCCCCGAACTGCACGAGTACTACGGCCACATCGGCTATGACGTCCGCCCGACCGCGCGCCGGCGTGGGCACGCCAGCGCGATGCTGGCTGCGGCGCTGCCCATCGCCAACCGCCTCGGCGTCGCCACGGCGCTGGTCACCTGCGACCACGGCAACGTCGGCTCTCGCACCGTGATCGAGCGCAATGGCGGGATCTTCGAGGACCAGCGGGGCGACAAACTGCGATTCTGGGTGCCAACCGCCGACGCGAGATCGCCCCGGTAGCCGGCCGGGATGGACGGCTGACGGACCAGACGCTTGCCATGTCGCCCACCCTACTCGAACATACGTTCGAATCAAGTGGTACGGTCGTCCGGTGACCACCACCTTCCAGGCCTCGCTGCTCGACTGCCGGGACGAGGTCGAGCTTGGCCCGCTCGGTGCATCGGTTCAGCGCACGATGCTCACCGATGGTGCCTGGATCGACGTGCGGCGGGGCTGGGTCACGGGCGCGGACGCACTGTTCGAACGGTTGGTCGACGCGGTGCCGTGGCGGGCGGAGCGCCGGCAGATGTACGACCGGGTGGTTGCGGTGCCCCGGCTGGTGGCGTTCTACGCCGAGGCCCAGCCGCTCCCTGACCCAGCGGTCGACGCGGCGCGGCAGGCCCTCGACGCGCGGTACGCCCCCGAGCTCGGCGAGCCGTTCCGCACCGCCGGCCTCTGCCTCTACCGCGACGGACGAGACAGCGTCGCCTGGCACGGCGACACGATCGGGCGTGGCAGCACCGAAGACACGATGGTCGCGATCGTCTCTGTCGGCGCGCCACGCAGCCTGCTGCTGCGGCCCCGGCTCGGCGGCGGTCCCACGCTGCGGCACGACCTCGGCCACGGCGACCTGATCGTGATGGGCGGCAGCTGCCAACGCACCTGGCAGCACGCCGTCCCGAAGAGCACCCGTGCCCTCGGCCCGCGGATCAGCATCCAGTTCCGGCCGCGGGGCGTCCGGTGAGCCCGCTGGCGAGGTCAGCCGAGGCGGACGTCGAGAACGCGGACCGCCGAGGGTGTCGTGCCGGTGGAGCGCTGCTGATAGAGGATCGACAGCACACGCTCGCTGGCCAGCCGCGACCTGTCGACGATCACCTCACCGAACGCGTTGAGGCCCGCCCCGTCGTACCGGACGGTCCAGTCGGTCCAGTTGCTCGCTTTGCTGGCCGTGATGATCCGCCCGAACGGCATCACGACGTAGGCGTTGTCGGCGGAATCGAAGACCAGTTGCGACCGACCGGTGGAGTTCGGCGCCACCGGGATCTCCACCTTGTGCCAGCCGCTGGTGTCCCGGTAGAGATGGAAGTCGCGGCCGGACGAGGTGCGCTGCGCGGCGTAGCTGCTCACGCACTGGGTAAAGCGGCCAGGCACGTAGCTGATCACGGCATGAATCTGGCCGGCCGCATCCACCGCCTGGCTCTCCTGGTTCATCAGCGCGTGGTCGACCGAGAGCGGGTCCACCACAGTTCCCGGGCTGCTGACATTGACCAGCTGCCCGCTGCCGATGGTGCCGACCACGGTGCCGGCGTCGTTGCGCCAGGTGCGGCCGGAATCGTCGCTGTAGACATGGCCGGTGTCGTGGTTGGCCAGGCCGCCCTGGTTGCAGAGCACCGCGGTGTTGCCTTCCCGCCAGGTGTAGGTGGCGTGCAAGCGGTTGCCGGCGTAGGTGAAGCCGTGCAGGTACATGTTGCGCGTGGTGCTGGTCGCACTGTTCGCCGAATACGAACCGGTCGCGCTGGTCCAGGCGCCGAGCGCGGTCCAGGTTCCACCGTTGTATTCAGCGATGTCGTTGACGCCGTTCCCCGAACCGCCGGTCCGGTACGACAATTGCAGCCGGTTCTGCGGCGTGATCGCGAACTGAGGGTAGGTGATCGAGCCGAGTTCGAGGCCGCCCAGGGTGCGTTGCTCGGCGCCGAACTCGGCGATCGTCCAGCTGTGGCTGGCCGGGGAGCTGGCCAGCCCGGCCACCGACCTGAGATAGAAGACTCTGGTGTTGTGGGTGTCCATGGCCACGTGCAGCCGGCCGTCAGCGGGCGAGATGCCCAGCGAGATCACGTTGTGCGAGTCGTCGGTGCTGAGCTGATGCGACAGCTGCAGGGTCTGCCAACCGCCGGACGGCAACGACCGCCGGGCGAGCACCGCGTTGCGGTTCGAGCGGTACCAGGCCGCGTACTGGTAGCCGGCGAAGCTGACGATGCCGTTCTGCTGGAACGACTCGTTGTTCACCAGGCCGTCGTACGAGACGAAGTACAGCCCGGCGGAGTCGAGCACCGTGTTGCCGAGCACCGTCACAGCCGGCGCGGCGAGCGCCGGCGTCGCGACGCCGATCGGCACCACCACGGCAGCGATCGCCGCCATCAGCACGGTCAGCAGCCGGCTGCGTCGGCAGCGATTCCGGGCAGCAGAGATCGACGCGGTAGCCATCGTCGAACAACTCCATCCACGCAGGCCGCAGTCGGGTATGAATCCATGCCGCGCCGCACGACTGGATATTGCGAGTCTCGCGCACGACTCCGCTCAGCCGGTAGTCAGCGCAGGAACGGTTCCCACTGTCGGGTGTGCCGGACCGTGACGCCCGGCGTGGTGAAGTACGGGTCGGCGGCGATGACACGATCCACGCCGGCCTGGTCAGGCGCGTCCAGGATGATCACTGCGCCGGATTCGTCGGCGAGCGGACCGGCCATCCGAACGATGCCAGCACGGTACAAGTCGGTGAGGCGGTCCCGGTGTGCCGGCCGCGCAGCCAGCCGCTCGGGTGCGCCGCTGAAGCTGAGTTCCACGATCCACATGCCGGGAAGGCTAGGAGCGCCAGGCGCCGCCGTGCTGTATCACCGGATACATGACCTTGGCCTCGATTCCGGCGTTCGCCGGCCTCAGCCCGGCAACACTCAGAGCGCTACGTCAGGCCAGCCGGCCGGTCACGTTCGGCGCCGGGGCGGTGCTGCGGGCGGCCGGCGAGCCCGCGGAGGCGGTGGTGCTGCTGCTGTCCGGCTCGGTGGTGGCGGCCTATGCGGGTCCGGACGGCGAGCAGGTGTGGCCGGCATGCTGGGCCGGGCCCGCCATTGTGGACAAGCCGGCGGCCCTCGGCGGCGGGCGACCGGCGACCGGGCTGCTCGCGACGACGGCCTGCGCCGCCCGGCTGCTCCCAGGTGGCCGGTTCCTCCAGCTGTTGGAGGACGAACGGTCGGTGCGCCAGCACGTGCTCGCCCATCTCGCCTGGGACGTACAGGAGCAGCGGCGGCGGTTCGTACAGGCGACAACCACGACCGCGATCTCCCGGGTCGCCGGCTGGCTCAGTGCCGCGCCGGCCGGCGACCCGATCGCCTGGCGTGGCTCCCAGCAGGAGCTCGCCCACTTCCTCGGCCTCAGCAGGGTCACGGTGCACCGCGCGCTGCAGGCGCTGGTCCGGGCCGGCGCGGTGCAGATGGCCCGGCCCGGTATCCGGGTCCTCGACCGTGGGCGGCTCGAAGCCTTCCGGCCTGCGGTCTGACAGCTTCCGGCCCGGCGGCCGGGATAGGCACAGCCGGGGTGGTGGGCGACGGCAGCGGGCTGATGGTTCGCCGCGGGCGGTACGCGGAGCCGCCCGGGTGCTGGGCACCCGGGCGGCTCCGCTGGTGCGGACTAGGCCGCGGCGGCGAGGCCGGGCTCGGCCGGGATGTCGTCCTTGCGGGCGTTGATGAAGAAGATCACCACCGCCAGCGAGGTAGCCAGCATCACGGCGCCCCAGAAGAAGGCGACGTGGTAGCCGTGCACGTACGCGTCCGGCATGACCTCCTGCAGTTGGCGTGGCGTCTTGGCGTGGCTGGCTATGTAGCCGGTCACCGCGGATGCGTAGAGGGTGTTCAGCAGGGCGGTGCCCAGCGAGCCACCGATCTGCTGGCAGGTGTTCAGCAGGGCGCTGGCCACCCCGGCATCATGTGGGCTCACCCCGACAAGTGCGGTGCTGGACGCCGGGATGAAGACGGCGGCCAGTCCGATGCTCATCACGATCTCCGCCGGCAGCACATGCGTCACGTAACTGGTGGTCGGGGTGATCTGGATCAGGTACAGCATGCCCAGGGTTGCGGCGGCCAGCCCGCCCACCATCAGCGGTTTCGGCCCGATCCGGGGCATCAGCTGGGAGACCACCCCGGCGGTCAGGATGATGCCGGCGCTGAACGGCAGGAACGCGAACCCGGCCCGCAGCGCGCTGTAGCCCAGCACCGCCTGGAGATAGAAGGTGAGGAACAGGAACATCGCGAACAGTCCGGCGCCGACCAGCAGGAAGGACAGGTACGAGCCCCCGCGGTTACGGTCCAGCGCCACCCGCAGTGGCAACAGCGGGTTGCGGCGGCGAGACTCCAGCACGACGAAGGCGATCAGCAGGATCACCGACGCGGCGAGGAAGCCCAGTGTGCGCGGTGCCGACCAGCCAACGTTCGGCTTGGCCGCTTCGGTGAAGCCGTACACCAGGGAGACCAGGCCGGCGGTGGCCAACACCGCACCCGGCACGTCGTAGCGGGTGTCGCCGTGCGCGCGGCTCTCCTTGACGAGCGGCACGGCGATGATCGCGGTCAGCACCGCGATCGGCACGTTCACGCCCAGGCACCAGCGCCAGGAGGCGTACTCGGTAAGCACGCCGCCGAGGATCAGGCCGATCGCGGCACCACCACCGGCGATCGCGCCGAAGACGCCGAACGCGCGGGCACGCTCCTTCGGCTCGGTGAACGTGACCGTGATCAGCGACAGCGCGGCCGGCGCGAGCAGCGCACCGAACGCGCCTTGCAGCGCGCGGGCAGCGAACAGCAGGCCAGCGGTGGACGCGAAGCCGCCGAGGGCGGACGCGCCGGCGAAGCCGAGCAGGCCGATGATGAAGGTGCGCTTGCGTCCGGTGAAGTCGGCGATCCGGCCGCCGAGCAGGAGCAGGCCACCGAAGGCCAGCGTGTAGGCGGTGATCACCCACTGCCGGTCGGCGTCGGAGATGCCGAGGTCACGCTGCGCGGAGGGCAGCGCGATGTTCACGATGGAGGCGTCGAGCACGACCATGAGCTGGGCGATGGCGATGACGCCCAGCGCGAGCCAGCGCTTCGGGTCCACTGGCGCGGTACCGTCCACTGGCCCGGTACCGTAA
>Ga0307500_10000150_pt1 | contig 22752 bp, 15 predicted proteins | sample 14_S_MG_FD_201362 | JGI IMG/M metagenome (GOLD analysis project Ga0307500, IMG submission 201362) | Soil microbial communities from Populus trichocarpa stands in riparian zone in the Pacific Northwest, United States - 14_S | ecosystem: Environmental > Terrestrial > Soil > Riparian zone > Trees... | reverse complement strand
CCGGACCGGCTCGGTGCGGGCCGGGTCGGTGACGGCCGGGTCGGTGACGGCCGGCGGCCGGCCGGCACCGCTGCGGACGGCCGACGACCCGCCCGTCCCGACCGACCCGACCGTCGGCTCCGGCTCCACCCTCGGCACCGGCTGAGCCCGGCCGGCCGGCCCGGCGGCACCCGGCCGGAGCGGCGGGTTTGCCGAGCGTTGGTCGAGCGCTTCCTGATGGCTGTCCCGGCCCCGGCTAGCGTCGAGGTCGCCGCGCCGCCGGCCGGATCGGGACCGCTGCGGGCCGTCTGACCGTGGCCCCGCCGTCATCTCGCGGACAGGACGGCCGGCGACGATCGGTACACGCGCGACGACGGAGGGAGAGCCGCCGTGCTGATGCCGACCGCTGACCCGGTGGCCGTGGCTGCCGCCGCCCCCGGCCCGTATCCCAGCCCGGGCCCGTATCCCGGCCCGGGCCCCGGGCCATATCCCGGCCCGGGTCCGGGCCCGGCCTGGGTGGGCGTTGCCCGCAACGGGCTGGCCGGCGTGCTGGCCGCCGTGGTCGCGGTGCTGCTGGTCCGGCAGCGGGCGATGCTGGACGCCGGTACGGACAGCCTCGCCAGCGCCGACGCCGGGTGGCTGGCGCTGGCCGGCGCGGGCACCGTGCTGCTCTGGACCGCCGGCACGGTCAGCCAGCTCGGCTCGATACCGGCCCGGGTGCCGGTGCTGCGGCTGTTCGCCGTGCAGGTCGCGGCGACCTTCGCCAACCACCTGCTACCGGCCGGGTCCGGTGGGGTGGCGGTGAACCTGCGCTTCCTGCACCGGCACGGGCTCAGCCGCGGCGCCGCCGTCAGCGCGGTCGCGCTGAACCTGCTGGCCGGCCTGGTGACGCACACGGTGCTGCTGGTCACCGCCGTCCTGCTGGCGCCGGGGCCGCTGGCGGCGGCGATCAGCCGCGGCGGCGGACACCCGGGCGGGCCCGGTGGGCTCGGGCCGCACGGCGCCTGGGCGGCCGCCGCCGCCGGGCTGCTGCTCGCCGCGCTGGCGGTGTGGGTGTCCCGGCGGGCCGCCGGCTGGTGCGGCCGGACCGCCCGGCGGTTGACGGCCCGCGTGCTGGCGGATGTCGCCGGGCTGGCCGTGGTACTGCGCAGCCCGACCCGCGCCGCCCAGCTCTGGCTCGGCTCGCTGGCCGTTCCGGTGCTGCACTGCCTCACCCTGTACGCGGTGCTGCGTTCGCTGGGCGGCACCGTGCCGCTGGTCCCGCTGTCGATGGCCTACCTGGTCGCCTCCTCGGTCGCGGCGGCGATGCCGTCCCCGGGCGGCTTCGGCGCGCTGGACGTCGCGCTGGTCGCCGGGCTGGTCGCCGTCGGCGCCCCGGCCGCCGTCGCGGTCGCGACCGTGCTGACCTACCGGTTGCTCACCGTCTGGCTCCCGCTGCTGCCCGGCGCCTGCGTCCTGGCGATCCTGGTGCACCGCCGGGTGATCTGAACCCCGGCGCGGCCACGCCGGCGGGGGACGGTGGCCGGGGCGGATCAGCGGGCCGGGCCGGCGGGCAGCAGGAGGGTGAAGACCGGTCCGGGGCCGGGGCGGGTCAGGACGAGGCGGCCACCCTCGGCTTCGGCGAGGGCCCGGGCCAGCGCGAGCCCGATGCCGTGACCGCCGGCCGGGGCCGCGCGGCGGCGGAACAGCTCGTCGCTGGGCACGGCCACGCCGGCGCCCTCGTCCGCGACGTCGACGGCGATCGCGGTGTCGGCGGGCCGGGCGGTGATCGTCACGCCGCCGGCACCGTGCCGGGCCGCGTTCGCGACCAGCACGTCGAGGATGTGCCGGGTGGCGGCGGCGGACGCGCGGGTGCCGGGTAGCCCGGGTTCGATGGACACCCGCAGCGGCCGGCCGGCGCCGGCCAACTGCCCGCGCCACTGGTTCTGCAGCTCGCCGAGCAGCGCGGGCAGGTCGGCCGGGGTGCGGGCGGTGGGTGCGTCCCGGGCGAGCGCGAGCAGCTCGTCGATGGTGCGTTCGAGCCGGTCGGCGGTCTCCAGCGCGGCGGCCACCGCGGGCCGCAGGTCGGCACCACCGCCGCCGTCCAGGGCGGTCTCCAGCCGGAGCCGGAGCCCGGTCAGCGGGGTGCGCAGCTGGTGCGAGGCATCGGCGGAGAACGCCCGCTCCCGGCCGACCAGCTCGCCCAGCCGTTCGGCGGTGCGGGTCAGCGCCGCGCCGGCGGCGTCGATCTCGGCGATCCCGGCCGGCGCCGGTTGGACGGTGAAGTCGCCCTCGCCGAGCAGCTGGGCAGCGTCCACGAGCCGTTCCAGCGGCTCGGCGAGCCGGCGGGACTGGTGCCGGGCGAACAGCGCGCCGGCGGCCACGGCGCCGGCGGCCAGCCCGGTCAGGCCCAGCCAGGCCACCCCGATCTGCAGGTAGACGCCGGACGCCGGGGACGCCGCCCGGACCACGGCGACCACCCGCTCGCCGCTGGTCACCGGCACGGCGACCACGATGTCGCGGCCGCTGGCGGCACCGACCGCGCCGCTCGCGGCCTGCTCGACCGGGGCGTCGGCACGCTCCGGCCCGCGGCCCTGCAACCGCCGGCCGTCGAGGCTGTAGAGGGCGACGGTGATGTCCTGCTCGGTGGCCGGCAGCCGCGCCGGGGCGCGCCCGTTGACCAGATCCGGCGCCACCTGCACGGCGGCGGCGTCCGCGACGCGTTCGAGGTCGCCGCGTTCGTCGGAGCGGAGCAGCACCACCACGGCCACCGCGAGCGGTACCCCGAACAGGCCGATGGCGAGCGCCGCGGCGAGCACGCCGACCAGCTGGATCCTCCGCCGCATGACCCCCGCCTCCGGTCAGGATGGGTCCCGCTCCAGCCGGTAGCCGTGGCCGCGCAGGGTGGTGATCCGGACGGGGGCGGCGTCCAGGCCGGCCGCGGCCTCGTCCAGCCGGCGGCGGAGCGCGGCCACGTGCACGTCCAGGGTCTTGGTGGAGCCGGACCAGTGCTCGTCCCACACGTCCGACATCAGGGTCTCCCGGCTGAGCGCGGCGCCGGGCTCGGCGGCCAGCCGGGCGAGCAGGTCGAACTCCTTCGCCCGCAGCGGCACGTCCCGGCCGCCGAGCAGGCAGCGGCGGGCGGCGGTGTCCACGGTCAGCGCGCCGATCGTGCGGACCGGCTCGTCCCGTTCGGACCGGGTCGGGCCGCGCCGCAGGTGCGCGTGCACCCGCGCGCGCAGCTCGGCGAAGCGGAACGGCTTGGTCAGGTAGTCGTCGGCGCCCGCCTCCAGGCCGACCACGACGTCCATCTCCTCGTTGCGGGCGGTCAGCATCACCAGCACGCAGCCGGGCTGCCGGACCCGCAGCTGCCGGCAGATCTCGACGCCGTCCAGGTCGGGCAGCCCGAGGTCGAGCAGCACCAGGTCGAACTCGGCGAGCGTCGCCGCCCGCAGCGCCGACCGGCCGCCGCGGGCCCAGGTCACCGTGTGCCCGTGCGCGGTCAGCCCGGACTCCAGCAGCGACCCGATCGTCTCGTCGTCCTCCACCACCAGCAACCTGCCCACACCCGCAGCGTACGGAGGCGGTCCGGGCCGGCGCGGCCGCTTTGCCGGCCGCTAACCCGGCGGTTCGTACCGTCGCTGTCGGCGGGTGCGGTACCCGCGCGGCAGCAGGGGGAACCGTGTCACTGACGTATCCGGAGGCGCTGGTCGTCGGGCTGGTGCAGGGGGTGACCGAGCTGTTCCCGGTGTCCAGCCTGGGGCACAGTGTCCTGTTGCCGGCGCTGCTGGGCGGCCGGTGGGCGCGGGACCTGAGCGTGTCCGCGGCCGAGTCGCCATACCTGGCCTTCGTCGTCGGCCTGCACGTCGCGACCGCGCTCGCGCTGCTGCTGTTCTTCCGGGCCGACTGGGTACGGATCCTGCGCGGCCTCGGCACGTCGGTGCGCGACCGGTCGGTCGCGACCGCCGACCAGCGGCTGGGTTGGCTGATCGTGCTGGCCACGATCCCGGTCGGCGGCACCGGCCTGGCCCTGGAACACGTGTTCCGCACCGTGCTCGGCAAGCCGGTGCCCGCCGCGGCGTTCCTCGTCGGCAACGGGCTGCTGCTGCTCGCCGGCGAGCGGCTGCGCCGGGCCCGGACCCGCCCGCCCGCCGCGGCCACCGCCGGCCCAGCCGGCGGCCGGCCCGGGCCGGCAGTGTCCGGAATGGACCCCGCACTGTCCGGAGTGGAGCGTGAGCGGCCCGGAGTGGACGGTGCGGGGTCCGGAGTGGACGGTGCGGTCGCGGCGGTCGCGGCGGTCGCGGCGGACCGGCGGCTGGCCGGGGTCGGGGTCCGGACGGCGCTGGTCGTCGGCTCGGCGCAGGCGCTCGCGCTGCTGCCCGGGATCAGCCGGTCCGGCGCCGCCATGGTCGCCGGCCTGGTCCGTGGGCTCAGCCACGAGGACGCCGCCCGGTTCTCGTTCCTGCTCGCCACCCCGGTCATTCTCGCCGCCGGCGTGCTCAAGCTGCCCGACCTCGCCGGCCCGCTCGGTGCCGGCATCCGCGGCCAGGTACTCGCCGGCAGCCTCGCCTCCGGGCTCGCCGCCTACGCCTCGGTGCGCTGGCTGACCCGCTGGTTCAGCACCCGCACGCTCACCCCGTTCGCGATCTACTGCGTCCTCGCCGGCACCGCCAGCCTGGCCGTCCTGGCCGTCCTGGCCGCCCGGTAGCCCGGCGGCCGGCCGCACCCACCCGGAGGTCGCGCGGCCCGCGGCCACGGGCGAGGTGGCATTTGACTGACCGGTGGCGTCTCCGTGAGGCTCTCAGGAATGCCGGGAGAGATCGCCGTGCGGAGCCTTGACGCCGAGGGTGTCGGGGCGGTCGACGGCGGGCCTGTCGACGGCGGGCCCGGGGTGCGGTTCGCGGTGCTCGGCCCGCTGGAGGTCACCGCCGGTCAGCGGGTGCTGGAGGTCGGTGGCCCGCGGCTGCGGGCCCTGGTCGCGCTGCTGGTCGCCGACGTCGGCCGGGTGGTCAGCGTCGGCGCGCTGACCGGGGCGCTCTGGGACCAGGACCCGCCACCGGATGCCGAGCGGACCGTGCGGACCTATGTGTCACTACTGCGCCGGACCATGCGGGCCGCCGCCGGCCCGGCGGTGGCCGACCTGGTCGTGACCTGCGCGCCGGGCTACCTGCTGCAGGTGGAGCCGGACGCGGTGGACGCGTTCCGGTTCGAACGGCTGGCCGCCGAGGGGCGGCGGGCGGTGCAGGACGGGCACCCGCGGGTCGCGGCCGCGCGGCTGGAGGCGGCCGCCGCGCTGTGGCGCGGGGCAGCGTACGGCGAGTTCACCGAGATCGCCGCGCTGAGCGCGGAAGGGCGGCGGCTGGAGCAGCTGCGGCTGGCCGCGGTGGTGGACCGGGTGGACGCGGACCTCGCGCTGGGCTCCGGCGACGGGCTGGTGGGCGAGCTGGAGCAGCTGATCACGCGGTACCCGGGGCACGAGCGGCTGTGGGGCCAGCTGATGACCGCGCTGTACCGGGCCGGCCGGCAGGCGGACGCGTTGAACACGTTCCGGCGGGCCCGGCAGGCGCTGGTGGACGAGTCCGGGCTGGAGCCGTCGCCGGGCCTGGTGCGGGTGCACCAGCAGGTGCTGGCGCAGGACCCGCGCCTGCTGGCCGGTGCCGGGCAGCCCGGCCGGGTCGCCGCGGCCGGTGCGCTGGCCGGGTACGAGGCGCCGAACCAGCTGCCCGCCGCGCCCCGCTTCTTCACCGGGCGGGACGACCAGCTGGCCTGGCTGGTCGAGCCGGCCGGTGACCGGCCGACCCTGGTCGTGTCCGCCGTGGACGGCATGGCCGGAATCGGCAAGACGGCGGTGGCGGTCCTGGCCGGCCACCGGCTGACCGAGGCCGGCCGGTACCCGGACGGGGCGCTGTTCCTGGACCTGCACGGGTTCAGCGGCCGGGCACCGGTCGAGCCGGCCGCGGCGCTGGAGGCACTGCTGCTCGGGCTGGGCGTGCCCGGCGCGCAGATCCCGGCCGGGACCGACGCCCGCGCCGCCCTGTACCGCAGCGTGCTGGCCCGGCGCCGGGTGTTGATCATCCTGGACAACGCCCGGGACGAGGCGCAGGTGCGGCCGCTGCTGCCCGGCACGCCGACCTGCCTGGTGCTGGTCACCAGCCGCCGGCGGCTGGCCGGCCTGGACGACGCGGACCACCTCACCCTGACCACGCTCGCGGTGGACGAGGCGGTGCGGCTGTTCCGCGCGGTGGCCGGCCCGGACACCGACGCCGGCGACCAGCCCACGATCGCCGAGATCGTGCGGCTGTGCGGGCAGCTGCCGCTCGCGGTCCGGATCGCTGCCGCCCGGCTGCGCGCCAGCCGAGCCTGGACCGGGGCCGAGCTGCTGGCCCGGCTGCGGGTGACCCAGGACCGGCTGGCCGAGCTGGCCGACGGCGAGCGCAGCGTCGCCGCCGCGTTCACCCTGTCCTACCAGCAGCTACCGGCCGACCAGCAGCGGGCGTTCGGTGCGCTGGGGCTGCACCCGGGCGCGGTGTACGAGCCGCACGCGGTCGCGGCGCTGCTGGACACCACCGCCGAGACCGCCGAGCGGCTGCTGACCGGGCTGCTCCGGGTCAACCTGCTCGACCAGCCCGCCGCCGGCCGGTACCGCCTGCACGACCTGATCCGGGTCTACGCCGCCAGCACCGCGCAGGCCGGTCCCGAGCCCGAGCGGCAGGCGGCGCTGGACCGGCTGTACGACCACTACGCGCACACCACGGCCGCCGCGTCCCGGCGCGCGTACGCCTACCTGGCCGACCGCCGCCCGGGCCTGCCCGCGCCGGCCACGCCGCCCGGGCCGGCCATGCCACCGCTGCCGGACGAGGCCGCGGCCCGGGCCTGGCTGGACCTCGAACTGGACAACCTGCTGGCGACCGCGCAGCACGCCGGCCCGGACCGGCCCCGGCACGTCACCGCCCAGTCGCAGGCACTGCACCAGCACCTGCACAACCGCGGCCAGTACGTCCCGGCCGAGGCGCTGCACCAGCAGGCGCTGGCGGCCGCCCGGGCCACCGCCGACCGGCAGGCCGAGATCGTCGCGTTGAACGACCTCGGCGACATCAGCCACCTGCAGGACCGCTACGACGAGGCGGTCGAGTTCTGCACCCAGGCACTGACGGCCGCCCGGTCCGCGCAGGACCGGGCCAGCGAGATCGACGCGCTCAACGGCCTCGGCCGGGTGCACCGGATGCGCGGCCCCTACGGCCCGGGCACCGACTGCCACACCGAGGCGCTGCGGCTGGCCCGGGAGATCGGCTACCGGCTCGGCGAGCTGCACGCGCTGAGCGGCCTCGGCTGGCTGCACTACCTGCAGGGCCGGTACAGCCAGGCCGTCGAGTGCCACACCGGGGCCGCGCAGACCGCCCGCGACATCGGCCACCGGCTCGGCGAGGTGACGTCGCTGAACGGGCTCGGCTGGGTGCACCGGCTGCAGGGCCGGTACGGCCAGGCCGCCGAGTGCTACGACCGGGCGCTGCGGACGGCCCGGGAGATCGGCTACCGGGTCGGCGAGGTCAACGCGCTGATCGGGCTCGGCTGGGCGCACCGGCTGACCGACTCCTACGTCCGCGCGGCCGAATGCCATACCCAGGCGTTGCGGATCGCCCGGGAGATCGGTGACCGGCACAGCGAGCTGCTGGCCCGGACCGGCCTCGGCGACGTCCATCTCGCCCAGGGCGGGTACGGCTTCGCGGTCGACTGCTACCGGCAGCTGCTGGAGGCGGCCCGGGAGACCAGCGACCGCAACTACCAGCTGGAGGGGCACCTCGGGCTCGGCCGCGCGTACCTGGCCACCGGCCGCCCGGCGCAGGCGGTCAGCTCGCTGCAGGAGGCGCTGACCCTGGCCCGCGCGCTCGACCAGAGTGCCGACCAGGCCCGGGTGCACGACGGTCTGGCCCGCAGCTACCGGGCCCTCGGCCGCGCCGACCGGGCCCGCCGGCACTGGCAGCACGCCCTGGACATCCTGGCCGCGCTCGGTACCGATACCGCCGAGGACATCACCGCCGCCGGCATCCGCGCCGAACTCGGCACCCTGGCCACCCAGGCCGCCGCCCGCTGACCCGGGCAGCGGCGCAGGCCGTCAGCCGGCCGGCCGGGTATTAGGCTGCGGCCGTGGTGCTTGCGGAGTCGTGCGTCGAGCGGTGACCGACCAGCCGCCGAGGGTGCCGCGCGGGTCCGGGGTGAGGGCCGGGCCGGCTGGACGGGTGCTGACCGTTGCCGCCGCGGTGCTGGTGGCGGTCGGCGTGGCCGCGGTGGTCGTGTTCGTGCGCGGGATGCCGCCGCCGGCGGCTGATGCGACGCCGGTTCCGGCCGGCGAGGTCACCCCCGCACCGGCGCCCGGCACCGCCACCCGGCTCGTCCCGGCGGAGGCGTTGTCGCTGTCGGTGCTGCAGCTCAACCTCTGCGACAGCGGGTTCGCGCTCAACTGCTACGCGGCCGGGGCGTCCGTTCCGGAGGCGGCCGGGATCATCGCCTCGACCCGGCCGGACGTGGTCACGCTGAACGAGATCTGCCGGCGTGACCTCGATCTGCTCGTCCCGGCCATGCGCAAGGCGTCCCCCGGCGACCGGCCCTACTGGGCGTTCCAGCCGGCGTACACCGACCGCGGCGGGCCCTACCGCTGCCGCAACGGCGACGAGTTCGGCAACGCGATCGTCGGTCACACGCCGGCCTCGGCCGCGGCCACCAACGTCCGCGGCGGACGCTTCCCGATGCAGGTCGACCCCCGCATCGACGAGCAACGCAGCTGGGCGTGCCTGCTCGTCGTCGGCCGCTTCTACGCCTGCACCACGCACCTGACCGCGCACTCCAGCAACGTCGCGATAACCCAGTGCCGCTACCTGATGAATACCGCCATCCCCGGCGCGTGGGCCGCGATGGGCGGCCGCGGACCCACCGTGCTGGCCGGCGACCTGAACCTGGCCCACCCCGGCACCCCCGACGTGCAGCGCTGCGTCCCGCCCGGCTGGCTACGCGCCGGCGCCGACGTCCAGCACGTGCTGGCAACCAACGACTTCGGCGTCGTCGCCAGCCGGCAGATCGCGATGCGCTACACCGACCACCCGGCCTGGCTGGTCACCCTGCGCATTCCCTGACGGACCGCGCCGGGGCCGAGCCGGCCGGCCGGGCACCAGCTGGGCGTCCCGCGGCGGCGCGGGCTAACCACCGCCCGGCCGCGAACCGGCGACCGCTGGTTGTTGGCCGGCGTCCTGCTGCTCGGCGCCTTGCTGGCTGGCCGGCTGCCGGTCGGGGGCGGCGCGCCAGCGGGCCTCGATCCAGCGGCGCTGCTCGCCGGTTCCGGCGACGACCGACTCCCGCATGGTCACGCTGCGGGCGCGGTCCAACTGCAGCGGCGGCTCGGCCGGCTCGCCGGCCAGGGCGTCGGCCAGGACACTGATCGCGACCTCGTCGGACCGGCCGAAGACGGTGACCCGGGCCTCGCGCTGGGCTCCGGCCAGGGCGTGCAACGGTGCCTCGGTCAGCGCCCGGCGGACCGACCGGGTCAGCTCCGGCAGCTGGCCGATCACCTGCAGGTCGACCAGAACGCCCCGGCTGTAGGCGATGTCCGCGCAGGCGCGCAGCTCGTGCAGCAGCGGGTCCGGCACGTCGTCGGTCTCGGCGAACAGGCGGCGCAGCCGGCTGCCTTCGACCGCGCAGCGGCGCTGGGTGCGGCGCTCGGCCGGGTCGAGCTCGCCGCTGGCCAGGCCGAGCAGCAGCGGAACCACCGACCGGCACACCGTCTGGTAGCGGTCCAGCCGGCTGCGGTGCAGCGCCTCGGCCACCTCCACCCGGCGGTGGACCGCTGCCTGCCGCTCAGCGGCGGCCGCCGCGCGCCGGGCCGTCCCGTCCAGCGCCCGGATCACCAGCGCGAGCCCCAGCTGCAGCGCCGACCAGATGAACGCCACCATCAGGAACCGGGCCAGGCCGTCCCGGTCCGCGGCCCCGTCGCGGACCAGCACGGCCAGGGTCAGGCCCGCGTTCAGCACGATCAGGGCGACGAGCTCGGCGATCGGCCGGCGCAGCAGCACCAGCACGCCGAACCAGCCGGTCGCGCTGATGGCCCAGTGCGCCACCGTGAACTCCTGCCCGGTGCCGACCGCCGCCGTGGCCACAGCGCTGGCCGCGAGCGCCGTGCCGGCCAGCAGCCAGGACGTGACCGCCCCGGTCTGGCGGCGCAGCATCCGGCGCGCGGCGACCACGCCGACCGCCGCCATCAGCGCCCACGCCACCAGTTCCGCACCGAACGACCGGTAGGCCGACCGGTGGCTGATGATCGGGACCAGCGCATGGGCCAGGTGCCGGATCGTCAGCGTCGTCAGCACCACCAGCTCGAACGCACGCTGGTACCGGGTCGCGACCAGGTCGCCGACGCCGTCCGGGCCGGCCGGCTCCCCGCCAGCGGGCTGGGCCGGCGGGGCCTGCGGGGCGTCCGGGCCGGCGGTGGACGGGCCCGGCGGGTCGGTCGGCGCGTCCAGCACGATCCGGGTTCCGGCGCCCGGCTGGGAGGTGATCGCCGCGGAACCGCCGACCCGCGCCAGCCGGGCCACCACCGACTCGCGCAGTCCGCGACGCTGCGCCGGCACCAGCGCCGGGTCGAAGCCACGGCCGTCGTCGGCCAGCTCGACCCGCACCCCGCCGCCGGTGGGCCAGGCACGCAGGCTGACCCGGTCCGCGCCGGCATGCCGGGCGACGTTCCGCAGCGCCTCGGCCACCGCACCGGCCAGCGCCGTCCCGACGGCGGCCGGCACCCGGACCGGCGCGATCGTCATCTCGACGGCCAGCGCCGGCTGCGCCGACACGACCGGCGCGAGCCAGCCGCGGAGGTCAGCGCGCCCGGGCGGTGGATCGTCGCCGCGGACACCGGCCCGGGCCGCGCTGTCCAGCCCGGCTGGCCCATCCTCGCCCAGCCCGGCGTCGGCCAGCCCGGTCTCGGCCAGCCCGGTCTCGGCCAGCCCGGCTGGCCCGGGCTCGTCGGCTGGGCCTGGGCGTCCGGTCCGGCCCGGCGCACCGGCCATGGCGGCGTCGCCGGCCGGTATCTGGATCTGCTCGACGACGGCGAGGTCGCGCCAGGCCTGGGTGCGCAGGGTCGCGGAGCCGGTCACCCCGCCGGCGGCCACCACGGTGAGGGTGGCCGAGACGCTGTCGTGCAGCAGCCGGCAGTGCTCACGCTCCTCGGCCCGCCGGCCGGCCCGGACCGCCGCGTCCCGGTGCAGCGCCTCCTGCCGCGCGATCGCCGCGTCGGTGGCCCGGGCGTGCCGGCGCAACGTCCACATCAGCAGCCCGACGCCCAGCCCCTGCACCGCCAGCAGCCCGGGCAGGCCGGACACGGGCCGCCCGGCCAGCAGCGAGCCGGCCTCGTAGGCGACCGGCACCGCCACCGTCCCGGCGAAGCCCAGCCCCGGCCAGCGGCTGACCTGGCTGACGACCACCGCGGAGCTGGCGACCACGGTCAGCCAGGTCGACCAGCCCGGCAGCACCGTGCCGGGCACCAACCAGCGGTAGCTGAGGCACAGCGCGACGGCGATGGCAATGTCCACGGCGACCAGCCACCTGGTCCAGCCGTCCCGCAGCGTGCGGGTCGCGTAGCAGGCGGCCCAGCCGAGCTGGACGGCGACCGCGATCCCCACCGCTGCCGGCTCGGCCGGCGCGGCCAGCCCGAGCAACGCGCCCGCGCTGCCGGCGACCGCGCCGACCAACCGCAGTCCGGCCGCGAACCGGGCCATCAGCCGGTCGAACTCCGTGCTGGCAGGGCCGCTGGCTGTCGCCGACATGACCGGTCGTGGGCTCCTCATACTCGCGCGGACTGTTCCTGGCGCAGAACCTACCGTCAAGCCCGGCGAGCGCTGGCCCGAACGGCCTATCCGGTCCGGTCCGACCCGGGCGGAAGGTCCCCGGACGGCGGGAGGGCGGCGGGCGGGAGACTGTGGGCCAGCCGGCGCGGTCGCGGCGGTGCGCGGGTTCGAGGAGGACCGGATGGAGCTGTTCGACCTGGCCGGCAAGGTCGCCGTCGTCACCGGCGGCACCCGCGGCATCGGGCTGATGATGGCGCGCGGGCTGCTGCAGGCCGGCGCCCGCGTCTACATCTGCTCGCGCAAGGCCGACGCGTGCGCCGCGGCGGAGCGGGAGTTGAGCGCCGACGGCGAGGTCACCGGCATCCCGGCCGATCTGTCCACTGAGGACGGCTGCGTCGCGCTGCAGGGCCGGGTGGCCGGGACCGAGGAGCGGGTGCACATCCTGGTGAACAACGCCGGCGCGACCTGGGGCGCCCCGCTGGCCGAGTTTCCCGCGGCGGCCTGGGACAAGCTGGTGGACCTCAACCTGAAGTCGCCGTTCTACCTCACCCGGGCATTCCTGCCGTTGCTGGCGGCCGCGGCCAGCGCCGACGATCCGGCCCGGGTGATCAACGTCGGCAGCATCGACGGGCTGCGGGTGCCGCCGATGCCGACCTACGCCTACTCGGCCAGCAAGGCCGGCCTGCACCACCTCACCCGGGTACTGGCCCGGGAGCTCGGCCCGCGCCAGATCACCGTGAACGCGGTCGCGCCGGGCCCGTTCGAGTCCAAGATGATGGCCGCCACGCTCGACCGGTACGGCGACGCGATCGCCGCCGCGGCGCCGCTGCGCCGGATCGGCCGGCCGGACGACATGGCCGGCGTCGCGGTCTACCTGGCCAGCCGCGCCGGCGCCTACGTGACCGGCGCGGTCATCCCGGTCGACGGCGGCATCGGCACCACGGTCTGAGCCGCGCCGGGGGGCTGAGCCGAACCGCGGCGGCGGCAGGACGCACCGGTCCGGGACATTGCGGGCTGGTCAGGGGCATTCAGGTAGTTACGATGACCAGGTGACTGTGGGCTCGCCACCGGGTGCGCCGTCCGGGGAGTTGCGCCCCGGCTCGGTTGTTCCGCCCGAGCGCGTCCTGCCGGCCCGGCGCGGCCGCCGCTGGCGGGTCGTTCTGCTCGCCGTCCCGGTCCTGCTGGTGGTCGGCACGCTCGCGGCGGTCGCGGCCGGAAGGTACCTCGGGCAGCCGGTGGCCGCGGCCGGTAGCCCGGCCCCCGGGGTGGCCGCCCCGAACCCGGCCGCCCCGAGCCCGGCCGGCCCGAGCGCCGCGGATCCCACGTCCGCCCCGGCGAGCCCGCCGGCCGGTACGCCACCGTCACCGGCGACGCCGCCGCTCGCCCCGCCCGGCTACCAGATCCACCACGAGCCGGACGGCTACTGGGTGGCGATCCCGACCGGCTGGGAAACCGATCCGCTGCGCGAGGGCGGCCGGCAATGGTGGGGGGACGTCAGCCGCGGCGAGGTCAACCTGCTGTTCGTCACGATCAAGGTGGTGACGGTCCGGCCGCAGACCGCCCGGACCGCCCTCACCGCCTACGAGAACAAGGCAAAGCACAACACCAGCAACATCTTCTACCAGCGGCTCAAGCTGGTCGACCGGCCCCGCCCGTACGGCGCGAGCAGCGCCGCCGAGCTGGAATTCACCGACCGCGACTACGCCGACGGTGCCCAGACCTGGCACTACCACACCCTGGTCCGCGCGCTGGTGACGCCGGGCAACCGGCTCTACACGGCCGAGTTCATGATCCTGCACGACATCTACAACGACAGCGGCAGCACCGAAGGCGACTGGCGGCAGGCCGTCCCGACCGTCCAGAAGATCCTCGCCTCGCTCCGCCTCGGCTGACCAGCCCGGCCCGGCCGGCGGCGGGTATCCCGGTTAGTGCCGTCGGCCACACTCGTTTGCGCCCTGGCCCGGGGTGCGCCGATTGTTGGGCTTGATGACTCTCCACTGTGTACCGGTGTCGGGACGGGGGCGGTGAGCCGCAGCAACGTCGGGCTGCGGTCCGAACGCGGGCCGGTACTGGCCGCGATAATGCTGACGACCGCGCTGGTGGCGGTCGACTCGACGATCATCGCGACCGCGGTCCCGTCGATCGTGACGGACATCGGCGGCTTCGCGGAGTTCCCGTGGCTGTTCTCGATCTACCTGCTGGCGCAGGCGGTCTCGGTCCCGGTGTACGGCAAGCTGTCGGACCTGTTCGGGCGCAAGCCGATCATCCTGTTCGGGATCGGGCTGTTCCTGCTCGGCTCGATCATGTGCGGGCTGGCCTGGAGCATGCCGGTGCTGATCGCGTTCCGGGTGGTGCAGGGGCTCGGCGCCGGCGCCACCACCCCGACCACGATCACGATCGTCGGCGACCTGTACTCGGTCCGGGAGCGGGCCAAGGCGCAGGGCTACATCGCCAGCGTCTGGGGCCTGTCCTCGGTGATCGGGCCGACCCTGGGCGGCGTGTTCAGCGAGTACGCCTCCTGGCGGTGGATCTTCCTGGTCAACATCCCGCTGTGCCTGCTGGCCGCGGCGATGGTCGTCCGCGGGTTCCACGAGGTGGTCGAGCGCAGCCGGCCCCGGATCGACTACCGCGGCGCCGCGCTGCTCACGGCCGGCCTGACCCTGGTCGTCCTGGGCGTGCTCGAGGGCGGCCAGTCCTGGGCCTGGGCCTCGCCGACCAGCATCGTCGTGCTGGGCGTCGGTGCGGCGCTGCTGGTGGTCTTCGGGGTGATCGAACGCGGCGTGGCCGAGCCGGTGCTGCCGCTGTGGGTGTTCCGGCGGCGGCTGCTGGTCGCCAGCGGGCTGGTCTCCTTCGGTGTCGGCGCGATCCTGCTGGGCCTCAGCTCGTACATCCCGACCTACGTGCAGGACGCGCTGGGCACCGGGCCGCTGGTGGCCGGGTTCGCGCTCGCGACGCTGACCCTGGGCTGGCCGCTGAGCGCGTCCCAGTCCGGGCGGCTCTACCTGCGGATCGGTTTCCGTGGCTGCGCGACGATCGGTGTCGGCGCGGTCCTGGCCGGCTCGGCCCTGCTGCTCCTGCTCGACCAGGGCTCAGCCGTCTGGCAGGTCGGGGCCACCTGCTTCCTGATCGGCCTGGGTATGGGCCTGACGGCCAGCCCGACGCTGATCGCCGCGCAGTCCAGCGTCGGCTGGGCCGAACGCGGCGTGGTCACCGCGAACAACCTGTTCCTCCGGTCGCTGGGCAGCGCGCTGGGCATCGCCGTCTTCGGCGCGATCGCGAACGCGACCCTCGGCGGGCACCGGGCCAACGGCGACCACCCGGCGGCCGGGCCGCTCACCTCGGCCGTACACCACGCCTTCATCGGCGTCGCCGTCATCGCCGCCCTCATGGTCGTCGCCGTCCGCGCGCTGCCCCGCGGCGCCCCCGCCCCGGCCCCCGACCCCGCCGTCCCCAGCCCCGCCCCGGCCTAGCACCGCCACGACATGTCCGGCGGGTACGGCCGGCCGGGATACCGCGTCAGCTTCCGGGACGGCCCGGTCAGGGCTGCGCGGTTCGACTGTTGCCGAGCGGTGTCAGCTTGCCGCCTACCACCTTGGTGATGAAAACGGTCGCATTAGCGGGATTGCCGCTGGGGCCGAACTTGATCTGCCGCGAGACGCCGGTGAAGTCGCTCGCGTTGATCGCCGCAAGGACGTCCGCCGCTGACCGCTTCCCGGCGTCGATGGCTCGGAGAAAAGCAGTCGCCGCGTCGAAGCCCTCGGCCGCGTAGAGGCCCGGGTCGGTGCCGTATCTGGCCTTGTAGTCAGCGGCGAATTTCTGCATGGCCGGGTCGGTTGACCCGGCCGCCGGGGAGCAGCTACAGCTCAGCAGTGCGCCCTCGGCCGCCGGACCGCCGGACCGGACGAAGCCGGGGTCCAGCGAGCCGTCACCAGACAGGAATTTCGCCGTGCTGACCCCGCCCTCCCGCAGTTGCCTGACCAGCTTGCCCGCCGCCGGGTAATAGCCACCGAAGAACACCGCGTCCACCCCGGCCAGCTGCACCTTGCTCACCGTGCTGGAGTAGTCGGAGCCGATCGGGTCGATCGAGTCGTTCACCGCGACGGTCACGCCGTCGCTGGCCAACTGCTTGCGCACGGCTTCAGCCAGCCCTTTGCCGTATACGCTCCGGTCGTTGAGCACGGCCGCCTTCTTGACGCCGAGCTTCGTCGCCATGAAGTCGGCGAGCGCCGGACCCAGCGCGCCGTCGTCGGCCAGCACCCGGTGCCAGGTCTTCCAGCCGTTTCCAGCCAGCGAGACGGCGGTCGCCGACGGCGAGATGTTCGGGATGCCGGCCTCTTCCAGCACCGGCACGGCGCTACTCGACTCACCGGAGAACGCCGGGCCGATCACGCCGGCGACCCTGTCCTGGGTCGCCCTCGCGGCCTGCGAATTGCCCTGTGTCTGGTCGCCCTGGGTGTCATAGATTTTCAGCGTGACCCTGGCGACGCCGCTCCTGGCGTTGTGCTGGTCGATGGCCAGCCGGGCGCCGTTGGAGACGTTGATGCCGAGCTGGGCGTAGGCGCCGGTCTGCGCGCCCATGAAGCCGAGCGTGACCGGGCCACCGGCAATAGCGGAGTTGCCCTGGCCACCCGCCGCGCGATGCTCGGGCAGCAGGTTGATCAGGGAAATCGCGACGAGGATCGCGACCACGAGCACCGGGACGACGATGGACGCAACCCTCTTCGCCCGCGTGGATGCAGGTCCGGCTGACCGGCCGGGCGGCGCGGCCGGGTCTACCGGCGACGCCCGCGGCTCCGGACGATCGGGTCGCCCAGCCGGCTGGTCGGTGCCGGCCACGGTTCGTTCTCGGGATGTCGGCCGGTCGGGCGGTGACTCCGCGCCAACGGCTGCCGGCTCTGGTTGCCCAGCGGGCTGGGGCCGGGACTGCTCGCCCGGTTGGTCGGGGGCGCCGGAAGCTGGCTGGCCATTGGTTCCGGGCCGGGTCGGCCCGGGCGGGCTGGTCGCCGCTGTGGTCTGGTCGCCGGTCCTGGCCAGCGCGGCAGTGGCGGCGGCCGCGACCCGGCGGCTGTCGTCCTGGGCGAGTGCGGTCAGGGCGAGGCGAGCGGCGAGCGCCAGCCCCTGATGCCTGCCGGTCTGCAATTCGATCAGCCACGCCACCGCGGCCAGCCGCCGGGCCGCTTCCAGGCTCTGCACCAGCCCCTGCAGCTCCGCCGGCAAGTCGGCCGGCCGCCGGACCGGGGTGCGACGCCGGGCGATCCGGAGCCGCCCGCTCAGGTTGTAGGCCGACTTCTCCGGCGTCTGGTACGCCCGCCTGGACCGCACCTGCTCGTAGACGTACTCGTACAGCTCGTCAACTTCGATCTCCCCGTCCTGGTCGAGATCGGCCTCGCCGGTGTCCAGCCCACGGACGATCGCGCCGGTGAACACCGAAGGCTCCCGCGACCCGGCGTCGGTCAGATCGTCACCCTCGAAGGCGAACTCCAGCGCGCTGGCCGCCGTGATCACGACCCGGCCGCGGCCCTCGAAACGGTCCTCGATGTCGGCGCCGCCGGCCGCCCTGGGTCGGGTGCCGCGGTCCCAGGCGCCGCCGTAACAGCAGTCCAGCAGCAGCACGATCTGGTCGGACCGGCTCTCGGTCATCTGACGCTGCACGAACGCCGCCGGCACGCTGGTCGCGACGAGCCGGTCGAGCCTGGTATTCGTCGCGGCGAAATACAGCTCGCCGCGGCGCTTGATCCCGTGGCAGGAGAAATGCAGCAGCAGGAGATCGCCGCGGCCGGCGTCCTGGAAGAACCCTTCTATCTCCTCCTGCAATTTCGCGGCCGGCTGGTCGAGCAGCGTCGCGGTCGTGAAGCCGCCTATTGCCGGATCCTCGAGTACCCGGGCGAGTTCGCGCGCGTCGTGGGTGGGCGCCCGCAACTGGCGAAGGCCGCGCTCCTCGTACCGCGAGGTCGCGACGACCAGTGCGCTACGCCGGGGAGCCGCCATCGTCAGCTTTCCCACGATGACGTGAAAGGAGGGCCTCCAGCAGCCGCTGCTGCTCGCGTCGGTCCATGCCGGTCAGCGTCAGCCGGTCACCGTCGATCTCGATCTCAGCGGTGCGCTGCCGGCGGCCGGCCAACCAGGATTCCAGCACCGACACCAGCGCCCGAAGCACCTCCGGCGAACGCGCGACGGTGACCAGGAGTACCCCGAGGGCGACCGGCTCGATGCCACGCGACTGAGCCGGTGGCGGCACCGCCGCACTCTCGCGGACTCCGGCAAATCCCGCCAGCTCTGCCCCGACTTCCGCGGTCGATTCCTCCAACTGCTCCGGCCGTCCGTCTGGATCTTTCAAGGTCAATAGCAGGTCAACAACTTCCGGCACGCAACGTACTCCTTCTACCGACTGGCCCGGACCGATCGTCAACAACACAACAATAGCCACCCGGGGCAGCCGAACCGGGCATGTCGGCGACCGATGGGATGTAATGGGCCGGTACTTGTGCCTGGCGTGGTCGCGGCGGCCGGAGTCCAGCGGTTGCGACGTGCGGAGGTTCCCGATGGCGCCGGAGACCGGGCAGGCCGGGGAGACCGGGCGGGCGGGGGAGATCGGCCGGCCCGGCCCGCGCCGCCGGGCTGCCGCTGATCGGCGCGAAGCAGGCCGCCGCCGCGCTGGTCGCGCACGGCACCGGCACGCCGCCCGGTCCGGGCCGGGTGCGGGTGGCCGGGGTGCGGCTCGGCTCGGCCGGGTTCCGCACCGACCGCGGCAGCCGGCCACTGCCGGCCTGGCTGTTCAGTTTCGCCGGGGTGGCGCAGCCGGCCGCGGTGCTGGCGGTCGCGCCGGCCGCCCGGTTCGCCCCGCGGCTGCCGGCCAACCTGGTCCGCGACCCGAGCCTCGGCAACGCGACGCTCGGCGCCGACGGCCGGACCGTCTCGGTCGGCTTCCTCGGTGCGGCGGGCGGCACCGCGGAATGCGAGCAGAAGTACGTGCTCAAGCCGGTCGAGACGCTGCAGGCGGTGGCGCTGCGGATCGGGTTGGCCGACGCGGACCCGGAGGGCGATGAGGCCGGGAAGTCGAACGAGCCACCGGCCGCCTGCGCCGACGCGACCTACCACCGCTCGGCGAGCACGACGCTGTCCATGCCGCTGGGTGCCCGGGTGCTGATCTCCGCGCTGGACGGGACCGCGTTCCCGGTCGCCACCGGGAGCTGAGCCGGCCTACGGCACCTCGTCGCCGTCGCCGGTGCGCTTCTGTGCCTCCTGGACGGCCTTGTCGATCTGCTCGGCGTGGCCACCGCCGGTGCGCTTGTCGATGAAGTCGCCGGCCTTCTCCAGCGCCTCGTCCACCTGCTTGTCGTGCTGCTCCGCCCAGTCCCGCGCCTTGCCCAGGAACCCACCCATCAGACCGTCCCCCTGCCCGTCTCGGCCGTCGCCGGCGAGCCGCGCCCGCCGGCCCCGTCCCAGGCAGGGTACGACAGCCACGCCGGGGCGGCGCGGCACCGGATGGTTGCCACTCGTCCTGGCCAGACGCCGCGGCCTGCGGTTCGGGGGCGGGTCGGTGGGTCAGGCTGGTCGGCTGGGGCGGGTGCGGGTCAGCCGCGGCGCCGCGCGAAACCGGGCGACCAGCGCGGCGAGCGCGGCCTCGGCGGGCTCGGTGTCGGCCAGCAGCCGGCGCGCGGCCGCCGACAGGGCGGTGCCGCGCGGGGTCCGTTCCAGCAGTGTGCGACCGATGGCCTGCTCCAGCAGGTGCACCCGGCGGGTCAGCGCTGGTTGGGTGACCAGCAGCAGCGGGGCAGCCCGGTTCAGGCTGCCGGTGCGCTGCACCATCCGCAGCAGGTAGAGGTGTTCCGGCTCGAGCAGGCCCGCCGGCTGGGCGACCGGCTGCGGGGTGAGCGTCCGGCTCACGGTCAGGTGCGCGACGAGGTTCGACCCGGCCGGGTCGCCCGCCGCACCGGCGTCCGGCAGCGGGAACGGCGGGCTGTGCCAATACTCCGGGTTGTCCCGGGCGGCCCGGGCCGTGTAGTGCGCCCGGAGCCGGTCGCGGATCGCGGCGGCCAGCGGCTCGGGCACCACGGCCGGGTCGACCGCCAGGAACAGCTGTCGGGTCGGCGCGCCCGCGACCGGGCGGCGGACCACGCTGGCGGCGGGGCGGCGGGTCAGCGGCGCGGCCAGCGCGACCCCGTGGCCGTGCGCGACGAGGCTGAGCAGGGTGGCCAGCGAGTCGGTGACGTAGGTGACGGCGCCGTGCGCGCCGGACTCGCGCAGCGCGTCCAGCACCACCGCCCGCTCGCCCTCCTGGTGCGGCAGCACCCAGGCGTCGGCGGCCAGGTCGGCCAGCCGGAGCGCGCCGGCCGACGCACCGGGGTGGGTGGCCGGCAGCAGCGCCCACAGCGGCTCGGCGGCGACCGGCAGCCGCAGCGACGGGCGGCGCGGGGCGAACGGCCGGCCCGGGGTGTCCCAGCCGTAGACCGCGTCCACGTCGTACCGGTCGAACAGGCCGGCGCTCTCGGTGGTGGCGGCCGGCCGCAGGTCCAGCACGACGCGCGGCAGCCAGCGGGCCAGGTCGTCGGCGAACTCCTCCCAGTGCCGGCCGGCCGCGGCCAGCCGCAGCACCGGCACGACCGGCGCGCCGGCGCCCCCGGCCATCGCGCCTGCCCCGGCGCCGACCCCGGCCTCAGCGCCGGCCCCGGCTCCGGCGTCGGTCAGTTGACGGGCGGCCCGGGCGAGCGCGTCCGCCAGGCTCTGGCCGGCGCGCAGCAGCGCCCAGCCGTCGTCGGTGAGCACGGCGCCGGCCGGGCCCCGGTCCAGCAGCCGGGCGTTCAGCCGGCGTTCCAGGTAGGCCAGCCGGCGGCTCGCCGTCGACTGGGTCAGCTGGCGCCGCCGTGCCGCGGCCCGCAGGCTGCCGTACTCGGCGACGGTCCGCAGCAGCGTGATGTCGGCGTGGCGCAGCTCGAACGCCGCCTCCCGGCTGGCATCCGCGTCGTCCGGGTTCACCCCGCCAGCATCGGCACCGGCAGCACAGGACAGATACATGCCGGATACACGCCACCTGATCCGGCAGGAGGCCTTACCAGTTGATTACCGATCCGGTGGGCCGATGGTGGCCGTTTGCCGGGTTCGACATGATCAGGTGCCGTGGACAGCGGTGCGGCCGGGGCGCCCGGCACAGCCGACACAGCCGGGGCAGGCTGGCCGCAACGGCCGGCGTCGGTGGCGGTGGCGTTGCTCGGCGTGCCGCGCGGCTGGCGGCACGGACGGGAGGTGCCGCTCGGCCCGCCGCGGCAGCTGGCCGTCCTCGCCTCGCTCGCCGCCCGGGCCGGCCGGATGGTGCCGCTGGCCGACCTCGTCGACGGCGTCTGGGGCGAGCGCCCGCCGGCCAGCGCCGTGCGCAACCTGCACACGTACGTGGCCGGGCTGCGGGCGGCGCTCGAACCCGACCGGGGCCCGCGGACGCCGTCCCAGCTGCTGGTCCGGGCCGGCTCCGGCTACCGGCTGCAGCTGACCGCCGACCAGGTCGACGTCGCGGTGTTCGAGCGGCTGATCGCCGAGGCCCGGGACCGGTGGGCGGACGGCGACCTCGCCGCCGCCGCGGCCGGCTTCGACGGCGCGCTCGCCCTGGTCGCCGGGCCGCCGCTGCAGGGCGTGCCCGGGCCGTTCGCGGAGCTGGAGCGGGACCGGCTGGCCGAACTGCGGCTGACCGTGCTGGAACAGCGCGCGGACGTGCTGCTCGGCCTGGGCCGGCACGCCGCGCTGGCCGGTGAGCTCGCCGCGCTGGCCCGCCAGCACCCGCTGCGGGAACGGCTGTGGGCGCTGGCGATGCTCGCGCTGTACCGGTGCGGCCGGCGGGCCGAGGCGCTGGCCGGGTACACCGAGGCCCGCCGGGTGCTGCTGGCCGAGCTGGGCGTCGAGCCGGGCGCGGAGCTGCGCCAGCTGCAGGAACGGGTGCTGGCTGCCGACCCGGCGCTGGAACCGGCGACCGCCCGGCCGCCGGCCGCCGCGGTCCCGGCCGGGCCGCTGCCGCACGACATGCGGGACTTCACCGGCCGCTGGGCCGAACTCGCGCGGCTGCACGAGCTGCTGCCGATCGAGGGCGACCCGGCGGCCGGGGCGGTGGTCATCTCGGCGGTCGAGGGCACCGCCGGGGTCGGCAAGACCGCGCTGGCGCTGCACTTCGCGCACCAGGTGGCCGGCCGCTTCCCGGACGGCCAGCTGTTCGTCGATCTGCGCGGGTTCGACCCGCGGCAGCCGCCGGTGCCGCCCGGGCACGCGCTGGACCAGCTGCTGCGGATGGTCGGCGTGCCACCCGACCGCATCCCGGCCGGGCTGGACGAGCGGGCCGGCCTGTTCCGCAGCCTGGTCGCCGGGCGGCGGCTGCTGGTGCTGCTGGACAACGCCCGCACCGCCGAGCAGGTCCGCCCGCTGCTGCCCGGCACCGGGGCCTGCCTGGTGATCGTGACGAGCCGGAACCAGCTCGGCGGGCTGGTGGCCCGCGACGGTGCCCGGCGGCTGGCGCTGGATCTGCTCGACCCGGACGAAGCGGTGACGCTGCTGGCCCGGATCGTCGGGCCCGACCGGGTGTCGGCGGAGCCGGCCGCGGCGGCCCGGCTGGCCGAGCTGTGCGGGCACCTGCCGCTGGCGCTGCGGGTCGCGGCCGAGCGCGTGCTCGCCCGGCCGCGGTCGACGCTGGCCGAACTGGTCGCGGCGCTGGCCGGCGAGCGCGGCCGGCTCGACCAGCTGGCCACCGGCGACGGGGACGAGACCACCGCGGTCCGGGCCGTCCTGTCCTGGTCGTACCGGGCACTGCCGGCCGAGGCGGCCCGCCTGTTCCGGTTGCTCGGCCTGCACGCCGGGCCCGAGCTGACGCCGGCGGCCGCCGCCGCGCTGGCCGACACGACCGTCGCCGCCGCCGGCCGGCTGCTGGCCGCGCTGGCCGGAGCGCACCTGGTGACCGCGGTCGGCGCCGACCGGTACCGGCTGCACGACCTGC
>Ga0307500_10000148_pt1 | contig 22818 bp, 21 predicted proteins | sample 14_S_MG_FD_201362 | JGI IMG/M metagenome (GOLD analysis project Ga0307500, IMG submission 201362) | Soil microbial communities from Populus trichocarpa stands in riparian zone in the Pacific Northwest, United States - 14_S | ecosystem: Environmental > Terrestrial > Soil > Riparian zone > Trees... | reverse complement strand
CCGCGGCGAGGACATCTCGACCCGTCAGGAAGACCAGGACGCCGCCGCCGAGGCGCTGGCCGCAGCGGGCGAGTTCTTCGATCCGGAAGCCCAGCAGGACGACGAGCCGGCGCCGGCCGCGACCGAGAAGTAACGCGTCTTAGTGCGCTAGGAAGCGTTTCAAGCCCGGCCCCTTCAGGCCGGGCTTGGGATTCTGGCGGCCGCCTTCTCGTCGAGCATGGCAATCGATGCCAGCGCGGTCGCCGTGTGCCTCTCGACACCATCGGTCACGCAGAACACGTCGGCCGCAACCACGGCGACCTGACGTCCCGGCTTGATCACGCGCGCCCGGCAGATCAGGCGCTCGCCTACCGCCGGCGACAGCAGGTTCAGTTTGTATTCCGCCGTCAGCGCCGACTGCCCCCGCGATGTCGCGGCCGCAATCGTGGTGGCGTTGTCGACCAGGAAGGCGGTGACGCCGCCGTGGAACAGGCCGTGCTGCTGCAACAGTTCCGGCCGGCGGTCGACCGCAAGCGTGCACGTGCCGCGCGTCAGCTCGGACAGCTCCGCCCCGATATGGGTCATAAAACCCTGGCGGCCGACATTGTCGCGGATGCGGACCGCGATCGGCGCGAAGTCGGGATCGTTAATCGCACTCATACGGCTTCTCCCGGTTTGTGGATCGCATCGGGCGCGACCACCGCGCGAATGGCGCAGGCGATCAGAACATCGGCCTGCTCTCTTGGATCGGCGCGGTCGCGGCCGGACAGCCAGGCGCGGCAGAAAATCTGCGCCGGGCCGATGATCTGACTGAAAAACAGTGACGAACTCATCGGCAGCAATTCGCCGCGTTCAACCAGCGGCGCGCGCCATCGCTGGACGGCCTCCGCAAGGCGTGAGTTTTGCGTGCGCTGCGCGCCGCGGATCTCCTCGGTCCATTCGCTGCGCGAGATTTCGAACAGATAGCGCGCCTCGCGCCGGGAATTGACGACCCATTCGAGATGCGCGCGGATCAGCCGCGCCACGCCTTCCCGCGCCGTGCAGGCTTCACCGACCGCCGCAATGACGGCCGAATGGTACCGGGCGAGAATTTCCAGGAACAGCGTGCCGGCCAGTTCCTTCTTCGAGCCGAAGAAATGGAAGAAGCTGCCGTTGGATGCCCGCGCGCGGGTTCTGATGGCGGCCACCGTTGCGCCCTCGAAACCGTCGCGGTCGAACACCGCCAATCCCGCCGCCAGCAGATCCTCGCGCGCCGTGGTCACCAGCCTTGATCCTCGATAGATCACCACTCTAGAGTGACACTCTAGTAGCGGTCAAGCGGCGGCGCCGGCGACATTCGGAATATCTGAAAGTCTTATCGTGAGATCGGCGGCACGGGCGGACCGGCGGGCACGGCCGGCGCTGCAGGCGCCGTAGCCGTCACCGGCGCAGGCGTCGCTGATGTCATTGCCGCGGACGAATCAGGCGCGGTTGCTGCGGAAGCAGGCGACGCAGGGGTGGCCGGCGGCACGGGATCGGGCCGGAGCGGATTGGGCTCGCTGCCGATGTTCTCCCTGGGAGCATCGACCTTGGCGCTCTCGGGTCTGCTCTCGCGTGCCCGCTCCCCTGCGGGCTTCCCCGCCTCACTGGCCGACCTGTCGCTGTCGGTCGCGTCGGTCTTGGCAGGATCGGATTTGGCAGAATCAGGATCGGGCCTGGCAGAACCGGACTTGGCGGAATCCATCGCGCCGGTTTCTGCCTTGGCGGCATCCCGCGACGCATCATTTTCCGTCGCGGCATCGCCAGAAGATGGCCGCTCGATTTTTGGCGGCTCTTCGGCCACGGGCCGGCCACGCCTGCCCTGCTTCTGTCTGACGCCCGATTTGCTGTCGGTTGCGGCCTGCACCGGGGGCTGCCCATCTGCAGGCGTGGCGGCGTCGGGCACCGCGCGTGACCGTCCGTACCGCTTCGCGTCGCGGCCTGGACGTGTGCCCTCGCCTTGCGGCCGTGCTGCGTCGGCATCCGGCCGGGAAGTCTCCTGCGCAGGTGCGGCCGACCGCTGCCGACGACCGAACCGGTCGGGCTGCTGATCCGGCCCTTCGTCCTGCCTCGCGTCTTTCCTGGCGTCCTTCTTGGGCTGATCCTTGCTCTGATACCGCGGATCGGCAGCCCCGTTGGATATCAGGTAGGACGAGAGCACCGCGGCCATGTCGGTACCGGTCGTGTAGTGCTGGCGCAGGAACCCCGGCAATGATGAAGCCGGCGTATTCTTCAACAGGCCACGCGGGCTCTTGTGGCAGGCGCTGCAGGTGTTCGAGAATATCTGGGAGGGGCTCTTGCCGGCGTCGAGATTTTCACCGGCCCGCGCCACGCCTGCTGTGAGGCAGCCGATCAGGAGCATTACCGTCGCTGAACTGAGCGCTCGGCTCAACATTCCCTGCTTCTCCAGAGTGGAATCGCTGCCGGCGTTGCACAACGGCCGACGGCGGGGTCACCTTTTAGCCGATTATGGCGCGAATGGAAGCGCGCCCAGTACGCATCTGCGTGAGTGTGACATTTGTGAATATCCGCTTTGACTCCAACACACTAGCGCCACGGCATCATCGTACTTATGATGTTGTTGATCCATCCTTGGAACCAACCAATCCGGGATGGTCGGTGTAACGGTCGCTATCCATTGGTGCTTCGATGGACCGGTTGTTGCGTTATTTCCTGGGTCAGTTCATTCGCCGCGGCACGATGACATTCACGGCCGCGAGTGGAACGAGGTTTACCTGCGGTGATGGAACCGGCCGCCCGGTGTCGGCGAAGTTCCTGACCGAGCAGACCCAGCGCCGTATTCTGCTCAATCCCGAACTGGCGCTTGGCGAAGCCTATATGGATGGCACGTTCGTGGTCGAGAACGGCTCCATCGCGGATGCGTTGGAGATCCTGCTCGATCAGCCCGAAATGGTGCCGCGCTGGGCCAAGCTGCAATGGTGGCTGCGTTATTTCAGCCGGCACGCCAGGCAATTCAATTGGCGCAGCCGGGCGAAGAACAACGTCGCCCACCACTACGACCTCGACGGGCGTCTCTATTCGCTCTTCCTCGACGCCGACCGGCAATACAGTTGTGGCTATTTCGAAACGCCGGATACGACGCTCGACGACGCCCAGCTCGCCAAGAAGCGCCACCTTGCCGCCAAGCTCCTGATCGGCCGCGGCAACCGTGTCCTCGACATCGGCTCGGGCTGGGGCGGCCTTGGCCTCTATCTGGCGGAAATGACCGGCGCCGACATCACCGGCATCACACTATCGTCCGAGCAACTACAGGCCTCGAATGCCCGCGCCGCCGAAAAGAACTTGGCAGGATCGGCCAGGTTCCTGCTCAGCGACTACCGCGACATTGCCGGCCCGTTCGACCGGATCGTGTCGGTCGGCATGTTCGAACATGTCGGCATCGACTTCTACGAAACCTATTTCCGGCGCTGCGCCGAACTTCTCAGCGACAACGGCATCATGGTGCTGCACTCGATCGGCCGCTCTACCGGACCCGATGTAACGAGCCCATGGATCACGAAATACATCTTCCCGGGCGGCTATATCCCCGCCCTTTCCGAGGTCGTCCCCGCGATCGAGAAGGCGGGCCTTCTGGTCTGCGACATCGAAATCCTGCGGCTGCATTATGCCGAGACGCTGAAGGCCTGGCGCGACCGCTTCATGGCGCGGCGCGAAGAGGCGGTGCGCCTCTATGACGAGCGTTTTGCCCGCATGTGGGAATTTTACCTGGCGGCGTCGGAAATGTCGTTCCGCAAGCAAAACCTGATGAACTTCCAGCTCCAGCTCACCAAGCGCCAGGGGATCATCCCGATGACGCGGGATTACATTAGCCGGGAAGAAGCGAGGCTGCGCGGGATGGAACTCGGGAGGCCGCCGCGCCTACAGTTGGCCGGCGAATAGGCGACCCTGATCGTGGGTCAGTTCCGCAGGCTGTACACCGAGGCATAAGGTGTGCGAATCGACGCCGGGCGGGCGAGTTGAGCGCGCACCGTAGCAAGCAACTGGTCGTCACAGGGCACGGCACGCAGTTCCGGGCGCGAAATCGCTTCCATCGTGTCGATCAGCATCGACAGCCACAAACGCTGGCCGCTTGCCGATCGCCATCCCGGTATTTGCTGACCCATCGTCTGTCCTTCCGGCCCATTACAACTGGCAACTCGAAAATCGCCGGCCCGTTCCCGATTTCGTAACCAGTCCATTCTGCGGCGAAGAAAATCACACCCGATGTGATCTACTTCACAGAAGCCCCTCGGCGGCCCATCGTAGATCTCCGCCATGAGCCAGCAGACCTACCCAGCCCCGTTCGATTCCGACATCAGGATCGACTACGCCTTGATCGCAATCGGGGTGGGCGCCGCCTTGTTCGCGTTCGTCTACCTGATCCTGGTTTGATCAACGCTTAAGACGCGGGTAGAAATTATTCCCCGCGTTCGGATCTGTCTGCCCAAGTCGCGGTAAGGTTCAGGCTCTCCTAAGATTTTACCTGGCATTTTCACGGAAAACGCGCCCGTACGGCCCCGTTTTGGCCGAAAGCCCGTCAAGCTTCACGCCGGGCGCGAGCCTGAGTCATCCACATTTTAGAAGAACGGTGCATAGCGCCGAGCTTTTGCTTCCGCTTTGCCCGTGACGGGCGCTTTATCGCCGCCCTTCTTCGGAAATGCTGGCAACGCCAAAAATCACGAGCATAACCTGACACCATGGCTCTGACTGATTCGAACGTCCTCAAACTCGCGCCCGACGCGGGAACTCCGGTTTACCGGAGCGCGCCGCACAATATCGAAGCGGAGCAGAGCCTGCTGGGCGCGATCCTGGTCAACAACGACGCGTTCTACCGGGTTTCCGACTTTCTGGAGCAGAAGCACTTCTTCGAGCCGATCCATCAGACCATTTTCGAGACCGCCGGCAGCCTGATCCGGATGGGCAAGGTCGCGACCCCCGTCACGTTGAAAACCTTCCTGCCCGCCGATACCGATATCGGCGGCATGACGGTTGGCCAGTACCTCGCGCGTCTCGCAGCCGAAGCCACCACGATCATCAATGCGCAGGACTACGGCCGAACGGTCTACGACATGTCGCTGCGCCGCGACCTGATCAGGATCGGCGAGGACATGGTCAATGTCGCCTTCGATGCGCCGGTGGATTTTACCCCGCGCACCCAGATCGAAGACGCCGAGCGGCAGCTTTACGAACTTGCCGAGTCCGGCCGTTACGACGGCGGCTTCCAGCGCTTCTCGCAGGCGCTGACCACCGCCGTCGACATGGCGGCCAAGGCCTTTCAGCGCGACGGCAGCCTGTCGGGTATTGCCACGGGCTTGCGCGATCTCGACACCAAGATGGGCGGGCTGCAGGCCTCCGACTTGATCATCGTCGCCGGCCGCCCCGGCATGGGCAAGACGGCGCTCGCCACCAACATCGCCTATAACATCGCCAAGGCGCACCGGGCCGAAGTTCAGGCCGACGGCACGATGAAATCGGTCAACGGCGGCATCGTCGGCTTCTTCTCCTGCGAAATGTCGGCCGAACAGCTCGCCACACGTATTCTGGCCGAACAAACCAGCATCGCATCGAGCATGATCCGCCGCGGCGGCATCAGCGAGGCCGATTTCGAGAAGATCCGCGACTATTCGATCGAGCTGCAGTCGCTGCCGCTCTATGTCGACGAAACCGGCGGCCTGTCGATTTCGCAGCTCACCGCCCGCGCCCGCCGCCTGAAGCGGCAAAAGGGCCTCGACATGATCGTGATCGACTATATCCAGCTGCTGCAGGGCTCGGGCAAGAAGTCCGACAACCGCGTGCAGGAAGTGACCGAGATCACCACCAGCCTCAAGGCGCTGGCAAAAGAACTCAACGTTCCGATCATCGCCCTGTCGCAGCTCTCGCGTCAGGTCGAAAACCGCGACGACAAGCGGCCGCAACTGGCCGACCTGCGTGAATCCGGTTCGATCGAGCAGGATGCCGACGTGGTGATCTTCGTGTATCGCGAGGAATATTACCTCGCCAACAAGGAGCCGCGTATCGGCACGCCCGAATACGAAAAATGGCAGCTCGATATGTCGCTGGTGCACGGCAAGGCCGAAATCATCATCGGCAAGCAGCGCCACGGCCCTACCGGCACGGTGGAAGTGCAGTTCGAAGGCCAGTTCACGCGCTTCAGCGATCTCGCACAAGACGGCCACATGCCCGACCGCGGCTATTGAAGCGAACTGCGGTTGAACCGCCGCGTTCCGCCGCCTAAAATGGGGCATGAACATTGCCCCCGATCCCAAATCCATTCCGCAAGGCACCCTGCTCTCGCCGGAGGCGAATCAGGCGGCTGCGCTCGTGACGGCCACCGGCGTGCTGACGGTCGATCTCGACGCCATCATCGCCAACTGGCGCAAGCTCGAGAAAACGGCGGTGCCGGCCGAATGCGCCGCTGTCGTCAAGGCGGATGCCTATGGCTGCGGCGCCGAACAGGTCGCACGGGCGCTTGCTGGCGCCGGGTGCAAGACGTTCTTCGTCGCCACCCTCGACGAGGCCCGCGTGGTTCGCGCGGCGACGCCCACGGCTGCGATCTACGTGCTCGGCGGCTTGTTCCAGAACACCGGTGAGGCCTACGCCAAAATCGACTGCAAGCCCGTGATCGGCGACCTCAACGAACTCGCCGAATGGGACGTGTTCTGCCGCCGCTCGGGTTGGTCGGGCGGTGCCGCGATTCACATCGATACCGGCATGAACCGGCTCGGACTGACGGTAACCGAGGCGGAGGGGCTCATCCCGCGCATCAATGCCGGCGATCACGGCATTGCGCTCGTAATGAGCCACCTCGCCTCCGCGGAACTGCTCAACAATCCCGCCAACGCCAGGCAGCTCACGGCGTTCCGCGAGATCGCGAGCGTGTTTTCCGGCGTGCCGGCATCGCTGGCGAATTCGTCCGGCATTTTCCTGGGCGCTCAATTCCAGTTCGACCTGGTGCGGCCGGGCTGCGCGCTTTACGGCATCAATCCGACGCCGGAAGCCGACAATCCGATGCAGCCGGTCGTCGAACTGAAAGCGCGCATCGTGCAGATCCGCAACGTCGAGCGCGGCGATACCGTCGGCTATGGCGGCACCTGGACGGCGCGGCGTCCGACCAGAATAGCGATCGTTTCCGCAGGATATGCCGACGGCTATTTCCGCGCCGCCAGTGCCAATGACGGCACCCGTGGCGCCGAGGTGGTGGTCGCCGGCAAGCGCTGCCCGATCGCGGGGCGGATTTCGATGGACCTGACGGCCGTCGACATCACCGATCTCGACAAGAATGCCGTGCGCCGCGGCCATATGGTGACGCTGATCGGCGAAGGCATCACCGTCGACGAGCTCGCCCATCATTTCGGCACCATCGGCTATGAAGTGATGACCAGCCTCGGCAGGCGCTATGCGCGAATCTACAAGGGCGGCAATGCCGCCGCAGAGCCCCCTGCTCCGCCTCCGGCGGAGCCGGCGGCTGCTTCCACCTAGACGATGCACCGCAGGGCGCAGTTACAAAATCTGGAAAACAACCCCATGCAAAGTAGAATGGGCCCGGCTCGCAGCGCTCAGGCCGCTTGCGCACGGTGCACGAGATGGTCGGTCGTCACGGCCCAACCTGTTCTTATCCTGCTTTAGTGCGTTCGCTGCGCTTACTGCTTCTTCCGGCCGGCCAACACTTTCTTGCAGGCATCGCTGAGCTGGTTCTGCTGCTTGTTCAGACATGCGACGACGCGGCCGCCGCCAGGCGGCGTACCGGCGCAATATTTGTCATAGTCCGCCTTGCAGGCGCCGCGCCCGTCGGCGGTTTGCGCAAACGCGGATCCGGAGCATCCGATGACGAGCACAAGAACGACGAAGCGCAGTTTCGACATGGAATCTCCAGACATCCGCGAAGCACAGTGATGCGGGCTAGCTCTACATGAAGATCGCGACCTTCAACATCAATAATGTCAACCGCCGCCTGCCCAACCTGTTGCGCTGGTTGCGCGCGGCCAAACCTGAAATCGTCTGTCTGCAGGAACTGAAATCGACCGACGCCGAGTTCCCGATTCTGGCGATCGAAAAGGCCGGCTACGGCGCGGTGTGGCGCGGACAGAAGACCTGGAACGGCGTTGCCATTCTGGCGCGCAACGCCGAGCCGGTATTGACCCGCACCGCCCTGCCCGGCGATCGCGATGATGACGAGGCGCGCTATATCGAAGCCGCCGTCAACGGCGTCATCGTCACCAGCATCTACCTGCCGAACGGCAATCCGCAACCCGGGCCGAAATTCGATTACAAGCTCGCCTGGTTCAAACGGCTGCGGTCGCACGCCGGCAAACTGCTCAAGCAGGATGTCCCCGTGGTGCTGGCGGGCGACTACAATGTCGCGCCGACCGCATCAGACATCTATCCGACGAAATCCTGGGACAAGGACGCACTGATCCAGCCGAAGAGCCGCGCCGCGTTCAAGGCGCTGGTGGACCAGGGCTGGACGGACGCGATCCGCACCCTGCATCCATCGCAACCGATGTTCACGTTCTGGGACTACAAGCGCAACCGCTGGCCGCGCGACGCTGGATTGCGGCTCGATCATCTGTTGCTGAGCCCGGCGGTCGCGCCGCGCCTGCTCAAGGCCGGCGTCGATCGCAAGATACGCGGCGAGGAAGGCGCCAGCGATCACGCACCGGCGTGGATCGTGCTGCGTTGATTATTTTCGCGTGTGTCCCCAGGCCGCGTCCCAGTCCTCGCCTGCGGCGTCGATGACGCGGCCATCGGCCTCGAAGAACTTGTTCGGCACCTGGAAGATCGCGAGCATCAGCCCGCCTTGCGGACACCAGGCGACGTGGCGGCTGCCCTCCTCACGCCAGATGAACTCGCCGGCCTTGCATTCGATGCCCTGCGCTGGACCTTCCTTGTCGACGAGCGAACCTTCCAGCACATAGGTCTGCTCGATGTTGACGTGCTCATGGTCGGGCAGCACCGCCCCCGGCGCGAACCGCATCAGCGCGGTCATCAGCCCGGTCTTGCGATCGAACAGCAGCGTCTTGGCTTCGCAGCCGGGGAAACGGGTCTTCTGCCATTCCATGCTGTCGGGGCGAACGAGATGGGAATGCGTGTCTGCGGTCGGCGGCGTCACGGCGTCCATGGTGGTCCTCCATTCCTTTTATTTTGACGCGATCCTAGCAGCTTTCACTTCGGCCGCCAGCCGGCCGGTGTGCGCTGCGGTGGCGCCGCCTTGCTCGCGCCTGTTCCGAACTGTAGGATCAGCCGATCTGCCGCTCGCATGAATCACGGTTTGAAAATGGCGGCTTTGCAACATTCAAGAATCTGCAGGGGGTGCTGGGAGCAGATGCATGTCCCGGTGCCGCTTCGCGGTGTGATCTCGGCGCCATTCCGCGCGTTCGGCGTCCGTCCGAGCCGAATGAACCCCAATACCTGCACCATCTGCGAGCTGATGTTTACGAAGGTGATGCGGGCCCGCAAGATCACCATCGATGCGACCATCATGTTTGCCGATCTGCGCGGCTATACCAGCCTGTCGCAGTCGCAATCGCCGGATGCCGTCTCAAGCCTGCTCGACGCATTCTACGACGAATGCGCCAACGCGATCTGGGCGTATGAGGGGCTCCTCAACAAGACGATCGGAGACGCCGTTATGGCCGTCTTCAATTTCCCGCTGGTACGGGCCGATCATCCCGGGAACGCCGTGCGGGCAGCGCGCGACATTCAGAAAAGCTGGCGCGACCGGCGCAAGGCTCTCGTTGCAGCCCATGGCCTCACCGCGAGTGAGCTCGGGATCGGAATCGGCATTCATTCCGGCGAACTCAGCTTTGGCGAATTCGGGCATACCCATCGGGATCTGACGGCGATCGGCACCGTGGTCAACACCGCCTCTCGCGCCCAATCGGTCGCCGAAGCCGACCAGATCCTCGTGACGAAGGCGGTGTTTGACCGCACGCAGCCGGATTTGAAGGACAGCCCTTCGAAGGCATTCCAGCTCAAGGGATTCGACGCCCCGATCGAGCTTTACGCGGCCTGACGCGAGCCCCGCGGCCGCCTCTCACCACAAATTCTTTCCGTCGATCACCGTCACCGGCACAGCATCCAGATCGCAATCGTCGAACAGCCGTGCATTGACGCCGACTTTCGGATTGTCGAAGTCCGGCTTGCCGGTCGACCAATCCGGCGATTCCGAATAGGTGCCGCAGCCGCAATTGGCGCAGAAATGATGTTTGACGGTGCGGCTGCCCCACAGATAGGTCGCGACATTTTCCGGCGACGATGTCAGGCGAAATTGCGCCGGGGTATAGTAGGCCCACAACGCGCCGCGCTTGGAACACAGCGAACAGGTACACCGTGTTACGCCGGACGGCGCCTCGCTCACCTCGAATTGTGTGTTGCCGCAATGGCAGCTTCCCTTGATTGGCATGACCGACTCCTTTCCGAGTGATATTGGGCCTCGTAACCTGAGCCTGCTGCCACCATGATGTCAGCATTGGAGAATCGCGAAAGACCGCAAATTGGGTTTCATCTTCGTTCTCATTGTCGGCCTGCTCGCCGGAACCATCTCAGGCATTGTCGGCACCGGCTCGTCGATCATGCTGATGCCGGTGCTCGTCTATCAGTATGGGCCGAAGGAAGCCGTTCCAATCATGGCGGTTGCGGCCGTGATGGCGAACTTCTCGCGCATCCTCGCCTGGTGGCGCGAGGTCGACTGGCGGGCATGCCTGGCCTATTCAGTTACAGGAATTCCGGCCGCAGCACTCGGCGCGCGGACGCTGCTCGCGCTGCCCTCGCACGCCGTCGATATCGCGATCGGACTGTTTCTGATCGCGATGGTGCCGGTGCGGCACTGGCTGGCGCGTCATCAGCTCAAAGCGCAGCTCTGGCACCTTGCGGTGGGTGGCGCGATCATCGGCTACCTCACGGGCATCGTGGTTTCGACCGGTCCGCTCAGCGTGCCGCTGTTTCTGTTTTACGGGCTGAACAAAGGGGCCTTTCTCGCCACCGAAGCCGCAAGCTCGCTCGGGCTCTACTTGAGCAAATCGGTGACATTCGAACGCTTTGGCGCGCTGACGCCGGACGTCGCGCTAAAAGGCCTGATCGCGGGCTCCTCGCTGATGTTCGGCGCCTTCATCGCCAAACGTTTCGTGCTGAAGCTTGAACCCGACGTGTTCCGCTACCTGATGGACGGCATCATGATCGCCGCGGGTATCTCGCTGCTTTGGACGGCGTTTACATAAAATCCAACCGAAGCAGCCGCTCGATCTGAACCAACTGCAGTGAACCGCCGACCAAGTGACGCGTGTCACATCGGTTCGACAAACGACCATAGATCAATGCCGCGCAGCACGGATTCGCATCACCAGAGCCAACGGGCTCTGGATTCTTGTTTTGACGCGTTTTCTTGACGCGAACCGGTGTCCACTTCGCTTGAAAACGCTCTAGATCTGGAGAAACAGAAATGCCCAGGGGAATTATCGGCGCCATCCTCGCCGTCATTGTCATCGTCATCATCGCGGCAGGAAGCTGGTACACCGTCGATCAGACCGAGCGCGGGGTGAGGCTGCGCTCCGGCGCGGTGATCGGTACGGCGCAGCCGGGCCTCGGCTTCAAGATCCCGCTGATGGACAGCGTCGAGAAGGTCAGCGTCAAGACCTTCACCTATGCCTGGGACAAGATGAACTCGTACTCCTACGACCAGCAACCTGCCGACCTCAAGATCAGCGTCACCTTGCGCGCCTCGCCGGACAAGGTTGCCGATCTCTATGCAAAGTTCGGCGGCCTCGATACCGCGGTCAAACAGGTGGTCAGCCCGGCCGTCAATCAGCAGGTCAAGATCGTGTTCGGGCGCTACACGGCAGTGAAGGCTATCCAGGAGCGCGGCGCGCTGAACTCCTCGATCAAGGACGCCATCACGGCATCGCTGAAGGACGACCCGATGATCATGATCGAGAGCGTCCAACTCGAAAACATCGAATTCTCAGCCAACTACCTGCACTCGATCGAGCAGCGCATGCTGGCCGAGGTCGAGGTGCAGAAGCTGCAGCAGAATGCCGAGCGCGAGAAGGTGCAGGCGCAGATCACCGTCACCCAGGCCACCGCCAAGGCCAACGCCGTCCGCGCCGAAGCACAGGCCGCCGCCGATGCGCTGCGGCTGAACGGCGAAGCCCGCGCCACCAACATCAAGCTGACCGGCGAAGCCGAAGCCGCCGCCATCGAGGCCCGCGCCAAGGCGCTCGGCACCAACCCGAACCTCGTCACGCTGGTGCAGGCCGAACGCTGGAATGGCGTGCTGCCGACCACGATGGTCCCGGGCTCGGCGGTGCCGTTCGTTTCGGTGAAATAAGCTCTGGATCGATCAGGAAGCGGTGATGCCCGGGATCGCGATCCCGGGCATTTTCGCGCGACCACTGACACACAACGCAACGGAAAGTGTTCGACCGTTTTCGGCTGCGCGAGTCCCTTCATGCCGGGCCGCATGTTACATGCGCAAACCCTGATCTTTCCCGGGTTTGAAATTGTGGGCGCACTGATTTTTGATTTCGACGGCGTCATCGCCGACAGCGAGGCGATCGCCAATACCGTTCTGGCGGAAACCGTGACCAGCCTCGGTCATTCCACGACGCTTGATCAGGCGCTCACCCGCTATTCCGGCCGCAGGTGGGACGAAGCCGTGGCGGAGATCGAAGCGGCGATCGGACGGCCGCTACCTGCCGATTTTTCCGGCCAGCTCAAGCTTGCGACGCTGGACCGGTTTCGGACTGATTTGAAGGAAGTGAGTGGGGCGACTGATTTCATCAGGCGTTTTGCCCACATTCCCCGATGCATCGCCTCCTCCAGCTCGATGGATCGCCTGCAGCTGTGCCTTTCGGTGTTGGCCCTCGAAGCGGAGTTCGGCAGTCATGTTTACAGCGCCGATATGGTCGCGCGAGGAAAGCCGCACCCGGATATTTTTCTGTTCGCCGCGGGCAAATTGGGCGTTCGCGCGGAAGAGTGTCTTGTGATTGAAGACAGCGCAGGCGGGATCCGCGCGGCCGTTGCCGCCGGCATGACGGTCGTCGGCCTGTGCGCGGCCAGCCACATTCGCGAAGGCCATGATCTCAAGCTGCGCGATGCCGGCGCCGTCCATCTGGCCCATTCGTGGTCGGACGTCGAACGCTTCGCCCTGCACTTTTTCAATGGCTAGGGCGCACGCCCTGAGGTGGTATCATGCCGGCGCGAACGGCGCCTTGTGCCGTGGCATGGTGGATCATCCGATACATTCAGTTTGGGGACGAGTGTCTTGAGCACATTGGCGGAAACGACCGATATCACCAATCTCCGGAGTGAACCCGCCCGGCGAACCGAAGCCCAGCAAGACACTCAGAAGTTCGCCGAAGCGGCCATTGCGGAAAGCAAGCGCCAGGGTCTTCTGCTCGCTGTCCGGGCGCGCTGGGTCGCGCTGGCGGTGATTGCCGCTAGCTTGCCGATCATCAACCCGAACTGGGACGTGATTTACTACGTCGTGATGCTCGGCCTTTTTGCCGCGATCGGCTGGGCCCAACTGAACGTCGGCAAAGTGGGGCGTTCGCTGCCGGAGCTTTTCCTGATCTTTTGCGATCTGGCGCTGATTACTCTGCTCACGGTCGTGCCCAATCCGTTGAGCGCTGCGAACTGGCCGCTCGGCATGCAATTCCGATTCGAGACGTTCATCTATTTCTTCGTCTTCCTCGCAACCGCGACCCTTGCCTATTCGTGGCGAACGGTGGTCGCGATGGGCTTCTGGACCTCGGCCGTGTGGGCGATCGGCGTCGGCTGGGCCTACCTGCAGCCCGCAACTCACGCCGCTTTGTCGGAAAGCGTGCGGGCCGCTGTCGGCTCCGACGCCAGGATGTTCCACATCATCAACCCCTCATCGATCGGCATTCCGGAGCGTTTCCAGGAAATCATCGTGTTCCTGATCGTCGCCATGACGCTGGCACTTGCGGTGCGCCGCTCCAACGCCCTGCTGATCAGCCACGCCGGCATCGAACGCGAACGCGCCAATCTGGCACGCTATTTTTCACCCAACGTCGTCGAGCAATTGTCTGGGAATGACGAGCCGCTTACGCGGGTTCACACCCAGGACGTCGCCGTCTTGTTTGCCGATATCGTGGGCTTCACGACCTATGCCGATGGACGAGACCCAAAGGAGGTCATCGGCACGCTGCGACAATTCCATGAGCGGATGGAACGGGAAGTGTTCCGGCATGGCGGAACGCTCGACAAATATCTCGGCGATGGCCTGATGGCGACATTCGGTACGCCATTCACTGGCGATTCCGACGCGCTGAACGCCTTGCGTTGCGCGAGGGGCATGATCGGCTCGATTACCGAGCTGAACAGAGAACGCAGCGGCCGCAACGAGCCGCCGATCCAGGTCAGCGTCGGACTGCACTACGGTCAGGTCGTGCTCGGCGACATCGGCCTCAACCGGCTCGAATTCGCCGTGATCGGCACTACGGTGAATGCTGCGAGCCGGCTCGAGGCGCTGACCCGCGAATTCGGATGCGCCATCGTGGTCAGCGACGCGCTGGTGCAGCAGGCACGGACGGAAACGAACCAATCGAGCGGAGACTTCGTATCGCTTGTCGAGCAACCGGCGCAGATAATTCGTGGTCTCGAGCAACCGGTCGGCATCTGGACATGTGCCAACCTCGCTTCCTGATGCAAGCGCGTGATGGATGGGCACTCATCGCGCCCTTTGGCTTCTTTTCGTGCTATGAGTCGCCGTCCGCTCCACCGAGACTAGTATTTCCCCCTCATGGCCAAATCCACCCTCTCCTTTGTCTGTCAGAACTGCGGCGCGGCGTATAACCGCTGGCAGGGCAAGTGCGAGTCCTGCGGTGAGTGGAACACGCTGGCCGAGGAGGACACGACCGGTAGCGTGCCGGTTTCGATCCGCTCAAAACGCCGGGGGCGGACGTTCAAGCTGGAATCACTGACCGGCAAGAGCCAAGACGCCCCCCGTCTCTCATCCGGCATGAGCGAGCTCGATCGCGTCACCGGCGGCGGATTTGTCCGCGGTTCGGTGCTGTTGGTCGGCGGCGATCCCGGCATCGGCAAATCGACCTTGCTGACGCAGGCTACCAGCCTGATGGCCCGCGCCGGCCATCGCGTAGTTTACATTTCAGGCGAAGAGGCCGTAGCGCAGGTGCGGCTGCGCGCCGAGCGGCTGGGCCTGGCCGACGCGCCGGTGCAACTCGCCGCCGAAACCTCGGTCGAGGATATCGTCTCGACGCTGTCGGAGGGCGCGGTGCCGCGCCTGATCGTGATCGATTCGATCCAGACCATGTGGACCGACACGGTGGAATCGGCGCCGGGAACGGTGACGCAGGTTCGCGCCTCCGCGCAGGCGCTCATTCGCTTTGCCAAGAAATCCGGTGCTGCGATCATTCTGGTCGGACACGTCACCAAGGACGGCCAGATCGCAGGTCCCCGCGTGGTCGAGCACATGGTCGACGCGGTGCTGTCGTTCGAGGGCGAAGGCTCGCAACATTTCCGCATTTTGCGCGCGATGAAGAATCGTTTTGGCCCGACCGATGAAATCGGCGTGTTCGAGATGACGGGCCTTGGTCTTCGCGAGGTCTCCAACCCCTCTGAATTGTTCCTTTCTGAACGCGATCTGGGCAGCCCGGGCACGGCGGTATTCGCCGGGATCGAGGGCACCCGCCCGGTGCTGGTGGAATTACAGGCATTGGTGGCGCCGACCACGCTCGGCACGCCCCGGCGGGCCGTGGTGGGCTGGGACCCGAGCCGGCTGTCGATGGTGCTCGCGGTGCTGGAAGCCCATTGCGGGGTCAAACTGTCCGGCTACGACGTCTATCTGAACGTGGCGGGGGGCTTGCGTATCCAGGAGCCTGCTGCCGACCTCGCCGCGGCGGCCGCGCTGGTGTCATCCTTGGTAAACGCTCCGTTACCGACAGATGCGGTCTATTTCGGCGAGATTTCACTCTCGGGCGCGGTTCGGCCGGTGGCGCAGACCTCCGCCCGATTGAAGGAGGCCGCGAAACTGGGATTTGGGCGCGCCGTTCTGCCCGAATCGGCCCGTGGCGAGATCGGCGGCGATGGCGGGCTGATACTGAACAGCATCGGCGGCTTGACCAGCCTGGTCGCCGATATCGCGGCACGTGGCACGCCGAGAGGCGCAGGCGCCGGCAACAGGGACGCCAATCGCGAGGGTGTGACGGAGAAAAATGCCACACCGGCGCGATTCCGTCGTGAAAACAACTAAAGCGGCGTGACGCGCCCGGCCCTCGCCGCTATACAAACCGCGCGAAAGGCGGGCGGGATGGCGCGCTATCCGGACTTGCGGGATGCGCCTTCTGCCCCTCACTTGGGGTGAACCTGACCCGCCGATTCGCTGGCCTGAGAACTTACGAGCGGACCTGACCAGCCGATGCCGATAACGATACTCGATCTCGTCCTGCTCGGAGTAATGCTGATTTCGGGGCTGCTCGCCATGGTGCGCGGCTTCATGCGCGAAATCCTGTCGATCGCAGCATGGGGCGCAGCGGCGCTGGTGACGCTCTATGCCTTCGCCAAGCTGCTGCCGTCCGCCAAGGCCTATTTCGGCAGCGATACGATCGCGATGATAGTGGTCGTTGCCGGCACTTTCATCGGCACCCTGATTGTCGTCTCCGTCATCACGGTCCGGATCTCGGACATGATCCTGGATTCCCGAATCGGTGCGCTGGACCGCACGCTCGGCTTCCTGTTTGGGTTGGGTCGCGGCCTTTTGATCGTCGTGGTCGCATTTCTGTTCTTCAGCTGGCTGGTCCCGGACAAGCAGCGGCCGGACTGGATCACCGGCGCGAAGTCCCGCGTGGTCCTGCAGGGAACCGGGGATTGGTTAATGTCGCTCTTGCCTGACGACCCCGAGAACACCATCTTAAAGAGATTCAAGAAGAATAAACCGGAAGACGACCAAACTGACGCCGACCAGGCAGCCCCTGCGTCAGGCGATGGCTACAGTAAACCTGCCCGCGACAGCCTTAAAAAGCTGATTGAGAAACCCGCGGCACGTTAATTCTGGCCAAAATAGAGAGGCGATGGACGCGATGCAAAACCCTTCCGAGCCCGCCGGCCAACTCGATCTGAATCTTGATTTGGATCTCGGCATCGAGTTGCAGGACGATCTCGAAGGCGACACGCTACGCGAGGAATGCGGCGTGTTCGGCATCTTCGGTCACCCCGAGGCCGCCGCCATCACGGCACTCGGACTACACGCCCTTCAGCATCGCGGCCAGGAAGCCGCCGGCATCGTCTCCTTTGACGGCAGCCGCTTCCATTCCGAGCGCCGCCTCGGTCTCGTCGGCGATACCTTCTCCCGCCGCGAAGTGATCGAACGCCTGCCCGGCATTATGGCCGTCGGCCACGTCCGCTACTCCACCACAGGCGCCACCATCCTGCGCAACGTCCAGCCGCTGTTCGCCGAACTCAATGCCGGCGGTTTCGCCGTCGGCCACAACGGCAATCTCACCAACGGGCTGACGCTTCGCCGCGAACTGGTCAAGAACGGCGCGATGATGCAGTCGACCACCGATACCGAGGTGATCCTGCATCTGGTCGCGCAATCCAGGCGTGGCCGCTTCATCGACCGCTTCATCGAGTCACTGCGTGCGATCGAAGGCGCTTACGCACTGGTCGCGTTGACCAACAAGAAGCTGATCGGCGCGCGCGATCCGCTCGGCATTCGCCCGCTGGTGCTCGGCGATCTCGACGGCCGGCCGATCCTGACCTCGGAGACCTGTGCGCTCGACATGATCGGCGCCAAATATGTCCGCGACATCGAGCCCGGCGAAATCATCGTGTTCGACGAGGCCGGCGCGCACAGCCACAAGCCGTTCCCGCCGAAGCCGCCGCGGCCCTGCATCTTCGAATATATCTATTTCTCGCGGCCGGACTCCATCGTCGGCGGCCGCTCGGTCTACGACGTCCGGAAAGCGTTTGGCGCGCAGCTTGCCCGCGAGAGCCATGTCGAAGTCGACGTCGTGGTGCCGGTGCCGGATTCCGGCGTGCCCGCCGCGCTCGGCTACAGCCAGCATTCCGGCGTGCCGTTCGAACTCGGCATCATCCGAAACCATTACGTCGGCCGCACCTTCATCCAGCCGACGCAGAGCGTGCGCGAACTCGGCGTACGCATGAAGCATTCGGCCAACCGCGCCGCGATCGAAGGCAAGCGGATCATCCTGATCGACGACTCGCTGGTGCGCGGCACCACGTCGAAGAAGATCGTGCGCATGATGCGCGACGCCGGCGCCAGCGAGGTGCACTTCCGCCTCGCCTCGCCGCCGATCCTGTATCCCGACTATTACGGCATCGACCTGCCGGACCGCGGCGGCCTGCTTGCGGCGACCCATTCGCTGGAGGAGATGCGCGACATCATCGGCGCGGACTCGCTGGCGTTCCTGTCGATCGACGGCATGTACCGCGCCATGGGCGAGCCGGGTCGCGACCCCGCCAATCCGAAATTCTCGGACCACTGCTTCACCGGCGCCTACCCGACCCACCTCACCGACCAGACCCAGGTCGAGCCGCAGCCCCGGCAGTTGTCGCTGCTGGCGGAAGCGAGCTGACGGCGCGCATACGGCGAATTATCCCGTAATTTTCCGTCATGGCCGGGCTTGTCCCGGCCATCCACGTCTGTAATACCCCGCCGCAAAGACGTGGATGCCCGGAACAAGTCCGGGCATGACGAAAGTGGCACGACATGAGCAAACCCCTCGCCTCCCGTATCGCGCTCGTCACCGGCGCCTCGCGCGGCATTGGCTACGCCACGGCCCGCGCGCTTGCCCACGCGGGCGCGCATATCGTTGCCATCGCGCGCACGCAAGGTGGCCTGGAGGAACTCGACGACGAGATCAGGAAGGACGGCGGCAGCGCCACGCTGGTGCCGCTGAACCTCACCGATTTCGAAGGCATCGCGCGGCTTGGTGCGGCGCTACACGAACGTCATGGCAAGCTCGACATCCTCGTCGGTAATGCCGGCATCGCCGGCCCCTCCTCGCCGCTCGGGCATATCGAACTGAAGCCGTGGAACGACGTGATGGCGATCAACGTAACCGCCAACTTCCAGCTGATCCGCTGCATGGATCCGCTGTTGAGAGTCTCGGACGCCGGCCGCGCCGTGTTCGTGACCTCGGGCGCCGCCAGCAAGGCGAATGCCTATCAGGGACCCTACGCGGCCTCGAAGGCCGCGCTGGACACGCTGGTGCGCTCCTGGGCCAACGAGACCGTGAGCACGAAACTGCGCGTCAACCTGTTCAACCCCGGCCCGATCCGCACCCGCATGCGCGCCAGCGTCTTTCCCGGCGAAGACCCGACCACGCTGGATACGCCGGAGCAGGCGGCGGAATTCATCGTGCCGATGTGCGCGCCGGAGTGGACCGAAACCGGTAAGCTCTACGACTACGGGACTCGCACGCTGATGAGCTTTCAGCCGCCGGCGTAAGCTCTCACCCGTCATTGCGAGCGCAGCGAAGCAATCCAGCTTGCTAGCGGTGTGTTGAGGCATGGATTGCTTCGCTGCGCTCGCAATGACGTTGACAGTGATTGACTTGATCGCCTCCCCGCGATTGACTGCCCTCCCAAGCGGGATAACCCGCCAAGAAAAACATCGGGAGGCACCTATGACGCCGATGCGTAATCGCGCCCGCCAAAATCTCTGCAACGCCATTTCTGCCTGTTTCACCGCTGCAATCCTTGTTGCGGCGCCGGCTTCGTCGCAGGCCGGCGAGATCCCGACCTTTGCCGTCGACGCGTCCTGGCCAAAACCGCTGCCGAACAACTGGATCCTCGGCCAGGTCGGCGGCATCACCGTCGATGCGCAGGGCCACATCTGGGTGATCCATCGTCCGCGCTCGCTGACCGACGATGAGAAGGGTGCGGCGCTGACCCCGCCCCGCTCGAAATGCTGCGTGTCGGCGCCGCCGGTGCTCGAGTTCGACGCCGACGGCAATCTGCTACGCTCCTGGGGCGGCCCCGGCGAAGGCTATGAATGGGTCGGCCGCGAGCACGGCATCGAAGTGGATGACAAAGGTTTTGTGTGGGTCGGCGGCAATGCCGACAACGACAATGCGATCCTGAAATTCACCCTCGACGGCAAGTTCGTGATGCAGATCGGCAAGATCGCGCCGAGCAAAGGCTCCGGCGATACCACGCAACTCGGCAAGCCTGCCGAGACCGCGATCGACAAGGACGCCAATGAAATCTTCGTCGCCGACGGCTACGGCAATCGCCGCGTCATCGTGTTCGATGCGACGAGCGGCGCCTACAAGCGGCACTGGGGCGCCTACGGCAACCCGCCGAACGACGACAAGCAGCCGGCCTACGACCCCAATGCACCGGCCCCGCAGCAATTCGCCAACCCCGTGCATTGCGTGAAGCTCGCCAACGACGGGTTGCTCTACGTCTGCGATCGCATCAACAACCGGATCCAGGTGTTCAGGAAAGATGGAACCTTCGTTAAGGAATGGTTCTACGAAAAGAACACACGCGGCAACGGCGCGGTGTGGGATATCGCGATCTGGCCCGACCCGAAGCAGACCTATTTGCTGAGCGCGGACGGCGAGAACAACGAAATCCGGGTGCTGAAACGGGACGATGGTACCGTAGTCGGCAGTTTTGGCCGCAACGGCCGCAATGCCGGGCAGTTCCACTGGATTCACGCCATGGCGGTGGATGCCAAGGGTAACGTTTATACCGCCGAAGTGGATACCGGTAAGCGGATCCAGAAGTTCAGGCTGACCTCCGACGCGCTACGATAGGTGGATTGCCCGTCCCGGCTAGAAAGACTATCGCAGGGCAGCTGGCAGGTTCCGAAAAGAGAGCCGGCGAATAACCATTTCCGGAGGGAATACCATGACGAATAGAATTGCGCGGCGCTTCGCCGCGTCCGTGGCACTTGCCGCACTCAGCCTCGCGACGCCAGCATTGGCCCAGGAGAAGACCGTCAAGATCGGCGTGTTGAACGACATGGCTGGCCTTTACGCCGATATCGGCGGCCCCAATTCCGTCGTCGCCGTCAAAATGGCAATCGAGGACTCCGGTCTCACCAAGAAGGGCTGGAAGATCGACGTCGTCAGCGGCGACCACCAGAACAAGCCCGACGTCGGCGTGAACCTCGCCCGGCAATGGATCGACACCGAGAAGGTCGACGCCATCGCCGACACGCCCACTTCCAGTGTCGCCCTTGCAGTCAGCAATCTGGTGAAGGAAAAGAACGCGGTGCTGCTCAATTCCGGTGCCGCGACCGCCGACCTCACCGGGAAAGCGTGTACGCCAAACACTGTTTCGTTCACTTACGACACCTACATGCTCGCCAACGGCACCGGCAAGGCGCTGACAAAAGCTGGCGGCGACACTTGGTTCTTTCTCACTGTCGACTATGCCTTCGGTCATGCCCTGGAGCGCGATACCACCTCGGCCGTCACCGCTAACGGCGGCAAGGTGATTGGCGGTGTCAAGCATCCGCTCAATAGCTCTGACTTCTCCTCCTTCCTGCTTCAGGCGCAGTCCTCGAAATCCAAGATCATCGGCCTCGCCAACGCCGGCGGCGACACCACCAATTCGATCAAGCAGGCCGCCGAATTCGGCATCATCCAGGGCGGCCAAAAGCTCGCTCCCTTGCTGATGTTTGTCACCGACGTGCATGCGCTGGGGCTGAAGACCGCGCAAGGCCTGACGTTCACCGAATCGTTCTACTGGGACATGAACGACCAGACCCGCGCCTGGTCGAAACGGTTCGCGGCACTCGCCAACAAGAACGCGATGCCCTCGATGACGCAGGCCGGCAACTACGCCATGATCCTGCACTATCTGAAGGCGCTGGAAGCGCTCGGCGGCAATCCCCATGACGGCGCCAAGGTCGTCGCCAAGATGAAGGAACTGCCGACCGACGATCCGCTGTTCGGCAAGGGCCCGCTGCGCGCTGACGGCCGCCGTATGATCCCGGCCTATCTGTTCGAAGTGAAGAAGCCGGAAGAGTCGAAGGGACCGTGGGATTACTACAAGCAGATCGCCACGATTTCAGCCGAGGACGCCGCCAAGCCGCTCGAAGCGAGCGAGTGCCCGCTGCTGAAGAAGTGACGGCCAAAGGCCGTCATCCCGGAATGGTGCGCTAGCACCATATCCGGGATCTCGAGATTCCGGGTTCGCGCTTCGCGCGCCCCGGAATGACCATCTGGAATTGGCACGAATCGTAGGTGGGTTACGCCTTCGGCTAACCCACCCTACTTTTTCAGCGTGCGCCAAGCGATCAAGAGTCCCAATCCCAGCAACGCCGCCGCCAGCAGGAACGGCGCGCCCGGCATTTTCGCTGGCGCCTGATCACTAATGAAGTAAGCAAACGTCAGCGTAAACAGAAACGGTCCCAGCATCTGGGCGATGCTGTTGACGCTGTTGGTCGCCCCCTGCAATTGGCCCTGCTGATCGGGTGCCACGAGTTGCGTCGTCAGCGCCTGGATCGCGGCGCCTGCCACGCCCCACAGCGCCATCACGGGAATGCCGAGCCAGAACAGCGGCCCGGTCGGGGCCGCGCCATAGATGAAGAATCCCAGCGCACCGCTGGCAAGCCCCAGCAGCAGCGCACGGCGCTCGCCGAGGCGCTTGACGATCGGGCCGACGCCCGCGCCCTGCACCACCATGGCGCAGACGCCGACCAGTGCCAGCGTGAACCCTACCGTCGTCGTATCCCAGCCATAGCGGTAGGTGGCATAGAGGACGAAGGTGGATGGCAGCACCACATGCGCGACCTGCCCGAAGAAATTCGCCAGCGACAGACCGGTGAGAATCCGGTTGGAGCGCAACAGATGCAGCGCGCCGAGC
>Ga0307500_10000146_pt1 | contig 22908 bp, 22 predicted proteins | sample 14_S_MG_FD_201362 | JGI IMG/M metagenome (GOLD analysis project Ga0307500, IMG submission 201362) | Soil microbial communities from Populus trichocarpa stands in riparian zone in the Pacific Northwest, United States - 14_S | ecosystem: Environmental > Terrestrial > Soil > Riparian zone > Trees... | reverse complement strand
CTTGGCGGCCAGCCGTCCTATCAGTTCGTCCATATATTGCCCCGTCCCCAACCAGCCGTTTGATTGGCCGCTTGCCTAAAATTGATCTTGAGCGCCTGCGTTCTGAAATACAAGCGACCCACCCCCATCGAGATGATTTTGATTCGCCGAGTGTTGCAGCAATGCAAGACTTAGTGCCGATTCACGCCGGCTTGTTGCGCTGCGTTCCGCTTTTTCTCCTAAATGTCGGAAAAAAGTATGAGAAGCGTGCATGCCGTGGTGGGCGAATACTCATGTGTGCGCCGCGAACGGTTTCATTCCGAAGCCAGGATGCGATATGATTGTTAACCAAACCTGCGCGATGCGCGCGAAGAGGCGATGCAATGGTGACTTCCGATAACAAGACGGCCGATACCGACGAGAAGATTTTCATCGGCAAGGGCGAACAGTCTGCATGGCTTGCGCTTGCGCTTGCCAATCGGCATGGCCTTGTCACCGGAGCGACCGGAACCGGCAAGACCGTGTCGCTGCAGGTCATGGCGGAGGGCTTTGCCCGCGCCGGTGTTCCCGTGTTCGCGGCCGATATCAAGGGCGACTTGTCCGGTATCTCCGAAGTCGGCGAGGGTAAGGATTTCATCCTCAAGCGCGCCAAGGAGATGGGCCTCAATTTCCAGCCCGACCAGTTCTCGACGGTGTTCTGGGACGTGTTCGGCGAGCAGGGCCATCCGGTTCGCGCCACGGTTACGGAGATGGGACCGTTATTGCTGGCGCGGATGCTCGATCTGAACGACGTGCAGGAAGGCGTCCTCAATGTCGCATTTCGCGTGGCGGACGAGAATGGCTTGACGCTGATCGACATGAAGGATCTGCGCGCGCTGTTGGACGCGATCGCGCCAGCCGGCGGAAAAAAAGGGCCGGATGCCGAGGAGGATGAACTCGCCGACATCCGAAAGGCCGCGCAGAGCTTTGGCAATGTCAGCAAGGCAACTGTCGGGACCATTCAGCGCCAGCTTCTGGTGCTGGAAAATCAGGGCGCAACGAAATTCTTCGGCGAGCCGGCGCTGGCGCTGAAGGATTTCATGAAGACCGACAGCGACGGCCGCGGCATGATCAACATCCTGGTCGCCGATAAACTGATGCAGAGCCCGAAGCTCTACGCCACCTTCCTGTTGTGGCTGCTGTCGGAGCTGTTCGAAGAATTGCCGGAAGCGGGCGACCTGCCGAAGCCGAAACTGGTGTTCTTCTTCGACGAAGCGCATCTGTTGTTCGACGACGCGCCGGAGGCGCTGATGAGCAAGATCGAGCAGGTGGTGCGCCTGATCCGCTCCAAGGGCGTCGGCGTCTACTTCGTCACGCAGAATCCGATCGACGTGCCGGACAAGGTGCTGGCCCAGTTGGGCGGTCGCGTGCAACACGCGCTACGCGCCTTCACGCCGCGCGACCAGAAGGCGGTGAATGCAGCGGCGCAGACCTTTCGGCCGAATCCGAAGCTCGATACCGCCCGCGTCATCATGGAACTCGGCAAGGGCGAAGCGCTGGTGTCGTTCCTCGAAGGCGGCGGTACGCCGACCATGGTCGAGCGTGTGATGATCCGGCCGCCGACGGCACGGATCGGGCCGATCACGCCGGAAGAGCGCAAGGCGATCATGAACAAGAGCCCGGTCAAGGGCAAATACGACACCGCGATCGATGCCGAATCCGCCTATGAGATGCTGCAGAAGCGCGTGGCCGGAACGGCGGCGCCTGCGGATGGGCAGAATGGTGGCGCTGGCGGCGGCGGAATTCTCGGACAGATCGGTTCGATCGTCGGCACGATCTTCGGCACCAACGTCAAGCGTGGCAGGATGTCGACCGGCCAGGTGATTGCGCGAGACGTTACGCGCTCTGTCACCAACAAGGTCATCGGCGGTGTCGCTGCCGATCTCGGCAAAGCCGTTGGCGGCTCGCTCGGTGGTTCGATCGGACGCTCGCTGGTGCGCGGCGCGCTCGGCGGTTTGCTGCGGCGATAGAGCGTTTTCGAGCGAAGCATGCCCTCGGACTTGATCCGGGGGTGGAAACCGGTTCGCGTGAAGAAAACGCGTCTAAACAAAGAGCTGCCACGATCTCCCTCTGACCTCCGGACCGAGCGTTTGCTGAGATATCCATCGCTACGAAGACCGCTCGATCTGTTGTTTCTGGTCGTTTGCATCGCCTTGACCGCCGATGTCCTCGTCCCGGAAATCTGGGGCAACGGCAAGACCAAGGATTATCCGCTGTGGTTCTGGGCCGGGCAGCAGGTGCTGCGCGGGAAGAATCTCTACCCTGACGATCCCACCGCCTATTTCGATTTCATCTATCCGCCGCTGTCGGCGGTGCTGCTGGCGATCCCGAGCTGGTTCGGCAAGATCCCGCTCTATCTGTGCCTGTCGTTCCTCAACATCGTCGCGTGGTGGATGACGGCGCAGCTCTCGCACGCGATGGCGGGATCGGGGCGGAAACCCGGGCCCTGGCTGGAAGCGCTGCCGGGGCTCGTTACCGTCACCTTCGTGTTCGACATGTTCGATCTCGGCCAGCCGAATCTCGTGCTGCTGGCGCTGATGCTTTACGGGTTCTGGCTGCTGCGCGATCACCGTGGCTGGATGGCGGGGAGCATGTTCGCGCTCGCCGCCGCCATCAAGGTGTTTCCGGTGGCGGTGCTGCCTTATCTGGTGTGGCGAAGACAGTGGGCGGCGGCCGCGAGCATGCTGCTGTTCATCGGCGTGTTTCTGTTCGTGCTGCCGGCGCCGTTTCGCGGCTTCCAGCACAACGCCGCGGAGTTGAAGACCTGGTACCAGGGCATGGTGGGGACGAGTTCGGAGAAGGGGTTCGGACAGCGCGACGAGCAGAACTGGTCGTGGGTCAACCAGTCCATCATCGCCATGACGCACCGGCTGACGCGACCGGTGAACTACAATCAGATCGATCCGTCCAAGCCTGCGCGGACGATGAATATCGCCAACCTCGACTTCAAGACGTCGAACTGGATCGTGCTGGCGATATCGCTTGCGATCGGGCTCGGCTATGTCGCCGTGATGCCGCCGGCCTCGCGCCGTACGGAACGCTCGGATGCCGAGGAGATCGGCATTCTCTTTTGCCTGATTACCGTCGCGTCGCCCTTGGCCCGTCAGTATTACTTCCTGTGGCTGTTCTTTCCGATCACCGTTCTGGCCCATCGCGCCGCCTATGATCCGCGGCCGGCAGTCAGGGCCGGCACATCGGCGTTGCTTGCCGCGGCGGGCGGCTTGTTGTGCCTGTCGCTTCCACTGTTCCCGATCGACCTGCAGGCCTATGGCAATAATCTGGCCGCCACCATCCTGCTCGCGGCAGGGCTGGTCTGGCACATATTGGATCCGCCGACCGAGGATGTCGCCTTGCCTCAGGCCGCGGTCGAGCTACAACTTGACGCCAATAACAAGGCTCACAGCCAAGGGTAACTTTAAGGATAATTCAGCCATGTCCAACGCAAAGATCCAGCCGGTCCTCGATCATATCGACGCCGATTTCGACAACAGCCTCGAACGGCTGTTTGCGCTGCTGCGGATCAAGTCGATCTCGGCCGATCCGGCCTTCGCCGGCGATTGCAAGGCGGCCGCCGATCATCTTGCCAAGGATATCGCGACGCTCGGCTTCAACGCCGAGGTGAGGCCGACGGCAGGGCATCCCGCGATCGTTGCCAAGAATAATGGAAGTACCAATGGCAGCGGAGATGGCCGGCCGCATGTTCTGTTCTATGGCCATTACGATGTGCAGCCGGTCGATCCGCTCAATCTGTGGCACCGTCCGCCGTTCGAACCTGTGGTCACCGATCACGCCGACGGTCGAAAAATCATCGTGGCGCGCGGCGCCGAGGACGACAAGGGACAGTTGATGACCTTTGTCGAGGCTTGCCGCGCCTGGAAGAAGGTGACGGGATCGCTGCCGGTCGATGTCACGATCCTGATCGAAGGCGAAGAAGAAGTCGGCTCGAAGAATTTCGTGCCGTTCATGGAAGCGATCAAGGATGAGTTGAAGGCCGACTTCGCGCTGGTCTGCGACACCGGCATGTGGGACCCCAACACGCCCGCCATCACGACCTCGCTGCGCGGCCTGATGTATGACGAGGTCACCATCAAGGCCGCCAACCGCGACCTGCATTCCGGCGTGTTCGGCGGCGGCGCGCGCAACCCGATCCGCGTGCTGACCAACATCCTCGGCGGCCTGTTCGACGACAACGGCCGCATCACCATTCCCGGCTTCTACGACGGCGTGCAGGACTTGCCGCCGGATATCCTGGCGCAGTGGAAGGCTCTCAACCTGACGCCGGACTCGTTCCTGAAGCCGATCGGCCTCTCAATCCCCGCCGGCGAAAAGGATCGCCTGCTGATCGAGCAGGTCTCCTCGCGTCCGACCTGCGACATCAACGGCATCATCGGCGGCTACACCGGCGAGGGCTCGAAAACCGTGATTCCGGCGGAAGCTTCCGCCAAGGTCTCGTTCCGTCTCGTCGAGGGCCAGGACCCGCAGAAGATCAAGCAGGCATTCCGCGACTATGTCACCGCGCGGCTTCCGGGCGACTGCAAGGCTGTCTTCACCGAGCACTCCAGCGGGGCGGCGATCGCGCTCGACTGGAACATGAAGCCGCTGTCCGCTGCCAAGCGTGCGCTGACCGAGGAATGGGGCAAGGAGGCGCTGCTGGTCGGCTCCGGCGCCTCGATCCCGATCGTCGCGGATTTCAAGCGCACGCTCGGCCTCGACAGCCTCTTGATCGGCTTCGGTCTCGACGACGACAACATCCATTCGCCGAACGAGAAGTACGACCTCAAGAGTTTTCACAAGGGCATCCGCTCCTGGGCGCGGATTTTGGGAGCGCTGGCGGAGGCGCCGAGGTAGATGCGAATTGGGTAGCTGCCGTAGGATGGGTAGAGCGCAGCGAAACCCATCACTTGGTGCCGTGAGCAAGCCATGACCGCATACCGTCGCAACTTCATCCCTGGCGGTTGTTTCTTCTTTACGGTCAACCTGGTTGATCGTCGGTTGCGGCTGCTGACGGAAAATGTCGAAACTCTGCGCTCTGCCTTTCGTGAAACCCGCCAACGTCATCCGTTCACGATCGACGCAATGGTCGTGCTGCCAGATCATCTCCATGCGGTCTGGACGATGCCAGAAGGCGATCGGGACTTTGCAAGGCGCTGGCAGCTGATCAAATCGACGTTCTCGCGCAACTTTGCTGCCGGTGAGCCTGTTTCAGCCAGCCGCGCCGCCAAAGGTGAGCGCGGCATATGGCAGCGGCGCTATTGGGAGCACACGATTCGCGATGAGGACGATTTGGCTCGTCACATCGACTACATTCATATCAATCCGGTCAAGCATGGCTTTGTAACTAGGGTCAGCGATTGGCCCCATTCGTCGTTCCACCGCATGGTGAAGCTTGGAATCTATCCCGAAGATTGGGCAGGCGATGTTGCGGAACTGGAAACGAATTTCGGAGAGCGATCCTAGCGCGGTGAGATGATGGGTTTCGCTTCGCTCTACCCATCCTACGGAACCAAAATAAAAACGCCGCCCGGAATTGGGCGGCGTTTTGATTCGATCGTGCAGAGGTCGTTGGCGACTATCTTACACGGCAATTGCCAATTTTCAATTCCGGTAACCGGGATCCATGCGATCGAGTTTGCGCAGTAGCGGCGGCCACACCAGATTGGTGGAACGCAGTTCCGCACGGTCGGGATTGCTGAACAGCTTCTCGTTCTTGTCGATCACGGCCTGTTCCACCGGATAGGCGGTCGGTCCCAGCATGCGGGTGCGCACCTGCATCGTGCAGGCGCGCTCCAGGTGATACATGCGCTCGAAGGCGGAGGCGACGGAGCGGCCGACCGTCAGCGTGCCGTGATTACGCAGCAGCATGTGGTTCTTGTTGCCGAGGTCCTTCTGCAGCCGCGGGCGCTCGTCATGGTCCAGCGCCACGCCTTCGTAGTCGTGATAGGCGAGGTCGTGGGTGACGAACTGCGCGGTCTGGTTCATCGGCAACAGGCCCTCCTTGCAGCTCGCGACCGCGGTTCCGTCGGGCGTATGCAGATGCAGTACGCAGCCGGCATCCTCGCGTACCTCGTGGATCGCCGAATGGATGGTGAAGCCGGCCGGATTGATGCTGTATTCGCTCTCGCTAAGCTGGTTGCCGTGCAGATCGACCTTCACCAGGCTCGACGCCGTGATTTCCTCGAACATCAGTCCGTAAGGGTTGATCAGGAAGTGATGGTCCGGACCCGGAACGCGCGCCGAAATGTGGGTGTCGACCAGATCGTCCCAGCCATAGAGCGCTACGAGGCGATAGCAGGCGGCGAGATTGACGCGCTGGTTCCACTCGGCATCCGTCATGCCGGAGGGGACTTGCTTCAGGCGAGCTTCGGCTGGCGACATGGCGCGCTTTCTCCGGAAAATTGTTGATTTTCGACAGCGACCCTAGCCCTGTGCCGGACGGGCAGCAAGGCGCACGTCCTGCGTGGCAGTCATGCTATTGCGCTATCGCGGCAATGCGCCGTTACGGCGCCGGAATGGCCAGCAGCGTCGGGATCGGACGGCCGCGGATATCGTAGACGCGCGCGAACACAACGTCGTCCCGCTTGATTTCCACCATCACGGGCGCGGTGAGGCCCTTGCAGTAGAACTCGCCCAGCGTCATCGCGAAGTCGGCGGACTGGCTGTCCCAGCCGATCGTGAAGTCGGGACCGAGCGCCACCTGCGCCGGGCGCTGCGGGCCGCATACCGCGACCTTCCATTTCCGTCCCTGCGGCGGCGATTCCTGCCGGTCGACCAGCTCTTCGCGCAAACCATCGGATGCCTGCTTCAGCGCCAGGCCCCAATAATCCAGCATGAAGTAATTGTCGGCAGTGCGAACCGTGCCGGCGATGTGGTTGAAATGGGTGTATTCGTAAGGGTGCAGGCGGATCATCTCGCTGAGCGGCAACAGCAGGCCGAACGTGAACACCGCAAGTGCTGCGGGTTGCCAGCGGCGGTGATTGTCCTTCAGCCAGTTCATGCCCCAGGCGAACGATGCGCCGGCCAGCACCGCCATCGGCGGGATCACGAAGACGAAATGCCGGATGCCGTTGTAGAGCGCCGGCCGCTTCACCATCGCAATTACCAGCGGCAGGCTGGCCGCCAGCGTCAGCATCAGGAAGATGGTCTTGCGGCGGCCCGCGACGTTCGCGCGCGACAGCGACATGAAGGTTCCGACGACGCCGGCGATCAGCAGCGCGAGCATTATTTCGGGAAGTTGCAGCGCGAACAGCGTCGGCAAATAGGACCACGGCATATCCGGCACCGAGACCAGCGCGCCGTCGAACATTTCCTTCCAGGGCTTTTCGAAGAAGTGCGAGAAATAGGTCAGCGCCTTGAAGGGGTGGTCCGCCTCCATGATCGACCACGGCCACACCAGGCCCATGACCAGGTATCCGAACACGAGGCCGGGCAGCAGCACGTATACAACATGGGCGAAGCGGCGGACCGCTTCGCGCGCGCCTTGCGTGCGAACTTCCTCGATCACTAGCGGAACGAAGCCGACCAGTGCATAGACCAAGGCCAGCCCGCCGAGAATCCGGCAGCCGATCGAGAGACCGGCGCCGAGGCCGACGATCAGGATGGTTCGCGGCGAGGGCTGGGGATATTCCTCGGCGAGACGCACCAGACCCAGGATCAGGATCACCATCGAGACGGCAAACGGTGCGTCCTTCGGGTTCATGAACATGTGGCCGTAGAAGGTCGGGCACAGCGCCAGCAACAGCAGCGTCGCGAGCCCGGCAAGCGGGCCGCCGACACGCCGCGCCAGCCGCCAGGTCACGGCAAGGCCGATCAGGCCGACGACCGCGCCAAGCAGGCGGCGCGTTTCAAACAGTTCGAGCGGGATGATCTTGTGCAGCAGCGCCGCCGCCATGTCGAAGCCGCCGCCATACATGTAGAGATTGGCGAACGATAGCGCGCCGGTGTCCTTGAAGCCGGAACCGTACATCCGCAGCAGCAGGTCGGCATATTCGGCGTGCGTATAGTCGTCCCAGCCCAGTCCGTAGTCACGGAAGGTCAGGCTCGCGACGATTGTGACCACGGCCAGCACCAGCATGGCGAGGTCATCGCAGGTCCGCTCCACCGAGCGCCGCGCAGGCGTATCGAAGGCAGAAGTCGTTATGGATGACATGGTGATTGGTAACCCAGCCCCTATGGCTCAGCCTGGATATTCTTGAGCCTCATTCCCCGGGTACCCATATAGCGCAGTTCCATTACCAAGTAATTGGGAATTGTGGCCTAAATCCCTGATGCAACGCAACAATAGCAGCAGCAATTGGTAGGTGGTAGAAATACGGCAGGTGGACTGAACGGTACCTGAACGGCAAAGTTGCGCCGCGGGTTAACATCCTGCAATGCGACAGCGCTATTGCGGAACCCCATATACGATTGGCGGTTGGCGGTGCGCGCAATATGACGGTATCGTGGCTTGGGGCGGCTTGCGAGCGTTTTGGGCGCGGCTGAGGGGTTAGTTCAATGGTGTTTGTTATGTTGGTCGCCGGGATCGGCCTTGTTTTGGCGGGCCTGCTGGCGATCGCATACGGAATTGGGGTCCAGCTCAGTACCGGCAATACGATGATTATCGCCGGCGTGATCGGTGTCTGCACCGGCATGATCATGCTTGGGTTCTGGACGACGGTCCGGGAGTTGAAGAACATCGCGAAGCGGCTCGGCAATGGCCAGCCTGAAGCGCGCGGCGAGGCTGCGGCGCGGCCGGTGCCTCCGGTTGCTGCGACGCGGGATGCCGGTCACGCCGGTGGCGGGTTCCCGGCCGCCGAGCCGTTCGGGGATCCCTTCTCTCCAGAGGCACCGCCGGCTTTCTCTCCTGTGGCACCGCCGCCATGGCAGAACGAAGCTGTACTGCGCGATCATCCGATTCCGGAGCCGATGCACCCCGAACCGCCGCCGTCGAAATCGAAGCGCAATTTGATGTTTTCATCGACGTCGCGAAAAGAACGCGAGCGCACCCAGACGCGGTCCAGCGAGGCGCTGCCGCCGGATCTGTTGTCGCCGGACCTTCGTTCCAGGCTGCCCACCGTGCCGCCGGTCGAGACCGCCGAACCGCCAGAGTTTGACGATGCCTGGCCGAGAGCGGATCGCGCAAGGCCCGGCGAGATTTCGCCGCAGCGGCGCAACAGCCGCATGCCCCCCACACGTGCTGAAGCCAATGGCGGACCGGCGCTGCCTGAGGATCAGCCGGAAGTGATGGTGCTGAAATCGGGCATTGTCGATGGCATGGCCTATTCGCTGTATTCCGACGGTTCGATCGAGGCCCAGATGCCGGAAGGAATGATGCGCTTCGCCTCGATCGATGAACTGCGCGTGCATCTCGACCAGCGGCCTTAAACGGGCAATACTTGCCACGGGACCGGCTATCGAAAATAAAGCGCCAGCGTTCTTGTCAGTTTCACGGCACTTCGTTCATATCCATCAGTCGTACCGAGATTCCGCTGATGTATAGGCGCGGTTGGATACTGTCCGGACCCTGTGGCCGACAGTTGCATTCGTGATCCCAAAAGGTTGAGCCATGACCGATTCCGCCGGCAAGACGCCCGTCGAACTGACCGCCAGTATCGTATCGGCCTATCTCAGCAACAATCCGACCCAGGCCTCGGAAATCCCGAACCTGATCAGCCAGGTCCATGCCGCGTTGATGCGGGTGTCGAGCGGCCGCCCCGAGACGCCGCTCGAGCCGGCCAAGCCGGCCGTGTCGGTGAAGAAGTCGATGACCCCGGAATATCTGGTCTGCCTCGAGGACGGCAAGCGCTTCAAGTCGCTGAAGCGCCATCTGCGCACGCAATACAACATGACGCCGGAGCAATACCGCGACAAATGGGGCCTGCCGCCGGATTATCCGATGGTCGCGCCGAACTACGCGGTGGCGCGTTCGCAGCTCGCCAAGAAAATGGGCCTCGGTCAGCAGGCGCGGAAGCGGAAATAGATCCCGTCATTGCGAGCGAAGCGAAGCAATCCATCTCGCGGCATACAGAAAAGAATGGATTGCTTCGCTTCGCTCGCAATGACGGTGTCTTACGAAGCCGCGGCCAGCGCCTCGCGCGCGTCGGAGCGGATGCGCTCGACCATGGAGCGCAGGCCGTTGGAGCGCTGCGGCGTCAGATGATCGCGAAATCCGAATTCGTCGAATACGGCAAGCGCATCGGTTGAAAGAATCTGCTGCGGCGTGCGGCCGGAATAAAGCGTGAGCAGGATCGCGATCAGGCCGCGCACGATGTGGGCGTCGCTGTCGCCCAGATATTTCAGGCGCGGTTCGCCGGTTCCGCTGCGGTCGATCTGCCTGGAGAGCCACACCTGACTGACGCAGCCATTGACCTTGTTGTCGGCGGAATGCTCGGCCTCCGGCATCGGGTCGAGCGTGCGGCCGAGTTCGATGACGTACCGGTAGCGGTCGTCCCATTCCTCCAGCAGCTCGAAATTTTCCCTGATTTCGTCGATCGTCATCGTGGCCCGCGTCCGTTTCGTCAAAGCCTTATATAGGATGCGGACCGAACGAAAGCGACGGAAATGGAACCGGTTCCGTGGCCTTATTTCGAGGCCAACGGCGTCCGCGGCAGCCGCCATTCGATCGCCATATCGTCTTCCGTCAGCGCGTCGGTGGGCGACGCGGCCGTGACCACGGCCTCGGCGTCGTCGGCCGGGTCGATCGAACTGGTATGGTCGGGCTTCTTGTCGGTGATGATCTTGTAGATTTTGCGGGCGCCGTCCTGGGCGCGCTGGCCGATCACCGTCGCCGCCTGACCGCCGACCTCGCAGGCCGCCGGCTGGCGCTTGCAGAATTGCCCCATGTCTGAGACGGCGGCGGTCGCGGCCGATACGGCTTCGGATGCGCCGATCTGCGGCACGTTGTCCGATTCAGGCGTCTTTTCCCTGGGCAACAGCACGAGCACGAGCCCGAGCCAGAAAGCCATGCGAAGCAGAAAGAACATCTCGCGATCCCGGTCGTATCTTTTGGTTGTGCTGCGGTTAAATCGCAGCTTCGTTCCTGACTAACAGCCGCCGATAAATCGTAAGTGTTTCCATTGAGGCAAAGTCGCGGAAAATTCTGTGAAATCCGGAATGATTCGATTCGGCGTAAATTTTCGATTGATGACCACTATCGCGGGAAAATATTGCGCCGCTCGCGCATCCACCATTTCGAAACCATAGATCGACGCGGCTCTAAACCTATCGTTCACCATCCGCGTCGAATGAGCATCATGCCGGGGGTGAAACCGCAGTGAATGCGCGGTGTTTGCCGGCCGTCCACCGCGCCTTAGCGTTCGCTTAAGTTCGCTCTGACACGGTGGCGCACAAGGATAATGGGGGCGTTCCGGTGCGTCTGTTTGACGAACCAGCCGAAGCGCGAGAGCCGTGACTGTTTTGAGTATCATCCGCGATTGTCTCGATGCATTGCTGCATCCCTCGGCACGATATGATGCGCTGACGCGCGCGCGTCACCGCGCATTCATGGCGCCGCGGCTGCTCGGCAGTCTGGTCGCGCTTGCGGCTTTTCCGATCTATCTGGCGATGCGCGGGGCGCCCACGGCGCTCGAGGTCGCGGCCTTCGCCTGGTTGATCGCACCCATTCTGTTGTCCTGGTTCCTGTCGCGCACCGGCCGCTACGAAGGCGCGCATATTCTCTCCGCGCTGGCGCTGGCGGGCCTCGTCATGATGGTCGCCATCACCACCGGCGGCATCGAATCATTCGCTGCGGTCTGGCTCATCGTCGTTCCCCTGGAAGCCGCGCTGTCGGCCTCGCGCCGCGTGGTCGCGTTTGCTTCCGCGCTGGCGCTGTCATGCGCCGCCTTGCTGATCGCGCTCGGACATTTTCATTTGCTGCCGGTGTCGGAGTCGAACGCGGCCCTGCGCGGCGTGCTGATGGGAGCCGGCGTCGCTTCCGCGACGCTTTATGCAGCGGGACTGGCCGTCAGCGCGGAATCGCTGGCGCGCACTTCCGTGGCGCTGCTTTATCTCGAGGAAGATCGCTATCGTTTGCTCGCGCGAAACATGAGCGACGTGATTTCGCGTCACAACCGCAACGGCGCCGTGGAATTCATTTCGCCGGCGGCTGAAGCCATGCTCGGCACGCCGGGTGCACGGCTTACCGGCCATGGCCTGTTCGACCGCGTCCATGTCGTCGATCGGCCGGCCTATCTCACGGCGCTGTCGGATGCCGCGCGCGGCAGCGAGCAACGCGTCGAATTCCGTCTCCGCCGCGACGCGGTTCGCGGCCAGAACATTTCCGCCGATTTCATCTGGGTCGAGATGCGTTGCCGGCCGCTGGAACAGGATTCGCCCGAGACCGATGTCGTCGCCGTGATGCGCGACGTCACCGACCGCAAGGTCCAGGAGCAGGCCCTCGAACTGGCGCGCACCGCTGCCGAGCAGGCGGATGCCTCCAAGACCCGATTCCTTGCCACCATGAGCCACGAATTGCGCACGCCGCTGAACGCCATCATCGGTTTCTCCGAGATGATCGTGCACGAAGAGGCGATGATGATCGACGCCGCGCGCCGCAAGGAATACGCGCAGTTGATCAACGATTCCGGACAGCATCTGTTGTCGGTCGTCAACGGCATCCTCGACATCTCCAAGATGGAGACCGGCAATTTCGAAATCGCGCCGGAGCCGTTCGCGCCGCGCGCGGCGCTGTTGCATTGCTGCAATCTGCTGGCGCTGAAGGCGCGCGACAACGGTGTCGATCTGATCACCCGCGCGGCGGAGGACTTGCCCGTGATGAACGGCGATCCCCGCGCGTTCAAGCAGATCGCGCTGAATCTCGTCGCCAACGCCATCAAGTTCACCGAGCGTGGCGGCAGCGTGACGGTTTCCGCCACCGTCGAGGGATCGCGGCTGATGCTGTCTGTCACCGATACCGGGGTCGGGATCGCCGCCGAGGACATGGCGCGGATCGGCGATCCGTTCTTCCAGGCCGGCAAGACCTATCAACGCAAGCACGAAGGCACCGGCCTCGGCCTGTCGATCGTGAAGGGCCTGGTCGGATTGCACGATGGCGAGATGAACGTGCAGAGCACGGTCGGCGAGGGCACCACGGTGACCGTCACCTTGCCGCTTGACTTTGCGCCGCTTGTGACGCCTTCAAGCAACGTCGCGACGCTGATACCGGCGCTGCGACCTGGATCGGATGATCAAGTTCATCAGGTGAAGAAACGTGCCTAGGCGTATCGACGACGATGAGGAAATGCCGCGCCGCCGCCGTCGCAGCGCGAAGGCGGCTGCGATTGAAGTGGAACAAGAGCGCGGCCTCGTGATGCGCATGTTCCTGCACAGCCCGAAAGACGTGCTCGCGGGCCTGCTGGCGGCTGCGGCGATCTGCGCCATCCTCGCCAATGCGCTGTTCCTGCAGGCCGGCCGCCATCCTTCGCCGATGTTCGGCTCGGTGGTGACACTGCCGGCGCCGCAGGCTGCCGTCGCAAGCCCGCTGCCGCGCCCGCGTCCGGTCGAACTGGTCTCGGAGCCGCCGGAAATCAGGCCGGTCGAGGTGAGGGGCGCTGATCCCAAAAACCCCGACCCCAAAAACCCTGACCCAATGGCCAATCTGGTCGGCAGGTCGACGGGGGCGCCCACCGCGGCACCTGCGAATGTCGCGCGTCCGCCCGCGCCGATTCCAGCGACCACACAAAGCATCGGCGCGCGCCGCGTCGCGGCCGTGCAGCGCGCCCTCACGCAGTATGGCTACGGCCAGTTGAAGCCGACCGGCGCAGTCGGTTCGGACACGCAGGCTGCGATCACAAAATTCGAGCGCGACCGCAAGCTCCCGGTGACCGGCCAGATGTCCGATCGCCTGGTGAAGGAGCTCACGGCGATGATCGGCCACCCGATCGACTAGCTTCCTCCTGATCGCTGGCCTATCGTCGAACTCATGCGATTGAAATCATCCATCTGGGTGGCCGCGTATCTGCGCCGCTGCCAGACCGAGGGCGTCTTCGGCGCCGTGCGCAAGCGCGGGGCGGAGGAGGCGGGGGCGGTGTTCGTCAAGGTGGCGCTGCTCGACGGCAACGCCATGCTGTATGCACCCGCGCCGCAGACCGTCTATGACGACAGCCGCCCGGCCGAGCGCTTGTTCGTGTCCGCTTCGCCGCAGCCGGTGCCCGAGCCATCCGTGGAAGATCGTCTCGCCAAGGAACTCCGCTTCGATCCCGACGCCTGGATCGTCGAGACCGAGGACCGGGCGGGGCGCCACTTTCTGGATCTGGCGAAGGCCTGAGCCGAGCGTCGCGTCAGGAAACGCGTCAAACAACAAGCGGAAGCGCTAGCGCTTCGAACCGTCGGTGCCGGTGCGAACGGCCGGTGCCGTTCCGGGCTGCACGGCGGGGCGGGTTTGCGACGTTGTGGCACGCACGCGATGGCGCTCGTCGTCGTAGAGCCCGGCGCGGTATTTGGCGCGGGTCACCGCCATGGTCGAGCCGCGCCACGCGGCCAGCATCACCAGCGCGGATCGTTCGCTCAAGCGGTCGTACAGCCGCGACAAGCGATAAACGTTCTGCACGGATGAGCCGAACTCGGGATTGAGAAACAGCAGCACGCGCTGGAAGGTGGCGCTCGGCATGTCCAGCGCACGCGCGGCGCAGGCCAAGGGCTCGCCACCGGGGTCGTGCACCACCTGTTCGGCAATTCGCTGCGTCAGGATCAAGGCTTCGCCCAGTTCCAGCGCGAAATTCGCGGTGTCCTCGGCGAACGCGGCCATCTCCAGGATATGGAGCGCGCGGGCGGCGCGGGCGGCGGGAATTCGCGCCGAGGCTTTCAACGGCGTGTCGGCGAGATTGTGCAGGATCAGCGCGCGCTCGCTGGCGCTTGCTGCGAAAAACATGTCGCTGATTTCGGCGGCGTCGTTGGGCCGCATCGCCAGGGTGGATGCCATCCGCAACTGCGCTTCGGTCGGCGCGTTCGCCTTTGGCGCACCGGTCGGAGCAGTGGCAATCGGGGCTGCGAGCGGCAAGTCCTGGCCGGGCGGCAAACGCCGCAGCCCGAGCTTGTCCATGATCTCGGGTGGGGTCGCCGGATAGATCGCGAGCCGTGCCCGCACTGCTGCGCGGGTAGCGTCGTCGACCTGGTCGATCAGGCGGGACGTCAGTTCGACGAAATGCCGTTCCTCGTCGGCGGAATGCGCGCTGGTCTGGACATAAAGGTCGGTCAGCACGCGCAGCAAGGTCGGCCTGATGTCGACGCCCTCGCGGCGCGAGAGCGTCATCAGCCCGTCGAATCCTGGAAACATTGGAGCTGCGGTCATGTCAGATGTACGCGACTTGGTAATCCCTGACGTCAGCCTACGCACCGCACTTTAAGAGTTGGTTAAGGAAAACAGCCCGTGAAGGAATCCCATAAAATGCCGTCTTTCGGCGCGCGCAAAACCCGGCACCCCCGTAACTGTACCGCCTGCACAAATTAAGATGCCGTTAACCACGTTCTGTTCTGAATGATGGCATGTCGCCGGCCAGGTCGTGTCCGTGCGGCAACCAGAGAGAACGAATTATGGGCACCATCATTGAATTTCCGGCGGATGCGGCTTCGCGACGGCTGGGCTCGACCATGGATGGCGCTCCACGCGATGGCCTGGGAACCGTGCTGATCCTTCCCGTTGTCCGCATCGAACGTGAAGCCGGCAAAACCGGCGACGGGCGCGGGCCGGAAGAGGGGGCGGCGCCCGGTCGCCGTCGTCGTCGGCGCCCCTGAACCACGGACCTTTGCAATGCCGGAGCCGTTCCCCCCGATCCGGACCACCGGGCTTCGGTCGCTCCCGGCGCTGATGCTGCTTGTGGCAAGTGCCGCGCTCGGCGGCTGCAGCGGCGGCGATTTCGGCCGTACCCGGGCGGACATGCGCAATGACGACATGCACCGCTGGCTGGGCGCCGAGGCCACGGCTAGCATCGGCCTCAAGCCTTCGCACTTTCAGCTCACCGAAAACGAGCGCCAGCTTCGCGATCTCGCCTATCCCCTGATCGAACCGCCGCATTCGCGGCCGGCCTGGAAGAGCGTGTTCGGCGATTACCAGCCGCTGCCCTCGCCATGGCGGCAGAAGGTGGTGTTCGACCGCACCACGTACGGACGCGCGCTGATCGACGAGCCGCACCGCTCGCACACCTCGCGTTATCAGCAGCTGATAGAAGACGTGCGCAACGACATCACGCGATTTGAGCCGTTCTTTGCCTCCGCCGCGCGCGTCATCGAACTCGACCGCAAGCGCAGCGCCAGTATGAAGATGGTGTCGGAACTGTCGCCGCGCGAACAGGCCGATGCGATCGCCCGCATGGAAGAGAACACGCTGATCTTGCAGTGGGTCCAGCAATGCCTGGAACAGCGCATTTCCTCGTATCGCTGGGCGCTGGAGCGGCTGGTGATCCAGGCCCCGGACAATATCGCCGCCGATGCCGACCGCCTGATCGGCGAACTCGCGGCGCAAACCGCCAATCCGCCGGTTGCCGCCCAGCCGGTGATCGGGCGGGCAGTGACGGTGAAGGGCTAAATGGGGCACATGCCCCACTAACGACGCTGGTCGAGTGGCCGGCACATCGTTCACAACACTTTTATTGCGACGATCGCGCTCTTCGCCTCCCTTAACTGGGCGTCTGACCCGCGTTGTTGTAACCTCGTCTGGAATTGCACGGACCCAGGAGGACTTCACATGACCACCCTCGTGCTCAACCGCCGCAACCTCCTCGCCGCCGGCGGCGCCGTCCTGGCAACCGGGGTTTCCGGGCTGCTGTTGCCCGCCCGCGCAGAAGGCCTCGCGCCGACCGATTCGATGTCGGGCGGGGCGAACAACTACCGCAAGGGCGCGCCGGTGGTGGATCGGATCGGCAAGGGTGGCTTCTGGATGAGCGGCACCGTGCGCCGGGCCGGCGACGGAACTCCGCTGGCCGGGCAGCGCATCCAGATCTGGGCGCACACCACCGAAGGGCAGGAGCACGAGCCGCAGAGTCACGGCGCCACGCTCACCGACAAGGACGGCAAGTTCCGTCTCGAGATGCCGCAGATCATTCCGATTTTTGGCCAGCCGCATGGTCATCTCGCCTATGACAGCGGTGAATTCAAAACCGTCTTTCTGCGTCCCGTGATGCGGAGCGCCAAGGAAACCAGCCTGGAGGCGCACTTCGTCCTGCAGTCGGTCTGATCGCGTTGCAAACGAAGGGTTGGAGATTGGCCCGGGTGGCCCTGATCTGGGTCGCCATCGCGGCAGCCATCTGCGTGCCGCTCGCCGCTGCAGCCATGAGCCCGCTGCTGACATGGCGCGGTCCGGTCTACATCCTGGCCGGATTCGCAGGGATTGTCGGACTGGGCTTCATGCTCGTTCAGCCGCTTCTGATTGGCGGATACTTGCCGGGATTTTCGGGCCGTATCGGGCGGCGTGTGCATCACTGGATCGGAGGCGCGCTGGTCGTGGCTGTCGTGATCCACGTCGCAGGCCTTTGGTTCACCAGTCCGCCGGACATGATCGACGCGCTTCTCTTCGCATCGCCGACGCCGTTCTCCCCGTTTGGTGTGATCGCCATGTGGGCGATCTTCGCCGTCGCGCTTTTGGCCGCATTCCGCCGGCGACTGCGGCCGCGAACGTGGCGCATCGCCCACACGCTGCTTGCGGTTGTCATCGTCGTCGGGACTGCGGTCCACGCCATACTCATCGAGGGGGCGATGGAGACGGTCTCGAAGGCTGTGCTCTGCGCGCTGGTCCTCGCGGCGGCCGTCAAGGTCATGACTGACTTGCGGGTGTGGAGAAGGCGAGGGGCGCCGCGCGGAGAGAGCATTGCGCGGCAATAGTTAAGTTGGCCCCGCTAAAGCGCAGGTGTACGCCCATCGAGGCGCAAACGCCGGCCTCTTGAACGAGCGTATCGATCCCGCGATCACGCGCACGCTTGCCAGCGGCTCGGTCGCCAGACAGTAAATCGAGCAATTAAAGAGAGACAAAAAAGCCCCGGACGATGCCGGGGCTTTTAGTAGCTGAATTAGCCGAGCTTAGTACCTTGCGACGGCCGGGCCGCCCATGTTGAAGTGATAGTTGATACCGGCCTTGACGGTGTGGAACGTGTCGTTCCACTCGGAACGGTTTGTAGCCAAGGGGGTGTACTGGATCGTGCTCTTGCCGAGATCGATGTAGTTGTACTCGAGCTTGCCGCTCCAGTTCGGCGCGAACATGTATTCGACGCCGGCGCCAACCGTATAACCCCACCTGGTTTCGTTCTGGACGAAGACATTGCCGGGGACGCCATCGTAGCGGTGCTGGAGATCGCCAACCGCAGCGCCGCCGCTGACGAAGAACAGCGCGGGACCAGCGGCATAGCCGAGACGACCCTTGACGTCGCCGAAGCCGCGAAGCTTGGTGAAATAAGTGTCGCCGACGTTCGGCGGACCGACGTTGATGACGCCCGAACGGCCGCTGATGTCGGACCAGTGATAGTCGCCTTCGATGCCGAGCACGAATGAGCCGGTTTGCCAGTTGTAGCCGACTACGCCGCCTGCGAAGCCGCCGTCCACGTCATACTTCTGGGTGCCGATGAAGGCGGCGGTGTTGGCTCCGTTGAAGAACACTTCATCGCTGGAGCCCCAGCCGTAACCGCCCTGGGCGCCGATGTAGAAGCCGGTCCAGCTCATCACCTGCGCCACGGCCACGGGAGCCTTGGTGTACGGACGGGCCGCCAGATCGGCCGCCGAGGCCGAAGTGACCATTGCCAGTAGGGCGGCGGTGCCGAGCAAGAACTTTTTCATGAAAAGTTTCTCCAAAATCTCTGAACTTTGATTCACCAGATTAGTCGTTTAGCCGAAAATCACACGTAAACCGTGACCCGAGAGCAACAGTGAGCTGGAAACGCCTGGCAAGCCCTTATCGACAGTCTGCGACAAGACGATCTGGTCTTTTGGCTCGCTGCCAACGCTGTGTTCCCATTCGTGCATTAAATCCACAAGGCGACATCCCGCGGTGACAAGCGCATGTCTGCTTTTGCCTCGCGCGCAATTATGCTTGCCTTGCCCGTAGACGCCGTGGTGCCAGGTCTTGCGCACCGATTTCGCGCAACCCGTTGCCGAGGCGCTACCTCTGCAGTTTCCGCGATAAATCCGGCGGCACTTCTCTCAGCCCGCAATCAGCGCTTGCCCTTCGGCGCGGTCGCAGGAGCCGGCGCTGCCGGTTCCGGCTGCTTCACCGCCACAGGCTCGGTCTGCACGGTGCATTGCGATGCTGCGAGCGAAGCCTGCGCCTGCGGCATCAAGCCGGGCTCCGGCGCCAGCGCCTTCAGCACGATCAGGCCGGTCGCGGTGGGGGAGTCGATGATCAGCCGGTCGGCGGCGGTGACTTCCTCATCCTCCGGCAATTCGGAATGCTGTTCTTCCGTCATCAGGTCGAGTTCGATCACCTTGCGGCCGGCCGAGCGGTCGTTGATGGCGTAATAGGCGACTTCGTTGCGCGTGTAGAATGACACCGAGGTATAGGCCTGGCTGACCGGCACCGTCAGCTTGATCGGACCTCCCGAAAGGTCGTAGCGGCAGATCGCGACCGCAAAGGCCGGGTCCATGAACGGCATCGGCGCGTTGTTGGGTTCGGCGAGCGGCAGCGCCGTGACGGCGTTCTCCTTGGTCATCGGCGTCAGCCGCGAATAGGCATCCTGGGTCGCGATGCGCGGCAGCGCCAGCACGCTGACGAGATGCACCACGCCGCCCAGCAGCACACCGGCGATGATGGTGAACAACAGCCGGATCATGGGCAGTTCACCGTGGAGATGGATGGCATCGGCGCGTCGCGCTGGGTGCGCGTCGCCACGCCAACCGGCGTGTCGTAGAGCCGCAGCATCAGCGCGTAGCGCTCGATGCCGCCGGTCGGCAGCCAGTTGCCGGCCCGCGACCGCGCTGCCACGCGGATCTCGAACGCGCCGTCGGAGCCGCGGACGATTTCCTGGCTGGTGAAGCCATAGCGTTGCAGCGAATTGGCGACCAGATGGCCCTTGCGGTCGAACAGCGTCAGCGTCCAGAACCGCGCCGCAGGCGTCACTCCGCTGACGAGCACGTCGCAACGCCCGTCGAGCGGTTTCTTCTTGTCGTCTGTGGTGGCCGAGAAGGCGATGCCGTCGCCGGTGCCGATCGGCAATTCGCCGCTGCGGGCGATCGAGGCGCGCGAATAGGGATCGATGTCGGAGCTGCCGCTCTTGGGCCGCGCGGTCCAGGCGCCGATCGTCAGCGTGCCGAGATCGGTGCCGCGCGTCGACGTCATGTAAGTCGAGCCGAGGCCGACGGCCGTGGCAAGCGCCAACGCCAGCAAGGTGATGAAGATCAGCCGCACAGGGCAAAGCTCCGCAATCCAGGGCTCCGAAATCGGCTTCGAAATCTCACGGCATCAGATTCCGGTTGGACCGGCTTCATCCGAAAGCTGAAGCGCCTCTTTTTGGTTGGGCATGCCGGCGTCGGCGCCTCGCATCCGTTCCGAGGAAAGACGGTCAAGGTTCTGCCGGATCATGGCTTTCAATTCTTTCGCTGCGCCGGTGCAGGCTGGTCGCCAGCGGCTGCGATATAATTCTCGGGAAACGCCAGCGCGCCCGACGTGACCGGCTTGGCGGGCTGCTTTGGATCGTTGGACGAGGTCTTGCCCGCAGCCTTGCCGGCCTCGTCGAGCAGACGCTCGACGCGCACCAGAATATCCGCGCCGCGCCTGGTCAATACCGGCGGCGGCCCCGGCTTGGTCTCCAGCACCTTTGGCGCGCCGTTGGCCGCAGCGCTGGCGGGCACGACGGGCGGCGGCAGTTTCGTACCCATGCCGATACCCGGAATTTCCTTCACCTCAACGCCCTGATGCGCGACGACCATGATGTCGTGCCAGGTTTGCGCGGGCAGCGAACCGCCGGTCATGCGGTTGGTCGGCGAGTAGTCGTCATTGCCGTACCACACCGCGCAGGTGAAGTTGCCGGTGTAGCCGACGAACCAGGCGTCGCGGTAGGCATTGGTGGTGCCGGTCTTGCCCGCGGTCGGAATGCCGTCCAGCGCGGCGCGGCGGGCGGTGCCCTCGCTGACGACGTGGCTCATCATCCAGGCCATGTCGGAGGCGACGGAGGCGGGAATCGCTTGCACCGGCTTCTTGCCGTCGCGGTCGAAACGCCAGACCAGATCGCCGGTGCCGGTGCGCACTTCCAGCACCGCGTGAGGCTTCACTGACTTGCCCTTGTTCGGGAAAGTCGCATAGGCGACCGCGTGTTCGAGCACGGTGACTTCGTCGGAGCCGATCGGCATCGACGGCGTATCCGGCAGCGGGGCCGTGAGGCCGAACTTCCGCGCCACCTCGGTGATCTTGACGCGGCCGGCCTTGGCGGGGTTCGGCGATTTGCCGCCCAGCGCGATCGACAGTTTTACGGGCACGACGTTGATCGAGCGGGTGATCGCCTGGGTCAGCGTCACCGAGCCGGAATAGGAGTGGCCGTAATTCTGCGGGCACCAGTTACCGATGCAGACCGGGCCGTCGACCACGATCGAGGTCGGCTTGTAACCGTTGAGAAGCGCCGTGGTGTAGACATAAGGCTTGAACGAGGAGCCCGGCTGCCGGTAGGCGTCGGTCGAACGGTTGAACTGGCTGGCGCCGTAGTCGCGACCGCCCACCATGGCACGGACGCCGCCATCGAGATCCGCGACCACGGTGGCGGCCTGCGTGGCGTGGTAGTCGCGGCCGAACTGGCGGAGCTGGTTTTCGACGGCATCCTCGGCGGCGCGCTGCACGGTCATGTCGATCGCGGTGCGGACCACGAAGACGCGCTCGACATAGGACTTCGGGAACGTATCGACCAGCTTGCGCATCTCTTCGAAGGCGTAGTCGAGATAGTAGTTCGGCGAATTCTCGTCGCGGCGGTCGACCGCGACCGCCGGATTGCGCCGGGCACCGAACACCTGGCCCTCGGTCATGAAGCCGGCATCGACGAGGTTGTCGAGCACGACGTTGGCGCGGGCGCGGGCGGCAGGCAGGTTGATATGCGGGGCGTATTTGGTCGGCGCCTTGAACAGGCCGGCCAGCATCGCCGATTCTGCCAGAGTGACGTCGCGCGCCGATTTGTTGAAGTAGAAATGCGCCGCGCCGTCGACGCCGAAGGTGCCGCCGCCCATATAGGCGCGGTCGAGATAGAGTTTCAAAATCTCGTTCTTGGTGAGGCGCGTCTCCAGCCAGATCGCGAGGAACGCCTCCTTCACCTTGCGCTCGATGGTGCGCTCGTTGCTGAGGAACAGGTTCTTCGCCAGCTGTTGCGAGATCGACGAACCGCCTTGGCGTACACCGCCGGCCTGCGCGTTGGTGACGAGCGCGCGCGCGGTGCCGGCGATGTCGATGCCGAAATGGTCGTAGAAGCGGCGGTCTTCGGTGGCGAGCGTCGCCTTGATCAGATTGTCCGGAAAGTCTTCCAGCGGGATCGAGTCATTGTGCTTGATGCCGCGGCTGCCGATCGGATTGCCGTAGCGGTCGAGGAACGACACCGCGAGATCGGACTTCTTCAGCCAGTCGTCGTCGGCGGTTTCGCGAAACGCCGGGACGGCGAGCGCCAGCATCAGGATCAGGCCGCCGAGGCCGATGGTGGCGGCCTCCGACAGCGGCTCGATGAAGACCCAGCGCTTCCAGCGGCCGACATAGAAGCGGTCCATGAAGGTGGAGTAGCGCTCGTACAGCTCGCGCAGGCCCTTGCCCGACGAAAACAGCGTCGAGTCGATGCGCGCATCCAGATCCAGGAAGAAGTTCCGGATCTTCTGATTCCAGTGAGGGGGTAGGATCTGGCGCACCGGGACCTTGGTCGTTCGAAACGCTCGCGCGCCCACCTTGGGCGCTGTCGATACGTCGTGCTTCGATGTTGCGGCGAACCCAAGGCGCTTTTAGGACCCTTGGGGACTCGCAACTGTTCTATCCGAGCG
>Ga0307500_10000145_pt1 | contig 22984 bp, 26 predicted proteins | sample 14_S_MG_FD_201362 | JGI IMG/M metagenome (GOLD analysis project Ga0307500, IMG submission 201362) | Soil microbial communities from Populus trichocarpa stands in riparian zone in the Pacific Northwest, United States - 14_S | ecosystem: Environmental > Terrestrial > Soil > Riparian zone > Trees... | reverse complement strand
CGCTGGCGCTGATCTCGCGCTTCTCGACCTTCGACGAGGTGGCCGAGGAAGCCAATCGCTTGCCGTTCGGCCTGGCGTCCTACGCCTTCACCAGTTCGACCAAGACCGCGACCGCGATCGGCGCCGCGATCGAAGCCGGCATGGTCTCGATCAACAGCTTTGGGCTCGCGCTGCCCGAAGTGCCGTTCGGCGGCGTCAAGGATTCCGGCTACGGCTCGGAGGGCGGCACCGAGGCGATGGACGGGTATTTCAACACCAAGTTCATCACCCAGACCGGGGTGTGAGCCCGATCGTGAAGCCGGCACGGCTGGCTTGCTGATGTGATATGGCCCGACGCTCCGCCGCAGCGTCGGGCCAATTTCGTACCGGCCATGCCAGAAGCAGGCATTGGGTCTGTGCCCAAGGGATAGCCCAAGTGGCTGATTTTTTGGGCATTCGTGCCCGTTGGGGTGCGGCCAATTGACGATTTACAGGCGTAAGCCATGCGTTACGCCGTGAAAATGAAGGGTCCGGCTTTGGCACGTCTCTTGAATGCAGGAATATCTCGATCGTCATAGCCGACGATCGTCTGCCCGCCGATGGGCGCTCCCCAATCAATATTTCTTGCAATCGACGATGCAGAGCTGCGTCGCCGAATGGGACCATCGGAACCTGGAAGGCAGAGCATGCTCGAGAAAATAAACAAGCAAAAGCTGGTGGTGATCGGCAACGGCATGGCCGGTATTCGCACGGTCGAAGTGCTGCTGGAACGTGCGCCCGATCTCTATGAGATCACCGTCTTCGGTTCCGAACCATACGGCAACTACAACCGGATTTTGCTGTCGCCCGTGCTCGCCGGCGAGAAGACCGTCAACGACATCATGCTCAACACGGAGCAGTGGTACGAGGACAACGGCATCACGCTGCGCAAGGGCGAAATGATCGAGATGATCGATCGGCGTACCTGCGAAGTCGTTACCGTGGAAGGCGCGCGGGTGCCTTACGATCGCCTGCTGATCGCCACCGGTTCGAACCCGATCATGTTGCCGCTGCCGGGCAAGGACCTCCCGGGCGTGATCGGCTTTCGCGACATTCAGGACGTCGAGCGCATGGTCCAGGCCTCGACCAGCTACAAGAACGCCGTCGTGATCGGCGGCGGTCTGCTCGGCCTCGAAGCCGCCAACGGCCTGATGAAGCGCGGCATGAACGTCACCGTCGTGCACCTGCTCGACACGCTGATGGAGCGCCAGCTCGATCAGGTTGCCGGCGGCTTGCTGCGCAAGTCGCTCGAAGCGCGCGGCATGGTGTTCAAGATGCCCGCGCAGACCGAAGCGATCCTTGGCGAGGATCGCGTCACCGGCGTGCGCTTTGCCGACGGCGAGGAGATCCCGGCGGATCTCGTCGTGATGGCGGTCGGGATTCGTCCGAATGTCGAGCTGGCGCGCAAGGCAGGCCTTCATTGCGAGCGCGGCATCGTCGTCTCCGACACCATGCAGACCTATGACGGGCGAATCTATGCCGTCGGGGAATGCGTGCAGCATCGCCGCCAGACCTACGGCCTCGTGGCTCCGCTGTTCGACCAGGCCAAGGTTTGCGCCAACCACCTCGCTATGAAAGGCTTCGCCACCTATGACGGTTCGGTGGTTTCGACCAAGCTGAAGGTGACCGGCATCGACCTGTTCTCGGCCGGCGACTTCGCGCCGGGCGCGGACAAGGAAGAGATCGTCATGCAGGACGCCTCCCGCGGCGTCTACAAGCGGATCATTCTGCGCGACAAGAAGATCATCGGCGCCGTGCTCTACGGCGATACCATCGACGGCCCGTGGTACTTCCAGCATCTGCGCGACGGCACCGACGTGTCGCAAATGCGCGAGCGGCTGGTGTTCGGCGCCGCCAATCTCGGCGATGGCGGCCATAGCGGCAAGAATTCGGTCGCCGCCATGAGCGACGATGCGGAAATCTGCGGATGCAACGGCGTCTGCAAGGGCACGATTGTCAAGGCGATCAGCGAAAAGAAACTTTTCACGATCGACGACGTGCGGGCCCACACCAAGGCTTCGTCGTCCTGCGGTTCCTGCACCGGCCTGGTCGAGCAGGTGCTCGCCTTCACGCTCGGCGGCGACTATTCGGCCGCGCCGAAGGTCAAGCCGATGTGTGCATGCACCGATCACAGCCATGACGACGCGCGCCGCGTCATCATCGAGCAGGGATTGAAGACCATTCCCGACGTCATGAAGTTCATGGACTGGAAGACGGCCAATGGTTGCCACTCCTGCCGGCCGGCGCTGAACTACTATCTGCTCTCCACCTGGCCCGGCGAATACCGCGACGACTCGCAGTCGCGCTATATCAACGAGCGGGTCCATGCCAACATCCAGAAGGACGGGACCTATTCGGTGGTGCCGCGAATGTGGGGCGGCGTCACCACGCCGAACGAACTACGCGCCATCGCCGACGTTGCCGACAAGTTCAAGATTCCGACCGTCAAGGTCACGGGCGGACAGCGCATCGACCTGCTCGGCGTGAAGAAGGAGGATTTGCCCGCTGTGTGGGCCGACCTCAACGATGCCGGCATGGTGTCCGGCCACGCCTACGCCAAGGGCTTGCGGACCGTGAAAACCTGCGTCGGTTCGGAATGGTGCCGCTTCGGCACCCAGGATTCGACCGGGCTCGGCATCAAGATCGAGAAGTTCATGTGGGGCTCGTGGACGCCGGCCAAGGTGAAGCTCGGCGTGTCCGGCTGTCCGCGCAATTGCGCGGAAGCGACCTGCAAAGACGTCGGCGTTATCTGCGTCGATTCCGGCTACGAGATCCATTTCGCCGGCGCCGCCGGCCTTCACATCAAGGGCACCGAGTTTCTCGCCAAGGTCGCGACCGAGGAGGAGACGCTCGAAGTCATCGCCGCGCTGACGCAGCTCTATCGCGAGCAGGGCTGGTATCTGGAGCGCATGTACAAGTGGTGCGACCGGGTCGGTCTCGACGCGATCCGCAAGCTGGTGGTCGATGATCTCGCCAATCGCAAGGCGCTGTACGACCGCTTCGCATACTCACAGCAATTCTCGCAAAGCGATCCCTGGGAAGCGCGCGCCCGGCGCGGCGTCGATCACAACGAATTCAAGCCGCTGGCAGAACTGGAACTTGCATGACCAAGTGGATCGAGATCGGAGCGCTGAGCGATATCCCCGTGCTTGGCTCGCGCGTCGTGCGAACGCCGTCCGGGGACATCGCGGTGTTCCGGACCGGCGACGACGAGGTGTTCGCGCTGGACGATCGCTGTCCGCACAAGGGCGGACCGCTGTCGCAAGGCATCGTCCACAACAAGCGCGTCACCTGTCCGCTGCACAATTTCGTCATCGAGCTCAAAAGCGGCACGGCGGTCGCGCCGGACGAGGGATGTACGCGCGCGCATCCGACCAGGGTGGAGAACGACATCGTCTGGCTGTGTATCCAGACGGCGACGGCCGTGGCCGCCGAATGAAGTGATCGCCGGGCCTAATTCTTGATCGCGTAGAGCGGCGTTCGCAGCGTCAGCTGGCATGACGGCTTCGGCGCCCAGGCGATCTGCGCCGTGATGCCGAACAGCCGATTGTCGTCGTCGTCCATGCGGTCGAGGTCGAGCCGGACGATCGGCTGCGTGAATGCGGGAAACGGCGTCAGGTTCAAAAGCTGCGCGCCGCCGAAGTGTTGCACGCCGAAGCGGCCGGTGAACTTCCAGTTGTTGTCCCACTGATAATAGCCGCCGACATAGCCCATGATATCGGGGCTGACGCGGGCAAGCGGGGTATCGACCAGGACTCTGGTGTATTGCGCGCCGGCGAGCAGCCCGCGCGTTTCATCCGCGTTCAGCGCGTAGCCCGCCTCGAGGATGGTGTTGTAGGCCGTCGTGGCCAGTGGCGCGTCCGAAATCGATCGCGTCACGTTGGATTGAACCGTGATGGTCGGAAACATTCCGCCGTTCTGCTGATAGATGTCGGCCTGGAATCCGACGGTAAAGGCGTAGATCGAGAATGCCGTCCAGGGATCGGTGCCCGCCTGCGAAGTGACTCCGCTGACACCGCCATAGACCGAGAGCCAGTCGTTGACATCCACGGTCAAGGGCAGGTCGACCGAGAGGCTTTGGCTGGACGGCGAGGAAAGGGTTCGGCGCGAGGAAAGGTTTACCAGGGTCGACAACAACGGAGGCGTACTGAATCCGATTGAGAGCGAGCCGGCGGGTAGCGTCGAATAGATGGTTCGCATATCGAGGTAGACGTTCGGTAAGGCTGGCTTGGTTGTGGCCGCATCTTCCTCATCGTCGTTCTTTTCTTTTCCGAGGGCCAGACCTGAAATGCAGAACGACACGAGCACGCCGAGAGCCACGCTTCTGGCGGACCTCAGCCGCTGAGGTGCGAGGAATTTGGTAGAAATCATGCTCAAGATCGGCGCCGCCTTTGATTGGCCAGCATGACCATTTGGCCGCGGCTAATACAAGCAGTGGTCGCTGCGCGGGCTTTCGATCTTGCGGCGGGTGTGGCGTTTGCGCTGCCCAGGCAAAATTGACCTAGGTCAAGGGATTCTGGCGATGGCGGCTTAGGAAAAAGACTGTAACTCGGGAATGTAGAATGCACAAAAATACGAAATATCTCGCAGCGGTCGCAGTACTCGCCGTCGGACTGGTGTCCCCGTTCATGGTTGCCGCCCAGACGTCGCAAAAATCGTCGCCGCGGCTTGCCGATATCATGGGCGCGCTCCAGTCGAGACATTCAAAACTGTGGACGGCGGCCCAGCAGCGCAACTGGGAGTTGGCGGCTTACGAACTGGAACTGGTGAAGGCGGGCCTTGCGGATGCGATCGGGCTCTATACCGACATCCCCGTAACCAACGTCACGATGATCGACGGCCCCCTCAAATCGCTCGACGGCGCGATCGCCGCCCGGAGCGGTCCGGCATTCGGCAAGGCGTTTGGCGAACTCACGACCGGATGCAACTCCTGTCATCAATCGGTCGGCCGCGGCTTCATCGTCATGACGGTCCCCACGGGGGCGCCCTTCGGCAATCAATCGTTTGCGCCGCGCCCGGTGCAGGGCAAGGACGTCTTGCGCAGGTGAGGGGTCTTGCTGGGTGTTTTCGTTATCGCGAAAGGGAAGTTTCGTTCGACTTCCCAATGACGGAAAACATCAGCGCGGCGACAATGCCGGACAGCAGCGAAGCCATGAGAACGCCAAGCCGGACCTGCTTCAGCACCGCCTCGTCATCGAACGCCAGCGTGCCGATGAAAAGGCTCATGGTGAAGCCGATGCCGGTCAGGATGGCCATGGCATAGAGCTTGTTCGCCGTCGCTCCTTCCGGCATCGCAGCCAGGCCCAGCCTGATCGCAAGCATCGAAGCGGCGAAGACCCCGATCTGCTTGCCGACGAAAAGCCCAGCGATGATCCCGAGCGGTATCGGCGCCGCGAGGTTCGATAGGGTCAACCCGTGAAGCGAGACGCCGGCATTGGCGAAGGCGAAAATCGGCACGATAGCGAAAATAACCCACGGCCTGAGCGCGTGTTCGGTATCCTCCAGCAGGCTGTGGCCGTCGTGCCGGGTCAGCGGCATCGCGAGACCGACGGCGACGCCGGCCAGCGTTGCATGCACGCCGGATTTGAGCACGCAGACCCAGGTGAACATTCCCGCGATCAGATAGAATGACGGTCTGCGCACATCGAGCAGGTTGAGAACCGCGAGCGCTGCAATGCCGAGCCCGCCGAGCGCCAGCGCCGTGACCGAAAGGTTTGCGGTATAAAAGATCGCGATGACGATGATGGCCATCAGGTCGTCGATGATCGCGAGCGCCATTAGAAAGATCTTCAACGAAGCCGGGACCTTGCGTCCCAGCATGGCGCAAACACCCAGCGCAAAGGCGATATCGGTCGCCGCCGGGATGGCCCAGCCGCGCAATGCGTGGGCGTCGCCCCAGTTCACCGCGGCAAAGATCGCCGCCGGCGTGACAAAGCCGCCGAACGCGGCGATCACGGGCAATGCCGCCTGCTTTACGCTCGACAGCGGGCCCTCGATCGCCTCGCGCTTGATCTCAAGGCCAACCATCAGAAAGAATACTGCCATCAAGCCGTCATTAATCCAGTGATCGATGGTCTTGCTCAGTCCGATCGATCCGATCCGGACCTCGCCGGTTGTCCGCAACAGCGCTTCGTAGTCCGGTCCGAACGGCGAGTTTGCAACGATGAGGGCCGCGATGGCGGAGAGGCCGAGAACGACGCCACCATAGAGGCCCGTGTTGTCGGATGCTGGAACCTTGGCCGTCACCGGCCTGCCTTGCCGGCCGCCTCGATCGCCACCGACAGCGCGAGCTTGGTCTCCTGCACAATGTCCTCGACCAGTTCTTCCCGGCTGACATGGGCAACCTGGCCGGTGAGCAATCCCTGTTCGGCGAGCATCACCACGCCGTGCAGCGAGGCCCAGACCTTCAGGGCGCTACGCTCGCGCAACAGCCCCACGGCGGGAGCCTCCAGCGCTTCCACCAGCAGTTCGAAGGTCTCCATGGCCGCGCTGTGCAATTCGCTGCCTTTAGCCGCGCATGCCATGGTTCGCGACGCGAACATCAGGCGATAGATGCCGTTGCGGCGCAGGCCGAAATCAAGCGTGAGCTGCGCGAAGCGCGAAAGCTTCGACTGCTTCGACGGCCTTTCGATCGCCGTGCGCATCATCGCGCTGAACTGGCGAAATGCCTCCGCAGTCACCGCCGTCAGCAGCGTCTCGCGATCGGCAAAATGTTTGTAGGGCGCCGGTTGCGAGACGCCGAGCTTCTTGGCAAGCGCGCTGATGCTGATCGCTTCGGGACCGCCGAGCTCGACTTCATGCAACGCGGCCTGAACCAGGGCATCGCGGAGATCCCCATGGTGATAGGCGTTCAGTGCTTTGCGTGCGGGTCGAGGCAGCATTCAATTTATGATCTATAACTTTTAACTTGACAGTACAACGACGGCGCGAATGTAATACGATATAACTTCGCGGTGCGCCGGCGGGTCTGTGCCGTTGCGCCAAGGGAGGGCCGCGCGAGACAAGCGCCACACAAAGGGAAAACGCTGCGATGGCTGGAAAGCTGAAAATCCGCGTCGACCAGGACAAATGTCAGGGCCACGCGCGCTGCAAATCACTGGCGCCCGAACTGTTCGATCTCGACGAGTTCGGCAACGCGCACGAAGTCGGCGACGGTTCCGTGCCCGCGGGCCTGGAAGACAAGGCCTGGCTCGCCCAGAGCAATTGTCCCGAGGTCGCGGTCGAAGTGACCGAGGAATAGCCGATCGCGAGATCGATTTACCCTATCTGGATCTGAACGAACCAAACAGAGGATTTGCTCCTATGTCCGATTCCGCCAGCATCATGCCCGAACATCCGCCGGTCACCGACTGGGTCAACGATTTCGACCACACCGATCCGACCTGGACGGAAAACCCGTTTCCGATCTGGGAAGAACTGCGCGCGGCCTCGCCGGTCGTTCACACCGAGCGGTTCCTCGGCTGCTACATGCCGACCACCTACCAGGCGGTAAAGGAAATCTCTTACGACACCGACCATTTTTCTTCCCGGCGCGTCATCGTGCGCGACGTTCGCCCGGAGATCACGGCGCGGGCGCCGCCGATCACCTCCGATCCGCCCGAGCACAAGCCTGCGAAGCAATTGCTGTTGCCGCCGTTCACGCCGGACGCGATGAAGAAGCTCGAGCCGCGGGTGCGCGCGATCTGCAACGAGCTGATCGACGAGTTCATCGCCGACGGCAAATGCGACGCCGCCGCGCGCTACACCAAGCATATCCCGGTCCGCGCCATCGCGCACATGCTAGGAATTCCCGAGAAGGACGGCGATCTCTTCATCAAGTGGATCCACGGCATCCTCGAACTCGGTATCAAGGACGACAACGCGCTGATGGGGGCGGTGCGGGAGATGACCGGCTATTTCGCCGGCCACATCGAGCATCGCAGAAACAATCCGACCGACGACCTGATCTCGACGCTGATGAACGCGAGGGACAAGGACGGCAATCCGCTGGCGGACGAGCACGTGCTGGGTTCGCTGCGGCTGCTTCTGATCGCCGGCATCGACACCACCTGGAGCGCGATCGGTTCCTCGCTCTGGCATCTGGCGAAGACGCCGGCGGACCGCGAGCGCCTTGTCGCGGAGCCCGAACTGATGCCGCTCGCGGTCGAGGAGCTGCTGCGCGCCTATTCGCCGGTGACGATGGCGCGCGAGGTGATGAAGGAGACCACCATCAGCGGCTGCCCGGTCAAGCCCGGCAACATGGTGCTGCTGTCGTTCCCGGCGGCCAACCGCGATCCCGCGATGTTCCCCGATGCCGACAAGGTGGTGATCGACCGCAAGGAAAATCGCCACGCCGCGTTCGGCCTTGGCATTCATCGTTGCGTCGGCTCGAACCTGGCGCGTATGGAAATGACGGTTGCGATCGAGGAATGGCTGAAGCGGATTCCGGATTTCAGGCTCGATCCGGCCGGCAAGGTCACCTGGTCGGAAGGCACCGTGCGCGGCCCGCGCCAATTGCCCGTGCTGTTCGGCAAGGCGAAGTGAGGGCTGCACTGATGTAGCGGGAGGGCCGATCGTCTCGGCCCTCCTTTTGCGTTCGGTCGCTACTTGATCTCGATCTTTGCGTCGCTGGCGACCTTCTTCCAGGCTTCGATGTCGCGCGCGTTGATGTCGCGCTGCTGATCTCCGGCGATGAAATCCGCCGAGATGCCGAGCGCCAGCAGCTTCTCGACGATGTCGGGCTCGGCCAGCGATGCCTTCAGCGCGCCGGAAATCTTTTGCGTAACCGAAGCCGGAACGCCGGCGGGCGCATACATCACCCAGGACAGGCTCCGTTCGAAATCGACGCCTTGATCCTTGTAGCTCGCCACGTCAGGCAGGCTCGGAGATCTTCCCCCGCAGACCGCAAGCGCCTTCAGCTTGCCATCCTTCACCAGCGGCGTCCCGGTCGCCATGTCGACCAGGCCCACTGAGATGTGCCCGCCCATCAGGTCGTTGGCGAGTTTCGCCGCGCCGCTGAACGGGACGTGCTGCAGGCGGACGCCCGCCTTTTGGGATAGGATTTCGCCGCAGAAATGCCCGGTCGAGCCGACGCCCCAGCTTCCGTACTGGATCGGGTCGCCCTTCTTCGACAGCTCGATCAACCCTCGCAGATCGTTGGCGGCAAAATCCTTCGTTGCGATGAGGAGAATGGACGACGTTCCGATACGTCCGATGGTCGTAAAGTCCTTGATCGGATCATAGGGCAGGTTCGGATAGACCGCCGGCGCGAGCACGTGCGTGGTCATGCCGCCGATCGTGATGGTGTAGCCGTCGGGCGGCGAGGTTGCCGCCAGCTGCGCGCCGATGGTGCCTGCGGCGCCGGTGCGGTTTTCGACGTAAATGATCTGCCCAAGGCGGTTGCCCATCCGGTCGGCAAGCAGCCGGCCGAGCACGTCGCCACCGCCACCGGCCCCGAACGGCAGCAGCATCTTGATCTTCTTGGAAGGGTAGTCGGTCGCGTCCTCGGCGCGGGCCGAACATGCCACCGACGCCAGCGCCAGCAGCGAAAGCATTATCGCGCGTAACTTCATTTACTCTACTCCCTGGGTTTCCCGTTTGTGTTTTGTCGTTCGCCGCCGGCGTTGTTCGCCGGTCGTGAGATCGGTGACGCCGTCGCGCCGTCAGGGCGCGCGAGGCCGGGCGCCGGAGTGCCGAAGGATGAAACGTGTCGGCAGGTAGACCGGCCGGATCTTGCGGGCATCATCGCCGCCGCGAATCCGGTCGAGCAGGATGTTGGCGGCGACCCGGCCCATCTGGTCCAGATCCCAGGTCAATGCGGAAATGCCCGGCGTTGCATGCCGCGCGAGATCGGTGTCGCCGATGCACACCAGCGACATGTCGTCGGGATAGCGCAGACCGTTGCTGGCAAGCGCGTCCATCACGCCGGCCAGCATGTGCGTGCCCAGGGTAATGATCGCGGTCGGACGGTCGGGGCCTTGCAGCAATTGGCAGACGTCGCTGAACGCAATGCTAGAGCCTTGCGTCTGCGGGCGGATCAGGTCGGGATCGACCTTGAGCTTCGCCTCGGCATGGGCCTGCCGATAGCCGGCAAGGCGCTCCGAACTCGGCAGCAACGCGGCGCGGCCGGTGAGCAGCGCGATGCGGCGATGGCCGAGCCCGATAAGATATCGCGTGATTTCGAGGCCCCCGCCGCGATGATCCGCACGCACCGAGGGGACGCCCGGCACCTCGCGATCGATCGCCACGCAGGGCAGGTCCAGGTTTGCGAGCGCGCCGGTGAAGCCGGTATGGGCGTTGTCGCCCGCGAACAGCAGCAACCCGTCCATCCGCCGCCTTCGCACCGCCGATATGAACGCCGTTTCGCGGTCCTGCTCGTGCCGGGTTGCGGCGAGCATCAGCACATAGCCGGCGCGTTGAAACTCCTCTTCCGCGCCGTTGATCATCTCGCTGTAGAGCGGATTGGAGAGGTCGGAGACCATGCAGCCGATCGTCTTGCTCTCGCGCGAGCGCAACGCCTGCGCCGCCGAGTGCGGCTCGAAGCGCAGGTGATTCACCGCCCGCATGATGCGGGCGTGCAACTCCGGGCTGATGTGCGGCTCGCCGTTCATGACACGGCTGACGCTGCTGACCGATACGCCGGCCTGGGCTGCAACGTCGCGAATTGTGGCACGTGCAGGCTGCGCCTGGCGCAACGGCATTGCAGGGCTCCCTTGAGCATCGCCGCTTGGGCGTAAGTGGGCGAAACTCTAGCGCGTTCTGGAAACGATATACAAGATAAAAGCCGGATAAAATCGGACTTGAGTAATCGCGCTAGAAAAAGTATGGAAACGTTTCCAAGAATGCCGGCAGGGCGGCCACGCCGCCTTTCCCGCGACAACAAACCGGCCGAATGGCCGCAGGCAGGGAACGGGACCGAGGCATGACGCGGCGTGTCGAAGGAAAAGTCGCTCTGGTGACCGGCGCCGCCAACGGCATCGGGCGAAGCGCAGTCCTGGTGCTGGCGCGCGAGGGCGCCAAGATCGTCGCCACCGATCTGCAGGACGAGAAGGGCGCGGGCCTGCTGCGCGAATTGCGCGCCATCGGGTGCGAGTGTGAATACTATCACCACGACGTGACGCGCGAGGAGGACTGGCAGTCGATCGTGGCCCAGACCGGGGCGCGGTTCGGCAGGCTCGACGTTCTCGTCAACAATGCCGGGATCGGGCTCTCGGGTCCCGTCGTCGACATGGCGTTCGCCGACTGGAAGCGGCAGGTCGCCGTCAATCTCGATGGCGTCTTCCTCGGGGTGAAGCATTCGCTGCCGCTGATGCGCGCAGGCGGAGGCGGAAGCATCATCAACGTTTCTTCGATCGCGGGAATCAAGGCGTCGCCGAACGTCTCGGGCTATTGCGCGACCAAGGGCGGCGTACGGCTGTTCACGAAATCGGTCGCGCTGGAATGCGCGGCCGCCAGGGATGGCGTGCGCGTCAACTCGCTGCATCCGGGCATCACCGAAACCGCGATCTGGGACACGCTGATCGGCACCGTCGAGGACGGCTCGAATGGCGGACGGGAGCGCGGCCCGACGCTGGACAAGCTCACCGAACGCGCGGTCCCGCTCGGTTACAAGGCCGCGCCTGAAGATATCGCCAACGGCATCCTGTGGCTCGCCAGCGACGAGAGCCGTTACGTCACCGGCACTGAACTCGTGATCGACGGCGGCCGGTCGATCGGCTGAACGCCGGGGATCAAGAAGAAAAAGGCGGGAAGGGTGTCCCGCCGGAAAGCAGACGGGAGGTCGTCATGAGTCGTATCTTTGGTGCAGTCTGCCAGAACGGATATATCGTGCGGGATATCCGCGCCGCCATGGATCACTGGGTCAATGTGATGGGCGTCGGGCCCTGGTACTACATCGATCGGGTCAAGACCGACTATTTCCGCCACCGGGGTAAGGACTCCGCCATGGAGATGAGTGTGGCGCTCGCCAATTCCGGCGATCTCCAGATCGAACTGATCCAGCAGCGCAACGACGCGCCCTCGATGTACAAGGAGTTCCTCGACTCCGGCCGCGAGGGCTTGCAGCACATGTCGTACTGGACCCGCGACTATCAGGGTCTCTACGACCGCGCGCTGTCGCTTGGGTATAAAGTCGGACACGAAGGCCAGATCGGCGGCGAGAAGGGCCGCTTCGCCTATTTCGATACGGAAGCCCATCCCGGCACCGTTGTCGAAATATCCGACATCAGCGGCAGCAAGGGGAGTTTCTTCGAGCACATCCGCAAGGTCGCGGCCAATTGGGACGGCTCCGAGCCCATCCGCGAAGTCGGCGGACGCTGAGCGATGCGCGCCATCGTCTCCAGTGCCGACGGTCCCGTATTGAAGGACATTCCGCGGCCGTCACCCGAACTGGAAGAGGTGCTGGTGCAGGTCAAGGCGGGCTCGCTCAACCGCGCCGATCTCGCGATGCTGAAGGGCTCGTCGCATGGTCGTGTCGGTGGCATGGGCACCCCGTTGGGACTGGAATGGGCCGGCGAGGTGGTCGAGGTCGGCGACAGGGTCAAGCGCTGGCGGGTCGGCGACCGCGTCATGGCCGCCGGCGGCGGCGCTTTTGCCGAATATGCGATCGGGCATGCGCGGCGGATCTATCCCCTGCCAAACGATCTGCCGTTCGAGCAGGCCGCCGCATTGCCGGTGGCGCTGCAGACCATGCACGATGCGATCGCGACCAACGGCATGCTGGAGGCGGGGCAGAGCGTCCTGATCCAGGGTGCCAGTTCGGGCGTCGGCCTGATGGGCCTGCAGATCGCCCGATATCTGCGGGCCGGGCTTGTCATCGGCACCTCCACCTCGCCGCAACGACGCGAGCGGCTCAGAGAGTTCGGCGCCGACCTCACGATCGATACCCGCGCGCCGGATTGGGTGGCGCAGGTGCTGGAGGCGACGGGCGGCAAGGGCGTGGACCTGCTGATCGATCTCCTCGCCGGACCGCTGACCAACGGAAATCTCGCGGCGACGCGAATCGGCGGCCGCATCGTCAATGTCGGCCGCATGGCCGGTGAGACCGGTGAATTCAATTTCGACCTGCATTCGATGCGCCGCATCACCTATGTCGGCGTCACCTTCCGCACCCGCAGCGCGGCGCAGGTGGAGGCGATCAATGAAAAGGTGACCCGCGCCCTGCTGCCGGCGCTGGCGCAAGGCGCCCTGCGGCTGCCGATCGACAGGGTGTTGCCCCTGGAACAAGCTTCCGAGGCGTTCGAACACATGGCGCACAACCGGCATTTCGGCAAGATCGTGCTGGCAAATGTTTGAGCGGCAACGTCAAGTCCGGCGCGGAAGGCTCAGCCGCGGCAAGAAAAAACAGCAACGTAAGGAACATGCGGATGGCAAGACTTCCCCTGATCGACCCCGCGGCAACCAGCGGCGACGTGCGCGCGTCCTTTGACAGGATGCCGGTCGTCCTGAACATTTTTCGAATGATGGCGCATGCCGAGGCCAATTTCATTCCGGCGATGCGGTTCGCCAATTCGATCCTGCACCGCCAGAAACTCAGCCACATCAATCGCGAGTTGCTGATCCTTCAGGTCGCGCAGCGGCAGCACGGCGTCTATGAGTGGCGCCAGCATGTTCCGATCGCGCTCGGCGTCGGCGTCACGCAGAAGCAGATCGACGGCATCGAACAAGGCAAATACGAGGACGCCGCGTTCAATCCCGCCGAGCAGGCGCTGCTGGCGTTCGGCCGGGAAGTCATCGACAACGTCCGTGTTGCCGAGCCGGTCTTTGCTGCCATGCGGGCGCATTTCAGCGAGCAGGAGATCGTCGAATCGATCCTGGCGATCGGCTTCTACATGACGATGGCGCGACTGACGGAGGCCACCGAGGTTGACCTCGACCCGGCCGCTGGTATGACCGTCTTCGAGGGCGGCAAGAAGCGGTCGGGCTGATCGCGCGATCGAGGGGGCAGTCGATGGGCGTGTCGTTTCAAAGAAGCCATGACATCATGATCGATACGCCACCCTTGGCGGTCTACGACTACGTCTGCAATCCGAATTCGTGGCCCGAATGGCTGGCCGCGTCCCATCACATCGACGGTGAAGACCGGCCTTTGCAGCGCGGCGAGACTTTTCGCGAGCAATGGCACATCAAGCGCGGCGAGGTGCGCTTGGCTTGGACGGTTACGGAGAGCGATCCGCCCCGGGCCTGGACCGTCGAGGCCGATACCGATTTCATCGGCAAGATCGTCGTCCGCTACACGTTCGAGGCGACGGCGAACGGCACCAAATATACGCGGACATTGTGTAACCCCGACCGGCCGTCGGAGCCCGGCCCCGAGCAGGTCGCGCGGATGGACGAGGAAGCGCTGATCGGGCTCAGAAATATCAAGCGCAATGTCGAGAAGCGCTTCTGTTCTCCGGGCTGACGCCCACATTGACCACGCCGCCGGTTGCAGCGATCATCGACCGATCCAAAGCAACGACGCGTGGAGCGCAGGCAATGACGGGTGAGCCGGAGGCGGGCGGTCCGCGACCGCTCAGCGAGATCGCGAGCTACCACGCCCATATCTATTACGATCCGGCGACGACGCGGGCCGAGGCCGAGCAGTTGCGCACCTGGATCGGCGAGCGCTTCTCGGTCACGCTCGGACGCTGGCACGACGTCAAGGTCGGTCCGCACGATCAGGCCATGTATCAGGTGGCTTTTGCCCGCGAGATATTCCCCGAACTGGTGCCTTGGCTGATGCTCAACCGCGGCAAATTGAGCGTTTTGGTCCACCCGAACACGACCAATCCGCGCCGGGATCATGCGGCCGACCCGATCTGGATCGGGCCGGCGCTCGCCATCCATGCCGACAAACTGCCGGAGCACGCCGAGATGGAGGAGGCGCCCGCGCCGAATACCAACCCGGTGCTGCGGCCCTGAGCGCGGTCTTGCCGGGGAATCCCGCCCCAATTTACCATCAGATGGGCTTGAATCCGTAGATTCGGCCGGTCATGATGGTATCGGGCGCTCGTCTCGATTATGCCTTACTTTGGATTGCATTATGGTGGGACTTATTCGGTGAATCCATTAGGAATCAGACGTGATTCCGAAGCGCCGAGCCGGGGATAGATGGGTAGGAAGACGACCAGCGCAGCCGGGCTTGCGACGAGCCGCGGTATCCGATTGCTCCGCGACGCGGCCTTCGGAGGGGCGGCGCTTTTCATGGCGCTGGGGCTGACCGTTTGGGCGACCGATTTCGATCTGTCCGCATGGATCAATCCCGCACCCGCATCCGCTAATGTCGGCAGCACGACCTCCTTCGACGAGCGTTTCGGACCGGGCTCGGTGCGCCGTTCGCTGTCCTTTAACTACCCCTGGCGTCCGGCGCCGCGTTCGAATTTCAATGCGGAATTCGGGCATATCCAAAGCCAGTTGGGCGGACAATCGCGTGAGGAAGAGGAGCAGGGCGTTCAGCCCGCGCCGTCCACGTCGACAGCCGAGGCGGCAATCCCGCTGCCAAGAGCCCGGCCGGTCCTGGCCAATCTTCAGTCTGGGAAGAATGATTCGGCGCCGGCTTCGTCGGATAACCGCACCATGTTCGAGAAACTCGCCGATCTGGTGCCGATGCGCTTCTCGCTGGCGTCGCTGACGCCGGGAGATGGGCTGTTAGGCGAGCGAAAGGATCTGACGGCGCTGGGCTACGACGGTCAGACGGCCGTCTATGACATTTCGGCCCAAGCCGTTTACCTGCCGAACGGTACCAAGCTCGAGGCACATTCCGGGCTCGGCGGCCTGATGGACAATCCGGCCTATGTCGATAAGCGCATGGTCGGCGCGACGCCGCCGAACGTCTATGACCTCAAGCCGCGTGAAAAGCTGTTTCATGGGGTCGCGGCGCTGCGCATGACGCCGGTGGGCGAAAACGAAATGCATGGCCGCAACGGTCTGCTGGTGCACAGCTATCTGCTCGGTCCCAACGGCGATTCCAACGGCTGCGTCTCGATCAAGGACTATGACCGGTTCCTCGCGGCGTACACGAACGGCGATGTCAAGCGCCTCGTCGTCGTGCCGAGCCTGCGCGAAGGCCTCACTGCGTCACGGCGTTCACCATCGCCGTCATGACCGTTGTCGCCGGCGACGCCGCCGCTTCCGACACGCCGCTGCGCGCAATTTTCAAGATCAACCTGAACGGCAAGACGGTGTCGATCGGCACGGTCGGCCAGGCCTATCGCTTCATCACCAATCTCAGCTCGATCGAGTGGATCGAGTTTCGCGCGCTGCACGCCGATGCTGTCAGTGCACTGCAGCGCGCCGCCGGTAACGCGATGCTGGCGGTGCAGGCGACCGACGCGCTGCGCGCGCTGTTCGTCCGTGCCAAGCTGTTGTGAAGGCGCCGATAGGTGCTCGAGAAATACCTCCGAAGGGAAACGCCCGCATGTCCGGAAGTCAGATTGAAGACGATCGCCTGATCCGGGAATTGGTGCAGAACTGGGCGATCTGGCGCGATGCCGGCGACTGGGAGCGTTTTCGCACGGTCTGGCATCTGGACGGCCGCATGATGGCGACCTGGACGCAGGGCACCGGCGACGAGTTCATCGAGATCAGCAAGCAGGCCTGGGCCAAGGGCATCAGCATCCTGCATTTCCTCGGCGGCATCTCGGTCGACCTCGCCGGAAACCGCGCCATCTCGCAGACCAAGATGACGATCTCGCAACGCGCCGAGGTCGAAGGCGTGCTGTGCGACGTGCTCTGCACCGGGCGGTTCTACGATTTCCTAGAAAAGCGCGAGGGGGGCTGGGGTATCGTGCTGCGCCAGCCGATCTATGAGAAGGACCGCATGGACCCGGTTACGCCGGGCGCAGCGCCTGTGCTGGACAAGACGCTGCTCGAGCAATTCCCACCGGGCTACCGGCATCTCGCTTATTTGCAGACGCGCATCGGCTACACGGTGAAGCGCGACATGCCCGGCCTGAAGGGGCCTGAAGTCGAGGCTTTGTATGCGCGCGGTGCGGCCTGGTTGCAGGGCAAGCCAATCTGATTAGTCGCCTTGCGACAGCTGCCCTGCCAGTTGATGTAGATCAAGGAATTCAGCCCGCCGGGTGTCAGGATGAATGACTTACCCCAGGCAGGGGAAAAGCCATGATAACCCAACTTGAGTTGAGTTCGCGGGCGGCACTTTGCCGGCAGCTCGCGCAGCGCGAACCGAACAGCAAGGTCTATTGGTTGGCGGAGGCCGAGACTTGGTTGCGCCTTTCCCGTAAACCCATCCATCTCGAACGAACGGGTGGTGAGGATCCGCTGGAACAGTTTCTGGCCCTGATGGACTGCCGGCTCGAACCCTAGCCGATCTCCTTGCGCACGGTAGCGGCCGCGTCGCACATCGCCTTCAGCTTTCCGAAGGCTACGTGGCGCGGCATGTACTTCATGCCGCAGTCGGGGGCGACGACCAGGCGATCCGCAGCGACGTGTTTCAGTCCGTTGCGGATCCGGTCCGCCACCACATCGGCGGATTCGATCTCGGGATTGCCGAGGTCGAGTACGCCGAGCATGATCTTCTTCGACGACAGATCCTTGAGTACGCCGAGGTCGAGTTTTGGCTGCGCCGCCTCGATCGAGATCTGTTCGGCCTTGGTGTCGGCGAGTTCGGCGAGGAAGGAATAGCCGGCCGGCTTGGTCGAGCCGGGCACGACCGCGGCATAGCCGAAGCACAGATGTACGACGGTCGGCACGGTGATGCCTTCGAGCGCGCGGTTGATCGCCTTCACGGCATAGCGGCGGGCAAGGTCCGGATTGTTGCGTACCCAGGGCTCGTCGAGCTGGATCACGTCGGCGCCGGCCTTTTGCAGGTCCAGCGCTTCGGCGTTGACGGCGGCGGCGAATGCCATCGCCAGCTCCTCGTCATCCTCATAGAATTCGTTCTTGGCCTGCTGGCTCATCGTGAACGGGCCGGGCAGGGTGATCTTGGCCGCGCGGTCGGTATTCTTGCGCAGGAACTCCATGTCGTGCAGTTCGACCGCGCTGCGGCGCTTCACCGTGCCGACCACGCGCGGCACCGGCGTCTGGAGCCCGCTGCGCGAGGTGATCATCGCCGGATTTTCGTCATCGATGCCTTCGAGCGCGGTGGCAAAACGATTGGAGTAGCTCTCGCGGCGGATTTCGCCGTCGGTCACGATGTCGATCCCGGCGCGCTCCATGTCCCTGATCGCGACGATGGTGGCGTCGTCCTGTGCTTCCTCCAGATGTTCGGCCGGCAACCGCCACATCGCATGCAGGCGCGTGCGCGGCACCACCGTCGACAGCATCGCGCGATCGACCAGCCATTCCGGCTGCGGGTAGCTGCCGACGACGGTGGTCGGCAGCAGGTGCTTTGGCAGGTTCATGGGGAGCTCCTTGCTCTTGTTATTGTTTTCTTTGTTCTCAGGCGGCGCGTGTCGCTTTGGCCGCGGCTTCATCCTTGACCGGATTGCGCAGCACGCCGATGCCGGACACCTCGATCTCGACCACGTCACCCTCCTTCATCCAGAGCGGCGGCGTGCGGTAGGCGCCGACGCCACCGGTGGTGCCGGTGACGATGACGTCGCCGGGGACCAGTTCAGTGAAGGTCGAGCAATAGGCGATCAGGGCGGGAACATCGAACACGAGGTCCGAGATCGGTGCAGCCTGCACTTCGACGCCGTTGAGGCGGGTCGCAATCGTCTGCTTGGTGATGTCGGGGATTTCGTCCGTCGTGACCATCCATGGCCCGAACGCGCCGGTGCCGACGAAATTCTTGCCCGGCGCGAATTGCGAGGTGTGGCGCTGCCAGTCGCGGATGCTGCCGTCATTGTAGCAGGCATAGCCCGCGACATGCGCCAGCGCCGTCTCGCGCGAAATGCGGCGGCCGGCCTTGCCGATGATGACAGCCATTTCCCCCTCATAGTCGAAGCGCTCCGACTCCAGCGGTCGGATCATCGGCTGGCCGCCGCCGACCTGGCTGTTGGCAAAGCGGGTGAAGATCATCGGGTGCGGCGGCGTGGGATGGCCGCTCTCGGCGAGGTGCGTGGCGTAGTTGACGCCGATGCAGAAGATCTTGTCGGGATCGGGAACGGTCGGCAGCAGCTCGATTTCGGCGAGCGCATAGTCCGGCCGCTCGCCTTGCAGCGCCTTCAGCGCCTCAAGCGATCCGCTCGCGAGCAACGCCTTCAGGGTCGGACAATCCTTCAGCCGCTTGCCGGCGTCGATGATGCCGGCATTTGTTACCAGGCCGTATGTCGCTGTCGGACCTGCCTTGAAACTCGCGATCTTCATTATTTGGCACCTTCTTCAATAGAGGACACATAGGGATCGATGGATCGTACGATTTTGCCCGAACGGATCGGAACGCATTCGGGCGGAAAGTCCTGGCGGAAACGCGCGCCGGCTTTGGCGGCGCGGTCGATAAAATCTTCGAGGTGGTTCATCGCGCCACTCGGCAGGTCGTGCACGACCATCAGGCTCCACGGCTGTGAGAGGCACTGCGCCATGGCGCGATCGACCCAGCCGTCGGGATCGTCCCAGTCGCGCGGGATCGCGTTCCAGAGCACACAGCTATGCTTGTTGCGCGTGAGATACTCGACGACGGAAGGCTTCAACAGCCGTTCGTCGAGATTGCCGCCGCCGCCGAACGGCCGGAACCAGCGATTCGGATGCGCGAGGTCGCCGATCGCCGCCTGCGTCCGGCCGATCTCGTTTTGCGCGGTCTCGGCGTCGTGTTGCAGCCCGAGCGGTACCGTGTGCGTAAAAGTGTGATTGCCGATCCAGTGGCCTTCGCCATGGGCGCGCGCCGCAAGCCGGCGGCGCTCAGGATCGCCAAGCTTCTCGCCGATCACGAAGAAAGTCGTCTTGATATCGCGTTCGCGCAGGATGTCGAGCACGCGTGGCGTCACACCGGGCTCGGGACCATTGTCGAATGTCAGGGTCAGATCGAACACGCGTACTCCGTCAGGTCGCAGGCTGGATGGCGGTGGCGGTGATCTCGTCGGCGGCGCGTTGGCCGGCGCGTGACCCCGTCTGCCAGATCGCGGCCTTGCTCTCGATCCATTTGATCGCGGCGTTGAAGGCAATCGCCATCGCCAGCACCAGCAGCACGCCGGCGAACACATGCGGGCTGTCGAGGATGGTGCGGTAGCGCGAGATCAGATAGCCGATGCCGGCGGAAGAGATCAGCATCTCCGACACCACCACGCCGACGATCACCAGCGCGCCGCCGACGCGAAGTCCCGATAGCACGGTCGGGATCGCCGCGGGGATGATGACGCGAACCAGCCGCTGGCTCAGCGTCGCGCCCATGCTGCGCGCGGCGAGTAGCAGTTGCGGATCGATGGTCTGGATCCCGGCGGCGGTCGCCAGCATCGTCGGCAGAAAACCGTAAATGGAAGCGAACGCGATCTTGGATTCCGAGCCGATGCCGAGCCAGACCGTGAAGACGGGATAGAGGATGACCAGCGGCACCGCATAGAGGCTCGATACCATCGGCATGATCAGGATGCGCGGCCGCGGCAGGCTGCCGACGACGGCACCGAGGAGGATGCCGCCGCCGCAGGCGAATGCCATCGAGATCGCAACCTCGTAAAGCGTCACCGCAAGCGCGTGGCCGTATTCGCCGGCATCGTTCCAGCCGGCGGCGAGCGTCGAGGACAGCGAGGGCAGGAACAGCGTGGGGATGAGGCCGGCGCGCGGCAGGATTTCCCACAATGCAATCAGGCCGATGACGATCAATCTGCGAAGCGTTGCGGCGCTCATGTCTGCCTCACGCCGATTTGCGGATATGCCGCCAGATGCGGTCGCGCAGGGTACTGAAGGTTTCGCCGCTCAACATTTCATAGGTCCGCGGACGGGGCAGCGAGATCTGCAGATGGTCGACGATGCGGCCGGGGCGCGGCGACATCACGATCACCTCGTCGGCGAGATAGACCGCCTCCGTCAGGCTGTGGGTGACGAACACGACGGTCTTGCCGGTGGCCGCCCAGATCCGCAGCAGCTCGTCGCCCATGGTCATGCGGGTCTGTTCGTCCAGCGCCGCAAACGGTTCGTCCATCAATAGCACCGGCGGATCCTGCACCAGGCCGCGCGCGATCGAGACGCGCTGCTTCATGCCGCCGGAGAGTTCGTGCGGATGGCGTTTGCCGAAGCCGTCGAGGCCGACGAGTTTCAGGGCATCCTGCGCCTTGGCGCGGCGTTCATCCTTGCTGACGCGGCGCAGCGCCAGCGGAAATTCGACGTTCTCTTCCGCCGTCAGCCATGGAAACAGGCTCGCTTCCTGAAACACCACGCCGACACGGTTCGGATCGGGCTCCGGGATCGGCGCGCCGCTGATGGTAATCGTTCCTGAGGTCTGCTGGCGCAGGCCTGCCATCATCATCAGGAGCGTCGACTTGCCGCAGCCGCTCGGGCCGACCAGCACGACGAAGCGGCCGGGTTTGACGTCGAGCGAGACGTCCTCAAGGGCAACGACGTCCTGCGTCGTGGTCTTGAAGATCTGTCCGACATTGCGGACCTCGATCGCGCCGGCCGGCTTCAGCGGGGTTATGTTCGCCAATGGCTGCATCGTGTTTCCACCCATCTGACCAGTTCATTGAAGGCGATCGCGATCACCGCGATCATCACCACGCCGGCCAGCAACTGCTTCATCTGGAAGTTTTCGCCCCAGGTCGCGATCTGATGGCCGATGCCATCGCGCGAGGCGTACATTTCGGCGAGGATCACGCCGGTGAGATTGAAGATCATCGAGATCCGCAATGCCTCCAGCAGGACCGGAAGCATGCTCGGCAGATAGACGCGAAACGCGGTCTGCATCGGCGTCGCGCCATAGGAACGGGCGACGGTCAGATGCTCGACCTTGACCGACTCCACCGCCGTCGTGGTCGACATGATCACGATGAAGATGGTCGAGAAGAAGCCGAAGCCGACCTTCTGCGCAAAGCCAACGCCGAACACCAGGATGAACATCGGCAGGAAGATCGACTTCGGGATGCTGAAGGCAAAGAACAGCAGCGGCTTTGCCACGTCGGAAAAATACTTGTTCTCCGCGATCAGGAAGCCGATCAGCGCGCCGACGGGAACGGCGAGCGCAAACGCAGTCACCACCTCGGTGGCGGTGACGGCGAGATCCTTGCGCACGCTCGCCCGCTGCAGCAGGTCGCCGAGCGTGGCGAGCGTATCGGATGCCGAGGGGAGAAGTCGCGGGTTGACGATGCCGGTCCGCGACAGCATTTCCCAGATTGCAAACAATGCAACCACAATGCCGACCCGCGTCGCCTTTATGGCCAAGCCGCTTTGCATCGCCTGCCTCAGAACTTCGTTGGCACAGGCTTGAACTGCGTTGAAATGATCTCTGCCGCCGGCCCAAGATCCTTCATGCCGCCGGCCTTGGCCATGTCGAGCGCGAGCTGGAGCTGCTCCGGAATTTTCGGCCCGTCCATGCTGCCGTCGGTTTCCAGCTTCATGATCGTGTTCTCGTATTCCAGCGCCGCGATGTCGGCGGGGATTTCATAGAGCTCGCTGATCAGCTTGACGGAGGCATCCTTGTTGGCACGCATGAAGGCGAGCGCGCCGTAGAGCGCGTTCAGCGTCTTCTGCACCAACTGCGGCTTGGCCTGCACGTATTTGTCAAGTGCGATCCAGCCCGCGGCGAGGTTCGGCGGCACTTCCTTGGAGTAGTCGAGGATGGTGCGCGCTTCGCCCGATTTGGAAATCTGGAAGCTGAGCGGAGAATAGACCACGGCCGCCTCGACATTGCCGGCGAGCAGGTTCGGCACCAGGCCGCCGCCGCCGACGGGCACGCGGGTGAATTCGATCTTCTTGTCCTGCTGGGTCCACAGCGCCAGCAGGTCGGAGCCGGAGCCCGCGGAGGTGATCGCGACTTTCTTGCCCTTCAGATCGTTGACGCCGAGCGTCGATTTCGACAGCGTCATCAACTGCCAGCCGTAATAGCCCGTGGCGGCACTGGCGAGCACTTTGGAGTTCACGCCTTTCTTGCGTCCGGCCGACACCAGCGAGCTGGCGTCGA
>Ga0307500_10000144_pt1 | contig 23184 bp, 3 predicted proteins | sample 14_S_MG_FD_201362 | JGI IMG/M metagenome (GOLD analysis project Ga0307500, IMG submission 201362) | Soil microbial communities from Populus trichocarpa stands in riparian zone in the Pacific Northwest, United States - 14_S | ecosystem: Environmental > Terrestrial > Soil > Riparian zone > Trees... | reverse complement strand
TGGACACCGCCTGCTCGTCCTCGCTGGTGGCCATGCACCTGGCGGCGCAGGCCCTGCGGCGCGGCGAGTGTGACCTGGCGCTGGCCGGCGGCGCCACCGTGATGGCCACCCCGGTGGTGTTCGTCGAGTTCAGCCGGCAGCGCGGGTTGTCCCCGGATGGCCGGTGCAAGGCCTTCGCCGCCGCCGCCGACGGGGTGGGCTGGGGCGAGGGCGCCGGCATGCTGCTGCTGGAGCGGCTGTCCGACGCGCACCGCAACCGTCACCGGGTGCTGGCCGTGGTCCGCGGCAGCGCGGTGAACCAGGACGGCGCCAGCAGCCAGCTCACCGCCCCGAACGGACCGTCCCAGCAGCGGGTGATCCGGCAGGCGCTGGCCGCGGCCGGCCTCGCACCGTCCGATGTGGACGCGGTGGAGGCGCACGGCACCGGCACCGCGCTGGGCGACCCGATCGAGGCGCAGGCGCTGCTGGCCACCTACGGGCGGGACCGGGACGCCGACCGTCCACTGTGGCTCGGCTCGGTGAAGTCGAACCTCGGGCACACCCAGGCGGCCGCCGGGGTGGCCGGCGTGATCAAGATGGTGATGGCGATGCGGCACGCGACGCTGCCGCGCACCCTGCACGTCGACGCGCCGAGCCAGCACGTGGACTGGGAGTCCGGCGCGGTCAGCCTGCTCACCGAGCCGGTCGACTGGACACCCGGCGGCAGTCCGCGCCGGGCCGGCGTCTCGTCCTTCGGCATCAGCGGCACCAACGCGCACGTAATCCTGGAAGACGCCGCCGCCGCCGACCCGGCCGGGCCGGCCGGAGCGCCGGCCGGCCCGGTGGCCTGGCTGGTCTCCGGCCGGACCGAGGCGGCGTTGCGCGAGCAGGCCGGGCGGCTGGCCGAGCACGCGGTCGCCTACCCCGATCTGCACCCGGGCGACATCGCCCACACCCTGGCCACCGGCCGCGCACAGCACGAGCACCGGGCCGGCGTGGTCGGCGACTCGCGGGATGCGTTGCTGGCCGGGCTGCGGTCGCTGGCCGCCGGGCAGGACGGGCCGGCGTGGTCCGCGGCCGGCCGCGGCCGGGCAAGGTGGCGTTCCTGTTCACCGGCCAGGGCTCGCAGCGGGCCGGGATGGGCCAGGCACTCTATGAGGCGTACCCGGTGTTCGCCGCGGCGTTCGACGAGGTCTGCGCGCTGCTCGACCCACACCTGGACCACCCACTGCGCGACGTTATGTTCGGCACCGAACTATCCCCCCTGCTCAACCAGACCCTCTACACCCAGACCAGCCTCTTCGCCCTGGAAACCGCCCTCTACCGGCTCGTCACGTCCTGGGGCATCACCCCCGACTTCGTGGCCGGGCACTCCATCGGCGAACTGGCCGCCGCCCACGCCGCCGGAGTCCTCACCCTCCCCGACGCCGTCCGCCTGGTCGCCACCCGAGCCCGGCTGATGGGCTCACTACCCCCCGGCGGCGCCATGATCGCGATCAGCGCTCCAGCCGGCGAGGTCGAAGCCACCCTGCCGGACGGTGTCGCCGTGGCCGCCGTCAATACCCCGAGCAGCACGGTGATCTCCGGCGATGCCGACGCCGCCGAACAGGTGGCGGCCGAGTGGGCCGGGCGTGGCGTGAAGACCCGTCAGCTGACCGTCTCGCACGCGTTCCACTCCGACCACATGGACCCGATCCTGGCCGACTTCGAAGCCGCCGCCGCCGGCATCACCTTCCAGGCACCGGCGATACCGGTCATCTCGAACCTCACCGGCCAGCCGGCCACCGGCGACGAGCTGCGCACCCCGGCCTACTGGGCCCAGCACGTCCGCCAGGCCGTCCGCTGGGCCGACACCGCCAGCACCCTGCGGGAGCAGGGCGTCACCAGCTATCTCGAGCTCGGCCCGGACACTCCGCTGACCACGCTCACCAGCAACACGCTCGACGACGACACGGTCGTACTGGTGCCCACGATCCGGCCCGGGCAACCCGAGCCGGCGACCCTGCTGGCCGCGGCCGCCACCCTGCACACCGCTGGCCACACGGTGAACTGGGCGGCCGCGCACAACCACCACGACCCGGCCCCGGCCGACCTGCCCACCTACGCCTTCCAGCACGAGGACTACTGGCTGACCGCCAGCGCCGCGCACACCGACGTCAGCGCCGCCGGCCTGACCGCCGTCGACCATCCGATCCTGCGCGCGACCACCGAGCTGCCCGGCGGCGGCCGGCTGTTCACCGGCCGGGTCTCCACAGTGGACCAGACCTGGCTGGTCGAACACGCCATCCACGGCACGGTGGTGCTGCCCGGCACCGCCTACCCCGACCTGTTGCTGGAGGCCGCCGAGCACGTCGGCGCCAGCCGGATCGAGCAGCTCGACCTGGCGGCGTACCTCACCCTGTCCGACGGCAAAGCCCGCGCCGTCCGGCTCGCCGTCGACCCGCCGGACCAGACCGGCCGGCGCACCTTCAGCGTCCACTCGCGACTCGACGGCGACCCGGCGGCCGACTGGACGCGGCATGCGACCGGCCGGCTCGGTGCGGACCAGCCGGCCGACCCGCCGGCGGTCCAGTGGCGGCCGGCGACCGCGCAGCCGCTCGACGTCGACGTGACATACGACCGGCTGACCGACCACGGGCACAGCCACGGCCCGCACCAACTGCTCAGCGCCGCCTGGCGGGACGGCGACACGGTGTACGCCGAGGTCGCCATCCCCGCCGACGCCGAGGTTTCCGGTGCCGACCGGTACACCGTCCATCCCGGACTCCTCGCCGCCGCCCTGCACATCCCGTCCCTCGATGGGGAGGGCGTGCGGCTGCCGGCCGGCTGGGCCGGGGTCACCCGGTACGCGGCGGGCGGCCCGGCGCTGCGGGTCACGGTGACCCGTACCGGCGACGACACCGTCGCGCTCGCCGTCACCGACCCGGCCGGCGCACCGGTCCTGACCGCCGACTCGGTCACCCTGCGGCCGCCCTCGGCCGATCAGCTCAGGCAGGCCGGAGCCCGCCAGGACGGACTCTACGAGCTGGCCTGGACGGCCGTTCCGGCCGTGCCGCCGGCCGGCGAGACCTGGGCGCTGATCGGCGCCGACCCGTACGGACTGCCCGACCTGCTCGCCCCCGCGGTCGGCCCGCTCGCCCGGTACGACGACCCGGCCGCGCTCGCCGCCGCACTCGACGCCGGCGCGCCGCTGCCGCAGGCCGTCGCGGTGTCCGGGGTGGCGGACCGCCCGGCCGGCCCCGCCGGCCCGGCCGGCGGCTTGGCCGGCGGTTCGGCCGGTGGCTCGGCCGGTGGCTCGGCCGGGAGTGACGCCGCGGCCCGGACCCACGCGGCAACCCGGCGGATGCTCGACCTGCTGCAGCAGTGGCTGGCCAACCCGGCGCTGGCCGGCACCCGGCTGGTCGTGGTGACCCGCGACGCCGCCGGCGAGACGGTCGAGGATCTCGCCGCGGCCGCGGTCTGGGGCCTGGTGCGGTCCGCCCAGGCGGAGAACCCGGACCGGATCGTGCTGCTCGACCTCGACGACGACGCCGCGTCGGCCGGCGCGGCCGGCACCGCGCTGGGCGACGAGGAGACGCAGTTGGCGATCCGCGCCGGCACGGTGCTGGCACCGCGGCTGGTCCGGCTGGCCGCCCCGGCCACGCCGGCCGCTCCGGCCGCTCCGGCCGCTCCGGCAACCTCGGCCACGCCGGCCGCTCCGGCCTCGCCGGCCTCGCCGGCCACGGCGGCCACGCCGGCCGCTCCGGCCTCGCCGGCCACGGCGGCCACGCCGGCCAACGGGGCGGCAAGGCGGGCCGACGCGGCGGCAACGATCGACCCGGCCGGAACGGTGCTGATCGGTGGCGGCACCGGCGGCCTCGGCGCGATCCTCGCCCGGCACCTCGTCACCGCCTACCAGGCGCGGCACCTGCTGCTGGTCAGCCGCAGCGGCCCGGCCGCCGCCGGCGCGGCGGGCCTCGAAGCGGAGCTGACCGCGCTCGGCGCCGACGTCCGGATCGCCGCCTGCGACCTGGCCGACGCCGGCGCGGTCACCGACCTGCTGGCCGGCATCCCGGCCAAACACCCGCTCACCGCCGTGGTGCAGACGGCCGGCGTGGTCGACGACGGCACGATCGCCGCGCTCACCCCGGACCGGCTCGCCGCCGTACTGCGGTCCAAAGTGGACGCGGCCTGGAACCTGCACCGGGCCACCGAGGCCCTGGAGCTGACCGCGTTCGTGCTGTTCTCATCCGCGGCCGGCACCCTCGGCAACCCGGGCCAGGGCAACTACGCCGCCGCCAACGTGTTCCTGGACGCGCTGGCCCAGCACCGGGCCGCCCGGCAGCTGCCGGCGACCTCGCTGGCCTGGGGGCTGTGGGCGCAGGAGACCGGCATGGCCGGCACGCTCGACGCGGCCAACCTGGCCCGGCTGAGCCGGACCGGCATCCGCCCGCTGCCGGTCCCGCACGCGCTCGGACTGTTCGACACCGCGCTGGCCAGCGGCCGCCCGACGGCCGCACCGGTGCTGCTGGACCTGGCCGCACTGCGGGAGCAGGCCGAGGCCGGCCTGCTGCCGCCGGTGCTGCGCGGCCTGGTCAGCAGCCGCGGCCGGAACACCGGCCCGTCGCTGGCCGCCCGGCTGGCCCCGCTGACCGGGCCGGAGCGGTACGAGCTGCTGCTGGACCTGGTGCGCACCCAGGTGGCGGCCGTGCTCGCGCACGCGTCGGCGCGGACCGTGCCGGCCGATCGCCCGTTCAAGGAGCTCGGCTTCGACTCGCTGGCCGCTATCCAGTTCCGGAACCGGCTGACCGCGGCCACCGGGATGCGGCTGCCGCTGACGATCGTCTTCGACTACCCGACCGCGGCCGCGGTGGCGAAACACGTGGCGGCCGAGCTCGCGGTGGACGGGCCGGACCAGGCGCCGGTGCTCGGCGAGCTGGACCGCCTGGAGGCCACGCTGCTGGCGCTGCCGCCGGACGGCGGCACCTACGCGCAGGCGGCGGCCCGGCTGCAGAGCCTGCTCTGGCGGCTCAACGACCTGGCGGCACCGGTGCAGAGCGGCGACGCCGAACCCGGCACCGACAGCTTGGATCTGGCGACCGACGAGGAGCTGTTCGACGTCCTCGAGAACGAACTAGGGATCTCCTGATGACGTCCGGGCCCGGCAGTGAGGGTGGATTCGCGATGAATGAAGAGAAGTTCCGGGACTACCTCAAGCGGGCGACCACCGACCTGCGGCAGGCCCGCCGGCGCCTCGCGGACATCGAGGAGCAGCAGCACGAGCCGATCGCGATCGTCGCGATGGCCTGCCGCTTCCCGGGCGGGGTGACCTCGCCGGAGGAGTTCTGGAAGCTGGTCGCCGGTGGGACCGACGCGATCACCGAGTTCCCCACCGACCGCGGCTGGGACATCGAGGACCTGTACGACCCGGACCCGGACCGCAGCGGCAAGACCTACGTCCGGGCCGGCGGTTTCGTGGACCGGGCGGACCGCTTCGACGCCGAGTTCTTCGGCATCTCGCCGCGCGAGGCGCTGGCGATGGACCCGCAGCAGCGGCTGCTGCTGGAGACGTCCTGGGAGGTGTTCGAGCGGGCCGGCATCGACCCGGCGGCCCTGAGCGGCAGCCGGACCGGTGTCTTCGCCGGCACCAACGGGCAGGACTACGCCCGCCGGCTGCTGGGCGGCCTGGAAAGCGTCGAGGGCCACCTGGGCACCGGCAACTCGGCGAGTGTCCTTTCCGGACGGGTCGCCTACACGTTCGGCCTGGAAGGGCCGGCGGTCACGCTCGACACCGCCTGCTCGTCCTCGCTGGTGACGATGCACCTGGCCGGCCAGTCGCTGCGGCTGGGCGAGTGCGATCTGGCGCTGGCCGGCGGGGTCACGGTGATGGCTACGGCGGACGCCTTCGTGGAGTTCTGCCGGCAGCGCGGGCTGGCCCCGGACGGGCGGTGCAAGCCGTTCGCCGACGCCGCCGACGGCACCGGCTGGGGCGAGGGGGTGGGCATGCTGCTGCTGGAGCGGCTGTCCGACGCCCGCCGCAACGGGCACCAGGTGCTGGCCGTGATGCGGGGCAGCGCGGTCAACCAGGACGGCGCCAGCAACGGGCTGACCGCCCCGAACGGCCCGTCCCAGCAGCGGGTGATCCGGCAGGCGTTGACCGCCGCCCGGCTCGCACCGTCCGATGTGGACGCGGTGGAGACGCACGGCACCGGCACCGCGCTGGGTGACCCGATCGAGGCGCAGGCGCTGCTGGCCACCTACGGCCAGGGCCGGGCCGGCGACCGTCCACTGTGGATCGGGTCGGTCAAGTCGAACATCGGGCACACCCAGGCCGCGGCCGGCGTGGCCGGGATCATCAAGATGGTCATGGCGATGCGGAACGGAACGCTGCCGCGCACCCTGCACGTCGACGCGCCGAGCCGGCACATCGACTGGGAGTCCGGTGCGGTCAGCCTGCTGACCGAGCCGGTGGCCTGGCCGCCGAACGGCCAGCCGCGCCGGGCCGGCGTCTCCTCGTTCGGCATCAGCGGCACCAACGCGCACGTGATCCTGGAGGACGCGGCCGGCACCGAAGCCGGCCCGGACCAGCCGCGCCCGGCCGGGCCGGTCGCCTGGGTACTGTCGGCGAGGTCGGAGGCGGCGCTGCGGGAGCAGGCGGCCCGGCTGGTCGAGCACGCGGTGGCCCGCCCCAGCCTGCACATGGCCGACGTCGGTGTCGCGCTGGCGAGCCGCCGGGCGCAGCACGAGTACCGGGCCGGCGTCGTCGCCGACACCCGCGACGGCCTGCTCTCCGGGCTGCGGTCGCTGGCCGCCGGGCAGGACGGGCCGGGCGTAGTCCGCGGCCGGCCACGGCCAGGCAAGGTCGCATTCCTGTTCACCGGCCAGGGCTCACAACGCGCCGGCATGGGCAAGGCGCTGTACGAGACCTACCCGGTCTTCGCCGCGGCCTTCGACGAGGTCTGCGCGCTACTCGACCCACACCTGCCACACCCACTACGCGACGTCATGTTCGGCACCGAACTATCCCCCCTGCTCAACCAGACCCTCTACACCCAGACCAGCCTCTTCGCCCTGGAAACCGCCCTCTACCGCCTCATCACCTCCTGGGGCATCACCCCCGACTACCTAGCCGGACACTCCATCGGCGAACTCACCGCCGCACACGCCGCCGGCATCCTCACCCTCCCCGACGCCGCCCGCCTGGTCACCACCCGCGCCCGGCTGATGGGCTCACTACCCACCGGCGGCGCCATGATCACCATCCACGCCCCCGTCGCCGACGTCGAGCCGACGCTCATCGACGGCGTCTCCATCGCCGCCGTCAACACTCCACACACGACGGTCATCTCCGGCGACAGCACCGCCGTCGAACAGGTCGCCGCCAGCTGGGCCGAGCGTGGCATCAAGACCCGCAAGCTCACCGTCTCGCACGCCTTCCATTCCAGCCACATGCAACCCATCCTCGACGAATTCCAGGCCGCCGCCGACCTCGACTACCAGGCGCCGGCCATCCCGGTCATCTCCAACATCACCGGGCAGCCCGCCAGCGGCGACGAGCTGACCACGCCGGCCTACTGGGCCCAGCACATCCGCCAAGCCGTCCGCTGGGCCGACACCGCCAGCACGCTGCGGGAGCAGGGCGTCACCAGCTACCTCGAACTCGGCCCGGACACCACGCTGACCACGCTCACCAGCAACACGCTCGACGACGACACGGCCGTGCTGGTGCCCACGGTCCGGCCCGGACAGTCCGAAAAGGACACCCTGGTTACCGCCATGGCCACGCTGCACACCGCCGGCCACGGCCCGGACTGGTCGACCCTGCACAACGCCACCGGCCGGTCCGGCACCGAGCTGCCGACGTACGCGTTCCAGGCACAGCGGTTCTGGCTCAACACCGGGCCTGCCACCGACGTCAGCGGCACCGGGCTCAACCCGGTGGACCACCCGATCCTGGCCGGCACCATCGACCTGCCCGACGACACGCACCTGTTCACCGGTCACGTCTCGCTGGCCACCCACCCCTGGCTGGTCGACCACACCATCCTGGACACGGTCATCCTGCCCGGCACCGCGTACATCGACCTGGCCCTGCACGTTGCCGAGCACACCGGCTGCGCGCACCTGGACGAGCTGACCCTGCAGGCACCGCTGGTGCTGCCGGCGCAGGGCGCGGTACAGGTGCAGGTGGTCGCCGGGCCGTTCGACGAGGCCGGGCGGCGACCGGTGGTAATCCGCTCGCAGCCGGCTGGTCCAGCGGGCGTCGAGCCGGCCTGGGTGCAGCACGCCACCGGGCACCTCACTACCCGGGCGCCCGTGGTGCCCGCCGCAGGCGACGGTGCCTGGCCACCCGCGGGCGCCGAGCCGATCGACACCGGGCAGACCTACCCGCAGCTGGCCGGCCACGGCTACGCCTACGGCCCGGCCTTCCAGGGCCTGCGCGCCGCCTGGCGGGTCGGCGAGGTCGTCTATGCCGAGGTCGCCCTGCCGGACGACCAGCACGACAACGCCGGCCGGTTCGGCGTCCACCCGGCGCTGCTGGACGCGGCGCTACACACGCTGGCGCTGAACGCGTCCGGCGCCGATGCCCCGGACGCCCCGGTCCAGCTGCCGTTCTCCTGGTCCGGCGTATCGCTGCACGCGGTCGGGGCCACCGCGCTGCGGGTCCGGCTCGCGCCGGCCGGGGCACAGGCGGTCACGATCACCGTGCTGGACCCGACCGGTGCACCGGTCGCCCTGGTCGAAGCGCTCGCGCTGCGGCCGGTGACACCGGACCAACTCGGCCTGGCCCAGCAGGACCGGGACCCGCTCTACCGGCTGGACTGGACCCCGCTGACCGCCCCGCCTGCCCCGGCCGGCTCAACCGGCCCGGCCGGCCCGACCGACCCGACCGGCTCAGCCGACCCGACCGGCCCGACCGGCCCGACCGACTGGGCCGTGCTGGGCGACCCCGACTTCGCCGCCACGCTGGCCGCGGCCGGGATCGACGTCCAGCAGCTCGCCGGGCTACCGGCGACCGGCCCGGCGCCGGACGTCGTGCTGGCCCCGGCGTTCGCCGACCCGGCCGAGACCGGCCTGGCCGCGGCGGCGCACGGGGTGGCCCGGCGGGTGCTGACGCTGGTGCAGCAGTGGCTGGCCGACGAGAGCACCGCGGACGCGCGGCTGGTGGTGGTGACCAGGGGAGCGGTCGCCACCCAGCCGGCCGAGCGCGTGCTCGACCTGCCCGCCGCAACGGTCTGGGGACTGGTCCGGACCGCGCAGGCGGAGCACCCGGACCGGATCGCGCTGGTCGACCTCGACGGCCGACCCAGCTCCTACCGGGCGCTGCCGGCGGCGATCCGGGCCATCGGCGACGAGCCGCAACTGTCCATCCGGGACGGTGCGCTGTTCGCGGCCCGGCTGGCCCGGGTCGCGGCCGGGGACGCGCTGGCGCCGCCACCGGACACCGCCTGGCGGCTGGACCTGACCGCGGCCGGCACGCTGGACAACCTGACCCTGGTGCCCTGCCCGGAGGTCACCGAACCGCTCGCGGCCGGCACCGTCCGGGTCGCGGTCAAGGCGGCCGGGCTGAACTTCCGGGATGTGCTGGTCGCGCTCGGCATGTACCCGGGCCAGCCGCTGCTCGGCGGCGAGGCGGCCGGCGTCGTCACCGAGGTCGGCCCGGACGTCACCGACATCGCGCCCGGTGACCGGGTGATGGGGCTGTTCGCCGGGCCGATCGGCCCGGTCGCGGTCACCGACCGGCGGCTGGTCGGGCGAATCCCGGCCGGCTGGAGCTACCCGCAGGCGGCCACCACCCCGGTGGTCTTCCTCACCGCGTACTACGCGCTGACCGACCTGGCCGACCTGCGGGCCGGCCAGACGCTGCTGGTGCACGCCGCCACCGGCGGGGTCGGCATGGCCGCGGTGCAACTGGCCCGGCACAAGGGCGCGGACGTGTTCGGCACCGCCAGCCTGCCCAAGTGGGACACGCTGCGGGCACAGGGGCTGGACGACGCGCACATCGCCAACTCCCGCACGCTGGAGTTCGAGCAGCGGATCCTGGCCGGCACCGGCGGCCGCGGCGTCGACGTGGTGCTCGACTCGCTGGCGCACGAGTTCGTGGACGCCTCGCTGCGGCTGCTCAGCCACGGCGGCCGGTTCCTGGAGATGGGCAAGACCGACATCCGCGACCCGCGGACCGTCGCGGCCGAGCACCCGGGCGTCCGGTACCAGGCGTTCGACATGGTCGAGGCCGGACCGGACCGGATCCAGCAGATGCTGGTCGAGCTGACCGACCTGTTCGACCGTGGCGTGCTGCGGCCGCTGCCGGTGACCGCGTTCGACGCCCGGCAGTCCCGGCAGGCGTTCCGGTACCTGAGCCAGGCGCAGCACGTCGGCAAGCTGGCGCTGACCATCCCGACCACCGTCGATCCACACGGGACGGTGCTGATCACCGGCGGCACCGGCGCGCTCGGCAGCCTGCTGGCCCGGCACCTGGTCGGCACGCATGGCGCCCGGCACCTGCTGCTGACCAGCCGGCGCGGCCCGGCCGCCCCCGGCGCGGCCGACCTGCGGGCCGAACTGGAGGCGCTCGGCGGCACCGTCACGATCGCCGCCTGCGACGCCGCCGACGCCGCCGCCGTCACCGCCCTGCTGGCCGGCATCCCGGCCGCACACCCGCTGACCGCGGTCATCCACACCGCCGGCACCCTGGACGACGGCGCGCTCACCGCGCTCACCCCGGACCGGCTGGACAGCGTGCTGCAGTCCAAGGTGGACGCCGCCTGGAACCTGCACAAGGCCACCGAGCACCTGGACCTGGCCGCGTTCGTGCTCTACGCCTCGGTCGCCGGCACGTTCGGCAACCCCGGCCAGGCCAACTACGCCGCGGCCAACACGTTCCTGGACGGGCTGGCCCAGCACCGGCGGGCCCGGGCGCTGCCGGCGACCTCCCTCGCTTGGGGGCTGTGGGCCGGCGGTGGCATGGCGGCCGGGCTGGACGGCATCGACCAGGCCCGGGCCGCCCGCTCCGGCATGCACCCGCTCTCGGCGGAGCAGGGCCTGGCGCTGTTCGACGCCGCGTTCGGCCACCGTCCAGAAGCGACACTCGTACCGGCCCGGCTGGACACCGGCGCCCGCGGCGGCGCGGTCCCGGCGGTGCTGCGCGGGCTGGTCCGCGCCGCCAGCCGGCGGGCCGCCCGGTCCGGACCGGGCGGGGCGACCGCGCTGGTCGAGCGGCTGGCCGGGTTGGCCGGGGCCGAGCGGCAGCGAATCCTGCTGGACCTGGTCCGGACCCACATCGGCGCGGTGCTCGGGCACGCCCCGGGTGAGCTGATCGACCCGGCGCGGCCGTTCCGCGACCTCGGGTTCGACTCGCTGACCGCGGTCGAGCTGCGCAACCGGCTGACCGCCGCGACCGGCCTGCGCCTCTCCCCCACCGTCGTGTTCGACCACCCCACCCCTACCGAACTAGCCGCGGTGCTGCAGGCCGGGCTGGTCGAGGCCGGCCCGGCGTCGACCACCGTCGTCCCGGCCGGCACCGCAGCCGGTCGGGACGACGAGCCCATCGCGATCGTGGCGATGGCCTGCCGCTACCCGGGCGAGGTGGCCTCGGCCGACGACCTGTGGCGGCTGGTCGCCGGCGGCACCGACGCGATCGGCGGGTTCCCGGCCGGCCGCGGCTGGAACATCGACGACGTCTATGACCCCGACCCGGCGCGGCCGGGCAAGACGTACGCCCGCGACGGCGGCTTCCTCGCCGCCGCGGACGCCTTCGACGCCGAGTTCTTCGGCATCAGTCCACGCGAGGCCGGCGCGATGGACCCGCAACAGCGGCTGCTGCTGGAGGTCGCCTGGGAGGCGTTCGAGAACGCCGGCATCGACCCGACCTCGCTGCGCGGCAGCTCGGCCGGCGTGTTCATCGGTGCCAGCGACCAGAAGTACGGCACCCGGTCGCACCGCGCGCCGGACGGCTACGAGGGCTTCATGCTGACCGGCACCACCACCAGCGTCGCCTCCGGCCGGGTCGCCTACACGTTCGGCCTGCAGGGCCCGGCCATCACGGTGGACACCGCCTGCTCGTCCTCGCTGGTCGCGCTGCACCTGGCCTGCCAGGCGGTCCGCCACGGCGAGTGCGACATGGCGCTGGCCGGCGGCGCGGCGGTGATGGCCACCCCCGGCATCTTCGTCGAGTTCAGCCGGCAGCGCGGGCTGGCCCCGGACGGCCGGTGCAAGGCGTTCGCGGCCGACGCGGACGGCACCGGCTGGGGCGAGGGCGCCGGCATCCTGCTGCTGGAGCGGCTGTCCGAGGCGCAGCGGCGGGGGCACCCGGTGCTGGCCGTGGTCCGCGGCACGGCGGTCAACCAGGACGGCGCCAGCAACGGCCTGACCGCACCGAACGGGCCGGCCCAGCAGCGTGTCATCCGGCAGGCACTCGCCAACGCCGGCCTGGCACCGTCCGATGTGGACGCGGTGGAGGCGCACGGCACCGGCACCGCACTCGGCGACCCGATCGAGGCCCAGGCCCTGCTCGCCACGTACGGGCAGGACCGCGCGGCCGACCAGCCACTCTGGCTCGGCTCGATCAAGTCCAACATCGGGCACACCCAGGCCGCCGCCGGCGTCGCCGGCATCATCAAGATGGTGATGGCGCTGCGGCACCGGCAACTGCCACAGACCCTGCACGTCGGCGCACCCACTCCGCACGTGGACTGGACCGCCGGCGCGGTCGAACTGCTGACCGAGGCCCGGCCGTGGCCGGAGCGGCAGCGCCCGCCGCGGGCCGCCGTCTCCTCGTTCGGGATCAGCGGCACCAACGCGCACGTCGTGCTGGAAGCCGCCGAACCGCCGGCCCAGCCGGCCATCCCGGCGGCCCAGCCGGCGGCGGAGCCGGCCGGGCCCGGCACCCCGGCGCCGGTGCTCTGGACCCTCTCGGCGAAGACCGAAGGCGCGCTCCGGGCCCAGGCCGACCGCCTGCGCGAGCTGGTGGCCGCCGCCGGCCCCGGGCTGATCGAGACCGGCCACGCGCTCGCCACCGGTCGGGCCCAGTTGGAGCACCGCGCCGTCGTGATCGGCGCGGACCGGGCCGAGTTCCAGGCCGCCCTCGCCACCCTCGCCGCCGGCGACCAGGCCACCAACCTGGTCACCGGCACCGCCGGCCAGCCCGGCAAGACCGTGTTCGTCTTCCCCGGCCAGGGCTCGCAGTGGGACGGCATGGCCGTCGACCTGCTCGACTCGTCCCCGGTGTTCCGGGACCGGCTGCTCGAATGCGCCGACGCGCTGGCCCCGCACGTGGACTGGTCGCTGGTCGACGTGCTGCGTGGCGCCGATGGCGCCCCCGGGCTGGACCGGGTCGACGTGGTACAGCCGGCGCTGTTCGCGGTGATGGTCTCGCTGGCCGCGCTCTGGCGGTCGGTCGGCGTGCACCCCGACTCGGTGGTCGGCCACTCGCAGGGTGAGATCGCGGCCGCCTGCGTCGCAGGTGGACTGTCGCTTGCGGACGCCGCCCGGATCGTGGCACTGCGCAGCAAGGCCATCGCGGCCATCGCCGGCACCGGCACGATGGCCTCGGTCGCGCTGCCGGCGGCGGACGTCGAGCGCCGGCTGGCCTGCTGGCCCGGCCGGCTCACCATCGCCGCGATCAACGGGCCGTCCGCCACCGTGGTGGCCGGCGACCAGGAGGCGGTGGCCGGGCTGCTGCTCGACTGCGACGCGGACGGCGTCCGGGCCCGCGGCATCCCGGTGGACTACGCGTCCCACTCGCCGCAGATGGAGGCGGTCCGCGAACACCTGGCCGGGGTGCTGGCCGGCATCACGCCACGCAGCACGGACATCGCGTTCTACTCGACCGTCACCGGCGAGCCGCTGGACACCGCCGCGCTGGACGCCGGCTACTGGTACCAGAACCTGCGCCAGACCGTGCAGTTCGAGCAGTCCACCCGGGCCCTCGTCCAGAGTGGACACGGCACGTTCGTGGAGATCTCCCCGCATCCGGTGCTCACCGTCGGGATCCAGCAGACGCTGGACGACTCCGGAGCGGCCGGCGCGGCCGCCGGCACCGTCGGCTCGCTGCGCCGCGGCACCGCCGGGCCGCGGGAGTTCCTGACCTCGCTCGGCCAGGCGCACACCCGCGGCGTGCCGATCGACTGGGCCGCGGTGTACGGGCCGGTAGCCGGCCGGGTCGCGCTGCCCACGTACCCGTTCCAGCGGCAGAGCTACTGGCTGCCGGCTCCGGCCGACACCGACGCCGGCAGCCTCGGCCAGACCAGCGCCGAGCACCCGCTGCTCGGCGCGGCGATCGCGCTGGCCGGTGACGGCGGGCACCTGTTCACCGGCCGGATCTCGCTGCCCACCCATCCCTGGCTGGCCGAGCACGCGGTGCACGGCACCGTGCTGCTGCCCGGTACCGCGTTCGTCGAGCTGGCCCTGCACGCGGCCGGCCACGTCGGCGCCGACCGGCTGGCCGAGCTGACCCTGCACACCCCGCTCACGCTGGCCGCCGACGACCGGGTCGACCTGCAGGTCACCGTGCAGCCGGCGGACCGGGCCGGGCACCGGCCGGTCACCGTCCACTCGCGACCCGACGGCGCCGGCCCGGACACCGGGTGGACCACGCACGCGACCGGCCTGCTGGCCGGACCGGCGGCCGTACCGCCGGCCGGGGCGGACCGGCCGGACCTGACCGCCTGGCCGCCGGCCGGGGCCGAGCCGATCCCGGTGGCCGGCCTCTACGACCAGCTCAGCGACATCGGGCTGGAGTACGGCCCGCTGTTCCAGGGGCTGCAGGCGGCCTGGCGGCTCGGCCCGGACAGCTACGCCGAGGTGAGCCTGCCGGCCGGCACCGAGCCCGGCGGGTTCGGCATCCACCCGGCGCTGCTGGACGCCGCGCTGCACGCGACCGCGCTGCACAGCCAACTGCACGGCGACGGCGCGGCCGAGGTGCGGCTGCCGTTCGCCTGGGCCGGGGTCGCCCTGCACGCCGCCGGCGCCGACCGGCTGCGGGTCAAGGTGTCCACTGTGGACGCCGACGGTGCGGACGGCCCGGCCGGCACCGGCTTCGGGCTGGAACTGGCCGACGGGTCCGGCCGGCCGGTCGCCTCGGTGGCGTCCCTGGCCGTCCGGGCGATCCCGGCCGATCAGGTCGCCGCGCTCAGCGCCCGGCACCAGGACGGGCTCTACCACGTCGAGTGGACCGACCTGCCGACCGGCGACGGACCGGCAAGCTGGGCGCTGATCGGCTCAGCCGCCGACCTGCCGGCACCGGCCGGCGCGCTGCCGGCGGACGGCACGGCCTACCCGACGGTCGCCGCGCTGGCCACCGCGGTCGCCGCCGGCGCCCCGGCGCCCGACTTGGTGCTGGCCCGCCCGGCCGCGCCGGCCGACACCGACGCCGCGGTCCGGGCGCACGCGCTCGCCGCGAACACCCTCGGCCTGGTGCGGGACTGGCTCGCCGCGGACGGGCTCGCCGAGGCCAAGCTGGCCATCGTCACCGAGGGTGCGGTGGCCACCGGCCCGGACGACCAGGTGTCCGATCCCGCCGCCGGCACCGTCTGGGGCCTGGTCCGCAGCGCGCAGGCGGAGGAGCCGGACCGCCTCGTCCTGCTCGACCTCGACGGCACCGGCAAGTCCGCCCGGGCCGCGCTCGCGGCCGCGGTCACCGGCGAACCGCAACTCGCGGTGCGGGCCGGCTCGGCCCGTGTTCCCCGGCTCGCCCGGACCACCGCGCCGACCCGCCCGGCCAGCCCGACCACGGCCCGGCCCGGCCCGACCGGCCCGACCGGCCCGATCGCCGGCGGCGCCGGGCAGTTCGATCCGGACGGCACCGTGCTCATCACCGGCGGCACCGGCACCCTCGGCGGCCTGGTGGCCCGGCGGCTGGTCAGCCAGCACGGCGTGCGACACCTGCTGCTGGTCAGCCGGCGCGGCCCGGACACCCCCGGCGCGGCCGAACTGCGGGCCGAACTGACCGCGGCCGGCGCCACGGTCACGCTGGCCGGCTGCGACACCGCCGACCCGGCCGCGCTGGCCGGACTGCTGGCCCAGGTGCCGGCGACCAACCCGCTCACCGCCGTGGTGCACGCCGCCGGGGTACTGGCCGACGGCACGGTCGCGGCGCTCACCCCGGACCGGCTGGCCGCCGTGCTGCGGCCGAAGGTGGACGCCGCCTGGCACCTGCACCGCGCCACCGAGGGGCTGGGGCTGCGCGCGTTCGTGCTGTTCTCGTCGACCACCGGCACCCTGGGCGGGCCGGGCCAGGCGAACTACGCCGCCGCCAACGCCTTCCTGGACGCGCTCGCGCAGCACCGGCACGCCCGCGGGCTGCCGGCGACATCGCTGGCCTGGGGCCTGTGGGAGCAGGCCAGCGGCCTGACCGGCGGGCTGGCGGCGGCCGACAGCAGCCGGATCGGCCGGGCCGGCCTGGCGCCGCTGCCGACCGGGCAGGCGCTCGACCTGTTCGACACCGCGTTGTCCACAGTGGACCGGCCGGCGCTGGTGACCGCGCTGCTGGAGCCGGCGGCGCTGCGCGCGCAGGCCGAGGCCGGGCTGCTGCCGGCGATCCTGCGCGACCTGGTCCGCGCCCCGGCGCGGCGGGCCCGCGCCGACGGGGAGCGGCTGGCCGACCGGCTCGCCGGGCTGGCCGGGCCGGAGCGGGACCAGCTGGTGCTGGACCTGGTCCGGTCGCACATCGCGGCCGTTCTCGGCCACGCCGGCGCCGACGCGGTCGACCCGGAGCGGCCGTTCAAGGATCTCGGCTTCGACTCGCTGACCGCGGTGGAACTGCGCAACCGGCTGGCCACCGCGGCCGACCTGCGGCTGCCGGCGACGCTCGTGTTCGACTACCCGACCGCCGCCGCGCTGGCCGCGACGCTGACCGAGCGGCTGGCTCCGGCCGGCGCCGGCGCCGGCGCCGGCGGCGGGTCGGTGCTGGCCGAGCTGGACCGGCTGGAGGCGACGCTGGCCACCGTCCCGGCGGCGGACGGCGGCCGGGCCGCGGTGACAGCGCGGCTGACCGCCCTGCTGGCGAAGTGGAACGAGGACGGCGACGAGGCCGACGACGGCATCGCGGACAAGATCCAGGCGGCGTCCGCCGACGAGATCTTCGACTTCATCGACAGGGAACTCGGCCGCACATGAGTACAACCGGAGCGCTGCCCGGCCCCGGCGAGAGGGTTGATGCGAAGTGAGCAAGGAAGAGAAGCTCGTCGACTACCTGAAGTGGGTCACTGCCGACCTGCACAAGACCCGGCAGCGCCTGCAGGACGCCGAGGACGAGCGGCACGAGCCGGTGGCGATCGTCGGGATGGCCTGCCGCTACCCGGGCGGGGTGCGCTCACCCGAGGACCTGTGGCAGCTGGTGCACGAGGGCCGGGACGCCGTCTCGGCGTTCCCGGCGACCCGGGGCTGGTCCGCCGAGGACCTCTACGACCCGGACCCGGACCGGACCGGGAAGATCTACACCCGGCACGGCGGCTTCCTCTACGACGCCGACCAGTTCGACGCCGGCTTCTTCGGCATCTCGCCCCGGGAAGCGCTGGCGATCGACCCGCAGCAGCGGCTGCTGCTGGAGACGTCCTGGGAGGTCTTCGAGCGGGCCGGCATCGACCCGGCCACCCTGCGCGGCAGCAAGACCGGCGTGTTCGCCGGCGTCATGTACAACGACTACGGCTCGCGCCTGATGAACCAGGTGCCGGACGGCTTCGAGGGCTACCTCGGCAACGGCAGCGCGGGCAGCATCGCGTCCGGCCGGGTGGCCTACACGTTCGGCCTGGAGGGCCCGGCGGTCAGCATCGACACCGCCTGCTCGTCCTCGCTGGTGGCGATGCACCTGGCGGCCGAAGCGCTGCGGCAGGGCGACTGCGGGCTGGCCCTGGCCGGCGGGGTCACCGTGATGTCCACCCCGACCGTGTTCATCGAGTTCAGCCGGCAGCGCGGGCTGGCCCCGGACGGCCGGTGCAAGTCGTTCGCGGACGCCGCCGACGGCACCGGCTGGGGCGAGGGGGTCGGGATGCTGCTGCTGGAGCGGCTGTCCGACGCGCAGCGGCTCGGGCACCGGGTGCTCGGCGTGATCCGCGGCTCGGCGGTCAACCAGGACGGTGCCAGCAACGGCCTGACCGCGCCGAACGGCCCGTCCCAGGAACGGCTGATCCGCCAGGCGCTGGCCATGGCCCGGCTGTCACCGTCCGATGTGGACGCTGTCGAGGCGCACGGCACCGGCACCACGCTGGGCGATCCGATCGAGGCGCAGGCACTGCTGGCCACCTACGGCCAGGGCCGGCCCACCGACCGTCCACTGTGGATCGGATCGGTCAAGTCGAACCTCGGCCACACCCAGGCCGCGGCCGGGGTGGCCGGCGTGATCAAGATGGTGATGGCGATGCGGCACGGCGTCCTGCCCCGGACGTTGCATGTGGACGCGCCCAGCCGGCACGTGGACTGGACGGCCGGCGCGGTCAGCCTGCTCACCCAGCCGGTCGACTGGGCACCGGACGGCAACCCGCGCCGGGCCGGCGTCTCGTCCTTCGGCATCAGCGGCACCAACGCCCACGTCATCCTGGAAGACCCGCCCTTGGCCGACGCACCGACCGCGGCCGGCCCCCGGCCCGGGACGCATGCCTGGGTGGTCTCGGCCAAGACCGAACCGGCCCTGCGCGAGCAGGCCGCCCGGCTGGCCGATCACGCCGCCGCCCACCCCGAACTGGACCCGGCCGACATCGGGCACGCGCTGGCCACCGGCCGGACCCACCACGCGCACCGGGCCGGCGTGGTCGCCGACAGCCGGGACGCGCTGCTGGCCGGCCTGCGCGCGCTGACCAAGGGCGAGCCGGCGCCGACCCTGGTCCGCGGCAACCCGCGGCCGGGCAAGGTCGCGTTCCTGTTCACCGGACAGGGCTCGCAGCGCGCCGGCATGGGCCGCCAGCTGTACGAGACCTACCCGGTCTTCGCCACCGCCCTGGACGAGGCCTGCGCACTGCTCGACCCGCACCTGGAACTGCCGCTGCGCGAGGTCATGTTCGCGCCGGCGCACAGCGACGAATCGCTGCTGCTGAACCAGACCCTCTACACCCAGACCAGCCTGTTCGCGCTGGAGACCGCGCTGCTCCGGCTGGTCACCTCCTGGCAGATCAAGCCCGACTACCTGGCCGGCCACTCCATCGGCGAACTGGTCGCCGCGCACGCCGCCGGGGTGCTGACCCTCCAGGACGCCGCCGCGCTGGTGGCGGCCCGGGCGAAGCTGATGGGCACCCTGCCCCCCGGCGGCGCCATGATCACCATTCACGCCCCGGCCGACCAGGTCGAGCCGACCCTGCCGGCCGGGGTGACCATCGCCGCGGTCAACACTCCACAAGCGACGGTCATCTCCGGGGACGCCGCCGCGGCCGAGGAGGTCGCCGCGCACTGGGCCGACCGCGGGGTGAAGACCCGCAAGCTCACCGTCTCGCACGCCTTCCACTCGCCGCACATGGACCCGATCCTGGCCGACTTCACCGCCGCCGCGGCCGGCCTCGACTACCAGCCACCCACCGTCCCGGTCATCTCCAACCTCACCGGCCGACCCGCCACCGGCGACCAGCTCATCACCGCGGCCTACTGGGCCCAGCACATCCGCCGGGCGGTGCGCTGGGGCCAGACCGCGACCACCCTGCACGACCTCGGCGTCACCACCTACCTGGAGATCGGGCCGGACACCACGCTCAGCACGCTGACCCAGACCACGCTGGCCGCCGGCGATCACGCCGACGCGGTGCTCGTGCACATCCTCAACCCGCGCCGGCCGGAACTGCGCGCCGCGCTGACCGCCGCGACCACCCTGCACACCACCGGGCACGTCCCGCACTGGCCCGCGGTGCTCGGCCACGCCGCGCCCGCTCCGACCGACCTGCCCACGTACGCCTTCCAGCACCAGCGGTACTGGCTGGACGCGCCGCCGGCCGCCAGCACCAACGCCGAGGCCTCGGACGAGGCCCGGTTCTGGGCCGCCGTCGAGCAGGGCGACCTCAGCTCGCTGGCCAGCGCGCTGTGGACCACCGACCAGGAGCAGGACGCGCTGAACGCGGTCCTGCCGGTGCTGTCGGCCTGGCGCCGCCAGCACCGCTGGCACTACCGGGTCGGCTGGCGCCCGCTCACCGACAGCACGGCCGGCCCGACCGCAGCCAGCCGGGCGGCCGCGGCCGGCCCGGCTGCCGCGGTGGATGGCAGCTGGCTGCTGGTCGCCCCCGAAGCCGGTGCGGCCGACCTGGTCGCCGGCTGCGCGGCCGACCTGGCTGACCGGCCCGGAACCGCGCTCACCGTCGAGATCCCCACCGGCGCCGGGCGGCAGCAGGTCACCGAGCTGCTGCGGGCCGCGGTCGGCGGGCAGTCGTCCGGTGCCCCGGTGCGCGGCGTGCTCTCGCTGCTCGCCCTGACCGGGCCGGGCGCCACGGCCGCGACGGCGCCGATGGCCGCCCCGGCCGCGGCGTCGCTGATCGCCGCCGGGACGGTGTCCACTGTGGACCTGGCCGGGGCGCTGGATGACGCCGGCCTGACGGCGCCGCTCTGGCTGGTCACCCGGGGCGCGGTCTCGGTCGGCCCGGACGATCCGGTGACCAGCCCCGAACAGGCCGGCATCTGGGGACTGGGGCAGGCGCTGGCCGCGGAGCGGCAGCGCTGGATCGGCCTGGTCGACCTGCCCGCCGACCCGGACGACGGCACCCGGCGCTGGCTGGCCGCCGTGCTCACCGGCGGCAGCGGCGAGGACCAGGTCGCGATCCGGTCCGGCGGCGCGCAGGCCCGCCGGTTGATCCCGGCCCGGCCCGGCCAGCACGACGGCTGGACGCCGGCCGGCACCGCGCTGGTCACCGGCTGCGCCACCGCGCTCGGCCGGGACGTCGCCCGCTGGCTGGCCCGGCACGGCGCCGACCACCTGCTGCTGGCCTGGCCCGGCGGCGCGGACGACCCGCAGGCCGCGAAGCTGGCCGGCGAGCTGGCCGGGGCCGGCGCCGAGGTCACCATCGCCGACTGCGACCCGGCCGACCGGGACGCGCTGGCCGGCCTGCTGGCCGGCGTCCCGGAGCCGCACCCGCTGACCGCGGTCGTGCACGTGGCGGTCGAGGACGGCGGCCCGGACATCGGGCTGGACGCGTTCCTGGCCGCCGCCGGCAACCTGGACCAGCTGACCCGCGACCTGGCCCCGGCCGCGTTCGTGGTGTTCTCCTCCATCGCCGGCCTGGTCGGCGGCCCGGGCCTGGGCAGCCGCGCGGTCCGGCACGCCGTGCTGGACGCGCTGACCCAGCAGCGCCGGGCGGCCGGGCTGCCCGCGCTGGCCGTCGCCTGCGGCCCATTCGCCACGGTGGGCTCCGACGCGCCAGCCGAGTCCAGAGTGGACGGTCCGGCCGGGCCGCTGGCGGAGCGGCTGCGCGAGTGGGGGCTGCGGCCGACCGCGGCCGGGCCGGCGACCGAGGCGCTGCGCCGCGCGGTGTCCGCCGGGTCCGCGCACGTCGCCGTCACCGATATCGAGTTCGACCGGCTGCTGCCCGGGCTGGTCGAGGCCGGCCGGGGCCGGATCTTCGCCGAACTGCCGGCGGCCCAGGTCTTCTTCGACCCGACCGCCGCGCGGGCGGACGAGCCGGCCACCGAGCCGGTGAACGACCGCCTCGCCGGCGCGTCCGAAGCCGAGCGGGTCGGCATCCTGCTCGACCTGATCCGCACCCACGCGGCCACCGTGCTCGGCTACGCCACCCCGGCCGACCTCGACGTGGACGCGAACTTCCTCGACCTCGGCTTCTCCTCCTACGCCGCGCTCGAGCTCAGCAACCTGATGCAGGCGTCCGGAGTGGAACTGCCGCTCGTCGCCATCTACGACCACGCCACCGCCCGCGCGCTCGCCGAGCACCTGCAGGGCGAGCTGGCCAGCTCGGGCCCCACCCCGACCGCCTGATATCGAAGGGAACCTGTCATGAGTCGCACTGTCACCGTCGTCGGCGCCGGCCCGGTCGGCCTGATGCTCGCCTGCGAGCTGGCCCTGGCCGACGTCGAGACGATCGTCCTGGAACGGCAGCCGGAACCGACCGGGCAGTCCCGCGGGATGGCGATCAACGCCGGCGTGGTGGAACTGCTGACCCAGCGCGGGCTGATGGACGCGCTCCGGCCGTACGGCATGTCCTGGCCGCGCGCCCACCTGGCCCAGCTCTGGCTGGACCCGGCCCGGCTGACCGAACGGCACGAGAACACCTTCCTGCTCCCGCAGTCCGCGCTCGAGCAGCGGCTGGAGGAGCAGGCGATCAAACTCGGCGTGGACGTGCGGCGCGGGCACCGGGTGGTCAACGTCGAGCAGGACGGGATCGGCGTCGCCGTCGACGTCGAGACCGGCACCGGCGGCCACCGGCTGCGCACCAGCTACCTGGTCGGCTGCGACGGCCCGGCGAGCACCGTCCGGGAGCTGGCCGGGATCCCGTTCCCGGGCACCGAGCTGCCGTTCCACGGCCTCGTCGGCGACCTGTCCGTGCAGCCGACCGACGGCCTGCTGCAGAAGCTGGGCGCGCAGATGCTGGGCGGTGGGCTGTACGCCGCCGCGCCGGCCGGGCCGCTGGTGATCCGGATCTCGACCGGCGAGTTCGACCGCAGCCCGGCCGACCCGGACGCCCCGGTCACCATGGCCGAACTGCGCGCGGCGGTGCTGCGGCTGACCGGCGAGCCGCTGGACGGCGGCGAGCCGCGCTGGCTGGCCCGCTGGAACAACGCCACCCGGCTGGCCGACCGCTACCGGGACCGGCGGGTGCTGCTGGCCGGCGACGCCGCGCACGTGCACTTCCCGCTCGGCGGCCAGGCGCTGAGCACCGGCATCGAGGACGCGGTGAACCTGGGCTGGAAGCTGGCCGCGACCGTACGCGGCACCGCCCCGGACGGCCTGCTCGACACGTACGAGACCGAGCGGCGCCCGGTCGGCGCCCGGGCCTGCGCGACCACCCGCGCGCAGTCCGCGCTGATGTACCCGATGGACCGGGTCAGCCCGCTGCGCGACCTGTTCAACGAGCTGATCGAGCTCGACGCGGTGAACGAGCACCTGGTCAAGCTGGTCGGCGGCCTGGACGTCCGCTACCCGGTCCGGCCGGACCTGGCCGACCCGCACCCGCTGCTCGGCCGCCGGCTCGCGGCCGTCCCACTGACCACAGTGGACGGTGCCAGCACGGTCGCCGAGCTGCTGCACCGCGGCCGCGGCGTCCTGCTCGACCTCAGCGGCGGCAGCACCAAGCCGGACGCCACCGGCTG
>Ga0307500_10000143_pt1 | contig 23233 bp, 15 predicted proteins | sample 14_S_MG_FD_201362 | JGI IMG/M metagenome (GOLD analysis project Ga0307500, IMG submission 201362) | Soil microbial communities from Populus trichocarpa stands in riparian zone in the Pacific Northwest, United States - 14_S | ecosystem: Environmental > Terrestrial > Soil > Riparian zone > Trees... | reverse complement strand
CGGGGTTGCGGTCATTCGAGCCCGGTTCCCCCTGAAAACGAAGGATCAGTGGGTCAATGCGCGTCACGGTGCTCACGGGTCGACGGCTATTCGGCGAGTCCGTGGCGGCTGTGCTCAGGGTGCATTCGGACGTGACCGCGGTCGACCCGGTCACCTCGCCGGAGCGGCTGCTCGCGGCGTGCGAGCGCAGCCCGTTCGACGTCGCCGTGCTCGATGCCGACCGGGATGCGGCCGCCGTGCTGCCGGTCTGCCACCGGCTGCGCGAGCGCTTCCGGTCGATCTACCTGGTGGTGGTGTACGACCGGCTCAGCCCGACCGCGCTGTCGGCGCTGCGGATGGTCGGCGTCGACGCGCTGGTGCCGGTCTCCCGCGGCCTGGCCACGCTGGTCGCGACGGTACGCAACCAGCGCTCGGGCGGACCGGCCCGGCAGCCGGCCGGGTTGAGCCGCCGGCAGCGCGATGTGCTGATGCTGCTCGGCTCCGGGCACAGCGTGCCGGAGATCGCAGCGCTGCTCGACATCAGCCCGGGCACGGTCGAAAACCACAAGCGGCGCATGTACGCGAAGCTGGACGCGCAGGACACCGTGCGCGGGGTCGCGGGGGCGGCGACGCAGTTCGGCAGCCGCGACGACGACGGCGGCGAGCCGGCGCGGCCCGGCGCGCCCCGCCAGCAGCCCACCCGGCACCCGGACGGCAAGCTCGGCCACGCCCTGCTGGCCGTGGTCCACGGCACCAGCGTCGCCCTGGTGCACGAGGCGGTCGAGGTGCTGATCCGGCACCAGGTGCCGGTCGCCCGGGAGAACCTGCCGCGCATGAGCAGATCCGACCACTGGTCGCGGTGGCACCGGGGGCCGCTGGTGGTGCTCGTCATCGACCCGGCGGAGGAGGATTGGCAGGCGGCGCTCGCTCTGGTCCGACCGGTGATCGTGCACTACTCCACGCCGGTCGACCAGGCGCAGACCGACGAGGCGTTCGGTCGGGGCGCCGCGGCGGTGGTGCCGCCGGGCTGGCTCGACGACCGGCTCGTCCACCTGCTCAGCGTGGTCTCCCAGGGCTGCCGGGTGCTGGAGCGGCCGGCCGCGGCGGCGGCGCTGCCCGGGCTGCCGATGCGTCGGGCGGAACCGAGCCCGGCGCCGGACCTCACCGCCCGGGAGTGCGACATCCTGCGGTCGATCGCCTGCGGGCACACCGTCCGGGAGACCGCCCGCACGCTGGGCATCGCGGCGAAGACGGTGGAGAACGCGCAGTCGTACCTGTTCCGGAAGCTCGGCGCGCACAACCGGGCCAGCGCGCTGGTCGTCGCCCACTCGCTCGGCCTGCTGCCCAACCCGCCGGTCCGGGCCGGCGCCGGCGCGCGGTTGCTGCCCGGCCGGCCGCCGGCCCGGCTGGAGGTCCGGCAACCGGGCCAACGGACCGCCAGCTGACCCCGCCGGTCGGCCTGCCGGGGCAGCCGGCCGGCCCCGGCTGTCCGGATACCGGAAAGGCCAACACGACCGGCCTGGTCCGGTACACAATGACGGCCTGCCGCCGTCCCGGCCTCAACTCCGCCCCGGCGCGCGCCGCATTCACCCGCCGACCCGTCCCGGGGGGAATTGCCGACTCGATCACCCGGGTGTCGGCGTGTAAGCGTTGAGCCGGCTCCCCCAAGGCGTTCAAAAGACCATGCGAACGCCTGGGCAGGGCTGGTCTGGAGGAACGATGTCAAGCACGCCAGAGCCGGCAATCGTCCACGGTCGGGCAATGAGCCCGCGCTGGATTGTGGGCGGTGGAATGCTCGGGCTCGGCATCGGCTACTTCGCTTTCTTCACCCCGTACACCGGCCTGGCCAGAGCCGTGTCCGAGGGGCGGCTGCCGGGGATGGACCGCCCGGTCCGCGGCCTGGAGCTGCTGCCCCCCTCGGCCCTGGGCCTGCTCACCGCCATGGTCGTGTTCCTGGCCGCCAGCGGCTGGTGGCGGCTGGCCCGGCGGCGCCGGATCGCCGGCGTCCGGGTCCCGTTTCCGGGCCGGGAGACCGCGGCGTCGGCGTTCTTCATGGCGCTGATCGTCGGCACGACGACGCTCAACTTCACGTTCGCCGGCATCTCGATCCTGTTCGTGCTGGTGCTGGAGCGGCTGGAGACGCTGGTCCTGGCGCCCGGGGTGGACCTGATCCGGCGGCGGCGGATCAGCCGCTACTCGTGGGTGGCGCTGGCGCTGTGCGCGCTGGCCGCGGTCGTCACGCTCACCGACGTCGACAACTACCACCTCACCGTCGCCGCCGCGCTGAGCATCCTGACCTACCTGGCCGGCTACACCGGCCGCTTCAGCATCATGAGCAAGCACGCGAAGACCGGCGGGCCCCGCGACCGCAGGTACTTCGTCGAGGAGCACATGACCACCCCGGTCATGCTGGTGCTGATCCTCGCGGCGTTCGCGCTGATCGGCCAGGGCCCGGCGATGCAGGCGCTGCGGGCCGGCTTCACCACCTTCCTCACCACGCCGGCCGCGCCCTGGGCGTTCGCCATCGGGGTCGCCTACGAGGGCCTGTTCATCTTCACCACGCACATCTTCCTGGACCGCCGGGAGTTCGCCTTCGGCATGCCGGTGCACGTCTGCGCCAGCCTGCTCGCCGGCATCGCGGCCACCTTCGGCCTGCGGGCGATCTACGGCACCGCCGCCCCCAGCCAGGCCCAGTTCGTCGCGGCGGCCTGCGTGGTGGCCGCGGCCTTCGCGCTCAGCTACCCGGCGATCCGGGCCTGGCTCACGACCATGTCCTGGGTCGGCGGCCGGCGGGCGACCGGGCTGCTGCCCGCGCCGGCCCGGGTGCTGTTCGTCTGCGGCAACAGCACCGACCGCTCCCCGATGGCGGCCGCGATCGCCCACGCCGAGCTCACCGACGCCACCGGCCACTGGCTGGTCGAGGCGGCCGGCCTGGACGTCACCGAGCCGGGCGCGCCGATGAGCCCGCAGGCGGTGGACGCTCTGCGCCGGCTGAACATCACCGCCTGCGAGCACCGCAGCCAGCGGCTGACGCGCGAGCTGTGCGACCAGAGCACGATCATCTACACGATGACCGCGGCCCAACGGGAGGCACTGCTCGCGCTGGCGCCGGCCGCGGCCGGCAAGACCTACTGCCTGGACCCGGCCGGCGCCGACCTGCCCAGCCCGGGCCGCCAGCCGGCCGAGTTTTACCAGGGACTCGCCGAACGCATCCAGTCCCTCGTCCGCCAGCGACTCACCGAACTCCCGGCACTCAGCCCGACCGCTGGATAGCCGCCGGATGCCCGGCGTCCGGGAAATGTCGAACACCCATCGATATTCCAGCCGGCCCGGCCCGGCCGGCGGCGCCGAATCGATAATTCCGCCACTAACGGAAAGCCCCGAGCAGATGCAGGCAGTGACGCCGCCGCACCCTACCGTGCAGATATTCCGGCCCGCGCCGCACCGCCGCGGTATTTATTCCGCCGGCTGGTGGAAATGCCGGCCGCGGCCGGTGGGGGGCTGACCGGTGCGGCCGCGATCGGCGGCAGAGCACCCGCAGCCGGCGGCAGCCCGGCCGGCCGGCCAGCCGGCGAACGGGCGGCGGGCCGCGCTGGTGGCGACGCTGACGGCGGCGAACGGGGGCGGCTGGCCGACCCCGCCGCCGGACGTCACCGGCCTGGAGGTGCGGGCGGACCTGGTCGGCGACATCGATCCGGCGCCGCTGCGCCGCGGCTTCCGCGGCCCGATCTGCTACACCCTGCGCAGCGCCGGCGCCGGCGGGCACGACGGCGGCTCGCTGCCGAGCCGGCACGAGCGGCTGGTCCGCGCCCGGGCCAGCTACGACCTGGTCGACCTGGAAGCCGACCTCGACCTGACCCCGCAGGTGCTGGCCGAGATCCCGGCAGCGCAGCGGCGCGTCTCCTGGCACGGTGGCCCGGTTGCCGCGCCGGTCGACCTGGCCGCGCTGACCGACGCCTTCGGCCGGGCCACGCGCACCCCGGCCCGGCTCTACCTGCTGGCGCCGACCGTGACCACCGCGGAGGAAGCGCTGGCGCCGCTGCTGCTGCTGGCCCGGCTCGGCCGGTCGGACGTCACCGCGTTCGGCGCCGGTCCGGCCGGCACCTGGAGCCGGCTGCTCGCGCCGTGGTTCGGTGCCCCGGTGGCCTACGGCCGGCTCGGCGGCACCGGTCCCGCCGGCCCGGACACCGACGGGCTGCCCAGCATCGACCAGCTCCGCACCGACTACCCGCTGCCGGCGTTGCCGGCGCTTCGGTTCGTCTGCGGCATCGTCGGCAGGTCGGTGGATCATTCGCTGTCCCCCCGGCTGCACAACGCCGCCTACCACGCCCTCGGCCTGCCCGGCCTCTACCTGCCGTTCCAGGTGGAGAACCTGGCGCGGTTCTGGCCCTCGGTGGCCGACCAGCTGGCGGGGCTCGGGATCGCGCTGCGCGGTGTCACGGTCGCCTCACCGCACAAGGAATCGGCGCTGCAGGTCGCGGAGAGCGGCAGCGCGACCGTCCGCGCGGTCGGCGCCGCCAACGCGCTGGTCCGGCTCGGCGGCCGCGGGCGGGCCGACGCGTCCGAGGGCGCGGTGCGGACCCTGGCCGAGGCGGGCATCCCGCTCGCCGGCCGGAAGGTGGCAGTGATCGGCTGCGGCGGCGCCGGCCGGGCGGTGGCCTACGGGCTGCTGGCCGCCGGGGCCGAGCCGACGCTGGTCAACCGCGGCGCCGAACGCGGCCGGTTCGCCGCCGACCTGCTCGGCCTGCCGTTCGTGCCGCTGGCCGACTTCGCGCCGGCCGGCTACTCGCTGCTGGTCAACGCGACCCCGCTGCGGGCCGAGTCGCCGGTCCGGGTCGCCGACCTGGACGAGGACGCGGCCGTGCTGGACATGGTCTACGGACCCACCCCGACCGCCCTCGTCACCGCCGCCCGCGACCGCCAACTGACCACAGTGGACGGACAGCAGGTGCTGCTGGCCGAGGTGGCCGACCAGTTCTGGCTGATGACCGGACGGCGGATGCCCGACCTCGCCCATATCGTCCGCCCCCGCGACGCGGCGAGCCCCGCCGCTGGAAGGAAGTGAGCGATGGCAACGGTGCGCCGCCAGCGCGCTACCGGCCAGGAGGCTCGGCCATGACCGCCCTGATTCTCGGCGAGCCGGTCGGCAGCGAGCCGGTCGGTCGGGTGGCCAAGCTGGCCGCCGACGTGTTCGCCGACCGGGCCGACGAGTACGACCGGACCACCTCGTTCCCGGCCGCGGACTTCGACGACCTGTTCGCCGCCGGGCTGAACGCGCCGACCGTGCCGGTCGAGCACGGCGGGCTGGGGCTCGGGCCGATCCGCGGCGACACCTATCCGCTGTGGATGATGACTAAGGAGTTGGCCAAGGCTGACCTCTCGCTGGCCCGCTGCTGGGAGGGGCATGTCAACTCGCTGGTGCTGATCGACGCGCTCGGCTCGCCGGAGCAGCAAGCCCGCTGGTTCGAGGGCGTCACCACCCGCGGCGAGAAGTGGGTGGCCTGGAGCGGCGAGCCGCAGGCCCGCAAGCCCGGCGAGAAGCAGCGCTTCGGCACCACCGTCACCCGCGCCGACGGCGGCTGGGTGGTAGCGGGCAGCAAGGCGTTCGCCTCCAGCGCCTCGGGGGCGAACTGGGCGATCCTGCTGGTCAACACGGCCGGTCCCGGCGGCGCCCGGCACGCCGTCGGCCTGGACGACCACCTGCTGCTGCTGGCCTGCGACCTGGCCGACCCCTCGATCAGCGTCGACGGGTCCTGGTGGGATCCGGTCGGGATGCGGGCCACGGTCAGCCATGTGGTGCGCTTCGACGACACGTTCATCCCGGACGACCGGCAGATCGGCAACCCGGGCGACTACCTGCGGCAGGGCTGGCAGACCGCGTTCATCCCGCACTACGCGGCCAGCTTCCTCGGCGCCGCCGAAGGTGCCTTCGACTACGCCCGCAGCTACCTGGACCGGCAGGACAAGACCGGCGACCCGTACGTCCAGCAGCGGGTCGGCAGCATGGCGGTCGACCTGGACACCGCGTACCTGTGGCTGCACTACGTCGCCGGCCTGTGGGACGGCGGCCACCGGCCGGCCGCCCAGCTCGCCGGCAGCCGGGCCCGGCACCTGGTCGAGCACCTCGCACTGTCCACTGTGGACCACTGCATCCGCGCCTGCGGCGCGCGCTGCCTGGTCCGGCCCAGCCCGGTCGAGCGCATCCTGCGCGACCTGACCTTCTACGTCCGGCATGACAACGACGACCACATCCTCGCCGTGATCGGCAAGAGCGTCCTCGGCCGGGATCACGACGCCTCCTTCTACAAGCCCTAGCCAGTGGGCAGTCGGCGGAGGCCGCCGCCAACCAGCAGCGAAAGGCGGTACATCTGGTGACGGACCTGCTGTCCCTGCGAGGCTTCTACCTGTCCAGCGCCGACGGCCAACGCAGCGTCTTCCACGTCTGGGAGCGCGGCGGCGCGGTCGGCGACTCGGTGACGCCGTCCACCTACAGCCCGTCCTACCAGCACTGGATGGAGAACCTGCTGCGCAAACACCTGGACGGCACCGCCGACCCCGGCCTGCTCAGCGTTGGCTGCGGCAACGCGGTGATCGAGGCCGCGCTGCATTCCGCCGGCTACCGGGTGCTCGGCGTCGACGCCTTGGCCGAGGCGGTCGAACTGGCTCTGGGCAAGGGCATCGACGCGGTCTGCGCCGACGTGATGACCTGGACGCCGCCGCCCGGCGGATGGAACGTCGTGTACGCCGACGGGCTGCTCGGGCACCTCTACGACCCGGAGCAGGGCCTGCAGCCGACGCTGCGCCGGTTCCGGTCGTGGCTGCCGGCCGGTGGCGTGCTGGTCGTCTCCAACGACAGCCCGCGGACCGAGGTGGACACCGAGCAGCATCCGGCGGTACCAGGGTTCACCTGGCTATCTGGGCGGTATCTACAACGGCAGGTGGAGATGGCCGGTTTCACTGAGGCCAGCAGCGCGCTCTTCACCTACCAGCGCCCGGTCACCGGCCCCCGGGAGCGGGTCATCGTCACCGGGCTCGTGCCGTAGCAGTCAGGAGACGGGCTCCGTGACGACGGAACTTGCATTGCTGGGTGGTTCGCCGGTACGTCCAGATCCGTTCCCGCCGTGGCCGGTGCACGGGCACCGGGAACGGGAGCTCCTGCTATCGGTGCTGGAGAGCGGAAACTGGTCGTATGACGGCCCGATGGAAACCGAGTTCAACCGCCGCTTCGCCGAGCTCTGCGACACCGCGTACGCCTTCTGCGTGCCGAACGGGACGCTCAGCCTGGAGATCGCCCTGCGCGCGCTCGAGATCGGCCCCGGCGACGAGGTCATCCTCTCCGCGCTCAGCTTCATCTCCCCGGCGTGGGCGATCGTCCAGGTTGGCGCGGTCCCGGTGTTCGCCGACATCCGCGAGTCCGACTGGTGCCTGGACCCGGAGTCGGTCCGCGGGCTGGTCGGCCCGGCCACCCGCGCCATCCTGCCGGTGCACCCGTTCTGCCAGCTCGCCGATATGGACCGCCTGCTCGACATTGCCGGAGAGCACTCGCTGCGGGTGCTAGAGGACTGCGCGCACGCGCACGGGTCGAGCTGGCGTGGCCGGCCCGCCGGCTCGCTGGGTGACCTCGGTTCGTTCAGCTTCCAGCAGTCGAAGCCGATGACGGCCGGTGAGGGCGCGGTGCTGGTCACCTCGGCGGAGGGGCTCGCGCACCGCATCTACGGCCTGCGCAACCTCGGCCGGCAGTGGCGGCCGGACAGCCCGCTGGGCTTCGGCGGCAACTACCGGATCACCGAGTTCCAGGCGGCCGTGCTGCTGGCCCAGCTGGACCGGCTGGACGAGCAGATCGACCGCAAGACCGCCAACATCGAGCTGTTCCGCGACCGGGTCCGGGCGGTCCCCGGCGTCCACCCGCTGGCCGCCCAGCCGCAGGTCACCCGGCAGAACGCGCTCGGCGTCGCGGTGAACATCGAGCCGGCCGAGTTCCAGCACGTCCCGCTCGCCCGGCTGGTGGCCGCGCTGGCCGCCGAGGGCGTGCCGGTGCGTCCGGCCGATCCGGTCATCTACCGGGCCCCGACCTGGCTCTCCGGCCTGCGGGAGCGGCGCTGGCCGGTGGGCGCCGACCCGGCCCGGCAGCTGGGCCTGACCGCCTACTGCCCGGTGGCCGAGCGGGTGTCCCAGCGTGGCCTGGTGATCCGCCAGACCGCGTTCCTGGGCAGCAGCGCGGACGTCGACGACATCGTCGCCGCGTTCGAGAAGGTCCAGCGCTTCGCCAAGAGCCTGTAGTGCGCGCCGATCCCGAACTGTCGCCGCGCGCCCGGCGGCGGCTGGATCCCGCGCTGCGCCGGCTGGCCCTCGTCGTCGTGGTCGGCAGCATGATGACCAGCCTCGACGCGATGATCGTCAATATCGCGATCGTCACGCTGGACCACCAGTTCCACTCTCCACTGTCGACCACCCAGTGGGTGGTCACCGGCTACCTGCTGGCGTTGTCGATGACCATCCCGATCACCGGCTGGGCGGTCGAGCGGTTCGGCACGAAGCCGACCTGGGTCGTCTCGCTGGTGCTGTTCATGGTCGGTTCCGTGCTGTCCGGCTTCGCCTGGTCGATCACCAGCCTGATCGTGTTCCGGGTGCTGCAGGGGATGGGCGGCGGGCTGCTGCTGCCGGCCGGGCAGACCATGCTGGCCCGCGCCGCCGGCACCCACCAGATGGGCCGGATGGCCAGCGTGATCGCGATCCCGGCGATGTTCTCGCCGGTGCTCGGCCCGGTGCTCGGCGGCCTGATCATCAGCCACCTGAACTGGCGGTGGATGTTCTTCATCAACGTCCCGGTCTGCACCGCCGCGATCGTGCTGGCGGTGCGGATGCTGCCCGCCGACGGCGAGCGCCAGCGCGGCCGCCACCTCGACGTGCTCGGGCTGGCGCTGCTGTCCCCCGGCCTGGCCACGCTGGCCTTCGGGCTGTCCCAGGCGGCCGGGCCGGGCGGGTTGACCAGCCCGCGGGTCGCCGCCTGCGCCGGCACCGGCGCGCTACTGCTGATCGCCTTCTGCCGGCACGCGCTGCGCACCACCCGGACCCCGCTGGTGGACATCCGGCTGTTCGGGCTGCGCAGCTTCCGGGCCGCCTCCTGGGGCCTGTTCGGCTACACCGCCACCGTGCTGAGCATGGACTTCGTGCTGTCGCTGTACCTGCAGACGGTGCGCGGCCAGAACCCGCTCAGCGCCGGGCTGCTGATCGCCCCGTGGGGCGTCGGCGCGGCCTGCACGATGGTGCTGTCCATGCGGGTCGTCGACCGCCGGGGCCCGCGCAGCCGGGTGCTGGTCGGCATGGTGCCGGTCCTCGCCGGCGCCGTCATCTACAGCCAGGTCGGCCCGAACACCAGCCTGCAGGTGCTCGGCGCCGCGATGTTCGTGGTCGGGCTGGGGCATGGGCTGGTGCTGCCGGCGCTGACCGCGACGATCTACCGCGAGCTGGTCCGGTCGGCGGTGCCGGCGGCGAGCATGCTGTTCAACATCGTCGCGCGGGTCGCCGGCTCGTTCGGCACCGCCACCGCGGCGGTTGTGCTGCAGATCCAGATCCGGCTGATGATGCCGCGGCTCGGCGGCAGCGGCAGCCTCTCCGACGTCTCCGGCGCCACCGCGCCGGAGGCCCGCGAGCGGCTGGCCACCGCGTTCGGGCGGAGCTTCTGGTGGGCCCTGGTGCTCGGCGCCGTCGTGCTGGTGGCGGCGCTGCGGATCCCGCGGATGACCCGGATGGGCACGGCCGGCGAGGCCGACGGAGATGTCGCCGCGCGCTCCCGCGACGGCGACCCTGGAGGGAGAAAAGCGTCATGACCCAGGTATCCCCGCAGCGGCCGTCCCGGGCGCGGGCGAGCGGTCCGGTGGTCTGCTCGTACACCGAGTGGGACCCGCTCGAGGAGATCATCGTCGGCACCGCCCGCGGCGCCGTCCGGCCGGCCGCCGCGCCGAGCCGGCCCGGCACGCAGAGCGACCGGCACCCGCCCGAGGCCATCGACGCCGCCGAGCGGCAGCTCGACGGGTTCGCCGCGCTGCTGGCGGCCGAGGGCGTCGTCGTCCGCCGGCCGGAGCCGCTGGACCAGGCCCGCCGGGTGCAGACGCCGGACTTCGTCGCCGACGCCGGCCGCGCCCAGACCTGCCCGCGGGACGTGCTGCTGGTGGTCGGCGACCAGATCATCGAGGCGACCATGTCCGACCGGGCCCGGTACTTCGAGCACCTGGCGTACCGGCCGCTGATCCGGGAGTACTTCCGGCAGGGCGCCCGGTGGACCGCCGCGCCCAAGCCGTCGATGGCCGACCAGATGTACGTGCCGGGCTACGAGGAGGCGTCCCGGCCCTACGACCTGGCCAGCCACCCGAACCTGACCGAGACCGAGCCGTGCTTCGACGCCGCCTGCTTCGCCCGGCTGGGCCGGGACATCGTCTGGCAGCCGGATCTGGTCAGCAACCAGTTCGGAGCCGACTGGCTGCAGCGGCACCTGGGCCCGGAGTACCGGATCCACCGGATCGAGTTCGCCCAGCGGCAGCCGATCCACATCGACGCGACGATGGTCCCGCTGCGGCCGGGGCTGGTGCTGGCCAACCCGGAGCGGCCGGCCCGGCACGGCGGCATGGACCTGTTCACCAGCAACGGCTGGCAGGTCGTCGCGCCGGTCCCGTCGGCCCGGCCGAAGCGGAAGACCCGGCCGTGGGAGGTCAGCGAGTGGATCTCCATGAACGTGCTCTGCCTGGACGAGCACACGGTCGTCGTGGAGCAGGCCGAGGAGCCGTTCATCGACCAGCTCAAGGGATTGGGTTTCGACGTGATTCCGTGCCCGTTCGACGCGGTGTACGGATTCGGCGGTAGTTTTCACTGCTGCACGACTGACATACGTCGGCGGGGAACCCTGCAGTCCTACTTCCCCGCCCTGGACGGCTGAGCGCTGGCCCGGTGGTTCAGCCAGAGGAGGCGAGGTCCGTGACCGAGACCGGCACGTCCATCCGCTACGTCCGCGAGGCGGACCGGCTCCCCGACGGCGAGCCGCTGCGGCTGGGGCCGCTCCAGCTGGCGCCGATCCTGGGCCGGTGGACGAACACCAACCCGCGCAGCCGCGGGGTGGCCCGGTTCGTGGTGTCCGAACGCGACGGCCAGGTATGGGTGCGGGCCTGGGGCGGCGACCCGGACACCGGGCAGTCGCACGACTGGGGCGAGGTCGCCGTCGACACGCTCTACTCCGACGGCCCGCGGTCGGCCAAGGGCTGCGCGTTCACCGCCAGGTTCGACCACGGCCACGCGCACACGCTGGTGCAGACCAACCAGAACCACGGGGTGACCGTGCTCGCCCTCTACACCAGGTTCACCGACGGCAGCGGCCGGCAGAACTACTTCACCCGCGAGTTCTACCAGCGGGAAGCGTGAGGCGGGCATGACAGTGGACACGACAGTGCCGCAGACCGAGGTGGCGTACACGCGCGGCGACGACCGGCTGCCGATGCTGCACGGCCCGGTCGGTGTGGAGCAGATCGTCGGCCGGTGGCGCAACCCGGACCAGGCCTCCGGCGGCATCAGCGACATCGACGTCGAACTGCGGGACGGGCAGCTGTACGCGCGGGTCGCCGGCCTCGGCCCGGACGGGCTGATCGACTGGGGCGAGGTGCCGGCCGAGCTGTTCGCCGACATCTCGATGACCGGCGGCCAGCGCGCCGCGGTCGGGCCGGACGACGCCGGACAGGTCCCGCCGCACTACGCGGACATCTCCAGCAGCGGCGGTGGGCCGGCCTTCCTGGCCACGTTCGACCACGGGTTCCTCCGGGTCGACCTGCAGTGCCGGCTCAACCTCGGGCTGCTGGTGGTCGCCATCTACAGCCAGTTCACCGACGACAGCGGACGACCCAACTACTTCCTGCGGCCGGTGTACGCGCGCCGCTGACCCCAGCGCCGGCCGGCCGGATCATCCGACAGTTCCCAGGAGGCTCGATGGCCGGGACACGCCGAACGCCCTACCTCTACTCCCACGGTGACCCGCATGGCCTGGATCCCGACCCGCTGTACGCGATGCTGCGGCCGACCGAACCGTTCGCCCGGGTGCAGCTGCCGTACGGCCGGGAGGCGTGGCTGGCCACCCGGTACGACACGGTGAAGTCGGTGCTCGGCGACCCGCGGTTCAGCCGCGCGCGGGCGGCCAACGGGGATGCCCCGCGCAGCACCCCCATCTGGCCGCGGGCGGACGCGATGGTCAGCCTCGACCCGCCGGAGCACACCCGGCTGCGCCGGCTGGTCACGGCCGCGTTCACCGTGCGGCGGGTCGAGGCGCTGCGCGGGCGGGCGCAGGCCGTCGTGGACGGGCTGCTGGACAACCTGGTCGAGCACGGGCCGCCGGTCGACCTCGTCCAGCACTTCGCGGTGTCGCTGCCGATCACGATGATCTGCGAGATCCTCGGCGTGCCGTTCGCTGACCGCGGCCTGTTCCAGAGCTGGTCGGTCGCGCAGCTGTCGACGACCGCCTACACCCGAGAGCAGATCGACGCGGGCCACCAGCAGCTGCGGGCGTATCTGGCCACCCTGGTCGCCCGCCGGCGGGAGGAGCCGAGCGACGATCTGCTCAGCGCGCTCGTGCAGGCACGCGACAACGGCGACCAGCTCAGCGAGAACGAGCTGGTGACGCAGGGGGTGATGCTGTTGTCGGCCGGCTACGAGACGACCGCCAACCAGCTGGCCAACTTCGCCTACGCGCTGCTGACCCATCCCAAGCAGCTGGCCTGGCTGCGCGAGGACCTGTCCCGGATGCCGACCGCGGTCGAGGAGCTGCTCCGCTTCGTGCCGCTCGCCACCGGCGCGCCGTCCTCACAGGGCCACGCCCGGGTGGCGACCACCGACGTCGAGCTCGACGGCGTGCCGGTGTGCGCCGGGGAGGCCGTGCTGCCGGCGGTCAACTCGGCCAACCGGGACGAGCGGGTGTTCACCAACCCCGACGAACTGGATCTGTCCAGAGTGGACAACCCGCATGTCGCGTTCGGCTACGGGCCGCACCGCTGCCTGGGCGCACACCTGGCCCGGATGGAGCTGCAGGTCGCGCTGGCCGGTCTGCTGGGCCGGTTCCCGGAGCTGCGGCTGGCGGTGCAGGCCGACCAGGTGGAGTGGAAGAAGGGCATGCTGGTGCGCGGCCCGAAGGAGCTGCCGATCACCTGGTGACCCCGCGCCGGGGCGGCCGGCCCGGCCGCCCCGGCCGGCCGACTGTCGTGCACGTGCCCGCGACCGGGGTTCCGGCCGCGGTCAGCCGGCGCGCCCGGCGTGGTCCGGGATGGGTCCAGCCCTGGTTTCGGCACCGGTCCGGACCGGCCGGCGGCGGCCATCCCGACAGCACCGCGTGGCGCTTCCACGCCTGCCGGCGCCGGACTCCCGGGGGGTTTTCCGACCGTACCCCCGGGAGAATTCGTGGTCTGCCGGCCGATGCCTCCGCAGACCTACGATCGCCTCGCCTGTCGATCAGCAGGCGTTCCGCCACTTCGGATCGCGAGGCAACCGCCAATGTCTCGGACGCTAACACGCACTGAACGCACACCAAAAAAGGCAGCTAGCCAGCCGGTTGGGCGGTGGCGGCGGATTCGATCCGGCCGCGTCGGCATCGGCGCCGTCGTTGGACTGTCGATTGTGGCCGCAGCGGTCGGCCTGGTGCAGGCCGGGTTGATCGTGCAGGGGGCCGCGACCGGGCCGCCCGAGGCGCACGCCGCGCTCGACGGCATGCAGGCCGAGGTCACCAAGGCCCGGTGGCTCAACCATGACGACATGGACCCGAGCCTCACGACGAACGGCGGCACCGCCGGCCAGGCCGGTTACGCGATGCCGGCCGCGATGATGCCCGGGATGCCGGCCGCGGGCCACTCCCGGCTGCTGATCAACCTGAACCTGTCCAACGACGCCGGCAAGGCCCGGGCCGTCGAGCCGGTCACCGAGTTCACCCTGTACGACAGGCAGGGCGGAAACTGGCCGGCCCAGGGCGACACCTTCGGCGGATTCTCCCGGCTGAACCCGAGTAGCGGTGTGACCGGCGGCGTCTTCTTCGACGTCCCGACCGACCGGGCCGGGCAACACCAGTGGGTGCTGGAGTGGACGCGCGGTGGCCGGACGGCCCGGCTCGCGGTGGACTCCCAGGGCTCGCCGGCGCAGCACTCCCACTAGGGGACTTCACGAGCACGGGCGCGGCGGCGGCCGGTACGTGCTGGCCAACAGAACTGGATTCGGCTGACCCAGGGATGTCCCTGTTCGGCATATCCGACCGCCGACTTGATTGGGGCGCACTGTGCATCCACCGGAAAGACCGACCCCACATTGCCGGACAGCGGCCCGAGCGCCGGATGAGTTCCGCCGCCGGGTGGTCCTCGCGGTGGGTATCTCCGCCGCGGCGGTGCTCTGGCTTCACCTGCTGAGCGCTGTCTCCGCCACCGGGCCGGCCGGCGCGATCTGGCCCGACCACGCCCGGGACATAGCGCTCGACCTGATGCTGACCATCCCGGCGCTCGCCGCCGCGGTCTGGTTGGCCGACCGTCTGGCGGTCGACAACTATCGGACCGGCGGGCGGCAGGCCGGCCTGGTCGCGTTGTTCTGGCTGCCGCTGGCCGTGCCGCTGCTGGCCGTGCAGAGCGGCGTGCACCAGGTGCTGCACGGCAGCGCCGGCCACCAGCACGGCGCGGCCGCGCCGGCCGACCTGGCCGGCTACCTGATGCAGGCGGTCCGGCTGGCCCTGGCGGCCCAGCCGGCGGTGTTCGTCGCCGCGCTGGCCATCTCGGCCGGGCTGGCCTACCGGCTCCCGGTGCGGCGGGCCCGCCGCGCGCTGCGCGTCGGCCTCACCATGGCCGCCGCCGGGATGATCGGGCTGACCTCGCCGACGCTGCCGGCCACCGCCGCGCCCGGACCGGGCGGCGGGGTCTCGATCGAGGCCACCGGCAGCTGCGGCTCCGCGCCGACCCGCAACTACGACGTGTCCGCGATCAACGTGGACATCACCGTCAACCGGTTCGGCGACCACGACCCGTTCGGCTACATGTACGTGCTGACCGGGCAGGAGAACGCGGTCCGCACCCAGGAGGCCGCGCTCCAGGCCACCGGCCGGGACCCGAACGGTGAGACACAGGGCGCCAAGGTGTCCGCCGGGCTGGGCGCCGACCCGATCCAGCCGTTGGTGCTGCGGGCAAACCTCGGCACCTGCCTGGTGGTCAATCTGACCAACAAGCTCACCGCTCCGCCGCGGGGCGGCAACGGTCTGCGCAACGGCGGTAACCAGCCGGTGCTGACCCAGCCGGGCGGCATCCCGTCCATTTCCATGGAGATCCAGGGCGTGTCCTACGACATCGCCCAGGGCGGCGAGGCGGTCGGCAACAACCCGGCCAACCTGCTGATCCCGCCGGGCGGCACGCACACCTACCGGTTCTTCCTCGACCCGCTGATGGGCGAGGGCGCCAAGCCGTTCCGCAGTGGCGGCGAGTCGACCCAGCTCACCGCACACGGCCTGTTCGGCACGCTGGTGGCCGAGCTGCCCGGGTCGCGCTGGTTCGACCCGAGGACCGGTCAGGAGCGGACCAACGACGTCAGCTGGAACAGCTGGGACGCGATGGTGCAGTCTCCCGGCGAGCCGACGTTCCGCGAGTTCACGATCATGTACCACGAGATCGGCGACGAGAACTTCAACGTCCGCCGGCCGCCGCGGGAGGACAACCGGCCCAACGGCCTGCCCGACCCGGACGGCCTCGGGCAGCCGATCGCGATGGTCGACGACGTCGGCATCAGCCTCGACGGCGCCAACACCAGCTCCTACCGCCCGGGCAGCAAGGCGCTGAACTACCGCAGCGAGCCGCACTGGCGCCGGCTGCTGATCCAGGGCGACAAGGGCAAGACCGACCAGAACCTGATGGAGAACGAGTCGCTGGCCTACGGTTCCTACCAGAACGGCGACCCGGCCACCCCGATCCCGCGGTCCTACCTCGGTGAGCCGACCAAGACCCGGCTGGTACACCCCGGGTTCGAGCAACTGCACGTGCACCACCTGCACGGTGGCGGCGACCGCTGGCGGCAGAACCCGGACGCCGACGACACCGACATCGCCGGCGGGCTGCGCAAGACCCCGGTGCAGAACGCCCGGTCCATCCGGCTCGACTCGCAGACCATCGGCCCGCAGGAGTCCTACAACCTCGAGCACGAGTGCGGGGCGGGTGGCTGCCAGCAGGCGGCCGGCGACTTCCTCTACCACTGCCACATCGCGCACCACTACATCGCCGGGATGTGGAGCTTCTGGCGGGTGTTCGACACCCGGCAGGGCGACCTGGCCACGCTGCCCGGCCGGGCCGCGGCGCCGACCGCGGTCACCTCGGCCGGCCTGCTCGGCCGGACGATCGCGGGCAAGACCGTGGTGCTGCGGGCCAACCTCACCAACGCCACCACCCAGGTCGCGCTGGAGGATCTGGTCGAGGGCCAGCTTCCGCCGCAGGGCACCCGACTCGACGACAACGACGCCACCGTCTGGGACTGGCAGAAGGGCGGCACCGCGGCGGCGCCGGTCTACCTCGGTGAACCCGAGGACACCACGGTCTGGCCTGACTACACCTCACCCACCCCGGGTGTCCGACCACAGATCATGTTCAACCCGAACAACGGACGGTACGCCTGGCCGCTGTTCAGACCGCACTTCGCGAAACGACCACCGTTCTCGCCGAACGGGCACTCCGGAGCGCCGTGGTTGGGTGAGAACACCAGTTCCACCCGGCCCGACGGACTCTGCCCGAGCGGCGCACCGCTGAAGACCTACAACGTCACGGCGATCAGCGTGCCGCTCCAGCAGACGATCCGGGAGCGGGATCCGGACGGCATGATCTATGTCCTGAACGAGAACAAGGACGCGGTCATCGCGGCCGCCCAGAACGGCACCCGGTCGCCGGAGCCGCTGGCGATCCGGTCCAACGTGGGCGACTGCGTGGCGATCACGTTGTCCAGCGAGCTGAACCCGGCCGTCCAGCACAAGGTCAACATGCACACGCACTTCGTGCAGTTCGACCCGCAGGCGTCCGACGGCGTGATCACCGGCTTCTCCTACGAGCAGTCGGTCTACGCCAACAACCACGACAACCACGCGACGACCGCGGCCGCCGCGGCCGGCGCCACCACGGTTCCGCTGACCGACGCGACCGGCCTGCGGGCCGGTGTCTCGGTGGCCATCGGCGCCGGGCGTCCCGACATCGAGATCCGGAAGATCACGGCGGTCAACGGCAGCACGGTCACCGTCACCCCGGCGCTCGGTCAGGCGCACGCCAGCGGTGAACGGGTCACGGTCGAGTTCGCGCAGTACCGCTGGTTCTCCGATGTGGACTCCGGCACCGTGTTCTGGCACGACCACGTCAACGGCATCAAGTCGTGGGCGCACGGCCTGTTCGGCGCGCACATCATCGAGCCGCGGGGCTCCACCTACCGCGACCCGGTGACCGGTGCGGCGATCCGCAGCGGCGCGATCGCGGACATCGTCACCAACGGCTCGGTCGGCACCGGCCAGTCCGGCTCGTTCCGGGAGTACATGATCTGGCTCAGCAACGGACGCCGTGGTAGACCCGAGCTGACCAACCCGAACTTCTTCGGGTTGGGCGGGCAGAACCGGAACTTCGGGCAGGAGTGCGAGGAGGGCTCCATCAACCTGCGGGCCGCGCCGATCGGGGAACGGGTGCCGGGCGGCGCCACCCCCGCCGATCCGAACACCACCGCTCAGCGGCAGGAGTTCGACGGCAGCGTGTGCCGCAACCCGACCAGCAACATCAACGACGGCACCGGGAACAACACCACGCCCAATACGGTGTCCACTGTGGACCCGCACGTGTTCTCCTCGGTGAAGTACGGCGATCCGCGGACCCCGCTGCTGCGGGCGTACGTCGGTGACCCGGTGGTCATCCGCACGATCGGGCTGAACGAGAAGAACGAGGCACTGCGGTTGCAGGGCCACCGGTTCCGGCCGGAGCGGTTCAACGGCGACGGCCAGCTCGTCGACACCGCCACCACCGGTATCTCGGAACGGTTCGACTACGTCCTCGACGGCGGGGCCGGTGGTCCGGCCCGGATGTCGGGCGACTACATGTACTACAGCGCCCGCAACTTCGCGTTCGAGACCGGCGCCTGGGGCATCTTCCGGGTGCACGACCGGCGGCAGTCCAACCTGCAGGTGCTGCCGGGCCGGACCGCACCGCCGACCGGCGCCGGGTTCCCGGTGCTGACAGCGGCCGGCGGCAACACCCAGCAGACGCCGGGTCCGAACCCACCGCCAGCCAGCCAGGCCGGCGTGGTGACGAACACGGCCAGCGCCTGCCCGGCCGCCGCGCCACGGCGGAACTACGACGTGTCGCTGTTCACCAAGGCGCTGCCGACCGAACCGTTCGCCGACCCGAACGGGGTGATCTACTCGCTCACCTCGGACATGGCGGCGATCCAGGGCGGCACGAAGAAGGTGGAGCCGCTGGTGATCCGGGCCAACGCGGGCGACTGCGTCCAGATCACCCTGCGGAACCGGGTACCAACGGGTTCGCTCTACGGCGGCACCCGGGCCGGGTTCGACCAGAGCCTGCTGCTGTCCAACCCGCAGAACTCCGGCGGCGCGGCGATCGGGCTCAACCCGGACACCACGGTGGCGGCCGGCGGGACGGGCACCTTCCAGTACTTCGCCGACCGGCAACTGGGCACCGCGATCTTCCGGAACGCCGGGAGTGACTCGTCCCAGCGGCACGGCGCGTACGGGCTGCTCATCGTGGAGCCGCAGGGATCGACCTGGTTCGACAGCCGGACCGGCAGTGCGCTGACCGCCACGGCGACCAGCACGCAGGCCATCATCCGGGCGCCGAACAACCAGCGGTTCCGGGAGTTCGCGCTCACCCTCGGCACCACCGACCAGCACCTGGCCCGGAGCATCGTTCCGTACCAGGACGTGGTCGCCGGTGCGGGCGTGAACAGCACGTTCACGGCGGGCAACGTGCCGATCGCGGACAAGGGCTGGAGCAACATCAACTACACCACCGAACCACTGACCGTACGGCTCGGGCTGACCACCTCGCCGCCGAACCCGTCACCGAACTACTCGACGGCGTTCAGCTCGGCGGTGCACGGCGATCCGTCCACGCCGATACTGCGGTCGTACGCCGGTGACCCGGTGGTGATGCGCGTCGGCATCGGTGCCTCCGACCAGCTGCACCTGTTCAACGTCGGCGGGCACGTCTTCCCGAAGGAACCGCTCATGTGGAACGGCACGACCGACCGACGGTCGTCGCTGCTGACCGCGCGGGTGGTCACCGCCGGCGAGACGCTCGACGCGATCATGGTCGGCGCGTCCAGCCCACCGCAGGGCCAAGCCGGCGACTTCAAGTACGGCGACACCCGGCAGCAGCTGACGGCCGCTGGGATGTGGGGGCTCTTCCGGGTCGCTCCGGCGGCCACCACCCTGCCGGACCTGGCCCGACTGTAAGGAGGTCGACCGCACGACGCTCGACGGTAGGACAGTAGGGAAGTAGGCAGCGGGACCCGGGCCACGGCCCGGGTCCCGCTCCCGTCGTCCGGACCGTCCACTCCCGACTTGTCAAGGTCACGACACGCTGCGCCAGGCGGCGTTCGGCGGGTCTGCCGGCGTGAGCGGTGGATCCGGCAGCAGCCCGTACGAGTGCGCAGCGACCAGCGCGCTCGGCCGGTTGTGTGCGCCCAGCTTGCGGAACAGGTGGGACTGCGCGTTCGCCACCGTCTTCACCGCGATGTCCAGCGTGCGGGCGGTCTCCCGGATGGTGTGGCCCTGCGCGATCGAGCGCAGGATGTCGTGCTCGCGGGCGGTGATGGCGGGCGCCGCGCTGGCCGCGGCGCCGGGGCCGCCGGGCCGGTGCAGCAGCGGGTTGGCCTGCTCCCGGCCGACCACGAGGTAGCCCTCGGCCACCACCTTGAGCAGGTGGACGAGCCGGTCGTCGACCCAGTCGGCGGTCAACGCCGCGGCGGCGCCGGTGTTCAGCGCCACCGCCAAGTCGGCCTGGTCGGCCGGGTCGGAGTACAGCACCACCACCGGCCGGTGGTAGGACTGGACGATCCGCCAGTCGGCCAGGTCCGGGTCGACCAGTAGCACCACCACCGGCCCACGGTGCCAGCGCGACCAGTGGTCGGACCGGCTGCTGCGCGGGCGGTGTTCGCGGACGACCGGCAGCCCGTGCCGGACCATGACCTCGACGGCCGCCCCCAGCACCGCCTCGTCGCCGCCATAGGCCACCACGACCAGCGGTCGACCGGGCTCGTCGGGCGGCCGCCTGGTCGGCAACTGCCGGGCCTCGTTGAGGCCCTCGTCGATGATCCCGAGCGCTATCGCCCGGGCCACCGCCTGCACCCCGGTCGCGGCCTCCAGCTTCGCGTACAGCCGCCGTTTGTGGTTCTCCACCGTCCCGGGCGTGATGCCCAGCAGCGCGGCGATCTCCACCACGCTGTGGCCGGAGCCGAGCAGCGTCAACACGTCCCGCTGCCGGCCGGACAGGCCGGTCGGCTGTGGCCAGCGAACCTCGGCCGGCCGACCGCGCAAGGTCGCCAACAGCGCAGTCAACCCGCGCGAGCACGGCACCAACGCATAGACACCGCTGGCCCGCAGCGTGGCGAGGTCCGCACGATCGACCGCCTCGTACATCACCACCAGGTAGATGGCGGGAAACCGGTCTCGCATCTGCCGGCAGATCGGCACCACCGCCGAGGCGTCGCGGTTGGCGTCGATCACCGCCACTTCGAAGGGGGACAGTTCACACAAGGAGAACAGGCTCTCGGTGTCCGCCACCCGACTGACCAACGTCACTTCCGGACAACTTTTGAGAACCATCGCCAACGACTCACCGAACAGTCGACGGCTCGACAGCACCACAAGACGCATTGGCTGAGTCCTCCGTCCTCGCGCGGGCGTGCCGACGACACCGGCACAAATTGGGGTGTCCGCGACGAGTTCACGGCCGACGGCCGGACGCAAGTTTACCCAATCTTCCAATAACAAATCTGTGGTTGAGGCAGTCTTTGTTCGTTCTGGGGTCGTCGGCGCCATCGGGCCCGGGTTGAGGCCGGCGGAACGCTCGGTGCCGCCCCCCGCGGCGGGCAGCCGCACCCGCACCAGCAGGCCGCCGTCGCGGCCACAACTCCCGGCGTGCAGATGCAGCTGTTCCAGTGCAACGGGACCCTCGCTCAGCGCTGGGTCGTCGGTTTCGCCTAGCCCGACAGCCGAAGCAGGTCCACTCTCCGGCAACCCGTTCGCGAACGGCGAAGCGGTCGTGCAGCGCACGTGCGACGGTGCGTCTGAGCAGCAGTGGGCGCCCATCGCCCGCAACACCGATCGCACCGTCTACGAGCTCGTCAACAGCCGCAGCGGCCGGCCTGAAGGGTGCGGTCTCACGGCTTCGAAGAGTCAGGGCGTCCGGCGAGGTGGGCGCGGATGGCGTCGGCGGTGATCTGCGGATCGTAGGTGCGCTCGAGGTCGTGGGCGGTGAGGATGTCAAGTGCGGCCTGCCAGTGCTGGTGCGCCCGCTCGGGGCGCCCCGCGTCGCGGTGGGCGTTCGCGAGGCCGTCGTGGGCACGGGCCTGGTTGGTGGGATGCCGGAGCTCGGTCGCGAGCGAGAGCGCGGCGCGATGTTGGGCCAGGGCGCCCTCGTAGCGTCCTATGTGGACATAGGCGCGACCCAGGCCGTCGAGGGTGTCGAACTGGGCGGTGCGGTTGCCGGCGGCGCGGGCGATGGCGAGGGCTCGCTCGAAGTGATTGACCGCCTCCTCGTGCTGGCCTCTCGCCAGGTGGACGTGGCCGAGGCCGTACAGCGCGTTGTGTTCCGCGGTGTGGTTGCTGGTGAGCCGGGCGAGGTCGAGCGACTGCCGGTAGTGCTCGACGGCATGCTCATACCGCCCCTGAACGCGGTGGAGGTGGCCGAGGCAGCGCAGCGCGTGCGCCTCCCATTCGCGGTCGCCGTTGGCGCGCGCGACGTCGAGGGTCGCCCCGTAGTACTCAGCCGCCTTGTCGTACAGCCCCCGCACCCGGTAGGTGTAGCCGAGGCCGGCCAGCGCGTGCTGTTCGCCGGTTCGGTTCCTGGTGCCGCATGCGGTCTCCAGCGCCCGTTCGAAGTGACCGGCGGCCTGCGCGTACCGGCCCTGCAGGCGCTCGGTCTCGCCCATCGCGATCAGGTCACGCACGAGCAGCTCGGCGGTGCCGCCCCAGTCCACCCCGGTCACCGGTCCACCAGGTCACTGGTCACCAGGTCACTGGGAGCGCGTACACGCCGTAGGAGTGCATGTCCTCCCGGAACGGGATCTGCTCGACCGGCGCCGCGAGGCGCAGCGTGGGAATCCGGCCGGCCACTGTGGACAGAGCGATCTGGAGCTCGGCGCGGGCCAGCCAGCGGCCCGGGCACATGTGTACGCCCTGGCCGAACGCGAGATGGCGCCGCGGGTCGCGGCTGAGGTCGAGCTCGGCGGCCTTGGGGAAGACCTCCTCGTCCCGGTTGGCCGAGGCCAGCGACACGATCACGCTGTCGCCGGCCCGGATCGTCACGTCCCGCAACGTCATGTCCTCGGCTGCTACCCGCGGCAACCCGTCATGGTTGGCGATCGAGTGGTAGCGCAGCAGTTCCTCGACCAGGTCGGCGAGACGCTCGGGCTGCGTGCTGACCGCGTCGAACCACGACGGGTCCATGAGCATGGACAGGACACCGAGCCCCATCATGTTCGCCGGGTTCTCGAACCCGGCGATGATCAGGAGGTGCACGATCCGGACCAGCTCGTCGTGGCTGAGCGTGCCGCGGCGCAGCTCGTTCACCACCAACCGCCCGATCAGGGTGTCGCCGGGCTCCCGTTCCTGCTCGGTCACCAACGCGTGGAGCACGCCGTGCATCGCTGTCTCGGCCGTCGCGGTCTGGCGCGAGACCTTGGTGCGCGATATCACGGTCTCGGCGTGTCCGAGGAAGAACGCCATGGTGTCGCGGGGAATCCCGATCAGCCCGCTCAGCACCGTCGTCGATATCGGTTGGGCGAACTCCGACACGAGGTCGGCGGGCCGTTCGGTGCCGAGCAAGTGGTCGACCTGCCGGTCGACGAGTCGCTGGATGTCGGGCCGCAACCGCTCGACCTGCACCGCGGAGAACTCCGGTGCCACCATCTGCCGGAGCTCCGCGTGCTTCGGGTCGTCCATCCGGCTGAAGCTGCGCCGGACGATCGGCACGGTACGGCCAGGGCTCAACGAGGGAAATCCGGGATT
>Ga0307500_10000142_pt1 | contig 23300 bp, 17 predicted proteins | sample 14_S_MG_FD_201362 | JGI IMG/M metagenome (GOLD analysis project Ga0307500, IMG submission 201362) | Soil microbial communities from Populus trichocarpa stands in riparian zone in the Pacific Northwest, United States - 14_S | ecosystem: Environmental > Terrestrial > Soil > Riparian zone > Trees... | reverse complement strand
CGGTGCCGCCGGGCGGCGGCGGTACCGAGCAGGGCCAGCCCGGCAGCGCCAAGCCCGGCAGCGCCGAGGCCGGCGAGCGGCCAGCGGTGCTGGGCCGGCGCGGTGCCGCCGGCTCCGGTCTCCACGCCGCCGGTCGGCATCACCGCGCCGGACGCGGCGTCGGTGCGGGTCTCCACCTTCAGCCCGCCGCCCTCGTCGTCCAGCACCAGCACCGAGTAGACGTCACCGCCGTCCAGGGTCACCGGCATCGTCACGTCCAGGTTCGGCTGGCCGATCGAGCTGACCGTCAGGTTCCACTGCCCGGACGGCACGGTCGAGTAGCCTGTGGACTTCGCGAAGGCCACATTGGACGCGATCGTCGGGCCGTTGGCGACCTTCACGTTCACCGTCTTGGCCCGGGCGGAGGCCTGCAGCACCCGCACCCGCACCTCGTTGCGCGGCGGCAGCGACAGGTCGTCGCGCAGCACGGTCAGCCCGAGGTCGGCGTACGGGCCCACCCCGGCGACCGTGTACGCGCCGCCCGCGCTGGCCCGGACGCTGGTCGAGATCACCGCCGGGGTGTTCGCCGCGGCGCCGGCCTTGCGCATCGCGACCGTGTACAGCCCCGGGTCCAGCCGCTGGTACGGCGACAGCGCGCCGTACCCGACACCGGGCAGCAGCATCCGCCAGCCCGGCCGCGAGTACGAGGTGAGGTAGACGTCGACGTCCGGGGTGTCCGGCGAGAAGTGCGCCAGCCGGACGTAGCTGGGTTGCGCGGCCGGCGCCGGGCCGGCGGTGAGCAGGATCGAGCCGGCGCCGATGGCGGCGGCCACGGCCAGCCGGAGCACCGCCCGGCCACGCCGTCTGTCCACAGTGGATGCGGTCATCGGACCTCCATCAAGGATCGGGTTGTTGGTGGGGTGGGGTCGCGCTGCCGGCCGGCGGGTCACGGCGGCAGCAGGCCGGGCTGGCTGACGGCGTCGTAGCTGATCAGCAGCGCGGAGCGGGTGAGCACGGTCGTGATGGCCGTGGTGGCCGGCCGGTACGGCGGTTGCTGGGCCTTGAGCCACTGGTCCAGCAGCATCGCGTTGGTGGCGCCGGGCGCGACCTGCTGCCCGTCGATCACGGTGACCGCGATCTGCCGGCGGGGCAGCCGGTCATCCTCGCCGTCCACCGGTGGGAACGTGGCGATCCGCAGCCGGTGCTGGCCGCTGATGGTGGCCAGCACCGCGATGATCCGGGCGTCCACGTCGCCGCGGCGCAGCAGCGTGACCGCCTCCGGGTCGACCGTCAGCTGCGGGTTGCGGCTCAGCGCCGCGCCCGCCTCGGCCCGCGACCGGGCGTCCCGGACCGCCTGGGTGAGCGCGGTGGCCCGGTCGATCAGCACCCGGCGGGCGTTCACCCGGTCCGCGCCGATGCCCCAGCCGGCCACGACCGCCGAGCTGTCCCGGGCCATCCGGACCGGGTCGGCCGGGTCCAGGCGCAGCAGTTCGGTGTCCCGGCCGAGCACGAACACGCAGTCGGCCCAGCCGGGCCGGCTGGTCGGCGACGGCAGGCCGAGGCCACCGCCGGCGACCAGCTGCTCGGCCGGGTAGCCGGCGTCGATCAGCTTCGCCCACAGCGCGTCGTCCACGGCCAGCCGGGGCCGGGTCGGCAGGCTGGCCAGCACCCAGTCGCGGGCCTGGTCCAGCGACCGGTCGACCGGGGCGCCGGACCGGACCGCGCCGGCCGCCGGCACCCAGCCGATCGCCAGCGCGAGCACCAACCCGGTGGCGACCGCGGCCGGCACCAGCCGGGCCGACCGCTGCCGCCCGGCCTGCGGGCCGGGGCGGGCGGCGAGCCAGGCCCGGGACCGCTGGGTGCCGACGTCGGCCAGCGCGGGCAGCAGCACCGCGGCCAGCGGCACCGCCAGGATCGCCAGCTGCGGCCGCGCCTCGGTGGCGATGGCCGCGGCCAGGCCGAGCGCGACCAGCCCGATCGCCAGCGGCCGCAGCCACCGGACCGCCAGCGCGGCCAGCGCCGCGAGCGCCGCCGCGACGATCAACACCCGGTCCAGGCCACTGGTCGCGGGCAGCTCGGCCGTCGCGTCCACGCCGCCCAGCTGCCCGTGCGCGGCCAGCGTGACCAGCGCGATGTAGCCGGCCAGGCCGAGCGCGCCGGCCACCACCCGGGCCCACCGCGGCAACCGGCCGACATCGCCGGTGACCAGCAGCCCGGCCGCCAGCGGCAGCACGACCACCAGCACCACCGGCGCGGACAGCACGCCCAGCGCCAGGTAGCCGGCCGCCACGATCGACGTGCCGACCCGCCGCGCCCCGCCGGCCGCCACCGCGAACCCGGCGCAGGCCCACATCACGCCCAGGTTCGTCGGGTCCGCGGTGCGGTGCAGCAGCAGCGCCAGCGGGGCGAACCCGTACAGCAGCGTCGCCACCACGGTCGCCGGCACCGACAGCTGCAGCCGCCGGGCCGCCACCGCCAGCGCGACCCCGCCCAGCGCGGTCGCCAGCACCATCGCCTCGCGGGCCGCCACCACCGCGCTGCCGGCCCGCGACAGTGCCCCGCTGACCGTCTCGTACGCGGCCACCTGCAGCGCCCCGGCGCCGCCGTCGTACCAGGGCAGGTGCGCCGCCGCGAACCCGAACCGGTTGATCGCGAACGCCCGTACCGCGAACGCCCCCTCGGCCCCACTCACCGGCGGCGCGCCGCCGAGCCCGGCCAGCAGCGCCCAGGCGGCTCCGGCCAGCACCGCCAGCACCAGCACCGCCAGCAGCAGCCCAGTCCGCCGGGCCCCGGGCCGCCGCGCCCGCCCCGGCACCGCCCAGCCCACCGTCCGGCCCGGGTCCGTGCCGCCGGTGTGGTCGCCGAGCGGCTCGGGCCCGGCCGGCCGGACCGACACGCCGCCGGTCGGGCGCGGCGGCCCAGCGGCTGGCGCCCGCGGCGGCCCCGGCACGCCGGTGGGTGGCGCGGCGGCCGGCGGGAGCGAGGTACCGCTGCCGTCGTTCGGGGTTCTGGGCCGGATCACGGCCTCATCGGCCGGCTGGCCCGCGCCGGTGCGCGGGCCGCCCCGGTCGGCCTCGTCGGCATTCCGAGCTTGCTGAACCAGCGGCGTGGCCGGCGTCTGCCGAGCTGCCGGTGTGGCCGTGGGTTGCTGAGCCGGCGGCGTGCCGGGGGTCGGCTGGGCCGCCGGTGTGACCGGGGGGTGCGCAGCGGCCGGCGTGTTCGGCGGCCGCGGAACGTCCGGCCCGGTCGGGGTCTGCTGGGTGACCGGGGCGATCGGCCCGGTCCGGGCCTCCGCCACCTGGTCGGCGTCGGGCGAGGGTGTCGACGGTGGGCCGGCAGCCTCGGCGGATGCGGTTCGGTGCGGCCCGCCGGCCGCCGGCCTTGGCCCGGGCGGCGTAGCCGGGCCGACGGGCGCCCTGAAGGGGCCGGCGGGCAGGCCCGGTGTCCGCACGGCTGGTGCGGGCAGACCTGGTGCCAGCGGACCTGGTGCCGGCAGGGCCGCTGCCGGTAAGGCTGGCGCTGGCAGGGCTGGTGCGGGCAGGGCCGGCGGGGCTGGTGCTGGCCGGGCTGGTGCCGGCGGGGCTGGCACTGGCAAGCCTGCTGCCGGCGGACCTGCTGCCGGCAGGGCCGGTGTCTGCACGGCTGGTGCCGGCAGACCTGGCGCCGGCGGGGCTGGCACCGGCAGGGCTGCTGCCGGTGGGTCTGCTGCCGGTGGGTCTGGTGCTGGTCGGGCTGGTGCCGGCGGGGCTGCTGGCGGGCGGGGCGCGGGTGCGGCGGCTGGCGGGCCGGGCGTCCGGAACGGGGACTGCCCGGGGCGGCGCTGGGCCGGCGCGGGCTGGTCGCCGTCGGCCGCCGGGCCGGTCGAGCCGGTGCTGACCTGCGCCGCCGGCGGCATCCTGCGGACCGGCAGCGCGCCCGGGCGGCTGGCGGGGTGGCCGTACCAGGTGGGCTGGGCCGGCGGCATCGCCGCGGGCGCCGCGGGCGGCGCGGGCGGCGCGGGCGGCGCGGGCGGTGGTGGCGGCAGCGGCGACCGGGCAGCCGGGGGAGTGCGGCGCAGGCCGGGGAGCGGGCCGCCGGCGCTGCCGAGGGACGCGGTCAGGTCGGCGAGGGTGGGCCGTCCGGGAGCAGGCTGGTGCCGTCCGCCAAGGTCCACTGCTTTTCCCCCCGCCGCGGCACGTCCACTTCGGCGGCGGCGTAGGCCGGCCAGCCGAGCAGGCCGCTCGGCAATGGGTTCACACGCTGAACACGTTCCGCAACCGGTATGGCAAGTTGTAGTCACACGATTACCGCCTGTTGCTCGGTGGCCGCCTCAGCCCGTCACCTGCCGTTCGCAGCAGGGGCCGATTTGGCTCGACCGAGTTTCCAGACGCCTGCCAACTGCCGTGAACGCGGCATCTAGGCAGGTCAGAGCGTTAGGTGCAGGCTTGTAGCCGGACGCCGCGTTCGCTGCTCTTCGTGATCCGGGTGCGGTTCGCGGGGATCTGGGCGAGCGGCGCCAGGTCGGTGAAGAGCTGGTCGCGGGCCGCCGACGTGTTCATCACGACGTTGTCGTAGGTGCAGAAGCCGCGCCCCGATCGAAACGTAACGTAACTGTCCCCGACCCACTGGCTGGTCGCGCTCACGTTCGCCACCCGCCGTCCGTGCGAGATCAGCAGGGCGAGTCCGAACTGGCCGAGGCTGCCCTGGTCGACCGTGGTGCCCTCGGCGGCCGGCGCCCGGACCCCGATCGGCAGCACCCCGCCCAGGTACTTGCGCGGGTCGATGATCTGCGCCGTGGAGGTGGGCGGGCGCCGGAACGCCGCGTCCAGCGCCGGGTTGCCGCCGGCCTCGGCAACGGCCGTCACGAAGTCCCGGCCGACGGTGTACGGGAACAGCCGGGTGTTGTCGGCGAAGCTGGCCGGGACGGGGTCGTAGTTGTAGCGCCGGTGCACGTCGGCCTGGTCGGCCCTGCTCTGCGTGCCCAGGTAGGCCAGTTCGAGCCGGGTCGCGTCACCCTCGATCAGCGCGTCCAGCGCCCGCAGCCGGTCCGAGTTGACCGCCGCCGCCTTCGTCATCGCGAGCAGGTCGAAGTTCTGGTCCGCCAGCGCGTGTGCCAGTTCGTGCGCGAGCACCACCCGGCCGAACGCGTCGAACTTCATGTCGTCGCGCAGCACCACCTGGCGCCGCGGGTAGCTGTAGAAGGCCTCGACGTCAGCGGTGCCGGCGCCGCCCGGATGGGCCAGCCCGAGCGCCTGCGCCGTCGCCTGCCGGTTGGCTGCCCCGACCCCGGTCAGCGGCTCCGCGACGATCTTGGCGAACGCCGCCGCGTCGACCACGGTGACCACCGGCTTCGTCTTGAACAGCAGCCCGCGCGCCTGCTCCACGTACCCGGCCAGCACCGGCACCGCCGCCTGCACCGGATCCGCGCTGGCCGGCTGGAACGTCCCGCGCCCCGGCTTGACCGGCCGCCCCCCGGCCAGCAGCCCCACCCCGGCCACCCCGGCCAGCAGCACGACGACCGCGACCGCGACCCGGATCCGCAGCTTCCGCTGCTCGCCGGCCTCCCGCTCGCGCTCCTCCCGCAGCGTCGCCATCCGCCCTCCGTTCGACCCTGGTGCCATCATCCCAACCGGTTGTGCCGGACAGCACCGGATGGGGGCTGATATGCGCAGGTCTGCCCCGGTGAAGTCAAGCGGCTCCCGGGTTGCCGCACCGCGGACAAGCGGGCGCCCCCGCAGCGGGGCTGCCGCGGGGGCGCCGCGCCGGCCGGCCTCCGTCCCGATCGGACTGTCCGGAGTGGACGGTCCGGTGTGGACGGTGGCCGGCCGGGTGGGTCAGAACTCGGAGGTGTAGCTGACCAGGGATTCCTGGGTGAGGCGGGCGCCGGTGAGGCCGTTGAAGCAGATGACGTCGCGGACGAAGGCGTTTCCGCCGCCGGTCGCCCACAGGGTCAGCAGGCCGCAGAAGCCGGACAGGCTGGCCGGGACGACCCCGGGGCTCGGGCCGAAGGCGGTGACCTGCACGTGGTCGCGCAGTTGGCCGACCGCCGGGAAGGTGATGAACCGCAGGCCGACGCCGGCGGCGAACGCGGTGTTCATATCGAAGCCGAGGGCGCTGTTGAAGTTGGTCTCGGTCGGCGGGATCTGGGTGGGGCTGTCCAGGATGTAGCCGAACCGGAACGGTGGCGCGACCGCGCCGCTGATCGCCCGCCGCCGCTGGTATGACAGCGTGAAGCCGCTGTCGGCCAGTGCGCCGACCCCGTTGAAGCACAGCACGGTGACCACCTGGCCGGCCGGTCCGGGTGCCCAGCGGAACACCTTGCAGTGCGCCGGCCCCACGCTCACCGCGGTCACCTGCAGGTCACCGGCCTGGATCAGCGGCGAGCCGAGAGCGTTGAGGTGCACGGTGTAGGCGCCGGAGCCGGCCACGTGCCCGATCAGGTTCAGCGCGCCGGCGCTGTTGTAGCTGTTGGCCACCGCCCCGCCGGCGGTCGCGCGCAGGTAGGCGTAGCTGCCGGGTGCGGCCGGTGGGGCCGTGCTGGTCGAGAACAGCACGCTGAACCGGCTGTCCTCCAGCGCGCCGGGGAACCGGAAGCACCGGATGTCGACCCGCTCGCCCATGCCGGTCGGCCCGTACGTGACGACCTGGCACCAGACCGGCGCGTCGTTCACCGCGGTCACGTGCGCGACGCCCTGGCCGGCGGCGATGCCGGGGAAGAACACCGAGTACTGCCCGACCGCGATGCGGACGATCGAGGGCGCCCCGCCGCTGGTCGTGAACCGGTGCGCCGGGTCCGGGAAATACGGGTTGAACGGCGGTACCGGCGTGTCGAGATAGGCGAAGCCGTACCCGTCCGGGGTGGCCGCCGCGGCCGGCGTGCCCGCCCCGGTGGCGACGCCGAAGCCGGCCGCGATCACCGCCACCGCGAGCGCGCGGGCCAGCCGACCGGTCCATCGTCTGTGCAGCTGCATGGTTCGTCCTCCTCGTCGTCCGGCGGCCAGGCCGGGCACCGCGGCAGGCGCCGGGTGCCGGCACCGGCGGGAACAGGCCGCCGCCCGCAGATGGTGTTCGCTGGTCGGCCGGTCGGCGCGGGATCCTGCACACCGCCGCACACCGCCACCCACGGCTTGACACGGGGTCGGCCGACGGTGGCCGGCCGGGCCGGCCGGCCGGTGCGGATGGCCGCCCGGGCAGAGGTCGACCGGGGCGACAACGGAACGTCGATCGGTCGCGTCTGTCTGCGTGTATCGGGTCGTCCGGTCCGGGGACGGCCGCAGTTGACGCAAAACTGTCGTACCCACCTGCTTTGGTGGGGTCTGATGGTGGCGGTCGCTGCATGCGGGGAGCGCGATCGGCGCTCGGGGGCTGGGGAGGTCGGAATGTCTCGTTTGCTCGTGGTTCGGGTCGGGGTGGCGGTCGTGTTGCTGGTGGGGGTGGTCGGCGGCGTGGCCGGGTCGAGCTCCGGGGCGCCCGGCCTGCCCGGCGCGGCCGGGCATCGTCCGAACGGGCCGTGGCCGCCGGGTTCGGTGCTGGCCGCCAGCCCGGACGAGGTGGTCGCGCCGCTGGCGGCCGCGCCGGTGATCAACCCGAAGTGCCCGGCCGCGCCGTACGGCGTGCAGACGGCGGCGCCGGGCAGCGGCAAGACGGTCGCGCTGACCTTCGACGACGGCCCCGGCCCGACGACCACGGCGCTGCTGAACATCCTGCAGAACAACGGCGTCGCGGCGACGTTCTTCAACATCGGGATCAACCAGGCCGCGCGGCCGGCCGGGGTCCGGTCGGAGGCGGTGCTGGAGGCGCCGCTGGGCAACCACAGCTGGTCGCACCCGCAGCTGCCCACGCTGTCCGCCGCCGCGCAGGCCACCGAGATGGACCGGACCAGCGCCGAGCAGGTGGCCCTCACCGGCGCGGCGCCGTGCCTGTTCCGGCCGCCGTACGGCGAGTACAACGCGACCACCCTGCAGCTGGCCCAGCAGCGCCGGATGTCGGTGTGGAACTGGTCGGTCGACACGGAGGACTGGAAGGCCGGCACGTCCACCGCGGCGTCCTGGGTGACCAGGATCGTCACCCGGGCCGAGGCCGGGGTGAGCCAGCAGCACCCGGTGATCCTGATGCACAACCCGGCCGGCGGAATCCCGGCCACGGTCACCGCGCTGCCGCAGATCATCGCGTTCTACCGCAGCCACGGCTACACGTTCGTCGACCTGTACGGGCACACCGGGCAGCGGCCCACGCCGTCGGCCGCGATCACCAGCGGCGGCCGGCACCTGCTGGTCCGTGGCACCAACGGCGCGGCGTTCCAGCGGATCGGCCACGGCGACACCTGGGGCGGCTGGCTGTCGCTGGCCGGCGGCATCGTCGGCGGCCCGGCCGGCATCGCGGCCAACTCGACCAGCACCGCGGTCTTCGTCACCGGCACCGACAGCAAGGTGTACTGGAAGTCGGTCGGCGACAACGGCGCCAGTTCGGCCTGGCTCGACCTGGGCGGGGTGGCGACCAGCCGGCCCAGCGCGGCGATCGGCCCGGGCGGTCGGATCAGCGTGGTGATGCGCGGCAGCAACGGCTCGGCGTACCTGCGCGAGCGGGTCAACGGCGGCTGGGGTGGCTGGTTGTCGCTGGGCGGCGGGCTGGCCTCCGGGCCGGTGGTCGCGGCCACCCCGGACGGTGGGCTGACCGTGGCCATGGTCGGCACCGACCGGGCGCTCTGGGTGCGGCACCGGTCCGGCGTGACCTGGGGCGCCTGGCACCGGGTCGCCGCGACGATCACGGCCGAGCCGGCGCTGGCCACCACGGTCGGCGGCGGGCACCTGGTCGCGGCGATCCGCGGCGCGGACGGCCGGGCGTACATCAGCGTGGCCGACCCGGCCGGCGCGAGCTGGAGCCCGTGGGCCAGCATCGGCGGCGGGTTCATCTCCGGCCTCGCCATCGCCGTGGACGGCACCGGGCTGGACGTCTTCGGCTACGGCACCGACGACCGCGTCTACCTCAACGTCGCGCATGCCGGCGCCACGCCCACCAGCTGGACCGGCTGGCGGGCCCTGCCCTGAGCCGGGCCGCGGCGGGCCGGGCGGCACCAGCCCGGCCCGCCGCGGCAGCGCGGGCTACCCGTAGCGGCCGGAGACCCGTACGTCAGCGTGCGTAGGCCGGTGCCGTCGGTGGGCGGATGTGCGCGACCCCGGCGGCGGTCGAGCCTGTAGGCATGGATACGACGACCCGCTCCGTCCGACGACCCGACGTCGCCGACATGGATGGCGCCCCCGCCCGGGGTGACGGGTCCGACCGGCCCGCCCGGGCCGACGGAGCCGACCGGTCCGACCGGACCGCCGGAGCCGACCGGACCGCCCGAGCCGACCGGCCCGACCGGATCGCCCAAGCCGACCAGACGGACCGGGCCGACCGGACCGCCCGAGCCGACCGAGCCGACCGGGCGGGCCGGGCCGGCCGCCGGCCGTGGCGGCTGCGCCGCCGGGCCCGCAAGGCGGTGCTGCTCGTGCACATCGTCTCGGCCGGCGCCTGGTTCGGCGTGGATGTGATCGTCGGGGCGCTGGTGCTCAGCGGGTGGTTCGGCGCGGACGCCGGCGTCCGCGGTGTGGCGTATCAGGCGCTCGGAATGTTCGTGCTCTGGCCGATGCTGGGCGCGGGCCTGGTCTGCCTGGTCAGCGGCGTCCTGCTCGGGCTGGGCAGCAAGTACGGCCTGATCCGGTACACCTGGGTGGCCGTGAAGCTGGTGTTGAACGTGGTGCTGTGCGTGCTGATCCTGGTCCTGCTGCGGCCCACCCTGAACGGGTTGACCGGGTACGGGCAGGACATTGCGGCCGGTGTCGCGGTGCCGCCGCACGACCGGTCGGGGTTGTTCATGCCGCCGACGGTGTCCCTGGTCGCGTTGAGCTTCGCCAGTTGGCTTTCGGTGTTCAAGCCGTGGGGGCGTACCCGCTTCGGCCGCTGACCCGGCCGGCCGGGGGCCGGCGGCGGGACCGGACCGGTCCGGGAGTTACCAAGCTCTCCGGGCCGGAACGGCGAACGGGTCGCCGTCGCCGGCCCGGGTGGGTGAGGATGGACGGATGCAGGCGGCGATGTTCGGGTCGGTGGACGAGGTCGGCGAGCGGCTGCGCGCCGTGGGTTACCTGACCGACGAAGAAATCGCCACCGCGGTGTTCCTGGCCGACCGGCTCGGCAAGCCGCTGCTGGTCGAGGGCCCGGCCGGGGTGGGCAAGACCGAGCTGGCCAAGGCGGTCGCGGCGGCGATGGGCGCGGAGCTGGTCCGGCTGCAGTGCTACGAGGGCGTGGACGAGGCCCGGGCGCTGTACGAGTGGGACTACCGCAAGCAGCTGCTGCGGATGCAGGTGGGCGAGGCCGACTGGGAGACCGCCCGGGGTGACATCTTCGGCGAGGAGTTCCTGCTCTCCCGCCCGCTGCTGACCGCGATCCGGCGGTCCGAGCCGACCGTGCTGCTGGTGGACGAGACCGACAAGGCCGACGTGGAGGTCGAGGGCCTGCTGCTCGAGGTGCTGTCCGACTTCCAGGTGACGATCCCGGAGCTGGGCACGATCGTGGCTACCCGCCGCCCGTTCGTGGTGCTCACCTCGAACGCCAGCCGGGAGCTGTCCGAGGCGCTGAAGCGGCGCTGCCTGTTCCTGCACCTGGACTACCCCGCGGCCGACCGGGAGCGCGAGATCGTGCTGGCCCGGGTCCCCGAGGTCGGCACCCAGCTGGCCGAGCAGATCGTCCGCACGGTGCGGGCGCTGCGGGCGATGGAGCTGAAGAAGGCGCCGTCCATCGCGGAGACCATCGACTGGGCCCGCACCCTGGTCGCGCTCGGGCTGGACACGCTGGACGCCGCCGCGGTGAAGCGCACCCTGGGCGTGGTGCTCAAGCACGCGTCCGACTCGGCCCGGGCCAGCACCGAGCTGAAGCTGAACTGACATGACGGCTCAGGCCGGCGGGCTGCTCGGCAACCTGGAGGGGTTCATCGGCGCGCTGCGCGCCGCCGGGGTCCCGATCGGGGTGAGCGAGACGCTGGACGCGACCCGCGCGTTCGTCACCGTCGACCTGCTCGACCGCCGGCAGCTGCGGGCCGGGCTGGCCGCGACGCTGATCAAACGGCCGGCGTACCGGCGCAGCTTCGACACGCTGTTCGACCTCTGGTGGCCGCCCGCGGTCGGCGAGTTGGAGCTCGCCGAGGGCGACCTGCCACCACCCGATCCGGACGGCGCCGGCGGCCCGCCCGGGGAGGTGGACCTGGACGCGCTGCGGGCCGAGCTGGCCCGGCTGCTGGCCAGCGGCGACGACGAGGCGCTGCGCCGGTTCGCCCGCCGGGCGGTGGCGCTGCTGGGCCGGGCCGACGCGCAGCCGGGCCGGCAGTCCTGGTTCGCGTACCGGGTGCTGCGCCCGCTCAGCCCGGACACGCTGATCGCCGACCTGCTGGCCGGCCTGCTCGGCGGCGAGCCGCGCGGCGGTCTGGCCGAACAGGTGGCCCGGCAGACCCTGCGCGACCGGATCGCCACCCTGCGCAACGCGGTCGAGACCGAGGTGCGCCGCCGGGTGGCCGAGGAGCGCGGCCCGGACGCGGTGGCCCGCTCGGCGCTGACCCCGCTGGTCGACCAGGTCGAGTTCCTCCGCGCCCAGCGGGACGACCTGGCCGCGATGCGCCGCGCCGTGCACCCGCTGGCCCGCCGCCTCGCCGCGCGACTGACGGCGCGGCGAAGGCTCGGCCGGGCCGGCCGGCTGGACGTCCGGCGGACCGTGCGCGCCTCGCTCGGCACCGGTGGCGTCCCGCTGATCACCCGGCACCGGCCGCACCGGCCGCACAAGCCGGAACTGGTCGTGCTGTGCGATGTCAGCGGCTCGGTCGCCGGCTTCGCGCACTTCACGCTGATGCTGACCGCGGCGCTGCGCGAGCAGTTCACCCGGGTCCGCGCGTTCGCGTTCGTGGACACCTGCGACGAGGTCACCCGGCTGTTCGGGCCCGGCGCCGACCTGGCCGACGCGGTGGTCCGGCTGTCCCGGGAGGCCGACGTGGTGGCCTGGGACGGCCACTCCGACTACGGCCGCGCGTTCGAGGCGTTCGAGGAGAAGTGGCCGGACGCGGTCGGCCCGAAGACGTCGCTGCTGGTGCTCGGCGACGCCCGGAACAACTACCGCGACCCGGGGCTGACGACGCTGCGCCGGCTGGTCGGCCACTCCCGGCACGCCTACTGGCTGAACCCGGAACCGCGCCGGCTCTGGGGCAGTGGCGACTCGGCCGCGCTCAGCTACGGCGAGACGATCGAGATGGTGGAGTGCCGCACCGCCGCCCAGCTCGCCGACTTCGTCACCCGCCTGCTCCCGGTCTGACCCGCCGGCCGCCGGTCTGACCAGCCGGCCCGGCCCCGCCGGCTCCCGGTCCGGCCCGCCGGCTCCCGGTCTGACCCGCCGGTCCGGCCCGCCTGCTCCCGGTCTGACCGGCCGGTCCGACCGGGCGGCCGCCGGGCCGAGCTGCCGGTCTGAGCTGGGCAACCTAAGATCGCCCTGATGGCGATCAGGCTGGGCGTGATGGGCGGCACCTTCGACCCCGTGCACCACGGCCACCTGGTCGCGGCCAGCGAGGTGGCCAGCCAGTTCGAGCTGGACGAGGTCGCGTTCGTGCCGAGCGGCCGGCCCTGGCAGAAGGAGCACCGCGAGGTCGCCCCGGCCGAGCACCGCTACCTGATGACGGTGATCGCGACCGCGTCCAACCCGCGGTTCTGGGTCAGCCGGGTGGACATCGACCGGCCCGGCCGGGCCTACACCACCGACACGCTGCGTGACCTGCGGGCCGAGCGGCCGGACGCGGAACTCTTCTTCATCACCGGCGCGGACGCGCTCGAGCAGATCCTGTCCTGGAAGGACGCGGACGAGCTGTTCGAGCTGGCGCACTTCGTCGGCGTCACCCGCCCCGGCTACACGCTGTCGGACGCGCACCTGCCCCGGGCCGCGGTCAGCCTGGTGGACGTGCCGGCGATGGCGATCTCGTCCACCACCTGCCGGGAGCGGGTCCGCAAGGGGCTGCCGATCTGGTACCTGGTGCCGGACGGCGTGGTGCAGTACATCGGCAAACACCGGCTCTACATCACGCCGTAGCCATCGGACGTGAGAGGGTGGAACCGAGACTACCGGCAAGGAACGGGAGAAAGCACGCATCGTGACTGCAACCGACCGTGCTCGAGAGATGGCGCTCGTAGCCGCACAAGCCGCCGCCGACAAGCTCGCCCTCGACATCGTGGTGCTGGACGTCAGCGAGCGGCTCGTCATCACCGACGTGTTCGTGATCGCCTCGGCGCCCAACGAGCGGCAGGTCGAGTCGATCGTCGACGAGGTGGAACTCAAGCTGCGCCAGTCCGGCGTGAAGCCGGTGCGCCGCGAGGGCGAGCGCGACGGCCGCTGGGTGCTGCTCGACTACGTCGAGATCGTGGTGCACGTCCAGCACTCGGAGGAGCGGGCGTTCTACGGCCTGGAGCGGCTGTGGAAGGACTGCCCGACGATCCCGTTCACCGACGCGGCCGACCGGGCCGACGCCGGGCACGCCGCCGCAGGTCGCGGCACCGTAGAGGCGTGACCGCGCGGCGCATCCTGCTCTGGCGGCACGGGCGCACGGCCTGGAACCTCCAGCGCAGGTTCCAGGGCCAGGCCGACCCGCCGCTGGACGACGTGGGGATGCGGCAGGCCCGGGTGGCGGCCGCGATGCTGGCCTCGTTCGCCCCGTTCTCGATCGTCTCCAGCGACCTGCGCCGGGCCAGCGGCACCGCGGCGCCGCTGGCCGAGCTGCTCGGCCAGCCGGTCGTGCTGGACCCGCGGCTGCGGGAGCGCTCGCTCGGCCACTGGGAGGGTCTCACCCGGGACGAGGTCGGCCGGCTCTACCCGGACGAGCTGGCCGACTGGCTGGCCGGCCGGGAGGACTGCCAGCCGACCAGCGAGCCGCGGTCCGAGGTGGCCAGCCGGGCGCTGGCCTCGCTGACCGATACCAGCGGCGACACCGCGGTCCTGGTCACGCACAGCGCCACCGCGATCGCGCTGACCGGCGAGCTGCTCCGGCTGCCGCTGACGCTCTGGCGCGGCATCGGCCCGCTGGCCAACTGCCACTGGAGCGAGCTGGTCCGGGACGACCACGGCTGGCGGTTGCGCGCGCACAACGTCGGCCCGGCCGGCCCGGTGATCCCGGTGCCGATCGGGGTCGAGCTGGCCGAGGAGATGTCGCCGGACGCCGAGGCCCTGGACGCCGGCCCGCCCGGCGACACCGTCGGCGCCGACGCCTCGTGACCGGCCCGGCCGCCCCGGCTGGATCGGCTGGACCGGTTGGCCCAGCCGGGCCGGCCGCCGGGCTGCGGTGCGTGCTGGTGCTGGCCGACTCGCTGGCGTTCCACGGTCCGGACCGGGCCGAGCTGCTCACCCACCCCGGGCTGTACCCCAACGTGCTGGCCGCCGCACTGTCCCGGCCCGGGCAGCCGGTCGCGGTGGAGGTGGTGGCGAAGCTGGGCTGGACCGCCCGGGACGCCTGGGAGGCGCTCACCCGCGACCCGCGGGTCTACTCGCTGCTGCTGCCCCGGGCCGACGCGGTGCTGCTGGCCGTCGGCGGGATGGACTACCTGCCCGCGATCCTGCCCAGCCACCTGCGCGAGGGCATCCGCTACCTGCGGCCGGACTGGCTGCGGCACGCCGTCCGGGCCGGCTACCGGGCGGCCCAGCCGCGCGCCGCCCGGCTCACCGGCGGCCGCTGGCGGACCCTGCCGCAACGGCTCACCGACGACTACCTCACCCGCTGCGTGACCGGCGTCCGGACGTTCCGGCCCGGCGTCCCGGTGCTCGGCATCGTCCCGCCGCCGCACGCCGCCCCGCTGTACGGCCGGGTCACCGCCGGGCACCCCGGCGCCGTCCGGGCGGCCCGGGCCTGGGGCGCCCGGCACGGCGTCCCGATGCTCGACCTGCCCGCCATCGTCGGCCCGTACCTGCGCGCCGGCCGGTTCAACCCGGACGGCATGCACTGGCCCTGGGACTGCCATCGCGACGTCGGCCAGGCCCTCGCCCGGGCGGTGGACGGCCTGCGCGCCGCGGCCCCGGCCACCGCCGGCAATGGGTTAGGCGGCGATTAGCCGGGGTGCGCTACCATTTCGGCGTGAACTTTGCACGCCTGCTCCTTCTCGGGCCGCGCTGACCGACGTAGTTCCGGCAGCGCGGCTGGCCCTTGCGTACGCGAGGGCTTTTTTCGTGCCCGAACCACAGCCGGTGGCCAGCCCGGAGCCGAACCGAGAATGAGCGAATGAGGAGACGACGATGACCGAGCCGAGCGCCGGCCGTTACGACTGGCGGGCGATCCAGGACCACTGGCTGCCGGTGTGGGAGAAGCTGGAGCCGTTCCGCGCCGGCCAGCGGGGCCCGGACGCCAAGCGCCGGTACCTGCTGGACATGTTCCCGTACCCGTCCGGCGACCTGCACATGGGGCACGGCGAGGCGTTCGCGATCGGCGATGTCGTCGCTCGATACTGGCGCACCCAGGGCTACGACGTGCTGCACCCGATCGGCTGGGACTCGTTCGGCCTGCCCGCGGAGAACGCCGCGATCAACCGCAACGAGCACCCGGCGGAGTGGACGTACCGCAACATCGACACCCAGGCCGACTCGTTCCACCGGTACGCGGTCTCGTTCGACTGGTCCCGCCGGCTGCACACGTCCGACCCGGAGTACTACCGCTGGACGCAGTGGCTGTTCCTGCGTTTCTACGAGCGCGGCCTGGCCTACCGGCGCGCCTCCGCGGTGAACTGGTGCCCGAAGGACCAGACCGTGCTGGCCAACGAGCAGGTGGTCAACGGCGCCTGCGAGCGGTGCGGCACCATCGTCACCAAGCGCGAGCTGACCCAGTGGTTCTTCCGGATCACCGAGTACGCCGACCGGCTGCTGGACGACATGGCGCAGCTGGAGGGGCACTGGCCGGAGCGGGTGCTGACCATGCAGCGGAACTGGATCGGCCGGTCGGTCGGCGCCGAGGTCCAGTTCGTGATCGAGGGCCGGGACCAGCCGGTCACGGTTTTCACCACCCGGCCGGACACCCTGTACGGCGCGACGTTCTTCGTCGTCGCCGCCGACTCGAAGCTGGCCGCCGAGCTGTGCACGGACCAGCAGCGGGCCGAGTTCGACGGGTACGTGGCCCAGGTGGCCCGGGAGACCGAGATCGACCGGCTGGCCACCGACCGGCCGAAGACCGGCGTGTTCCTGGGCCGGTACGCGATCAACCCGGTGAACGGCGAGCGGATCCCGATCTGGGCGGCCGACTACGTGCTGGCCGACTACGGCACCGGCGCGATCATGGCGGTGCCCGCGCACGACCAGCGCGACCTGGACTTCGCCCGCACCTTCGGGCTGCCGGTCCGGGTGGTGGTCGACACCGGCGGTGACGACCCGGCGACCACCGGGGTGGCCACCAGCGGCGACGGCGCGCTGGTCAACTCCGGCTCGCTGGACGGGCTGGCCAAGGACGCCGCCATCGCGAAGATCATCGAGGAGCTGGCCGCGGCCGGCCGGGGCGAGGCCGCGGTGAACTACCGGCTGCGCGACTGGCTGCTGTCCCGGCAGCGGTTCTGGGGCGCCCCGATCCCGATCGTCCACTGTGGGCAGTGCGGTGAGGTCCCGGTGCCGGATGACCAGCTGCCGGTACGGCTGCCCGAGCTGCGCGGCGCCGACCTGTCGCCGAAGGGCGAGTCGCCGCTGGCCGCCGCCAAGGACTGGGTGCGGACCAGCTGCCCCCGCTGCGGCGGCGAGGCCAGCCGGGACACCGACACGATGGACACGTTCGTCGACTCGTCCTGGTACTACCTGCGGTACTGCTCGCCGGACCGCGACGACGTCCCGTTCGACCGGGGCGAGGTGCACCGCTGGATGCCGGTGGACCACTACGTCGGCGGCGTCGAGCACGCGATCCTGCACCTGCTGTACAGCCGGTTCTTCACCAAGGTGCTGCACGACATGGGCATGGTCGACTTCACCGAGCCGTTCCGCGCGCTGCTGAACCAGGGCCAGGTGATCAACCAGGGCAAGTCGATGAGCAAGTCGCTGGGCAACGGCGTCGACCTGGGCGAGGAACTGGAGGCGCACGGGGTCGACGCGATCCGGCTGACGATGATCTTCGCCGGCCCGCCGGACGAGGACATCGACTGGGCCGACCTGTCGCCCACCGGCTCGGGCAAGTTCCTGGCCCGGGCCTGGCGGGTCGCCCAGGACGTGACCGCGCCGGTCGGCGCCGACCCGACCACCGGCGACCTGGCCCTGCGCACGGTCACCCACAAGACCGTCGCCGAGGTGCGGTCGCTGATCGAGGGTTTCCGCTTCAACGTCGCGGTGGCCCGGCTGATGGAACTGGTCAGCGCGGCCCGGCGGGCGATCGACTCGGGCCCCGGCCCGGCCGACCCGGCGGTGCGCGAGGCGGCCGAGGCGACCGCGGTGATGCTGTCGCTGTTCGCCCCGTACGTCGCCGAGGACATCTGGGCCACCCTGGGTCACGAGCCGACCGTCGCGCTGGCGTCCTGGCCGACCGTCGACGAGCGGCTGCTGGTCGAGGAGAGCGTGACCTGCGTGGTGCAGGTCGCCGGCAAACTGCGGGCCAAGCTGGAGGTCCCGCCGGACATCACCGCCGCGGCGCTGGAGGCGGCCGCGCTGGCCGACCCGGCGGTGCGGCGGGCGCTGGCCGACCGTCCGGTGGGCCGGGTGGTGGTCCGGCCGCCACGGCTGGTCAACATCGTGCCGGCCTGACCGGGTGCCGGCTGGCCGCCGCCGGGCCGGGCCCGGGATGATCCTCGGGTGACCGTCCTGCTGGCGCACTCGCCGCTGCTCGCCGCCGGTGCCACCTGGGGCGGGTTACCGGCGCTGCTCGGCGAACCGGTGCTGGTGCCGGACGTGCGCACCGACGAGATCCAGCCGTACGCGGCCAGCTACGTGGCCGCGCTGCTCGGGCAGGTCCGGCCGCGCTGGCCGGTGCGGTCGGCGGTCACCGTGGTCGCGCACAGCGGCGCCGGGCCGCTGCTCGGGGCGCTGCTGGCGGCGCTGCGGTCGGCCGGCACGCCGGTGGCCGAGGCGATCTTCCTGGACGCCGGGCTGCCGACCGCCTGCCTGCCCGGGCTGCCGGCGCAGGCCAGCCGGTTCGACCTGCTGGACGCGGAGAACCCGGCGGCCGGTGACTCGCTGCGGGCGCAGCTGTCCCGCGGCGGCCGGTTCCCGAACTGGACCGCCGAGCAGCTGGGCACGCTGGTGCCCGAGCCCGCGGCGGTGCTGGCCGGGATGCGCCCGCGCGGCGCCGACTTCTTCGCCGAGCCGCTGCCCACCGGCATGCTGCCGGACCGGCTGCGCTGCGGGTACATCCAGCTGTCCGAGACCTACCAGCCGTACGCGGACCGGGCCGCCGACCTCGGCTGGCCGGTGCTGCGGGCGCCGCTGCACCACTTCGCGCCGCTGACCGACCCGGACGCGGTGGCCGGGCTGATCCGGCAGGTCCGGCACCGGTGATCCGGCGGCGCCCGCGGCGGCCGATCGTGATCTAGGGTCGGCGGCATGGGCGGAGCGGTGGCGGTAGTGACCGACTCGACGGCGTACCTGCCCGACGGCCTGGGTGACCGGCTGGGCATCACGACGATCCCGCTGCAGGTGGTGCTCGGCGGGGTGGCCGGGGCGGAGGGCAGCGAGGTCACCCCGGCGGACGTGGCTGCGGCGCTGGCCGCCCGCCGGTCGGTGAGCACGTCCCGACCGGCGCCGACCGAGTTCCTCGCCGCGTACCAGGCCGCGCTCACCGGCGGCGCGCCCGGGGTGGTGTCCGTGCACCTGTCGGGAGAGCTGTCCGGTACCTGGGACTCGGCCCGGCTGGCCGGGCAGGAGTGCGGCGCCGACCGGGTGCGGGTGGTCGACTCGCGGTCGGCCGCGATGGGGCTGGGCTTCGCGGTGATCGCCGCGGCCGAGGCGGCCCGGGACGGCGCCGGGCCCGGCGACGTGTACGCCGCGGCGGTCCGCGCGGTCGAGCACACCACCACCCTGTTCTACGTGGACACGCTGGAGCACCTGCGCCGCGGCGGCCGGATCGGGGCGGCCCAGGCGCTGCTCGGCACCGCGCTGTCGGTGAAGCCGATCCTGCACGTCAAGGACGGCCGGATCGTGCCGCTGGAGAAGGTCCGGACCGCGAGCAAGGGGGTGGCCCGGCTGGAGGCGCTGGCCGCCGAGGCCGCCGGCGACGTCGAGGTGGACGTCGCCGTCCACCACCTGGCCGCCCCGGACCGGGCCGCCACCCTGGCCGACCGGCTGCGCGGCCGGCTGCCCAAACTGCGCGAGCTGTACGTCTCCGAGGTCGGCGCGGTCGTCGGGGCGCACGTCGGCCCCGGCCTCCTCGGCGTCGTCGTCCTGCGCCGATGAGGGCGCCGGGCCGCCCGGTCGGCGGGGTGCGGTGAGCTGGGGCTGGCTCGCGGCCGGGGCGGCGGTCGGGTACCTGGTCGGGGCGCTCTCCCCGGCCACGTTGCTGGCCCGCCGGCGCGGCGTCGACCTGGCCAGCACCGGCTCCGGCAACCCGGGCGCCACCAACGTCGGCCGGGCGCTCGGCCGGCTGGCCGGGGTCGTGGTCGGCCTGCTGGACCTCGGCAAGGGCGCGGTGCCGGCGGCCGCGTTCGGCGCCGCCGACCACCGGGCCGGGCTGCTCGCCGGGTTCGCCGCGGTGCTCGGCCACGTCACGTCCCCGTTCCTGCGCGGCCGGGGCGGGCGCGGCGTCGCCACCAGTGCCGGCGCGGTGCTCGGCTCCCGGCCGCTGCTCGCGCCGATCCTGCTCGGCGTCTGGGCGGTCACCGTGCTGGCGTCCCGCTGGGTCACCCTCGGCTCGATCGTGGCCGCGCTCGCCCTGCCGGTGGCCGCGCTGCTGCTCGGCTACCCGCCGGTCGATCTACTGTGGGCGGTCGGGCTCACGGCGGTGGTGGTCTACCGGCACCAGTCGAACATCCGGGCCCGGATCGCCGCCCTCCGCGCCCGCCGCCGGCAGCCCGGCTGACCGCTGCCATGCCCGCTCAACCGGCGCCCGCTAACCGCCGCCGAGGCAGACGAACGAGGCGGTGGTGGCGTAGCTGGCGAGGTCGTCCGGCAGCGCCGCCCGGGCCTGCCGCAGCGCCTCGGCGGCCGGCAACCCGGCGCCGAGCCGGCGGTGCAGCTCCACCATCAGCGCCCGGGTGGTGTCGTCCGGCACCGCGACCAGCGGTGCGATCAGCGCTCCCGCGCCGAGCGAGAGCAGCGACGCGGACAGCCCGAGCAGCCCCTCGCCCGGGGTGACCGCGCTGCGCCCCGCGTCACACGCGGACAGCACCAGCAGCCGCGGCACCGCCCGCAACCGCTGCAGGTCGTACGCGGTGAGCGGGCCGTCGGCCAGCCGCAGCGTGGAGAACAGCGGGTTGCCCGGGCGGAAGTCGCCATGGCACGCCACGTGCGCCACCGCGGCCCCGTCGATCGCGTCGAGCGCGGCCGCGACCGTCGCGGCCGGACCGGACAGCGGCTGGCTGCCGGCCGCGGCGGCCACCTCGGCCACCTCGGCGTCCGCGCCGGGCAGGTCCGGGCCGGCCACCACCGCGGTGCGGCCGGCCGGTGCGGCCGGTGCCTCCTGCAGCCGGGCCCAGAGGGTGGCCGACGGCACCACGGTCACCGTCCGATCGGCCAGCGCCGGCAGCGCCGACCAGGGCAGCGAGTGCAGCGGACCGGTCGGCACGATCACCACCGGCCCGGCGGCCGGCACCGGCAGCGGGCCGAGCAGCGCCGCGGCCAGCCGGGCCGCGGTCTGCTCGACCACCGCCCGCCGCTGCCGCAGCGCCGCCGCCGGCCCGAACCCGGCCGCCAGCCGGCGCAGCCCGGCCAGCAGCGCCGCCACCTGATCACTGACCGCCGGGACCGGGCCGAGCCGGTGCAGTGTGATCCGCCCGCCGGCGCAGACCACCGCCAGCAGTTGCCCGTCCAGCTCGGTGTACGAGACCAGCGTGCGGTCGCCGAGCAGGGCGGCCAGCCGGTCGGCGCCGACCGGCTGGCTCGGCGTGGCCGCCCGGGCCGGCGTGGCTGACTGGGCCGGCGTGGCTGACTGGGCCGGCCCGTGGGTGCGCCGGGTCAGCTCGCGCACCTCGGCCTCGAGCTGGGCCTGCCGGCGCAGCAGCGGGCGCGGGTCGGCACCGTCCACTGTGGCCGTACGCGCCGCGGTCGCCGCGGTCCGCAGCGCGACCAGCAGCTCGGCCAGCTCGCCGTCGTCCGGCGGCGCGGCCGGGCGGGTGTGCAGGGTCAGCCCGCGGCCCAGCTCCGACCAGCGCAGCACGCCGGCCGCGCGGTCGGTCGGCCGGCCGGCATCCGCCGCGATCCGGACGCCGAGGCCGGTCAGGTCGGCGATGTGCGCGGCCACCCCGGCCCGCAGGTCGGCCGAGCCGACCGCGGTGGCGTACTCGGCGATGATCCCGGTGCCGCGGCGCAGCGCCCGCAGCGCGCCGGCCCGGTCGCCGGCCAGGTGGCAGCCGAGCGCCTTCGCGTACAGCGCCCGGGCCCTGGTCAGCGCCGGCTGCCGCCGCCCCGGGCTGGCCGCGGCCGCGAGCAGGGACCGGGCCAGCTGCGGCCGGCGCTGCCACCCGGCGAGCTGCGCGGCCAGGATCCGCGCGTCCATCGCGGCCGCGTCCCAGCGCGCGGCGGCCAGTTGGTCGGCCAACCGCCGGCACTCCGCCAGCAGCCGCCGATCCGGCCCGGTGGCGCCGTCCGGCCCGGCTGGCGTGCCGTCCGGCCGGGCTGTGCTGTCCGGCCCGGCTGTGCTGTCCGGTCCGGCTGGCGTGCCGTCCGGCCAGGTTGTGCCGCCCGGCTCGGCTGGCGTGCCGTCCGGCCAGGTTGTGCCGTTCGGCCCGGCTGGCGTGCCGGCCGGCCCCGGCGTGCCGTCCGGCCCGGGTGCTGTGCCGTCCGGCCCGGCCGCGGGGTCGGCCGGTTCGGCCGGCGGGCCGTCCGGCCCGGTCCGGCGCCGTCCGGTGGCCGGGATCATGGCCTGCGGCGGTCCACCGCGGACCGCCGACGCGCCCGGCCGGTCGGGCGCCGCCGGTTGCGCCGGTGCGGCCGAGGTGGGGGTGGTCAGCTCGGTGGCGCGGGCGCGCAGCCGGACCCAGCGGGCGACCAGCGCCCAGGACCCGCGCCGCTGCCGGCGGAACGAGCGCAGCGCCTCGCTGGCGGACTCCTCGGCGACCGCGGCGTCTCCGGCCAGCAGCGCGGCCTCGGCCAGCACCAGCCGGGCCTCGGCCAGGTCGCTGCCGCGCCGGGCCGACTCGCTGGCCGCGACCGCGTCCCGGGCGGCGGCGGCCGCGTCGTCCGGCAGCCGCAGCGCGAGCAGCAGCTCGGCCCGGTTGGTCGAGATGCGGGTGGTCGGCACGCCGGCCGCCCGGTAGCCGGCCTCGGCCCGGGCATACCAGTCCAGCGCCGCCACCGCGGCGCCGGACCGGGCGGCGAGGAAGCCCAGGTTGTGCTCGATCTGGGCCAGCGCGTACGGCATCTCCAGGTCCTGGAACAGCTGGCGGGCGCGCAGCAGGTCCCGGCTGGCGGCGCGCAGGTCGTTGCGCTCGGTGTAGAGGACGGCCCGGTTGTTGCGCAGCCGGGCCTCCCAGAGCCGGTCCCGGGCGCGGACCAGGCCGGGCAGCGCGGCGGCGTACTCGGCCAGCGCCGCCTCGGTCTGCCCGAGCCGGTTGCGGATGGTGCCGCGCTGGGCGCGCAACCGGTCCAGCGCCGGGCCACGCAGCAGCAGCGCCGCCCGGTCCGCCTCACGCAGCGCGTCCCGGGTACGACCCATCGTGAACAACACGAAGGCGGCACTCATCCGTGCCTCGCCCGCCCGTTCGGGCAAATCGGCCCGGTTCGCCGACCGGACCGCGGCCTGCAGTCGACGTAGTGCCTCGGTCGGGCGGTGCAGTTCGGCCAGCGCCAGCCCAATGGCCCGCTGTGCCACCGCGCGGACTTCCAGATCGGCCGAACGGTCTAATCCGTCGGCGGTACGAAGCGCCCGCCGTGGCTCGGACAGGGTCAGAGTGACCGCGAACTCGGCCCGGGCCAGCGGTGATTCAGCAATCAGCCGGGGCGCTGCGGAGGGTCGCAGCACGGTCCGCCTGCGCACGGCCGATGATGCTACGGCAGCGGGGGGAGCCACCGCCCATTCGGACCACACGTATCACCGCCGGGCGGCGTGTCTCTACACAAACGAGGAACAGCGACCAGGAGGACACCGGATGACCTCACTCCCACCCGAGCACCGGCCGAACGCACCGGCCGTGCCCAGGTTCGGCTCGGACCTGCCGCCGGACGTGGCGATGTCGCCCGCGGGC
>Ga0307500_10000141_pt1 | contig 23302 bp, 15 predicted proteins | sample 14_S_MG_FD_201362 | JGI IMG/M metagenome (GOLD analysis project Ga0307500, IMG submission 201362) | Soil microbial communities from Populus trichocarpa stands in riparian zone in the Pacific Northwest, United States - 14_S | ecosystem: Environmental > Terrestrial > Soil > Riparian zone > Trees... | reverse complement strand
GCGGCCCGGCGGTCGGCCGGTTGGCTGGCCGTGCAGGTGGTCGCGGAGGTCGCCGGCACCGCCACGGCGCTGCTGCTGCCGGCCGCGCTCGCCGCCGCGATCGACGCGGCGCTGGCCGGGCGTCCCGGCGGTGCCGGGCTGATCGCGCTGGGCCTGATCCTGGCGGTGTCCGCGGTCGCCGCGGTGCTCTCGGTGGTGGCCGGGACGGCCGCGATGGCGCGCAGCACCGCCTGGCTGCAGCACCTGTTCGTGCGGCACGTGCTGGCGGCCGGCGCCGCGCCACACCGGTTCGCCGACGGCGACCTCACCAGCCGCCTGGTCGGGGACACCGCGCAGGCCGGCGGCGCGGCCCAGGTGGTGCTCGGCACGCTGGCCCCGCTCGCCATGTCGCTCGGCGGGCTGGTCTGCCTGTGGCGGATCGACTGGCGGCTGACCGTGGCGTTCCTGGTCGCCCTGCCGGCGGTGGCCGTGCTGACCCGGGTGCTGCTCCGCCGGCTGTCCGACCTGTACGTGGAGTACGACGCGACGGTGGCGCGGATCGCCGCCCGGCTCACCGACGCGCTGGCCGGCGCCCGGACCATCCGGGCCGCCGGCACCGCCGGCCGCGAGGTCGCCCGGGTGGTGGCGCCGCTGCCCGAGCTGGACCGGGCCGGCCGCGCCCAGTGGGCCGCCCAGCGGCAGGCGTCCTGGCAGGTCGGGATCCTGGCGCCGGTGGTCCGTATCGCGGTGCTCGCCACCGCCGGGTTCGAGCTGTCCGCCGGCCGGATCAGCGCCGGCGAGTTCGTCGCGGCCGGTTCCTACGCGGTGCTCGCCGGCGGCCTGCTCGACCAGGTCACCGCGGCGCTCAGCCTGGCCCAGGTGCAGGCCGGCGCGCGCCGGCTCGCCCAGGTGCTCGCGCTGCCGGTGCCACCGGCCGGAACCGACCGGTCGCCCGGGGACGGCACCCTGCGGTTCGCCGCGGTGACCGCCAGCCGGGCCGGACGGCCGCTGCTGGCCGGGTTGGACCTGCGGGTGCCGGCCGGCGCGTCGGTGGCGGTGGTGGGCCGGTCCGGGGCCGGCAAGAGCACGCTGGCCCGGCTGGCCGGCCGGCTGATCGACCCGGACGAGGGCACGGTGCTGCTCGGCGGCCGGCCGCTGCCCGATCTCGACCCGGCCGAGTTGCGGCGCCGGGTCGCGTACGCGTTCGAGCAGCCCGAACTGCTCGGCCGGACCGTCGCCGGCTGCATCGGCTACGGGCGCCCGGACGCGGGACTGCCCGAGATCCGCGCGGCGGCCCGGCTGGCCAGCGCGGACGGGTTCGTCAGCCGGCTGCCGGCCGGCTACCAGACCCCGCTGGACCAGTTGCCGCTGTCCGGCGGCGAGCGGCAGCGACTCGGGCTGGCCCGGGCCTTCCTGCAGGGCAGCAGCCTGCTCATCCTCGACGACGCCACGTCCAGCCTGGACACCGCCACCGAGGCCCAGGTCAGCGCCGCCCTCACCGAGCACGCCGGCGGCCGGACCCGGCTGATCATCGCGCACCGGGTGACCACGGCGGCCCGCGCCGACCTGGTCGTCTGGCTGGAGGCGGGCCGGCTGCGCGGGTTCGGCCCGCACCGGCAGCTCTGGACCGACCCGGACTACCGCGTGCTCTTCGCCCCCGACCCGACCACGGACCTGCCCGCCCCCGCCGGGCCGGCCGACCCCCCGACCACCGCCCCGGGCCCGGGCGTGCGGGCGGCCGGCCTCGCGGTGGCGGGCTGAGATGGCCACCGGAGCGGGACCGGTCACCGGTCGGGCGCTGCTGCTCGGCGGCCTGCGGCAGCGGCGCCGGCCGCTGGCCCGGCTGCTCGGCTGGTCGGCCCTGGAGGCGGCGCCGGCGCTGCTGTCCGGTGGCTGCGTGGCGGCGGCGCTGGACCGTGGCTTCCTGGCCGGCCGGCCCTGGGTCGGCCTGGCCTGGCTCGGCGTCTACGGCGCGGCGCTGGTGGCCCGCGCGGTCGCCACCCGCGGCATGTTCGCGCCGCTGGCCGACACGGTCGAGCCGATCCGCGACGGGCTGGTGCGGCACGTGGTGACCGGCGCCGTCGGCCGCGCCACGTCCGGCGGCGCCGCCGGCAGCGGCGGCGCGGCCACCGGCTCGGACGGCGCCAGCGTCACCCAGCTGACCGAGCAGGTGCAGCCGGCCCGGGGCCTGATCGCCGCGATCCTGGTCGGCTTCCGGCAGTCCGCCGTGATGCTGCTGGGCGCCCTGGCCGGGCTGGCCGCGCTGGCGCCGGCGGCACTGTTCGTGGTGCTGCCGCCGGTGCTGCTCTCGCTGGCCCTGTTCGGCTGGCTGCTGCGCAGCCTGGGCCGGCGCAAGCGGGCCGTCCTGCTCGCCGCCGAACTGGTCGGCATGTCGGCCGGCCGGGTGCTCGCCGGGCTGCGGGACGTGGTCGCCTGTGGCGGGCAGCAGCGGGCGGCGGCCGAGGTCGGCGCGGCGGTCGAGGCCAGCGTGGCGGCCCAACGGGCGTACGCGCGGGGCGAGGCGCTGCGGCTGCTGATCTGCGCCGTGGGTGGGTCGGTGCCGGTTGTCGTGCTGCTGCTGGCCGCGCCGCGGCTGCTCGCCGGCGGGCTGTCCGCGGGCGACCTGGTCGGCGCGGTCACCTACGTCGCGCTGACCATCGACCCGGCGCTGAGCAGCGCGCTGGCGCTGGTCGCGACCTGGGGCGTCCAGCTGGGCGCGACCATGCAGCGGCTGGCCCAGCGGGCGGCGCCGGCGGACCCGCCGCCCGGTCCGGTCGGCCCGCCGCCGTCCGGGTACGACCTGACCGTCGAGGAGCTCACCTTCCGCTACGGGGCGGCGGCCGAACCGGTGGTGGACCGGCTGACCCTGACCATTCCGGCCGGCGACCATCTCGCCGTGGTCGGCCCGAGCGGGGTCGGCAAGTCGACGCTGGCCAACCTGCTCGCCGGGCTGCTGCCGGCCGGCGAGGGCGAGGTCCGGCTCGGCGGCCGGCCGGTGGACCGGATCGACCCCGGCTGGCTGCGCCGGCAGGTCGCCCTGGTGCCGCAGGAGGCGTACGTCTTCGCCGGCACGCTGCGGGAGAACCTGGCGTACCTGAGCCCGTCCGCCACCGATGCCGACCTCGACCGGGCGGTGGACGCGCTCGGGCTGCGCCGGGTGGTCCGCGACGCCGGCGGCTACGGCGCGATGCTCGGGTCGGACGGAGTCACCCTGTCCGCCGGCGAGCGGCAGCTGATCACGCTGGCCCGGGTCTACCTCTCCCCGGCCCGGCTGGTGATCCTGGACGAGGGCACCTGCCACCTCGACCCGGCGGCCGAGGCGACCGCGGAGGCGGCGCTCGCCGCCCGGCCGGGCACCCTCGTCGTCATCGCGCACCGGCTGAGCTCCGCGCTGCGGGCCACCCGCATCCTGATCCTCGACGGGGACCGCGCCGTCCTCGGCGACCACGCCGGGTTGGTCGCCGGATCCGCGCTCTACCGCGACCTGATCGGCCACTGGGCCGAGCGGCCCCGGGCCGACCTGATCGGCTGAGATCGGGTTTCGCGCACTAATCCTGGACATCGCTCCCAGATCAGCGCCAGCGCGGTAGCCTCGCGACGTAACCTCCGGAGCGGGGCGCGCCTGGTCGACCGGCGGCAGCGGATGGCGCTCGCCGGGGGCGGGGTCGACGTACAGGAGCGTGGTCTGCCGCCATGGACCGGCCCCCGAGGACCGTGGGTGAGCTGCTGCGGCACTGGCGCGATCGGGCCGGGCTCACCCAGCAGGAGCTGGCCGATCGGGCCGGCGTCAGCATCCGCGGGCTGCGCGACCTGGAGCGGGACCGGGTCCGCCGGCCGCGGCTGGCCTCCGCCGGCGGGCTGGCCACCGCGCTGGGGCTGTCGCCGGCCGAACGCGACCAGCTCGCCGCCATGGTCGCCGCCGGCGCCGGCCCCGTCGAGGCCGGCCTGCGCGTCGGCGTGCTCGGTCCGCTGCAGGTGCGGCGCGACGGCGCCCCGGTCGAGCTGCCCGCGCCGATGCCACGCACCCTGCTCGGACTGCTCGCGGTCCAGCCCGGCCAGGTGGTGCCGCACGACGAGATCGTGGACGTGCTCTGGGGTGAGCGGCCGCCCCGGACCTCGCCGGGCCTGATCCGGACGTATGTCAGCCGGCTGCGCGAGCAGCTGGGGTTCGCCGGCCCGAAGCCCGCGGCCGGTGGCATCGTCGCGCTGGCCCGCGGCGGCTACCGGCTCGAGCTCGGCCCGGACCGGCTCGACCTGGCCCGGTTCGACGCGCTCGCCACCCGGGCCGGGCGGCTACAGGCGGCCGGCGAGCAGGACGCGGCCGCCGAGGAGCTCGGCCAGGCGCTGCGGTGCTGGCGCGGCCGGGCACTGGCCGACCTGGGCTCGCGGCTCGCGCAGCATCCGGCCGCCGTCGCGGCGGCCCGCCGCCGGGTGGCCGCCGCTCTGTCGTATGCCGACATCGCCGTCCGGCACGGCCGGTACGAGCAGGCGGTCGACGGGCTGCGGGACGCGGCCCGGGACGAGCCGCTGGACGAGACCCTGCAGGCCCGGCTGATCCTCGCGCTGGCCGGGGCCGGCCAGCGGGCCGCCGCGCTGCGGCTGTTCGCCGGCATCCAGTCCCGGCTCGCCGAGGAACTCGGCGTCGAACCGGGCCCGCAGCTGCGGGCGGCCCACCTGGCGGTGCTGCGGCAGGGTGGCGCCCCGCCCGCGATCGCCCGCCCGCCCGCCGCTGTCCCGGCCGGTGCGCCCCCGCCCGCCCCGCCCGCCGGGTCCGGTCCGTCCGCCCCCTCCGGGCGGCCCAGGCGTCCCGGCTCCGCAGGTTCGTCCGGGCTGTCCGGTTCGCTGGGAGAGTCCGCGCGGTCTGGCTCGTCCGAGCTGGCCGGCTCGCCGGCCCTGGCTGGCCCGTCCGGCCCGGCTGGCTTGTCCGGCCCGTCCGGCCCGTCCGGCCCGGCTGGCTTGTCCGGCCCGGCTGGCCTGTCGGGCCTGTCCGACCCGGCTGGCTCGTCCGGCCCGGTTGGCCTGCCCGGGCAGGCTGGCCCGGCTGGCTCGGTGGGGGTGGCTGGCGGTGCGGGGCGGGTCCGGCCGGCGCAGCTGCCGGCCGATGTGTGGGGCTTCACCGGCCGCAAGGAGTACTTCGAGCGGCTGGACTCGCTGCTGCCGGCCGACACCGACCCGCACCCGCCGGTGCTGATGATCTCCGCCATCGCCGGTGCGGCCGGGGTCGGCAAGACGGCGCTGGCCGTCCGCTGGGCCCGCCAGGTGCGGCACCGGTTCCCGGACGGGCAGCTCTACGTGAATCTGCGTGGCTACGCGGCCGGGCCGCCGCTGCGGCCGATCGACGCACTGGCCCGGTTCCTGCCGGCGCTCGGTGTGCCGGCGAGCGAGGTGCCGGCCGATCCGGACGACGCCGCCGGCCTCTACCGCAGCCTGCTCGCCGACCGGCGGATGCTGGTGCTGCTGGACAACGCCGGTGCCGCCGAGCAGGTCCGGCCGCTGCTACCGGGCAGCCCGGGCTGCCTGGTGCTGGTCACCAGCCGGGACCAGCTGCGTGGCCTGCTGGCCCGGGACGGCGCGGTCAGCCTGAGCCTGGACGTGCTGCCCGCGGACGAGTCGTTCACCCTGCTGGTCCGGCTGCTCGGGCCGGACCGGGCGCACGGCGAGCCGGAGGCGGTCGCCGACCTGGCCCGGCTCTGCGGGCACCTGCCGCTGGCGCTGCGCATCGCCGCGGCCAACGTGGTCACCCGGCGGGGCACGGTCGCCGACTACGCCGCCCGGCTGGCCGCCGGCGACCGGCTCGCCGCGCTCCGGGTGGCCGGCGATCCGCAGGCGGCCGTCCGGGTGGCGTTCGACCAGTCGTACGCGAGCCTGCCGGCGGCCGCCCAGCGGCTGTTCCGGCTGCTCGGCCTGCTCCCGGGTCCCGATGTCACCGCCGCCACGGCCGCCGCGCTGGCCGGCGTCCCGGTGCCGGCGGCGGCCGAGCTGCTCGACCAGCTGGCCGGCGCGCACCTGGTCGACGAGCCGGTGCCGGCCCGGTACGCCCTGCACGACCTGCTGCGGCTGTACGCGGCCGAGCTCGCCGGCGCCGCGGCCGCCGCGCCGGACGGCCGGGCCGCGCTGGACCGGCTGCTGGACCACTACCTGCGCCGGGCCACCGCGGCCGGTGACCTGCTCTACCCGACCGTCCTGCGGCTGCCGCCGGCCACCACCCCCGCACCGGCTCCGACCCCGGCCACCATCCCGGCCGTGGCCCCGACCCTCCCCCCGCCCGCCGACCGGACCCCGCTCGCCGACCCGGCCCCGGCCGCCGACCCGCCCGCCGACCCGGCCGGGGATTCAGCCGGGGGTTCAGCCGGAGACCCGGCCGGGGATTCGGCCGGGGACCCGGGCGGGGATCGGTTCAGCGTCCACGCCGAGGCGCTGGCCTGGTTGGACGCCGAGCGGCCCAACCTGGTCGCGGCGGTCCGGCATGCCGCCACGCACGGGCCGTACCCGCAGGCCTGGCGGCTGGCCGACGCGCTGCGCGGCTACCTGTACGCCCGGATGCTGGTCGTGGACTGGCGGGTGGTCGCGCAGGCCGCGCTGACCACCGCCGAGGCCGGCGGCGAGCCGCAGGCGCAGGCAGCCGCCCACCTCAGCCTGGCCACCCTGCACTGGACCCAGGGCGGCTACCAGCAGGCCGTCGAGCACTACACGCTCGCCGCGAGCCTGGCCCGCCGGGCCGGCTGGGTGGACGGCGAGTCGGTGACGCTCGGCAACTTCGCGGCGCTGCACACCGAGTCCGGGCGGTTGGCGGAGGCGGCCGACCTCTACCAGCAGGCGCTGGCGATCAAGCGGCGGACCGGCCGGGTCGCCGGGCAGGCCCGGGACCTGGCGAACCTGAGCGTGGTCCGGGTGCGGCAGGGCCTGCTGGTGGTGGCGGCCGAGCACAGCGGCGAGGCGCTGGCGCTGTACCGGCAGACCGGCTCGCGGGTCGGCGAGGGCCAGGCGCTGGCCTACCTCGGCGAGGCCCAGCACCTGCTCGGGCGGCTGACCGAGGCGCAGGCGACGCTGACCCAGGCGGTCGAGATCCACCGCGAGGTCGGCGACCGGGAGACCGAGAGCGAGACCCTGAACATCCTCGCGGCGCACCACCGGGACGCCGGCCGCTACCGCCGGGCGCTGGCGCTGAGCCGGGCCGCCCTGGACCTCGCCCGGGAGGTCGGTGATCGGCGCGCCGAGACCGACGCGCTCACCACCGCGGCCAGCATCCACAGCAGCCTCGGCCGGCACCCGGAGGCGATCGGCGGGCTGCGGCGGGCGCTCGAACTGGCCCGCAGCGTCGGCAAGCCCTACGGCGAGGCGGACGCGCTGATCGGGCTGGCCGCGGTGCACTGCCGGACCGGCCGCTACCAGCAGGCGACCGAGGACGCCGAAGCGGCCCTGGTGATCGCCCGGCAGGCCGGCTACCGGCTGCTGGTCGCGAACGCGATCATGACCCTGGCCATGGTCGACCTGCCCGCCGGCCGCCCGGAGCGGGCCCGCGACCACGCGGCGCAGGCGCTGGCCATCCACACCGCGACCGGGCACCGCCTGGGCCAGGCCCGCAGCCACCTGGTCGTCGCGGACGCGCTGCGGGATATCGGCGACGACCCGGCCGCCGCCGAGCACCGCCGGCAGGCCGAGGCGGTTCTGGCCGAGATCGGCGCCCCGCAGCCGGCCCAGGTAGCCGCCCCGCGAACCTTCTCCAGAACCCCCGGACCCGGCTGACGCCGCGGTCGGCCCGGCCGAAATGGGCCGGCCGCACGGGCATTGCACCCGTGCGGCCGGCCGTCTGGTCGGGCTCCTACTCAGTTGTTTCTGACGCCGACCAGATGGGTCCAGTTCGGGGCCGCGCCGGTCCCTTGCTGGGTCTGCACGAACCGGCCGCCGTCGATCCGGCCCACCGCGAAGACGCCGTCGTTCCGGACGAACAACACGTCATTCCCGATGGCGACGATATGCGTCCAGTCCGGGGCCGCGCCGGTCCCTTGCTGGGTCTGCGCCAATCCGCCGCCGACAATTCTGGCCACCGCGAACACGCCGTCGTTCCGGACGAACAGCAGGTCATTCCGCACCGGCACGATATGGGTCCAGTTCGGGGCCGCGCCGGTGCCCTGCTGGGTCTGCACGAACCGGCCGTTGTCGACCTGTCCTACCGCGAACAGGCCGTCGTTCCGGACGAAGAGCACGTCGTTCCCGGCGGCGACGACGTGGGTCCAGTTCGGCGCGGCGCCGGTGCCCTGCTGGGTCTGCACGAACTGACCGGCGGTGATCCGCCCGACGGCCCAGACCCCGTCGTTCCGGACGAACAGCAGGTTGTCTCCGACGGCCACGATGTGGGTCCAGTTCGGCGCGGCGCCGGTGCCCTGCTGGGTCTGTACGAACAGGCCGGCGGGGGTGATGTGACCCACCGCCCAGATCCCGTCGTTCCGGACGAACAACACGTCATTGCCGACGGCGACGATGTGCGTCCAGTTGGGCGCCGCGCCGGTGCCCTGCTGGGTCTGGACGAACTGGCCACCCTGGACCCGTCCGACCGCGAAGACGCCGTCGTTGCGGACCAGCAGCACGTGGGCTCCCACCGCGACGATGTGATTCCAGTTCGGCGCGGCGCCGGTGCCCTGCTGGGTCTGCACGAACTGGCCGGCGGGGGAGATCCGGCCCAGCGCCCAGACCCCGTCGTTCCGCATGAAGAAGGCGGCCGAGTCGCAGGTCGGGTCGCCGGGCTGGGCCGGCACGCTGACCGCGTCCCAGGCCGCCTTGATGGTGCTGAACGGGGCGCAGTCGCCGGGGAACAGGTTCTTCGCCGCGTTCAGCGTCGCGGTGCGGTACCGCAGGTAGGTCATGCCGGCGGTCTTGCTCAGCATGGCGTTGTAGAAGATCCGGGTCGCGGTCCGCACGCCGAGGCCGCTGACGGTCGAACCGTCGCAGGTCGGGCTGGCCGGCAGGCCGCCGGTGGCCGCGCTGCCCTGGGCGGCCAGCACGAACCAGTGGTCGAACGGGCCGGCCGCGGCGTGCGTATCCATCGTGGGGATGGCGGCGGAGTAGCAGTTGGGCTGGCCGACCAGCGACGGGTTGAACATCTGCCGGAGCGGGCCCGAGCCGAAGATGTTCACCTCCTCGGCGATGCTGAAGTCCGGCGGGTCGAACGCGGCGTTGTTGGTGAAGAACTCCGTTGCCGTGCCGAGGATGTCGCCGGTCGCCTCGGAGACGCCGCTGGCGGACTGGCCACCGGGGGTGTTGTCGTCGATGGCGTGGCCGAACTCGTGGCCGACCACGTCCAGCGAGGCGAGCCAGGCGCCGGCGGTGCTGTGCCCGATGTGCACCCGCGCCCCGTCCCACCGCGCGTTGACGTCGTTCAGCCCGACCTGGACCGGGAACCCGCCGCCGGTGCCGTTGATACCGCTGCGGCCCAGCCACGAGGCGAGCATGTCCCAGTGGCGCTGCACGCCGTAGAGCGCGTCCACGCAGCCGGTCTCGATGTCGGTGCCGACGCCGTTGCCCCAGACGTCGTCGGGGCCGGTGAGCACCGCGCCGCTGGTGTCGTCGCGGCAGGAGATGCCGGGCCGGGTGGGGTCGGTCATCGAGAACGACGTGCCCGAGCCGCTGGTCTGGATCGGCACGGTGCCGCCGTTGACGGCCGCGTGGCCGGTGCCGTCGGCGATCTCGTCGTAGCTGTGCAGGACGGCGCCGGAGCGGGCGTCGACGAACACGTGCAGCCGGCTCGGCGTCGTGCCGTCATGACCGGCGACGACGCTCTCCCAGCTCAGCCTGGGAGTCGCGGCGAGGGCGTAGACGATCAGGCGGGGGCTGGACACCGAGTCGACCCCGGCCCGCTGCCGGGCCCGCGCGGCGGCGGCCGCGGCGCCGGCGCCGACCGCCGGCGCGATGCTGGCCAGCGTGATCGGCGCGGTCTGCGCCACGCCGGTCGACAGCACCTGGCCGGTCGCGTCGGTCACCACGACGAAGTCGCCGCCGTAGACCGGCAGACCGCGGTACGTCCGGTCGTACGGGACGTACTGCAGGCCCTCCTTGGAGCTGATCACCGGGTGCTGGACGAACCCGTCGCCGGCGCTCGCGCGCAGCTCCGGCGCCCGGGCGGCGACCAGTTGGGCGGCCGACCGGGCCGCCAGGCTCTTGGCGTCGGCGCCCCCGCCGTTGGCGGATCCGGCGGACCCGGCCGGGGGCGCGGTGGAGCCGGGGGCCGCCTGGGCGGCGGTCGCGGCTACGGCGACCGCGAGGAGGGCGGCCGCGCCCACCGCGACGAGGCGTTTCACCCGCCTTCCGCCGCCCATCGGGCCGGATCCGGCGCGCGACCGGAATTCATTGCCCGATCGGGCCGACCCACTGCTCGTACGGTGGCCGAATAGAGGCCACTCATAGGAGCGATAAAACTTGGACATGACTTTCTCCTTCTTGCCGGAGTGCGGGTGGGTACGCCGATCCGATATCGGCTGGGCGGAACCGGATGGCCGGTGGCCGGGTGGTTTGACCCGGCGCCGACCGGCGCGACTGGCGGGCATTTGTAGACCGACGGATATCCGGTGCTGCCAGCCGGACGCTACGGGCGCGGAGCAGCCGCGCACATACCAGAAACCTGGTAGGTCGGTCGCACTGACCGTGTCAGCATGAGCGGGTGAAACAGCGCACAGGCGAACGCGTCCGCGCTGACGTGGCCCGCCTGACCGGCACGAAACTGGACCTGGCAGCACTCATCGACGAGGCCGGGCGACTGCTCGCGCAGGCATTACCATTCGACGGTGCATGTTGGCACACGATAGATCCGGCCACTTTGATCGAGACCAGTTTCCGGGCGGTGAATCTCCCGGATCTCGACGCTCTCGTCGCCGAGAACGAGTATCTGCACGATGATTTCAACCGCTACAGCGTCCTGGCCCGGTCCCGCCGGCACAGTGGCCTGCTCAGCGAAGCCACCGCCGGTGACCTGAACCGCAGCCGGCGCTACCGCGAATTCCTGCTGCCCAGCGGCGTGCGCGGTGAACTGCGCACATCATTCGTCGTCGACGGCGCCTGCTGGGGCTCCGTCGCGATCTTCCGGGCCGCCCCGGTCGACTTCAGCGCCGAGGAGCGGGACTTCGCGCACGAACTCGCCGCGAACCTGGGCCGCGGCTTCCGGGCCGCACTGGTCCAGCCGCAGGCGCCGGGCGGCAGCGTGGCCGCCGCCCCGGGGCCGGGCGTGCTCCTGCTCGACCGCGATCAGCGGGTGGAGTCGATCACCGCCGCGGCCCGGAGCTGGCTGGTCGAGCTCGGCCTCGCCGGCGAACCCGGCCGCGGCCGGCTGCCACACGTCCTGGTCGCGGTGGCCGACCGGGCCCGCGCCACCGGCGGTGACGCCGCCGCCCGGGTCCGCGGCAGGTCCGGGCAATGGGTCGGGCTGCACGCCTCGGCGGCCTCCGGCGGCGACTCCGGCCGGGTGGCGGTCATCCTGCAGAGCCCGACGGCCGCGTCGATCGCGCCGCTGATCGCGGCCGCCTACGGGCTGACCAGCCGCGAACGCGAACTCACCGAGCTCGTGCTGCAGGGCTACCCGACCGGCGACATCGCCGCCCGGCTGTTCATCTCCGCCCACACCGTCCAGGAACATCTCAAGTCGATCTTCGCGAAGGCCGGCGTGCACAGCCGCCGCGAACTGGTCGGCAACCTCTTCCTGCGCCACTACCAGCCGACCATCCAACCGATCGGCAGGATCCCCGAGCCGGTCGACTAGTCCGATCCGGCGTCGGGTGCCGGCCGGCTGGCCGGCACCCGACCAGGCGGTCAGCCGGTGGCGCAGGTCGAGCCGTTGAGGGTGAACGTGGTGGGGGCGGTGTTCCTGCTGCGCCAGTTGCCGTAGAAGCCGAACTGGACCCGGCTGCCGGGCTGGATCGTGCCGTTGTAGCTGACGTTGGTCGCGGTGACGGTGGCGCCGGACTGGCTGCCGATCGCGCTGAAGATGCTGACCAGCCGCTGGCCGTCGGGGAAGTCGAAGGTGAGCGTCCAGCCGTCGACCGGGGTGGCCCCGGTGTTGGCCACCGTGACCATGGCGAAGAAGGTGCCGGGCCACTGGCTCGGCACCTCGTACGTGACGGCGCAGGTCGGGGTCGGCCGGAGCGGCAGGGTGGCGGTCCGCTCGGCGAGCACGGCGCCGCCCGCGCCGGTGATCCGGACGGTGAGCTGCAGCGCGCTGGCGGTGCAGCTGCCGAGGACCAGGTAGGTGGTGGACTGGGTGATCCGGCCGGCGGCCGGGAAGCTGGTCGGCCGGCCGATCGGGTCGAGCACCGGGCAGCCGGCCGGGACGCCCGCCGCGCCGACGAACCGGCCCAGCCAGGTGGTGGTCGCCGGGACCGGCTGCGTGGTGCAGTTCTGCGCGGTCATCGTCGCGGTCGAGCTGTGCCCGGCGGCGGACGTGGGTGGGTCGAAGGCGAGGTCGGTGATCTGGACGACCCCGGTGCAGACATCCGCGCTGGCCGGTGCCGTGGCGGCAGCGGCGGCCCCGGTCAACCCGAGCAGCAGGACGGTCAGGCCGGACAGGACGGTGAACCTGCGCATCGCACATCCCCTTTGCGGCGACGACTGGAACGGAATCTGGGTGCGCGGCGCGACATACGGGGCAGACGTTGCGATCGAGGCATGACCAGTACCGTCACTATGCGGTTCGTGCCGACTGCCCACAATTAGCGTGAAGCTGCCCCTTTGGGCGGTCCTGCCGTCGACCCGATGCGACATTCGGGTTCGGCGCGGCAGGACGGCCACCGGGACCGGTGGTGTTCGATGGGTAACACGCGGGGCCGGTGTGGCGGAGGAGGCGGGGTAGTGGCGACAGGGAACGGCGGGCGGCCCGCGCCGGCCGAGGCGGTGATCCTGGTCGGCAGCGGCAAGGGCGGCGTGGGCAAGACGACGGTCGCGCTCAACCTGGCCGTCGCGCTGGCCCAGCAGGGCGCCCGGGTCGGCCTGCTGGACGCCGATGTGACCGCTCCGGACATCCCGTTGATGACCGGCCTGGTGCGCCGGGCGCCGGCCAAGTCGTGGATGCTGTCGCGACCCGGCGGGGTGGAGATGACACCGCTGCGGCCGCTGGAACGGTTCGGCGTACAGGTGATGTCGTCGGGGTTCCTGATCGGGGAGAACCAGGCGCTGGCCTGGATGGCCGACCTGAGCGAGCTGGCGCTGACCCAGCTGATCTTCTCCTCCGACTGGGGCGGGCTGGACTTCCTGTTCATCGACCTGCCGCCGGGCACCGCCGACACCACCCAGGCGCTGATCCGGCTGCTGCCCGACAGCACGGCGCTGGTCGTCGTCACCGCTGACGACGCCGCGCACGCCGACACCCGCAAGCTGCTCGCGCTGTACGCCTCGACCCGCACCCGGGTGCTCGGCGGGGTGGAGAACATGAGCCGGTTCGCCTGCCCCTGCTGCGGCACCGAAACCGAGCTGTTCCGGCCGGTCGCCGCCGAGCGGTCGATCTGGGCCAGCGGGGTCCGGCGGCTGGGCACGATCCCGCTCGAACCGCGCCCGGCGGACGCCGGCTCGCGCCCCACCGTGCTGGCCACTCCCGGCTCCGCCGCCGGCATCGCGCTGCTCGAGCTCGCCGCCGCCGTCCGCGCCGCCGCCACCGACCCGGCCTGACCCACCCCGCGCCCGCGGCCGGGCCGGGGAGCGCGCCAGTAGGCTGATCGGCCGGTGTCCGAGACGATGGAGTGGAGGGCCGCGTGACGGCTGCGGAGTTGTTCGGTCGGCTCGCGGCGGATCTCGCCGGGGCCGGGGCACACGCCGGCGCCATGTTCGGCAAGCAGGCGCTGCTGGTGGACGGCAAGGCGTTCGCCTGCCTCAAGGGCGACGACCTCGCGTTCCGGCTCGGCGCCGGCAGCACCGCGCACCAGACGGCGCTCGGGCTGCCCGGCGCCGCCCTGTTCGACCCGTCCGGCAAGGGCCGCCCGTTCAAGGACTGGGTCGCCGTCCCGCTCGCCGAGTCGGCCCGCTGGCCCGCCCTGGCCGAGGACGCCCTGCACACCATCAGGCCCTGACCGTCCCCGCCGGACCACGGTCCCGCCGACCCGGCGGCCGGCGCACCCGCAGCCGGCGCCGACAGTCCCATGTGGACGGTGATGGGCCCGGTCGACTCTGCTCAGCGGACCAGGCGGAGGCTGCGGGCGGCGACCCGGAGGGTGACGGTCTGGCCCCAGTCCAGCGCGAGGGTGTCGTCCTCGATGCCGTCGCCGAAGGCGACCAACCGGTCGGACTCGACCGCGACCTGGAGTTCGTCCGCGCCGGCCAGCAGGCCCTCGGTGAGGCCGGTACGGGTGGCCGGGGACGGCCAGGCCTCGCGGACGAACCAGGTCAGCGTCGGGTCGGTGGCCGCCGGCAGCGGCAGCGTGCTGCCCCGCTCCTGCCAGGCCGACCGGCACCAGCCGGTGGCCCCGGTACCGGTGCCGACCAGGATGCCGGAGGACGCCTGCCGCTCGGTCGCGCCGTCCGGGGCGCTGATCGTGTAGCGGGCGGTCTGGTGGCTGGCGTGGCCGAGGTAGATCTCGTTCAGGGCGAGCAGCCGCTGGCCGTTGTCGGCGGCCGCCTCGACCATCGTCCGCGCCTCGATGTGCTGTTCCAGCCTGGCCGTGGCGGCCAGCCGCAGCAGCGTCGGGGCGGCCGGCAGCTCGTGCGGCACCAGCACGCCGGGGTTGCGGCCGGGCTCCGGGTTCAGGCCGATCACCGGCTGCCCGTCCAGGTACTTGGCCACGTTCGCGACCAGGCCGTCCGGCCCGACCACGACGACGATGTCGTCCGGCGCGAACAGGAACCGGTCCAGGTCGGCCCGCTCGACCAGGCCGCGCCGCCAGTCCACCGGGATGGCCGCGGACACCTCGGTCAGCGCCTGCTGCTGGCCGGCGTGCCGGGCCGCGACCTCGTCCAGGTCGCGGCCGCGGGTGGACAGGAAGAACGCGGCCTGGGCCCGGGTACCGCGGCGGGCGAGCAGGTCGTCGTACTCGCTGCGCCGGTGCACCAGCACGGCCCGGGGGGCCAGCGTCATTGCCGGCGGGTGCCGTCGTCGCTGTCCGGGCGCGGCGCCGGCAGCGGCTCGGGCTGGCTGGCGAGCCGGGCCAGCAGCGGGGTGAGCAGGTCGGGGGAGAGCACCAGGTTGCCGATCTGCGGCAGGTTCCCGGCCAGTTGCTGGGCGGCCAGCCCGAGCAGCGTCGCCTCCGGCACGTTCCGGTACGCGTCCACCCGGGCTGCCTCTGCGGCGGCCTGCGCCTCGCCCAGGGCGCGGGTGGCGTTCGCCCGGGCCGCCCCGAGCCGCTCGTCCCGGGCGGCCCGCGCCTCGGTCTCGATCCCGGTCGCGACGGCGGCCTCCTCGGCCTGCCGGCGGGCGTTGGTGCCGCGCTGGGTGACCAGCTGTTCCTCGCGCCGGGCCAGCTCGATCTGGCTCTGCAGCTCGTTCTCGCTGATCGCGCGTTCCCGCTCGACGGCCAGCGCCCGCCGCTCGTAGGTGGCCCGGTCGGCGTCCTGCTGCACCTGCTCCCGGGTCGGGGTCTGCAGCGCCTTCTCCAGCTCCGGTTCCGGCCGGATCGCCACCACCCGGACGCCGATCACCTGCACGCCGGTCTCGGCCAGCCGCGGGTCGGCCGCGACTCCGGCCGTGATCCGGTCCCGCACCGCGGTGACGCTGTCGATCAGCGCGGCCGGCAGGTTGGTCCGGGCGAGCAGGTCGAGCGCGTGCTGCTGGGCAGTCTCGGTGAGCAGCCCGCCCAGCTGTTCCAGCGGCGAGGCCCGCCACCGGCCGGTGTCCGGGTCGATGCTGAAGTCCAACCGGCTGGCGGCGAGCGCCGGGTCGGCGATCCGGTAGGTGACCGACGCCTGCACGGTCACGTCCTGGAAGTCCGCGGTGCGGGCGTGGAACAGCAGCGGCAGCTCCCGGTCGTCCACCGGCACCTCGCTGAGCACCGCGGACAGCGGGCGGAACCAGAAGGACAACCCGGTACCGTCGTGCGCCAGCTTGCCCCGGCGCAGGTGCCGGATGTGCGCCGTCGGGGTGCCGCGCAGGTGCCGCAGCAGCAGGGCTCGGGTGATGTCGGCCATCGCACCCTCCTTATCGTCGATCAGACGATAAGGGTGCGCGCTCTTATCGTCAAACCGACGACAAGGAGGCTGGCCTCATCCGGCCGGGCGAGCCGGTGGGCGTTCCGGGCGAAGAGCCTGGCAATCAATCACGATCCAGCGCAAAATACGCATGTCGGTAGTGTCGGCCTCGGGAGGTCGCCGTGGGCGAACAGATCAAGGTCGATCCGGCCTGGCTGGCGCAGCCGGCCAACCGGTTCAAGGCCGGCGGCAGCAGCCTGACCCAGATGAGCCAGGTACTGCGTACGGTCCTGCAGGGGGCCGGGCAGGCGGCGCAGCACCCGGTCGTGGTCACCGCCGCCGACACCTTCGGCCAGGCCACCGCCGCGGTGCTGGGCGCGTTCGCCGAGGACTGCCAGCAGATGTCCGGCAAGCTCACCGCGGCCGGCTTCGTCTACCACGTCACCGACGAGACCGCGCTGGTGGTGCAGCTGGACAGCCTCGGCCTGCAGCCGGCCGAGCCGAAGAAATGACCGACATCCCGACGCTGCTGCCGGTGCCCAAGGGCGACCCGGCGGCGCTGGAGCAGGCGGTCGGCCGGCTGCGGATGCTGGCCGGCGACGGCGGGCTGACCAAGCTCGCCCAGGGCTTCCAGGCCGAGGGCACCAACATGGCCGGCAGCTGGCAGTCGCCGGAGGCGGCCGCGCAGGCGACCACGCAGGTGTCCCGGCTGGCCGGCAACGCCGCTGACTACGCCCGCCGGCTGGGGATCGCGGCCCAGGCGTTGCGCGGCTTCGCCGACCGGCTGGCGGCCGCCCAGACCGGCGCCCGCAGCCTGCAGGCCCGGGCCCGGCAGGCCGAGATGCAGGCCCGGGACGAGGCCAACCGGCGGGGCGACCCGCGGGTGTTCGCCGAACTGTTCAACGCCGCGCTGGTCCAGCTGCGGCAGGAGCACCAGGGCATCACGGCGACCCTGGACCAGGCGGCGAAGACCTGCGCCATGGGCCTGGAGGACGCCATCCCCGGCTACCAGTCGTGGATGAAGCCGGACGCGGCCGCGGCGGCGGCCCGGGCCGCGGTCGCCGCGCGGCCCGGCGTCACCCACGCCGACCGGCTGATCCAGCAGGGCGGCCGCGGCTCGAACGGCCTGCAGCCGCCGGCCGCCGGGAACGACCCGAAGCTGACCGCGGCCTGGTGGAAGGAGCTCACCGACGAGGAGCGGGCGAAGCTCATCGCCAGCGCGCACCGCGAGATCGGCAACCTGGGCGGCCTGCCGGCGGCGGTCCGCTCGCAGGCCAACGAGCTGGGCCTGGCCGAGGACCTGTCCAGCATGAACCCGGCCGTCCGCAACAACGCGGAGAAGACCAAGGCCGCGCTCGACCTGGCCCGGCAGCAGCTGGACCCGACCACCAAGCAGCCGGTGACCGCGCACCTGCTGGTCTGGGAACCGGCCCGGTTCAACGGGGACGGCCGGGCGGCGGTCGCCTACGGCGACGTGGACACCGCGAAGAACGTCATGGTGTCGGTGCCCGGCATCCGCACCTCGGTGGACTCCATGGACATCCGGGTCCGCGACGCGCACAACCTGTACGACGAGGCCCGCAAGGAGCCCGGCGCGGGGTCCGCGGCGGTGGTGGCCTGGATGGGCTACAACGCGCCGAGCGGCGGCATGCTCGGCCCGGTCGACACCGCGCACGAAACGCTGAGCAGCTCGGACGCGGTCGAGGGCGCGCGGCTGCTGACCGACGACGTGCACGGGTTCCAGGCCGCGCGCGGCGACACGCCGCCGCCGCACCTGACCATGATCGGGCACAGCTACGGCAGCGTGACCGTCGGCATGGCCACCGCCAACCAGGGGCTGCAGGCCGACGACATCGTGCTGCTGGGCAGCCCCGGCACCAACGTGCCGCGGGCGAACGACCTCACCGCCGGCCCCGGGCACGTGTGGGTGGGCTCGCACTCGCTCGACCCGGTCAGCTACACCGGCTACTGGGTCACCGACCCGTCCCGGGCGGGGTATGGCGGGGCCCGGTTCGACGTCGAGGGCCCGAACAGCGACAAGGTGCTGCACCACACCGGCTACTACGACGCCCAGTCGGAATCGCTGCGCAACCTCGGCCGGATCGGCGCGGGTGACTACGGCGCCGTGAAGCGGGTCGACCAGCGATGGTGACGCACCGCCCCGGGCCGGCCGGGCGCGCGGCAGCCGGGAGGCCACGATGACCGGGCCGGACCCGTTCTGGACCGAGGTGCACCGGCAGCTGCCGGACGCCGACATCGTGCTGCTGCCGCCGGAGCCGCCCGCGCCGCCGGCCACGTCCGACAGCCGGCTGGTCGCCGCGATCCGGGCCCGGCAGACCCGGGAGGCCGCGCACGCCACGCTGGCCGAGGCCTGGGCGCAGCTGGCCGGCCCGGTGCCCCGGCCGGCCACGGCCCGGCGCACCTGGTGGGCGCTGGAGCCGGGCGGCCAGCTGGCCCAGCTGGAGCTGATCGCCTGGTCCGCGGGGCGACCCGGGCCCGGTGTCGCCGAGGTGCTGGCCGCCGCCCGGGCCGCGGTCGACGCCGCCGGCGGCACGGTGGACGAGCAGCGCTGGGACCGCTCCGGCGGTCTGCGGCTGGTGACCGAACTGGCCGAGCACAGCGTCGAGCTGTACGGCACCCTCGACCCGCCCGGCCTGACCGCGACCGTGCTCAGCCGGCCGCTGGCGCTGCCGCCCGACCTGGGCGGGGAACTCACCGGCACCGGCACCGAAGAGGTCCCGCTGTAGCCGGGACGCAACGCTGGTACACCCCGGCAACCGGCATAGCCGACCGGGCAAAGCGGCATAGCTAGGGCCTCAACCAGGCAATTCGACTCGGTACTGTCGGCGTCCGGCGCCGGTTGCGGCGCCGGGCGGGCACCGGTTCGGGCCGACTCCGGACCGACCGCGGCCGGCCCTGGCGGGGCATCACCCGCGTCCCACCCCTACCCGACAGTGAGGTCATCATGCCGGCCATCCGGAAAGCCGCCCTGCTCGCCGCCGCCGCGCTCGCCGTCCCGCTCGGCCTGATCCCGGCCGGGCCGGCATCGGCGGCGCCGCAGTGCACCATCGACCTGGTCTGGCAGAACGCGTTCACCCCCGGCGAGGACAGCGGCTCCTTCTCGCCGAACTGCCAGATGGGCCGGGGTGCGCACAGCAATGCGGTCGGCGAACTGCAGAGCGCCCTCAATACCTGCCACCACAAGAACATCGCGGTGGACAACGACTTCGGCCCGGCGACCCAGTCCGCCCTGATATCGGTGCAGCGGGCGCTGGGCATCTCCGCCGACGGGGTCTACGGCCCGCAGACCGCCCGGGCGATGAGCCACGTCATCGTCAGCGGCGGCGGGGCGTGCAAGCGGATCACCTTCTGACCCTTCCCGCGAGCTGAGCCCCGCGCGACCGGCCGGGGTGGCGACGGACCTCGTCGTCACCCCGGCCGCTTCGTCTGCGCCGCTTGGTCTGCGCCGGTTGGGCTGATCGGCGGCCGTCCGGTGGTGAGACCGGCGCAACGTGCGTAATGTCGCATAAAGCCTTCGTACACGCTTTCGTAGCGCTCTCTGGCTTTCTTGAGAGGAGTGGGCGGATGTCGAAGTCGCGTCTGTGCCTGCTGACGACCGGGGCCATGCTGGCCGCCACGCTGCTGATGCCGCGGGTCGCGGCCGCCGCCGACGGCCCGATCGCCGACCCGGTGCCGGTCGACCCGGTGCCGTCGAACCTGGCGCTGACCGTGTCGGAGTTCGCCGCGTTCCCGAAGTCCGAGCCGGTGCCGGCGCCGATCGACGCCCGGCTGATGCGGCAGGCCCGGATCAACTACCTGGGCGAACTGCCCGACCACTCCGGCCGCCGGTACGTCCCGGACCTGAACGGGAAGCTGTACTTCCTCGACCGGCGCGGCGGCACCCCGCACACCTACCTCGACGTCGGCGCCACGTTCGCGCCGGACTTCTTCTCCGGCCGCGGCCTGGGCACCGGCTTCGGGTTCGTCGCGTTCCACCCGGACTTCGCCCGCAACGGCAAGTTCTACACGACGCACAGCGAGGCCAACGCGGCGCTCACCACGAAGACCCCGGACTACGCGCAGCCGAACGTGTTCGTGCAGAGCGTGGTGACCGAGTGGACGGCGACCAACCCGGCCGCCGACACGTTCGCCGGCACCCACCGGGAGATACTCCGGATCGGCTTTGCCAGCCAGATCCACGCCATCCAGCAGATCAGCTTCAACCCGAACGCCGGGCGGCACGATCCGGACTTCGGGTTGCTCTACCTCGCTGTCGGCGAGGGCGGCCAGGGGTTCCAGAACGACGATCCGCAGAACATGGCGATACCGCACGGCAAGATCCTGCGGATCGACCCGGCCGGCCGGAACAGCACCAACGGCAGGTACGGAATCCCGGCGTCGAACCCGTTCGTCGGGCGGCCCGGCGCCCTTGGTGAGATCTACGCGGTCGGCATGCGCGACCCGCACCGGTTCAGCTGGGACACCGGCGGCAGCCACCGGATGTTCCTCGGGCACATCGGCGAGCACGACATCGAGGCGGTCTACGACGTCCGGGCCGGCGACAACTTCGGCTGGAGCGAGCGGGAAGGCCCGTTCGTCTTCAACAAGGCCGACCGCTGCAACCTCTACCCGCTGCCCGCCGACGACGCCCGGTTCGGCTACACGTACCCGGTGGCCGCCTTCGACCACAACGCGCCGCCGGACTTCCCGTGCACCGCGGACGTGGGCCACGCGATCAGCGGCGGCTTCGTCTACCGCGGCCACGACGCCCCGCTGCTGTCCGGCAAGTACGTGTTCGCCGACCTGGTCGACGGCCGCGTCTTCTACACCGAGGAACGCGAGATGCGCCGCGGCGCCGGGCTGGCCACGATCCACCAGCTGCAGCTGCTGGACCCGGCCGGCCACCTGGTCAGCGCCCAGGGCCTGGCCGGTGACACCCGGGTCGACCTGCGCATCGGCACCGACAACCGCGGTGAGCTGTACCTGCTGGCGAAGGCGAACGGCAAGATCTGGAAGGTGACCGGCGCGCGCCGGCTGGCGCCGGTGCGGGACGTGCTGCCGAGCCTGCGCCGCAACCTGGTCGCGTTCTACGACTTCGAGCACGCGGTCGCCGGCGACCCGACCCGGGAGCGGGACCGCGGCTTCTCCGGCACCGACATCGACCTGGTCAACGGCGGCGCGATGATGCGGGTGCCGGACGGCGCCTACCCCGGCAGCACCCGGGCGCTGCAGACCGGCCAGACCCATCCCACCGTGGCCGGCAACGACGACTGGAAGGCCGGCGGCTACGCGCCGACCGGGGCGCCGAGCCTGCACGCCTTCAACGGCGCCCGCGGCGCCACGGTGGCCGGCTGGTTCAAGATGACCGGGCCGAACCCGAGCCTGAACACCACCACCGCGGATCCGGCCGACCGCTACAACGCGGTCGGCCTGGCCGGGCTGCTGTCCGGTGACTCGGACGGGCACGCGGTCCGGGCGCTGCTCGAGGTGATCGACGTGGCCGGCGAGCTGCGGCTGGTCGCGCTGGGCCGGCGGGTCGACGGCGGCGCCTCGCAGACCTTCGCGGCCAGCGCGCCCTGGCCGACCCTGCTGCCGCAGAACCAGTGGGTGTTCCTGGCCGCGACGTTCGACTACGGCACCGGGGCGATGGCGCTGTACCGCGACGGCGAACCGGTGCCGGGCTCGTACGTGGTGGCCGGTGATCCCTGGGGTGTCACCGGCCCCGGCCGGCACCGGGCCTCGCCGACCGACCCGCGCGGCATCAAGATCGGCGGCAGCTTCCCGCAGAACACGCTGGAGCGGAACCCGTGCAACTGCCGGATGGACAGCCTGATGTTCCTGGACCGGTCGATCTCCGCGGCCGAGGTGCTGCGCCAGTACCGGCTGGTGACCAGCCGTGGGTAGCCGGCCGCGCGGCGCCGCCCGGACGGTGCTGGCCGGGTTCGCCGGCGCCCTGCTCGCGCTGGCGGTCGTGCATCTGATCCCACCGTCCGAGGCGTCCAGCGCGGGCCGGGAACCGCGCAACGACGACGCGGTCGCCGACTACGGCGTCTGCCGCGGCACCGACCCGAGCTGCTACCACAACTGGGACACCGACTTCCGGCGCGACCCGGTGCAGCGGATCCTGATCTACAGCCGGACCGGCTCGTCCCGGCACGCGCATCTCGGGCCGCTGCTCGGCCCCGGCCTCAACCCGCCGCTCGGCGCCGCGAACGTGGCCCAGCGGGCGCTCGTCGACTGGGCCGGGGCGGCCGGCATCCAGGCCGACTGGACCGAGGACGTCGCCCAGCTGGACGCCCCGGCGAAGCTGCTGCGCTACGACGGCGTGGTGTTCCTCAGCACCTCGCGCGACATCCTGGACGACGCCGCGCAGACCAGCCTCACCCAGTACCTGCGGGCCGGCGGCGGTTTCGTGGCCATCCACAACACCCTCGGCACCGAGTACAACTGGCCGTACTTCCAGGGCCTGCTGGGCGGGGCGAACTTCTACGACCACGGCCCGCACCGGGACGGCGTCGTCCAGACCGTCGACCGGCGCGACGCCTCCACCCGCGGCCTGCCGGCGGAGTGGCCCACCCGGGACGAGTTCTACAACCTCGAACCGTTCCCGACGAAGGTCCGCGAGCTGCTGCTGCTCAAGCCCGGCTCGGCCGGCGACACCCGCGGCTTCAACGGCCACCCGGGCCACCCGCTGCACCACCCGCTGAGCTGGTGCCAGTACTACGACGGCGGCCGCTCCTGGGTCACCTCCCTGGGCCACGACGTCGCCGACTACACCGACGCCCCACTCCCCGGCAAGGAGAGCTTCAAGGCACACGTCATCGGCGGCATCCGCAGCGTCATCGGCGCCACCCCCTTCTGCCGCTGACCCCGCCCGCGCCCACCCGGGCCCCTTGCCGCGGGCCCAACCGTCCGGTGGCCTCCCGTCCGGCGGGCACTTGGTGGCCGGTGACGGAGTCGCCGACGAGGTGACGGCGTCGGTTCGGCGGTGACGGGTTTGCTCGCCGGGTGACGGCTGTCCGCCATCACCCGTGACCCCGAACCCGTCACCGGACGCGCGAGCCCGTCACTCGTGGCCTGGGCGTGGCTGGCGCCTGGCGGGCGCCGCGTCCGCCCTGGTTCCGCGGTGATGTTGTGCGCTGTCTGGTGATGGCGTCGGCCCGCGGGTGACGGGTTTGCTCGTCGGGTGAGGGCTGTCCGCCGTCACCCGCGCCCCCGAACCCGTCACCCGCGA
>Ga0307500_10000140_pt1 | contig 23318 bp, 24 predicted proteins | sample 14_S_MG_FD_201362 | JGI IMG/M metagenome (GOLD analysis project Ga0307500, IMG submission 201362) | Soil microbial communities from Populus trichocarpa stands in riparian zone in the Pacific Northwest, United States - 14_S | ecosystem: Environmental > Terrestrial > Soil > Riparian zone > Trees... | reverse complement strand
CCGGTCCGGGCCCGGGCAGCGCGCAGTTGGGCAGCGGTCGCGGCCGGGTCGCCGCCGGCGCCGGCCAGCGCGTCCGCCACCGCCTCGTGCACCCGGCGCAGCTCGGTCGGCGGCAGGTCGGCCAGCACCGCCACGGCCACCGCCGGGATCATCCGGTCGTCGCCGGGCACCAGCAGGCCGCCATCGCGCAGCGCGCGCAGCGCCAGGGCGAGACCGGGCAGGTCGACCCCGGCCGCGGCGGCCAGCGCGGCGTCGGGCAGGTCGAGCCGCAGCGCCAGCACCCGGGCCAGCGCGGCGGCGGCCGGCTCCAGCAGGGCCAGCCGGCGGTGCACCCGGGCGGCGAGCGCCGGGGTCGGCCCGCCCGGTGCCGGGGCGGCGGTCAGCGCGGCGCCGGTCAGCGCGGCGGCGACCGCGGCGAGGCCGGCGGACGCGGTCAGGACGGCCTGCACCGCCTCCGGGCTGGGCGCCCGGCCGGTGCCCTGGTTGATCAACACGGCGATACCGGTGGCGTCCAGCGGGCCCAACTGCTCGACCGTGCCGCCGACCGCCTCGTCCAGCGCGGCCAGCTCCGGCCGGTCGAGCGTGGGCCGGCGGCTGATCGCCAGCGAGAGGCCGTCGTGCGCGGCGGCGGCCAGCGCCCGCAGCGCGTCCGCGTCCAGCCGGTGCACGTCGTCGACCACGACCAGGCTGCCGGCCGCATGGGCGGCGGCGAGCTGTGCCGGCAGATCGGGCGGTGGGCCCGCCGCCGCGGCGATCCGGACCACTCCGGTGGACGCCTGGGCGGCTATCTCCGACAGGCGGTGGGTACGGCCCGAGCCGTCGACGCCGACGACTACGATCACTCGCAGTCACCGTGTCGTACCAGCCGCCCCGCCATGCCCTCGATTCTGGCCCGACCGGCCCCAACCTGGCGGAATTACTTCCGAACTCCCGCCCCGAGAGGCAAGCCTGTTGGCCGGCGGGGAACAGTAGGAAGCATGCTTGCCTACTTCATGTCCGTCCGTCGATCGCGGTGGGTCAGCGGTGCACCGGCGCGGGCCCGGGATCGGCGGCCGGTTGTCGCGCTGCTGCTGGTCGGGGTGCTGGCCGCCTGTAGCGGTGGTTCGAGCCAGCCGGACGCTACCCCCACGGCGGCACCGCCGGCGCCGACCGGGCCGACCTCGAGCGCGGCCCGGCCGAGCACCGGCGCGGTGGCGGCCCCGGCGGACTGGCCGACCTACCACCACGACAACGCCCGGACCGGGGTCGCGCCCGGGCTGGCCCCGCTCGGCACCCTGCGCCCGGCCTGGACCACCGAGCTGGACGGCGCCGTCTACGGCCAGCCGCTGGTCGTCGGCGACCGGCTGCTCGCGGGCACCGAGAACGACACCGTCTACGCGCTGGACAGTGCCACCGGGCGGGTGCTGTGGGCCCGGCATGTCGGCACCCCGGTCCGCCGCTCGGACCTGCCCTGCGGCAACATCGACCCGCTCGGCATCACCAGCACGATGGTCTACGACCCGGCCAGCCGGCACGTGTTCGCACTGGCCGAAATGGACGGTGCCCGACATGTCCTGGTGGAGGTCGACGTGGCCACCGGCGCGCTGGTCAGCAGCCGGCCGGCGGAGCCGCCGAGGGGCGACCGGGTGGCGCACCAGCAGCGCGGCGCGCTGACCCTGCTGGACGGCTGGGTGTACATCCCGTACGGCGGGCTGGCCGGCGACTGCGGCCAGTACATCGGCTCGGTGGTGGCGCTGCCGACCACCGGCACCGCGGCGGCCCGCAGCTACGCCATCCCGACCACCCGGGAAGCCGGCATCTGGACCCCCGGTGGCGGCGTGGTGCACGCCGGCCGGCTGCTGTACGCCAGCGGCAACGGCGAGTCCACTTCGGACTACGACGGCAGCGACTCGGTGCTCGCGCTGTCCCCGACGCTGCAACTGGTGGACCGGTTCACCGCGCCGGAGTGGGTCGACGACAACCGCACCGACCTGGACCTCGGCTCGATGAGCCCGGCCGTTGTCGGGTCCTTTGTGTACATCCAGGGCAAGCGCGGCATCGGCTACGTGCTGCGCGCCGACCACCTCGGCGGGATCGGCGGCCAGGTGGCCACGTTGCGGGCCTGCGCGTCGTTCGGCGGCAGCGCGGTCAGCGGTGACACCGTCTACGTGCCGTGCCGGGGCCGGATGCGGGCGGTCCGGATCGACGCCACCGGCCAGCCGAGCCAGCGCTGGGAGGCGGCGGTGTCCGCGTCCGGCTCGCCGGTGCTCGGCGGCGGCGCGGTATTCGTCGTCGACTACGACGGCGGCATGCTGTACGCGCTGGACTCGGACTCCGGCGCGGTCCGCCAGCAGGTCAGCATCGGCCGGGCGCCGCACTTCGCCTCGCCGACGCTGTCCGGCTCGCGGGCCTACGTCGGCACGATGGCCGGGGTGGTCGCGGTGGACGGCGCCTGAGCCGGGGCCGCCGCGGCCGGCCTGGGTTGGCCGCGGCAGCCCTGGCGCGGCGCGGTCAGTACGGGGATGCGGTGCCGAACGCATAGCTGGCCGGCGGGGCGGCGCCGTTGTGTCCGGCGCAGAAGTTGTCCCGGGCCGCGGTGGTGGTCACCGGCGGCAGGTACAGGTTCCCGGGCGCCAGCAGGAGGGTCGCCTGGGCCGTGGCGGCCGTCTCGATCGTGGTCGCGACGATCGCCCGCGCGGCCGGCGTCGGCGCGGCCAGCAGCAGTTCGGCGTTGTGCCAGGCCAGTTCCCGCCAGGCCGCGATCAGCTGGAACAGGCCCGCGTAGCCGACACCGTACGGGGTGGCCAGGTTGACGATCGAGGAGTCCAGCCGGGCGATCTCCTCGATCAGCAGCGGCTCGGTGACCAGGTTCAGGAACTGGTCAACCTTGTCGTGGTCGGGCTTGCGGCTCTGCCCGCCCGGGGTGGCCAGCCCGATCGCGGCGAGCACGAACGGCAGGTCGCGGGTGATGTGCGCGTTCATGCCGAGCAGCAGGTCGGCGGTGCCGGTGGTGCGCTTGCTGCCGGCATTGTCCAGCGCGATCAGCCAGGCCTGCGGCACCGCCGCGCGATTCCCGGCCGCCCAGTTGTCGTACGCGGCGAAGTAGTACTTGGCGAACACCGCCGCCTCATGGTTCACGTAGGCCGGATCCTGGAAGTACCCCAGTTGGGCCGCCGCCCATTGGAACGTCTGGGTGGTGCGTAAGTAGGCGAGCGCGAAGACCGCCTGGTGATTGCAGCTGTGCCCGAGCGGCCCGAACCGCGCGTTCATCTCGTCGATAATCGCGCTGGTACACACCGGACGCCCGGCCACGCAGTCATTCGTGCTGTCCGGCACATACTGGTCGAGCAGGCCCGGCAATAACGCCGGCCAGGGCAGGTAGATCGGATCGGCCTGAGCCGGCTGCGCCGACCCCACCAGCAGCGCGGCACCCGTCAACAGCGCACTGATGAACACACGAACGCGACGTCGGGACAGCACGAATCCTCCTCAGCTGACAGCGAATAACCCCACCCCCGACGTGGCTTCCAATCTGTACCACGGGCGGTCGCCGGCGGCGCGAGGTTCGGCCGAACGGTCAACACGGTCGTACCGTTGGTCGGTGCAGGAAGTTTGGCGGGTGGGGGCGGTAGGGGTGGCCGCCGTGCATTTCGGGTTTCTGGGGTATGTGGCGGTGGGCGGGTTTCTGGCCTGGCGGTGGCCGCGGGCGGTGTGGGCGCACCTGGCCGCGGTCGGGTGGGGGCTGGCCGGGATCGTGACGCCGGTGGTGTGCCCGCTGACCGGCCTGCAGGACGCGTTCCGGCGGTGGGCCGGGGAGCCGCCGCTGCGGGGCGGGTTCATCGATCAGTACATCGAAGGCGTGCTGTATCCGGAGCGGTTCACGCCGCTGCTGCGGGCGGTGCTGGCCGCTGCGATCGTAGTGTCCTGGCTCGGCGCGCTCCGGGTCCGGAGCGCGGGTCAGGGCGTGCCCGGCGGGGTGACCGGGAGGTAGTCGACCCGGAAGAAACCGCGTACCGGGTGGCTGATGCCGAGGTTGTGCCGGAAGGTCGTGGCCCGGGTGGGGGCGCCGGTGTCGGCGGTGATCCAGACGTCGTCGTCCCGGCCCCGGTTCGGGTCGTAGATCCGCAGCCGGAGCGTGCTGCCGGTGGCCTCGTAGCCGTACGCCAGCACCTGATGATTCTGCCCGAGTTCGGCCGGGTTGTGCGAGTGCGCGGTGACCAGGCCGAGGCAGCTGGGCTGGCCGGCGTCGATGTCGGCGCGGATCCGCGGCAGTTCCTCGACCAGCGTGCGCCAGGCCAGGCCGCGGCTGGCGACCACGTGGTGGCCGAAGATGTCGAAGCTGGTGTCGGCGTCACCGGCCGACATCCACTGGTAGTACCGGGCCACCCCGCGCGGGATGTCCCAACTGGTGATCAGCCGGTCGACGATGAAGCGGAACAGCGGTGTGCCGCCGGCCGGCTGCTGCTCCGGCGGTGTCCGGCCGGCCCGCAGGTAGTCGCGGACAGCGAACACCATCCCGCCGCACAGACCGTTGCTGGCGTCGCCGAGGTTCAGCCGGCCCAGCGGCGACTCGACCGTGACCGCCGGCTCCGCCGGCCAATTGTTGACGAACCCGAACGCATCCTGACTTGGCAGGAACCCTGGCACAGTAGGCATCCCGCACCCCCCACTGCATGGAGGCGGCGGCGGGCCGCCCAGATACAGCGTGCGGCCGACCGGATCCAGACGCCAGCTCGACAAACGTCCGGTGTCGACGGCCGGACGCCAATCCGGCCCGGGCCGGTCGAAAACCACTGGAACCCGGTCGGGTCGGCCGGTGTAGCAGCGGCGTGCAGTCTCGAATCCAGGGAGCTTCCATGATCCGTCGCGTCCTACTGGTCAGCGTCGCCGTGCTTGTCGCCGTCCTGGGCCTGGCGGCGCCGGCCGCGGCGAAGGGGCCGCTGGCGGCCACTGTCTCCGGGCCGGGGCTGACCGCGCCGAAGCGGTTCGTGCTGCAGGACGAGCCGGGCGTCGGGTTGGCCCTGCTGGTGGAGGTGTCCAGGCTCTGGGACACCGGCGTCGGCAGCAGGTCGACCCTGCCGGCGCCGACGGACCCCGGCCCGGTCTACACGATCTCCTACGACTACGGCGTGCTGGACGGCAAACCCCGGCAGTTCCGGCAGGATCTCTACCCGCGGGCGGACTCGTGGCCGGTCATCTACACGCCGGCCGGGCAGTCGGTCTACGAGAGCGCGGAGCCGGCCACCGGGGGCTGGATGACCGGCCCGGCCAACATGGTCGAACAGCTGGCCAAGCTCGGGATCGCGGTGCCGCCGAAGCCGGCCCGCCCGGTGCCGGCGGCCGCGCCGGTCGCGGCACCCGCCGGTGGGTCCGGAGCCCCGGGCTGGCTGCTGCCGGCCGGGCTGCTGGCCGTGCTGGCCCTCGGCGGCGGCAGTGTCCTCATCCGCCGCCGGCTGAGCGCGGTCTGATCCAGTCCGGGAGGTGCTGGTCCAGCTCCCGGCGCAGGTCGAGCGCGTCGGTATGCAGCGCGGTGACCAGCAGCCCGGGGCCGGCCAGCGGCATTGCCGCGCACGTCGGGCCGGCCGTTCCGGCCGGTCGCTGCACTGTCCATTGTGGATCGATCTGGAGCAGGGTGCCGACCGCGCCGGCACCGACCATGGACGCCGCCGCGCGGGTGGCCGGGTCGGCGCCGTCCAGGTCCAGCCGGTGCCGCAGCAGCGGCGCACCGGCGGCGTCGGCGTGCAACCGGCCGTGGTACCGGCCACCGGGCTCGCCGTGCCGGCCCAGCAGTACCTCCTCGCGCAGCAGCAGCACCCCACCGGCCTCGACCTCGACCAGCGTGCTGGCCCGGTGGCAGGCGCCGCCGGCGATCACCGTCGGCTCCGGCAGCACCGCCAGCCGGCCGCCGGCCGCGACCGACACCCCCACGGTCAGCGTGGACGGACCCGGGCCGGGCAGCACGACCGTGGCGGCCACCGTCCGCAGCACCAGTTCGGCGCCCGGTCCGACCACAATGGACAGTTCCAGGTCGTCGCCGCCGAGCGGGCCGGCCGCGCTGGCGGCCAGGTAGAGCACACCGCCGGCCGGCCGCAGGGTCAGCGGCGGCTGCGAGCGCAGCGTGGTCAGCCGGGTGCCGCCGGCGCGGCCGGCTACCGCTACGACCGCCGCGCGCGCCTTCACCCGGCGGCTCGGCCTGGCCCGGTGGTTCGGCCCGGCCGCGCCGGCCCTGCTGGTGCCGGTGCGGGGGTTCGGATCGAGTCGGCGGCTCGGGCCGGTTCGGCGGCCCGGGCCGGTTCGGCGGCTCGGGCCGGTTCGGGCGGAGCGCTTCGCCGGTGTGCGGCCAGCCGGTCGCGCACCCAGCCGGTGACGGCCGGAGCCGCCGGCTCGGCGCGCAGCGAGATCAGCAGTACCGGCAGCTCGCCGCGAACCGCCCGGGCGTCCCGTTCCATCACGCCGAGGTCCGCGCCGACCAGCGCGGCCAGGTCGGTCTTGTTCACCACCAGCAGGTCGGCCCGGGTCACCCCGGGGCCGCCCTTGCGCGGCACCTTGTCGCCACCGGAGACGTCCAGCACGAACACCTGCTGGTCGATCAGGCCGTAGCTGAAGGTGGCGGTCAGGTTGTCCCCGCCGCTCTCCACCAGCAGCAGGTCCAGCGCCGGGTGCCGGGATTCCAGCTGCTCGATCGCGTCCAGGTTCGCGCTGATGTCGTCCCGGATCGCGGTGTGCGGGCAGCACCCGGTCTGGACGGCGATGATCCGGTCCGGGTCGAGCACCCCGGCCCGGCGCAGGAAGTCGGCGTCCTCGGTGGTGTAGATGTCGTTGGTCACCACGCCGAGGTCCACTTCGGACCCGAGCGATCGGCAGAGTGCCGCCACCAGGGCGGTCTTGCCGCTGCCGACCGGGCCGCCGATGCCGATCCGCAGCGCCCGGTCGGGCCGGATCGGGCCGGGTGGACGTATCTCATGGGCGTGGTCGCCGCCGTGGTCAGGAGGCAAAGAGGCGCACCTCCGATCGCGCGTGCAGTTCGGCGAGCAGGTCGAGCCGGGGCGCGGCCGGACACGGTAGGTCGGCCGGCAGCCCGGCGGCCGCCGCGACGGCCCGGTCGGCGACCGCCGCGATGTCGCCGGCCAGCCCGGCCAGCACGGCGTGCACCAGCAGCGGGTCGAAGCCGCGCAACCGGATCGCCGCGGTGGCCGGCCCGGACACCGCCAGGTACCCGGCTGCCAGCGCGGCGGTGGTGGTATCGCCGCCCGCGGCGACACTGACCGCGCCCAGCGCCACCGGGTGATGCGGCCCGCCAGCCCGCCCTGCCGTGCCGGCCCGCCCGGTCGGCCCGCCCGGCCCGGCCGGGAGGTCCAGTGCGCTCAGCCCAGCCAGTACCGGGCCGGGCCAGGCGGCCCGGCCGGCGCGCAGCAGCGCCCGCCCCTGCTGCCGGGACGCTGCCCGCTGCGCCGGTGACGGGGTCCGTGCGTCCGCCTCCGCGTCGAGCTCGGCCCAGGCATCCGCCGAATCCACTGTGGACGCGCCGGTGGCCGGGCTCGGCCCGGCCGCCGCTGCTGGCCGCGGGTCCACACCGTCCGGCGCCGGCCCACCGTCCACCGGACCCGCCCCGCCACCGGCATCCACTGTGGACCGCCCGGCGAGCCGGGCCGCCGCGGCGGCCAGGCCGGCGGCCACCAGTCCGGCCGTCCACAGCCGACCGCGCAGGAAGCCGGCCAGACCGGCCGGGTCGTGGACGAGACCCGCGTCGAGCGCCGCCTCCATCCCGCCGGAGTGCGCGTGCCCGCCGGCCGGTAGCCGGGAGTCGGTCAGCAGCACCAGCGCGACGGCTGCGGGTAGCGAGGTCATCGGGCTCAGAACAGGAAGTAGCGCTGGGTCATCGGCAGTTCGACGGCCGGCTCGGCCTCGATCACGTCGCCGTCGATGCGGACCGTGAAGGTGTCCGGCTCGACCTCGACCCGCGGCAGCGCGGTGTTCTCCGGCAGGTCGGCCTTGCGTAGCGACCGGACGTCGCCGACCGGCACCAGCGGCCGGGGCAGTTGCAGCCGCTCGGCCAGCCCGTCCGCCAGCGCGGCCGGCGCGACGAAGGTCAGCGAGGTGGCCGCGGCGGCCCGCGGCGCGGCGCCCCACATCGGCCGGGGCAGCACCGGCTGCGGCGTCGGGATCGAGGCGTTCGCGTCGCCCATCGCGCCCCAGGCGATCAGCCCGCCCTTCAGCACGACGTGCGGCCGGACGCCGAAGAACGCCGGCTCCCAGAGCACCAGGTCGGCCAGTTTTCCCGCCGCCACCGAGCCGATCTCGGCGTCCAGTCCATGTGTGACAGCCGGGCAGATCGTGTACTTCGCGACGTACCGGCGGGCCCGCAGGTTGTCCGCCGCGCCATCGCCGGCCAGCGCGCCGCGCCGCTGCTTCATCACGTGCGCGGTCTGCCAGGTGCGGATGATCACCTCGCCGATCCGGCCCATCGCCTGCGCGTCCGACCCGATCATCGAGATCGCGCCGAGGTCGTGCAGCACGTCCTCGGCGGCGATGGTGGACGGCCGGATCCGGCTCTCGGCGAAGGCGAGGTCTTCCGGCACGGCCGGGTTCAGGTGGTGGCAGACCATCAGCATGTCGAGGTGCTCGTCGATGGTGTTCACCGTGAACGGCCGGGTCGGGTTGGTGGACGACGGCAGCACGTTCGGGTGGCTGACCACGGTGATGATGTCCGGCGCGTGCCCGCCGCCGGCACCCTCGGTGTGGTAGGCGTGGATGGATCGGCCGGCGATAGCGGCCAGCGTGTCCTCCACGAAGCCGGCCTCGTTCAGCGTGTCGCTGTGCAGCGCCGCCTGCACGCCGGCCTGGTCGCACACCCGCAGGCAGGCGTCGATGGCGGCCGGTGTGGAGCCCCAGTCCTCGTGCAGCTTGAAGCCGGCCGCGCCGGCCCGCAGCTGCTCCCACATCGCCGGCGCGGACACGGTGTTGCCCTTGCCCAGCAGCATCACGTTCACCGGCAGGTCGGCCATCGCGGCGTGCATCCGGGCCAGGTGCCAGGAACCGGGGGTGACCGTGGTCGCCTTGGTGCCCTCGGCCGGGCCGGTGCCACCGCCGATGACCGTGGTGATGCCGGCGCCCAGCGCCTCCGGGATCAACTGTGGGCAGATCAGGTGCACGTGGCAGTCGATCGCGCCCGCGGTCAGGATCTTCCCGTTGCCGGCGAGGATCTCGGTGGACGGCCCGATCACCAGGTCCGGGTGGACGCCGGTCATCGTGTCCGGGTTGCCCGCCTTGCCCAGCGCGGTGATCCGGCCGTCCCGGATGCCGACGTCCGCCTTGATCACGCCCCAGTGGTCCAGGATCACCGCTCCGGTGATGACGAGATCCGGGGCGCCCTCGGCCCGGGTGGCCAGCGACTGCCCCATCGACTCGCGGATCACCTTGCCGCCGCCGAACACCGCCTCGTCACCGGCGACCGGCCCGCGGGACAGATCCTCGGTGACTTCGATCAGCAGGTTGGTGTCGGCCAGCCGGATCCGGTCGCCGGTCGTCGGCCCGTACAGCAGCGCGTACCGCTGCCGGGTCAGCTCAGCCGGCATCAGCACCGTCCACTTCGGACTTTTGTCCGGTCCGGGCCGGGGCGGCAGCGCCGGACTCGGGCCCGGCACCGGCTGGGCCGGCACCGTCGGGCGGTCGGCCGGCCGGGCCCGGGGCATCACCGTCCAGATCGGACGGACCGCCGAGCCGTAGCCCCGGCACCCGGCGGTGGCCGGCCAGCGGCACGGCCGAGACCTCCCGGGTGACCCCGGGCTCGAACCGCACCGCGGTGCCGGCGGGGATGTCCAGCCGGTGCCCCCAGGCGGCGGCCCGGTCGAACTGCAGCGCCGGGTTGGCGGCGGCCAGGTGATAGTGCGAGCCCACCTGTACCGGCCGGTCGCCGGTGTTGCGCACGACCAGCGTCCGCGCCGGCCGGTCGGCGTTCAGCAGCACCGGTTCGGCTCCGACGATCACCTCGCCCGGCGCGCCGGTACCGGTGCCCGGCCCGGTCATGGGATCGGCCGGTGCACGGTGATCAGCTTGGTGCCGTCCGGGAAGGTCGCCTCGACCTGCACCTCGTCCAGCATCTCCGGCACCCCGGCCAGGACGTCGTCGCGGTCGAGCACCTCGCGCCCGGCGGACATCAGGTCCACCACCGACCGGCCGTCCCGGGCGCCCTCGAGCAGGAACGAGGTGATCAGCGCGACCGCCTCGGGGTAGTTGAGCCGCAGGCCGCGAGCCCGCCGGTCCCGGGCCAACCCGGCAGCCACGTGCACGAGCAGGCGCTCCTGCTCGTGCGGGGTCAGCCGCACCCGAGCCTCGCAGCCATCGGCGCCTCCCTGCGGACGACTGCGAGGGATTGTCGCACCAGGCCCCGGCCGGCAGGTTGCCACCGCGTTACCGGGCCGGCCGCGCCCCGCGCCGGTGGACCGGTCGATTGTGCCTGTGCCGGGCTGATCAGCAGCCGTCTGACGCAGTATGATGATGCATGACTACATCATGATGGAGCCGGAATGAATCTAGTTGGCCACCCAGGAAGGATGTCGATAGCCAGATGGAGACGGAAGAGCGGGTCACCGAGCGGCAGTACCTGCGCGGGCTGGGCAAGCGGATCAAGCTGCTGCGGATCGACCGGGAGCTGTCGCAGGAGCAGTTGGCCAAGGCGTCCGGCATGTCGCGAAACTTCGTCAGCTCGGTCGAGCGTGGCGCCCACGGCGTGGACGTCGTACGGCTGGTCCGGCTGGCCGCCGCGTTGGGCGTCGATGTCGCGGTGCTGGTGTCCGACCCTCCCGGCCGGGTCTCGTGACCGGCCAGCCCGCCGCCTACCCCACCAGCCCGGCCGGGCTGGCGGCCTCGGCCGGGCTGGCTGGCTCGGCCGGGCTGGCTGGCTCGGCTGGAGTGGCTGGCTCGGCTGGAGTGGTGGCCGTGCCGCGCAGGCCGTCCATCAGCCAGGCCCAGGCCGCCGCGACCGGCGATGGGCCGGCTGGCCAGCCGTTGATCAGCGCGACCAGTTGCCAGTACCGCCCGGTGCGCGGGTCGTAGGCCGCCTGATAGCGGTCCAGCAGCCAGCGCCGGAACTCCGGGCCGTCCGGCCGGCCGAGCAGCCGGGCCTGCGCGCCGGCGAACTCGTCGATGGCCGGCCGGGCGGCCGGGTCGGTGGCGGCCCGGCCGGCGGCCAGCGCGTCCCGGGCGGCGGCCATCGCGGCGGTGTTCATCGCCTGGTAGGCGGCTTCGTCGTACCGGTCGCCGGCCTCCCGCCAGAACCACTGGACGCTGTCCCGCAGTTGGCTGACGTAGTCGTCGTCGGTGACCAGTTCGGCCAGCTCCATCCAGGCGTCGATCTGGTCGGCGCTCGGTTCCTCCGGCAGCGTGGGGGCGCTGTGCCGGCGGAACCAGGCGGCCGCGGTCGGGTCCACCGGGGTGTCGGCCATCACCCGGTCGAGGAAGTCGTGGATCACCGCGGTGCGCTCGATCGCGGTCAGCCGGGTCACCTGCTGCGCCCGGGCCAGGTACGCCGGCGAGGCCCCGGCCGCCACCGTCGCCCGCAGTACGGCCCGCCGCACCTGCAGCGCCTTCACCTGCGCATCCAGCGCCTCGGCGTGCAGGCTGAGCACGTCCGCGAGGTTGGCCTGCCGGTCCAGCACCCGCCGGATGGTGTCCAGGTCGAGGTCGAGCTCGCGCAGCGTGCGGACCAGGTCCAGCCGGATCAGGTCGGCCGGCGTGTAGCGCCGGTAGCCGGACGCGGTCCGGGTGGTCGGCGGAAGCACGCCGATATCCGAGTAGTACCGGATCGTCTTCACCGGCAGCCCGGAGCGTCGGGACAGCTCACCGATCGGGTACGTGCCGCTTTCGGCTTGAGTCTCCATCAACGGGAGACTTTACCGTCGGGCCATGCCACCGAAGAAGAAGATCGTCGCCACGGTGACGATCCAGTTGGACGCCGGCCAGGCGAACATGGGCAAGGCCGGCCAGGCCCTGGGTCCGCACGGCGTGAACATCGTCGAGGTCGTTCGCACCTACAACGCGGCCACCGAGAAGCAGCGCGGCGACGTCGTCCCGGCCGTCATCACCATCTACGAGGACCGTACGTTCTCGCTGGTCACGAAGACGCCGCCGACGTCCGCGCTGCTGCGCAAGGCGGCCGGGCTGGATCGCGGCGCCAGCGCCCCGAACGGCACCCCGGTGGCCCGGCTGACCCGCGAGCAGGTCCGCGACGTCGCCCGGGTCAAGCTGCCCGACCTGAACACCACCGACCTGGACGCCGCCGAGCGGGTCATCGCCGGCACCGCCCGTTCGATGGGTATCGCGGTCGACTGAGCCATCCGACCTACTCCTCGAACGGGTCGTGGCGGATCCGGGCCGGCGGCACCTGCTGCGCGCACAGCGCGGCGATGCTGGCCCGGATCATCGCCGGCGCGCCGCTGACGAACACCTCGTGCTGCGTCCACTGGCCGTACTGCCGGGCCACGTCCGAGATCAGCCCGCGCCGGCCGACATGGTTGGCGTCGTCCGACACCGCCGAGACAACCGTCAGCCAGGGATACTGCCCGGACAGCCGCATCAGCCCGCCGAGTTGGTACAACTCGGCGGCCTTGCGGGCGCCGAAGAACAGGTGCACCGAGCGCGACCGGTTCCACCCGAGCATGCCCTCGATCATCGCCCGGAGCGGGGCCAGCCCGGTGCCCCCGCCGATCATCAGCAGGTTCGGTCCGGGGCCTGGCGGCACCCGCAGCCCGCCCTGCGGCGGGCCCAGCCGGAGCACGTCGCCGACCTTGGTGTGTGCCACCAACGCGCCGCTCACCCAGCCGCCCGGCACCGCCCGGACGTGCAGTTCGAGCGTGCCGTCCGCGCGCGGGGCGTTGGCGAGCGAGTACGTCCGCCAGAGCCGGGGCCGGCGCGGCGTCTCCAGGCTCAGGTACTGGCCGGGGGTGAACAGGTACGGCTGATCCGGGCGCAGGGTGAGCAGCGCGATGTCCCGGGCGGCCCGCTCGACCCGGGTGACCCGCGCGTACCACCACGGCGGCGAGTCCCTGACCTGCTCGGCGGCGGTGATCATCCGCTGCGCGATCGCCCCGTACGCGGTCAGCCAGGCCGATTCGATCTGTGGTGTCCAGTCGCCGGCGGGGGTGCACTGCCGGATCGCCGCCACCAGCGACCGGCCGACCGCCGCGTAGTGCTCCGGCTGGACCCCGTACTTGCGGTGCGCGCAGCCGAGTTCCGCGAGGTACTGGTCCAACTGGACCGGGCTGTCCAGGCCCTGCACCAGCTTCACCACGGCCTGCAGCAGTCGGCTCCGCTGCGCATCCATCGTCAGCGGGAACATGTCCCGCAATGCCGGGTTCTCGAGGAACAGCCGGGCGTAGAAGAAGGCCATTACCTTCTCGGCGACTGGCTCGACCCGGGCGAAACTCTCCTTGATCAGCTGTGGTTCCTGTGACATCGCATCCTCGTGGTTTCGACCCCGTCCGCCGGCGGGCGGCACGGTGGCCCGGCCCACCCACTGCCCGTCCGGCGGTCATGTGCCGCCGAGGCTAGTCACTCTCCGTTTCTCTGCGCTATCAATTGACTTCGGAGAGTGGTCATGGTGGGGTGGGCGCTCCCGCGCGGTGCGATTCACCCGGGAGGGTGGCGCCGCATAGTAGAAGGTCCTTTTTGTCGGTTGATCGGGCTGATGTGAGGTGGCCGTCCGGTGTGCCCGACCTGTCCCCGCGGTGCGCGGGCGACTTCTTGTTCCGCACGCCGTCGCCGTCCGTGCGACGATGGGCCCTGACATCGACGGACGGCAGCGGCGGCTCGTGGGTCCGGCGGTCGGGGGGTCGGCCGGCAGCGCGCAGGAGGGCCACGACCAGCGTGACGGAGACGGGATCGGGTGCGCCCGCATGGCGGGCTCGGCACGCCGACCCGGCGCCGGACAACTCGCCCGAAGAGGTCTGGCCGGCACCGTCCAGCGACGTAGCCGACGCCGATGATCCGGACAGTTGGGCGCGTACCTACCGCCGGCGGGCTGCCGCGGTGCCACCCGGCACCGGCGCGCCCTACCAGCGCCGTCCCGGCCCGGAGCCGTCCGGCCCGCTCCCCCCGGTCCGCCCGCCCGGCGAGCAGCCGGTCCGACCGGACGCAGGCGGCGAGCCGCGCCGGCCGGCTGCTTCCGATGGTCCGTACCGGCAGCGTCCGGACGCGCCGGCCGGCGGCGGTGACCCACGCGGGCTGCGCCGTCCGGCCGGACCGGACGGCGGCTACCCCGGGCCGGGCCCGGGTGCTGCCGGACAGCGCGCGCCGCTGCCACGCCGGCCGCCAGGCGAGATCGGCCTCGACCCGCGGATGTCGCAGCGCCCCGACGGTGCCGGCCCGCGCCGTGGTCTGCCGGATGACCGGGGTGCCGAGCCACGGGGGGCTCCGGGGCGGCCGCCGGCCGGCCCGGAACCGGAGACCGGATACCGCCGCCGGTCGACCTCCACTGATCTCTTCGCCGACTCGTCGGCATCCCGCCAGCCGCCTCCGCCCGCTTCCCCCGGTGTCGGCGCAGCGGGCGGGCCGGTGCGGCCGCCGGTCGGCGGGCCGGGGTACGAGCCCGGTCGACCGGACCGCCCGGGGCCACCGCCGGCTGGTGCGCCGCGGCCTGGCGCGGGTGAGCCGTACGCGGGTGAGCCCTACCAGCCCGGCGGTGCGATCGACGCCTACCGCCGGGAGCCGCGCCGGCCGAACCGGGACGAGCCGTACCAGCGGCCGGGTGCTCCGGTGGGCGAGCCGGGCGGCGCGGGTGAGCCGGTGACGGCGGCCGGCGGGCACCATGCCCGCGCGCCGTACCAGGGCCGGTCGCCGAGTGCGGATCCGGTCGCCGATGCCTGGAGCGGCGGGACCTACCAGCGGTCGGCCCCGCCCGCGCCTGGTATCGGTACCGGCGCTGGTACCGGCGCTGGCCCCCAGGAGCGGGCCGGCACCGGGCCGGTGGCGGCCAGACCGCCGACCGCGCCGGCCCCACCACGGTCCCGGCCGCCGGACAACGAGGCCGAGGCGGCCGCCGCGCGGCAGTTCGGCCGCAGCGCCACGCTCGGCTTCGGCCGCGGCGGCGGGCGGGAGCGTGAACTGGTCCGGCAGGCGTCCGAGCCGATCAGCGGCTCCCGCCGGGTGGTCGTGCTGAGCATCAAGGGCGGCGTCGGCAAGACCACCACGGTCGCCGTGGTCGGCTCGCTGCTCGCCGCGCTGCGCGGCGACCGGGTCGTCGCGCTGGACGCCTCGTCCGACTGGGGCACGCTGGCCGCGCGGCTGTCGGTGGTACCGAAGCAGACCGTCCGCGAGCTCGCCGCCCGCGGCCGGCACGCCGTCTCCGAACACGGCATCCTGGCCCAGATGGTGGCCTCGCCGTCCGGCCTGTACGTGGTCGGCAGCGACCCGCAGTCGATGGTCTCGGCCGCGCTCGGCGAAGAGGAGTACCTGCAGGCGGTCCGGCTGCTGGAGTACGTGGCGAACCTGATGATCGTGGACGTCGGCGCCGGGCTGCAGCAGCCGTTCCTGCTCGCCGCGCTGCGCAACTGCGACCAGTTGGTGGTGGCGACCGCGGCGACCTGGGACTCCACCCAGTCCGCCGGCGCCGCGCTGGACTGGCTGTCCGCGCACGGCTTCGCCGGCCTGGTCGAACGCAGCGTCGTGGTGATGAACTCGCTGTCGCCGACCCGGCGCCGCCGCCGCGGCTACCTCACCGAACTGCACTCCGATCTGGCCCGCCGCTGCCGCGCGGTGCACGAGATCCCGTTCGACCTCGCATTGCAGCCGGGCGGTCGGATCCTGCTGCGCAAGCTGGATGTCGAGACCCGGATGGCCTTCCTGGAGGTCGCCGCCGACGTCGTCGCCGGCGCCCTCGCCCCACCGCCGGCCGGCGGTCTGCGCACCGCCCCGGGCGCGCCGTACCGATCGCCCCGCCCCGACCCCTACCCGGACCGCCGGCCGTCCTCCTGACCGGTTCGGCTGGCCGCCGGCCCAGTGTCTACTGTGGACGTTCTGCCCGGCCGGCTGGCGGTATCGGCTGGCGATCACTCGGTCGGCGCAAGCGCCGGGTGGCGGGATGGCTGGCCGGCGCGGTGCGGGAGGATGACCGGGTGACCGTTTCCGTCCGCAGCGCCGCGGCCGCGGACCGGCCCGAACGGCGGTCGCGCTGGCCGCTGTCCGGCCGCCGGACCGCCGGCATCCTCGCCGCGCTGACCTGGCTGCTCGGCGTGCTGACCATCGTGAGCGCGGTGCTGCCCGGGCAGCGGGTGCGGGTGCACGCGCTCACCCAGATCATCCCCACCCCGGCCTCGGCCGCCGCCACCGCGATCGCCGCCTCGTTCGGCGTGCTGCTGCTGTACCTGTCCGGCGGGCTGCGCCGGCGCAAGCGCCGGGCCTGGCGGGCGGCCCTGGTGGTCACCGTCGTGATCGCCGCCTCGCACGTGCTGAAGGCGCTGGACATCGAGGAAGCCGCGGTGTCGCTGGGCCTGCTGGCGCTGCTGATCGGCGCCCGGGACGAGTTCCATGCCAAAGGTGACCCGACCACCCGCTGGCTCGGCCTGCGCGTCTTCTTCCAGCTGCTGGCGCTGGCCCTCGGCCTCGGCATGGTGCTGCTGTTCGTCAACAGCGACCGGATCGTGGGCCGCCCGTCGCTGGCGCTGCAGTTCGAACACCTGCTCAGTGGGCTGGTCGGCATCCACGGGCCGCTGCGCTTCACCAGCGAACGCACCGACGACGTGGTCACCGCGATGATGCTCGCGTTCGGCGTGCTCATCGCCTTTGCCACCGCGTACTTCGTGCTGCGCCCGTCCGAGCCGATCGCCCTGCTCACCCCGCGGGACGAGGAACGGCTGCGCGAACTGCTCGCCCGGCACGGCGGCCGCGACTCACTCGGCTACTTCGCGCTGCGCCGGGACAAGAGCGTGGTCTGGTCGCCCACCGGCAAGTCCGCGATCACCTATCGGGTGGTGCACGGCGTCGCGCTGGCCAGCGGCGACCCGATCGGCGACCCGGAGGCCTGGCCCGGCTCCATCACCGCGTTCCTCGACCTGGCCGAGGAACACGCCTGGGTGCCGGCCGTGATGGGCTGCAGCGAGACCGGCGCGACTGTCTACAGTAGACACGGCATGGATGCGCTGGAACTCGGCGACGAGGCGGTCGTCCACGTCGCGGAGTTCACTTTGGACGGTCGGCCGATGCGCGGGGTACGGCAGGCGGTCAGCCGGGTGGACCGGGCCGGGTACTCGGTCTCGGTGCGCCGGGCCCGGGAGATCCCCACCGCCGAGATGACCGAGCTGCTCGCGGTGGCCGCCGCCTGGCGCGGTGCCGCGGTGGAACGGGGCTTCTCGATGGCCCTGTCCCGGCTCGGTGACCCCGCCGACGGCGACTGCGTCGTGGTCACCGCGCACCGCGAAGGCGTGCTGCGCGGCCTGCTGCACTTCGTCCCGTGGGGCACCGACGGCCTGTCCCTGGACCTGATGCGCCGCGACCGCACCGCCGACAACGGCCTGAACGAGCTGCTCATCGTCCGCCTGATCGAGTCCGCCCCGACCCTCGGCGTGACCCGGTTGTCCCTCAACTTCGCCGTCTTCCGGTCCGCCCTGGAACGTGGCGAGCGGATCGGCGCCGGTCCGGTCTCCCGGGTCTGGCGCTCGCTGCTGGTCTTCGCCTCCCGCTGGTGGCAGATCGAGACCCTCTACCGCTTCAACGTCAAGTTCCGCCCCACCTGGGAGCCCCGCTTCGTCTCCTTCACCGGCACCCGCGACCTGCCCCGCGTCGCCATCGCCGCCCTTGAAGCCGAGGCCTTCCTCGTCCTGCCCCGGCAGCTCAAGCGCTTGCTCCGGCGCGCCGCCTGACCCCCTACTCCTTTGCCGCCCGCGCCGGCCACCTTGTACTCTCACCCCTGGTGGCCTCCCGAGGCCCCTGGAGGCTTCGCCTAGTCCGGTCTATGGCGCCGCACTGCTAATGCGGTTTGGGTTCGCGCCCATCCGGGGTTCAAATCCCCGAGCCTCCGCCCCGCTGACCTGCGGTGGTTCATTTTGCCGCGCCCGGGACGGCCCGCTTTTCGTGATCCGGTTATTCTCCGCGTTTCGTACTGCGGTGTGCACGGATTGTTGATCTAGGAACTGTTGGTGAGGTTGCCGGAGATGCTGGCGGCCAGACGGCTGGCGAGCTCCGCTTGTGCTGCTGTCGGAATGTCGAGCCAGCCGTGGTCGGTGTTCAACGCGGCGACCTGCTGCTGGTGCCCCGGGCGGGAAGGGCGCTGATGTTTGGGTGGACGGCGGCAGGGCCCCGCAGTCCCCGGTCGCCGGTCAGGTGGGCGGGAGATCCTGGACGATCTGGATCGGGTTTCCGTCCGGGTCCGCGGTCCAGGCGATCAGCAGGCGTCCGAGCCACGGGTGGGGAGCCGCCAGGCCTGGCGCGCCGGCCTCGACCAGGCGTGCGTACGCGGCCCGGGTGTCGTCCGTCCAGAGGATCACGGCTGCTCGCTGGCCTTCCGCGATGGGCTGCAGGCCATGGTCGTCACGGGTGGAGTCGACCGAGGCGATGCCGATCTTGTAGCCGTCCAGGGCAAGGTCGACGTGAATCGGCTGGCCCTGCTTCGGCACCCGGAAGGTCTCCGAGGATCCCAAGCTCTGGTAGAAGGTCACCGCACGGGTCACCTCGGCACTGAACAAGATCACCTGAGGACTCCGGAACACGCCGCGGAACACTACCAACGACCGTCCGCCGGTAGCGGCCGAGACAGCCGCTTCTGCGCGAGGACGCAGCACTCAACCGCACCCAGCGCGGCCCGCTGCCCCCGCGTCAACGATTGACAAAATCTGTTTGTACGTACAGGATGATTTTTGTGATGGAGGACCTCCTGTATCTGGAGCGCGTTGAGCAGGCCGAGACGCTGCTCAAGCCGCAGCGCATCGAGCTGCTGCGGCTGTTGGCGGAGCCGCGCTCGTGCACCGAGGTCGCCGCCCGGCTGGGCCAGACCCAGCAGCGCGTCTACTACCACGTCAAGCGGCTCGTCGAGCAGGGCCTCGTCACCCAGGTCGCCGAACGCCGGGTGCGCGGCATCAACGAGGGCGTCTACCAGGCCACCGCGCGCGCCTACTGGCTCTCCCCCCGCCTCGTCGGCCGGATCGGCGAACGCCAGCAACGCGATGAGGCCAGCCTCGGCTACCTCCTCGACCTGATGGAAGAGGTCCAGTCCGACGTCGCCGCCCTGCACACCCGAGCGTCCCGCCGGGCGGCCCAGCACGCCGAAGAGCCCCACCAACAATCGCCTCGCCGCGCCGCCCGGCGCCGCGCCGGCAAGCCGGACACGGACGAGCCGGACCTGCCATCACTCGGCGTCTCCGGCGAGATCCGGGTGCGCCCGGACCGGCGCCCCGAGTTCATGGCCGACCTGAAGGCCGCCCTGCAGGACCTCTTCACCCGATACGGCGGCGCCGAAGGTGACGCCTTCAAACTCGCCGTCGCCTGCTACCCCGACCACCCCCGCGACGAAGCCGACAGCAGCCGACAAGGAGAAGACCGATGACCACGATGAAGAAGCGCCTCCGGATCGCCGCCCCGCCGCGCGCGGTACACCGTGCTCTCACCGACCCGGCGGCGTTGCAGGTCTGGCTCGCCGAACACGCGGAGGTGGACCTGCCCGACCGGTACCAGTTCTGGGGTCGCTTCACCCCGGGCGGCGAGGCGCCGCACCAGCGCCTGCTGCACGTCGACGACAACTCGCTGCGCTTCGACTGGGAGCTCGACGGCGTTCCCACCACCGTCGACATTGGACTGATCGCCGAGTCGGGACCGGACGGGGACAGCGGATCGACCCTGCTGACGCTCACCCAGACCGAGGTACCCGGCTGGCCCGAGCTCCTGACGATCGTCGGCGACCGCAGTCTGATGCACACCTACTGGGCGCTGGCCCTGGCCAACCTGGCCGACTACGCCGAAGGGCGGGAACCCACCGTGCGGTGCGACTTCACCAGCTCGGTGCTGCGCGGCGAGATACTGATCGATGCCGAGCGGCTCGCGGTCTACGCGTCGCTGACCGAGCCGGAACAGTTCTCCCGGTGGTCCGGCGTGAAGGTCGACGCCGAGCTGCGCCCGGGCGGCCGCTGGGCGATGGGCGGTTTCGAGGCGAACCCCGAGCCCGCGCACATCCTCGACATCCAACCGGGGCGTTCCATGTCGATCGACTGGCCCGACATGGTCCAGTCCTGGGAGCTGGCCGACTCGGCGGGGCGCACCCGGCTCACGTTCGTCCACAGTGGATTCGACGAGACCCGCCCGCCGTACGACGGTTGGCTGGGTGCGCTCGCCGGCCTGGCGGAACTGCGCCGCTACCACGAAGTCAAGAACTGGCGTCCGATGTGGATCGAGATACACCTCGACGGCATCCCGGACGGGCTCCTGACCATCAACTAGCGGTCAGAGTCGCCGGCCCCCGTCCGGCAAGCGGGGGACCGGATCCTGCTGGGGGAGCGTTCACCAGCGCCTGCGTCACCATCGACTCCTGGCCAGATTGTTGATCACCTTGTCCAGCCGCCGGGCGAGCCGCGCGACCTCCTGTTCCAGGACCGGGGCCGGGGGTCGGCGGCCTACCCGGTCGCGACGGCCAGTACGACCAGGACGACGAGCAGTGCCAGGTTGAGGCCGAGCACCAGGAGGACGGCGCGGCCGGCGCTCAGTCGCCCGTCCGTGGACCGCTCGCCAGGCACCGGTTCCGGTCGCGCGGATGCCCGGCGTGACCACGGCACGTCCAGCACGAGCCAGAACAGCACGCCGATCCCCGGCAGCAGCAGGATCACCCAGAACCACGCCCACTTGGTCGCCCGCCGCGGCTGCGGACCCCGCACCAGCCCGACGATCGCGACCAGCAGACCCGCCGCGAGGACCGCGTCCCACGGCCCGAACGTGTCGTTCGTCGTTGGCCCCAGGATCAGCGCGACGTCCACACCAATGCCGACCACTCTGACAACCCAGAGCCAGTCCTGCTGCCACCACGCGCGACCGGGCACCGCCTGAACCGGCACGAGCACCTCCAGTTCCGTCGAGTCCCTGGCAGACAGAGGCCGGCGCTGCCGCTCCGGTTCCCGACCCGGGTGCAACGGCATGACCCGTTCCCCGCACGCCGACCCGACCAGCTCGGTCCGGTCCGGTCCAGGTTCCGGCGAGCGCCGGCGCCGGGTGCGTCATGCTTGTCGCATGGGTGGGGTCTTCATCAACTACCGGAAGGGGCCGCATACCGGTCAGGTGGAGGCGCTGCACGATCGGTTGGTCGAGCACTTCGGCGCTGGCCAGGTGTTCCTGGACCTGTCGATGCGCGCGGGTGCCCGGTACCCGGACGAGTTGCGGGCCAGGGTCGCCGGGTGTGACGTGTTCCTCGCGATCATCCACCCCGGCTGGCTGACCGACGCCGACGCCGACGGCACACCGCGGATCACGCTCAAGGGCGACTGGGTGCGGAAGGAGATAGCCCAGGCGCTCCAGCAAGGCAAGACGGTCATACCGGTGCTGCTGGCCGAGGCGACGCTGCCCAGGCGGGACGAGTTGCCCCGGTCGATCCAGGAGATGCCGATGCGGCAGCGGATGCGGATCGCGCAGGGCAGCTGGCGCACCGACCTGAACCGCCTCATCACCGAGATCGAGCAGCACGTCTCACCCTGGACGCCACCATCGCCGGCCACGCCGGATCGCCCACCGGAGCGCTGGCCGCGGGTCGCGCTGATCGCCGTGGCGGCGTCGCTGGCCGCCGGCCTGGCGTGGGTGCCGAGCGCCACCGCGGCACCGCTGGCGGTGTGGTCGCTGCTGGTGATGCTGGCCTGGTTGGTCGCCAACGCGGTCCCGGCGCTGGCCCGCCGGACGGTGTACTCGGTGGAGCGGGCCACCCACCCGGTGCCGGCGGGCCGGTACAACTCCCGGCTGGCATACCCGCTCGGCCTCGCCTGGCTCGGGCTGTGCGACGCCGCCATCGTCACATCGGGCGGCTCCTGGCTGTGGGCCGCCTTTGTCACCTTCGTCGGGGTCGGCTACCTGGCCGGCCTGGCGCTGCGGGCCGAGGCCGACGAGGACGCTACCGAGGCGAACTGGCCGCAGCTGCCGGGCGACTGTTCGCCGCTGGCTCTGCGCCGTGCGGTCGCCCGCCTCGCCCGCCGGCTCACCGGATGGCAGGCCCCGCTATCCCGCCAGCAGCGCGACCAGGCCGCCTGGGTATTGCAGAATCTCGGCGCCGCGAGTGACCGGCTGCGCGCCGATGCCGGTCGTGACCGGCCGACCTGGCTGCGCGCCGACCACCCCCGGGCCGCCGCGGCACACCTGCTCTGGGTGGCCGGCACCGGCGCCCTCGCGTTGGCCGCCGCGCACGGCCTGCGGGGCTACCTCACCGCCGCGGCCCTCGTCAGCATGGCAATCCTCAGCACCGCCGGCCTCGGCGAAATGACCTACCGGGTCGAGCGCTGGCGACGGCACACTCTCGCCACCGAGATCGACAACCGGCTGTCCGAGCTGCGACAGCTGGTCCACAACCAACACTGACCCCGGCTGACCGGACCGGCCCAGCGACTCAACGGGCGACGGTTCGGGACGGCTAGGTTGTGGCTTCTGGCCCGGCCGGGCCGGTGCCGTGATCCTCGTGCCGAGGAGGGAGACCGGGTGGGCGACCTGGAGATCAGGCCGGCGTCGGCCGCGGACTGGCTACGGATCTGGCCGTTCTTCGACCAGATCGTGCGGGCCGGCGAAACCTACGCCTACCCGTTGGACCTGACCGTCGAGACGGCTCGGCCGCTGTGGATGGAACAGCCGCCCGGTCACACGGTGGTGGCTGTCGATGCGGTGGGCACGGTGCTCGGCTCGGCCAAGTGGGGCCCGAACCGGCCCGGCCGTGGCGCGCACGTCGCGACGGCGAGCTTCATGGTCGACCCGGTCGCCCGCGGTCGCGGCGTCGGGCGGGCGCTGGGCGCCTTCGTGGTCGAGGCGGCCCGGGCCGCCGGCTACGCCGCCATGCAGTTCAACGCCGTGGTCGAGACCAACACCGCCGCGGTCACGCTCTGGCGAAGCCTGGGCTTCCGGGTCATCGGCACCGTGCCCGAGGCGTTCGATTCCGCCGCGCACGGCCGGGTCGGCCTGCACGTCATGCACCTGCAACTCCGCTGATCGGCTACCCCGAGCCGCGGCCGGCCGGCACCGGATGGCCCGGCGGAGCGGGCGTGGCGCGGGTCAGGCTGGCTTGCGCGCCTGGATCGCGAACATGACCGGGGTGGGCGTGCCGCCTTCGGTGAACCGGTGGAGGGTCAGTCCGGCGTCGAGGATTGCGTGCAGGAGTTCGGGCAGCGGCCGGTGGGTGGCGC
>Ga0307500_10000139_pt1 | contig 23424 bp, 20 predicted proteins | sample 14_S_MG_FD_201362 | JGI IMG/M metagenome (GOLD analysis project Ga0307500, IMG submission 201362) | Soil microbial communities from Populus trichocarpa stands in riparian zone in the Pacific Northwest, United States - 14_S | ecosystem: Environmental > Terrestrial > Soil > Riparian zone > Trees... | reverse complement strand
CAAAGCGCCGGCTCAACTTCAACGAGAAGCACGCGCTGGAAACCCTGCCGAAGACGATGACGAAATTGCAGGCCGAGATTGCCAAACAGCAAAAGCTGCTTGACGATCCCGACCTCTACGCCAAGGATCGCAAGAAATTCGACGCGGCCTCGGCTGCGATCGCAAAGGCGCAGGAAGAGCTGGCCGCGGCCGAAGATCGATGGCTGGAGCTGGAGGTTTTGCGGGAAGAGATAGAGCAGGCCTAGGTATTTCACCGTCATTGCGAGGAGCGAAGCGACGAAGCAATCCATCTATCCGTTATGCCGCACTATGGATTGCTTCGCTGCGCTCGCAATGACGAAAGCACAACCGGAGTCCACGTGATGACCACCCCCCTCGCCGCCAAAATCGCCCGTGAATACGGCACGCCCTGCGCCGTGATCGACATGGATCGCGTCGAGCGCAACATCGCGCGAATCCAGGTAGCCTGCGATACGGCGGGCGTCGCCAACCGGCCGCATATCAAGACGCACAAGAGTCCCTTGTTGGCGCAGATGCAGGTCGCGGCCGGCGCGAAAGGCATCACCTGCCAGAAGATCGGCGAGGCCGAGGTGATGGCGGAAGCCGGGATCGACGACATCCTGATCAGCTATAACCTGGTCGGCGAGGAGAAGATGGCCCGCCTCGCCGCGCTGCAGGCCAAGGCCCACATGACGGTCGCCGCCGATAATTCGACCGTGATCGCGGGCCTGCCGCAGGCCGCCGCCGCGTCGGGGCGTCCGCTGTCGGTCGTGGTCGAATGCGATACGGGGCGCAAGCGGGCTGGTGTCGAAACCCCCGGCGAGGCTATTGCCCTCGCCCGCGAGATCGCGGCGTCGAAGGGGCTGCAGTTCGCGGGCTTCATGCTGTACCCGACCGAGACCGGCTGGACCGAAGCGCAAAAATTCTTCGACGAAGCGCTGGCCGGTGTCCGTGCGCTCGGGCTCGATGCGACGATGGTTTCGACCGGCGGTTCGCCGAACCTGAAGAATCTCGGCAAGCTCAAGGGCGCGACCGAGCACCGGCCGGGTACCTATATCTACAACGACCGCATGCAGGTCGCCGCCGGCGTCGCCGATTGGGACGATTGCGCGCTCAACATCTATTCCACCGTCGTCAGCCGCGCCGGACCGGACCGCGGCATTCTCGACGCCGGCTCCAAGACGCTGACGTCGGACACGGGCGGTGGGCTCGAGGGTCATGGGCTGATCCTGGAGCACCCTGAAGCCAAGATCGCGCGCTTTGCGGAAGAACATGGCTTTCTCGATCTGGCCCGCAGCAACACGCGGCCTGTTGTCGGCGACGTCGTGCGGATCGTGCCCAACCACGTCTGCGTCGTCGTCAACATGATGGACGAAGTGGTGATGGTGCGCGGCGACGAGATTGTTGGAGTATTGCCGGTCGCTGCGCGGGGGAAGTTGCGCTAAGCCCTCGTAGGATGGGTAGAGCGAAGCGAAACCCATCGGGACTTGCCGGGTTGCCCGATGATGGGTTTCGCTTCGCTCTACCCATCCTACAAATTAAGCCACTTCAACGCGCCCCTCCCCGCCGCAGCCCCCGTCGCGAACGACGCCTGCAGCAGATAGCCGCCGGTCGGCGCTTCCCAGTCCAGCATTTCGCCGGCTACGAATACGCCGGGCAAGCGCCGGATCATAAAACCGGCATCGATTTCGCTGAACGCGATCCCGCCCGCGGTCGAAATCGCGCGCGCGATCGGCGCAACACCGGTGAGTTCGATCGGAACCGCGTTGATGAGGCTGGCAAGATCGGCCGGTGAAAGCGACGCCAGCGAAGTACCGGATGTCTTGGCTGCCTCCTGCAGCAATCCGATCGCGACGGGTGAGAGGCTAACGGCCTTGCGCAGGAAATTCGACAGCGACTGTTTGCCCCTCGGCACGGATACCTTCGCGATCAGTTCCTTCATGTCGAGATCGGGCCGCAGCGCCACGTGCAGGGTTGCCCTGCCCCTGTCGATCGCCTCGCGCAACTCGGCCGACAGCGCATAGACCACGCCGCCTTCGATGCCGGTTCGGGTAACGATGGCTTCGCCGCGCACGCTGTGAGCACCGATCGTAAGCGCCACGCCCTTGAGCGGCTGCCCCTCGAAGCGGTCGCGAAAAATATCCGACCAGGCGACGGTGAAGCCGGAATTCGCCGGTCGCAGTGGCGATATCTGCACGCCTCTAGCCGCGAGAATCTCAGCCCAAGCGCCGTCTGAGCCCAGCCGCGGCCAGCTTGCGCCGCCGAGCGCGAGCACGGTTGCGCGCGTCTCGATGACGTGCGGTCCATCCGGCGTTTTAAAAAGTAAACGGCTGTGCTCATCCCAGCCGGTCCAGCGGTGACGCAGCGCCAGCCGCACGCCCATCGAGTCCAGCCGCCGCAGCCAGGCTCGCAGCAGAGGCGATGCCTTGAAAGCTTTTGGAAATACCCGGCCGCTGGAGCCGACAAACGTCTCCTGCCCGAGCGCCTCGCTCCAGTCGCGTAAGGCGCGCGGCGGGAACGCTTCGATGGCGGCGGCGAGATGCGGCATCGCCTCGCGGTAGCGCGCAAGGAATGCAGGGAGAGGTTCGCTATGCGTGAGGTTGAGCCCGCCTCGCCCCGCCATCAGGAATTTGCGGCCGGCGGACGGCATCGCGTCATAGATTGTGACGCTGGCGCCACCTTGCGCGAGCACTTCGGCCGCCATCAGGCCGGCAGGGCCGGCGCCGATGACGGCGATGTGTTGTGCGGGTGCAGACATGACGGAGAGTGTACGCTGTTGCCGTCACAAAGACAGTCGTCATGCCCGGGCTTGTCCCGGGCATCCACGTCTGACTTTCGAGCGGCTCCAAAGACGTGGATGGCCGGGACAAGCCCGGCCATGACGAGAGAACTCGACGTAACGCTGCAGCCCTACAACTTGATCCCGGCCCGCGCAGCGGCCTGCGCGACATACTTCTGCGTCTGCTCGAACGCGCCCTGCAACGCCCTTGCCTTCGACACGTCGTCGATCTCGGCAAAATGCGCCGCGATGGCGTCCGGCGTCCAGTCGGATTGGGCGAGATTGATGCCTTCGGTCTCGATGATCTTGATCACCGCGAACGAGCCCGCGCCGGCGCCCATGATGGTGCGGGTCGGCGCGTCCTCGCTGAGCAGGAATTCCACCGCCGGCGTGATCGCCTCAGGGCGCATCAGGGCCAGCGCCTGCGGCGGCAGCAGCTCTTCAGTCATCCGGGTCGCCGCGGTCGGCGAAATCGTGTTGACGCGAATGTTGTTCTTGCGGCCCTCCTCGGCCAGCACGTTCATCAGGCCGACCATGCCGGCTTTGGCCGCGCCGTAATTGGCCTGGCCGAAATTGCCGAACAGGCCCGACGACGACGTGGTGACGACGATGCGGCCGTAATTGCGCTCGCGCATGCCGGCCCACACCGCCTTGCAGCAATAGAAGGTGCCGGTGAGATGGACATCCATCACCTTGGCGAAATCGGCGACTTCCATCTTGGCGAACGACTTGTCGCGGAGGATGCCGGCATTGGCGCACAACAGATCGACGCTGCCCCATTCCTTGGTGGCGCGCTCGACCATGGCGGTGACCTGCTCGAAATTCGAGACATCGGCGCCGTCGGCCATCGCGGTGCCGCCGGCCTTGCGGATTTCCTCGACCACGGTTTCGGCCGGCGTCAGCGAGCCGCCGGTGCCGTCGCGCGCGCCGCCGAAATCATTGACCACCACCTTGGCGCCGCGGCTCGCCAGCCCCAGCGCATGCGCCCGTCCAAGACCATTGCCCGCGCCGGTGACGATAGCGACGCGTCCGTCAAACCTGATTGCCATGAGTGGAATTCCTGGATCCTTGTCATGCCCGGGCTTGACCCGGGCATCCATCAATTTGAAGGGCTTTTTTGAGCAGTGATGGATTGCCGGGTCAAGCCCGGCAATGACGCGGAAAACCTAATAAAATAGATCAGCCCGATCCAGTCGGCGACCAGCGCGGGCTTTTCCTCGCCCTCGATCTCGACAGTGACGCTGGTGCGCGATTGCAGCTCTTTCGGCTTGCGCAGCTTGGCTTCCATCAGCGTGAAACGGCCGCGGACGCGCGAGCCGGCCCGCACTGGCGAGAGGAAGCGCAGCTTGTCGAAGCCGTAATTGACGCCCATCGCGGTGCCTTCGATGACCGGCATCACCTCGTGGGACATGATGCTCATCAGCGACATCGTCAGTCCGCCGCGGTGTCGAAATTAATCATCATTGCTTTCTGCAGCACCTCATACATGACAGCCGTCGACCACCCAAACATCAGCGCACCATTCATCGCCGTTAATGGACCAAGCAGCCGCCAGCCCTCCACCGGTGTCACGTCGCCATAGCCGAGTGTCGCGTAGTTCACGAATGCAAAATACACGAGGTTTGTGCCAGCCGGCGCAGCATCCACAATCGAGTAGGCCAACGACCAAACAAACACCTCAAGAACATGTGCGGCCATCAAGACCGAAACAGTTGCAATCATAACAGTGACCAGGCGCAGCGACGGGTGGCTTCTTTTTTTTGTACCCCACGCGCGTGCCACGCGCACCACTACGGTCATCACCAACGCATGTATGGTAATGTTACAAACGCAAACGATGCCGCCTACCAGAAATTGGACCAGCATTGCCATCACGTCCTTGTAACGTTGACACAGTGCCTGCTCGCGAGGCCCAAATTAGCGTAGGTCAATTTGAAAGCGCGAGAGAGTTACTTTGGCTCGGAGATGTCCGAGTTGGGTCATTCGCGTCGTTTCGGCCGGACCACATCACCTACTCGGCTTTGACCAGCCGAGTTCCTTGATCCAGATCAAGGGCGCGAAGCTCCTGCGCGCGAGGCTTCGGCAGACCCGCGGTTCGGCGCGATGCGTAGATGTCTGCGGGTTCCTCTCTCGAAGAAGGAGTACGCTGATGTTGCGTCGAATTCTCATAGCTTCGGCAGCCGCAGCCCTGCTGCTGGTCACCTTCGTTCCCGACGACGCCGATGCTCGCGGTCGCGGTGGTGGCGGCTATCGGGGCGGTGGTGGAGGCTACCGCGGCGGCGCTGTCGCAGTTCGAGGGGCTCGGGGCGGCGCTGTCGCAGTGCGTGGCGGACGCTACGGCTATCGGGGTGGGGCCTATCGCGGCTACGGTGTCGGTGCGGCCGCGGTGGGCGCCGCTGCGGTCGGAGCCGCTGCGGCCGGGGCCTACCGCGGCAGCTGCTACGACGCCTACGGCAACTACATTTGCGCCGGCGGGTACCGTCCGTACTGAGCGGCGCGCCGCGGTTGGCCTATGGTGCTCGAAGCCAATGACGAAGTCATTTGCATAAGCGAACCATTTTTAATGCCGGATCGGGCGGCACACCCTGCGCCAGCGAGGTGGCCGCCTGTGGGAGAAGGTGGCGTAGGCGGCCTACGGCCGCCGTTTTTAGACGCGCTCCGCGCTTTTGCCCGGCCATGACGGGCGGAAATCAGTCGAAATAGATCAGCCCGATCCAGTCGGCGACCAGCGCGGGTTTTTCCTCGCCCTCGATCTCGACGGTGACGCTGGTGCGCGATTGCAGCTCTTTCGGCTTGCGCAGCTTGGCTTCCATCAGCGTGAAGCGGCCACGGACGCGGGAGCCGGCGCGGACCGGCGAGAGGAAGCGCAGCTTGTCGAAGCCGTAATTGACGCCCATCGCAGTGCCTTCGATGACCGGCATCACCTCGTAGGACATGATGCTCATCAGCGACATCGTGAGGAAGCCATGCGCAATGGTGTTGCCGAACGCAGTTTCCTTTTTCGCCCGTTCCGGATCGACATGGATGAACTGGTGATCCTCGATCACGTCGGCATAGACGTTGATCCTGTTCTGGTCGATCAGGTGCCAGGACGATACGCCGATCTCCTTGCCGACCATGGCCTGATAAGCCCCTAACGAGACCGGCGGCTTCTTCCAGACTTCATTCATTTTGATTAGCTCTCCAGCCCGGCGGTCCGCACCTTCTGCAGCTCCGGGAATTCATCTTCGCGGAATTCCGCGCCGCGCAGCGCATCGTCTCTGGCGTTGTCATGCTCCAGCCGCCGCAACTGCACGCGGCGGATTTTTCCGGAAATCGTCTTCGGCAGCTCCGTCACCAGTTCGATCTTGCGGATGCGCTTGAACGGCGCGAGCCGGGTGTGCAGATGCTTGAAGATCGACAGCGCGGTCTCCGGCGTGCGTTCGACGCCAGAGACCAGCAGCACATAGGCCTTGGGGATCGCGAGCCGGATTGGATCGGGACTCGGAACGACCGCGGCCTCGGCCACCGATTCATGCTCCAGTAGCACGCTTTCCAGCTCGAACGGGCTGATGCGGTAGTCGGAGGATTTGAAGACGTCGTCGGAGCGGCCGACGAAGGTGAGATAGCCCTCGTCGTCGGCGAACACCACGTCGCCGCTGCGATAGAGATCGCCGTCCGCGCCGGAGAGTTTGCCGTCCTCGCCCTGATAGCCCTGCATCAGGCCGGCGGGGCGGTCGGCCCCGAGCACCAGCGTCACCTCGCCTTCCTTGGTGACGTGGCCGTCATTGTCGGTGATCTGCACGCGATAGCCGGGCAGCGGCCGGCCCATCGAGCCGACCTTGACCTTCTGGCCCGGCGAATTGCCGGCAAGCGCGGTGGTTTCGGTCTGACCGTAACCGTCGCGGATGGTGAGACCCCATGCCGCCTTCACCTGATCGATCACTTCCGGGTTGAGCGGCTCGCCGGCGCCACAGACCTCGCGCAGGCTTACCTTGAAATCCGCGAGCCGTTCCTGGATGAACAGCCGCCACACCGTCGGCGGCGCGCACAGCGTGGTGACGCCGCAGCGGCCGACGGTGGCGAGCAAAGCTTTTGCGTCGAAGCGCGGCTGGTTGACGACGAACACGGTGGCGCCGGCATTCCACGGCGCGAACAAGCAGCTCCAGGCATGCTTGGCCCAGCCCGGCGATGAAATGTTGAGATGGACGTCGCCGGGCTGCAGGCCGAGCCAGAACATCGTCGACAACGCGCCGACGGGATAGCTGCGCTGGCTGTGCCGCACCAGTTTTGGCTTTGCCGTGGTGCCCGAGGTGAAATAGAGCAGCATCGGGTCGTCGGCATTGGTCGAGCCATCGGCTGCAAAGGTCTCGGATGCGCTCGCCGCCTGTTCGAACGGCAACCAGCCGTCATGCGTGGTCGTGGCCCCGACCACGATCCGCACCAGATTTTCGCTGCCGAGGCCTGCGAATTTCGCCACCTGATCCTGCGAAGCCACCACCACCCTCGCCCGGCCACGATCGAGCCGGTCGCGCAATTCGTCCGGGGTGAGCAGCGTGGTCGCAGGAATCACGACGACGCCGAGCTTCATGGCCGCCAACATGGTTTCCCATAGCGGCACGACATTGCCGAGCAGCAGCAGCAAATGATCGCCGCGCCTTAGCCCCTGTGCGCGCAGGAAGTTCGCCACCTGATTGGAGCGGGCCGAGAGCGCCGCGAAGGAAAGTTTGGTTTCCTTGTGGCCGGCATCGACGATCCAGAGCGCCGTGCGATCGCGGCTATCAGGACTGCGCGCGAGTTCCGCGTCAAACCAGTCGAGCGCCCAGTTGAACGGAACCGGATCGGGCCAGCGAAAGCCCTTCACGGCCGCATCGTAATCGGTGCGGTGCTTGAGCAGAAAGGCGCGCGCTTCCTGGAATGTCGTCATACTGTTTCCTTAACCAGCGTCTGCACACCCTCAGCCCTCATCCTGAGGAGCCGCGAAGCAGCGTCTCGAAGGATGGGCTACACCGACCAACTCACCCTTCGAGGCTCGCTAACGCTCGCACCTCCTGCAACAACGGCAAAGCCGTTGCGCGGAGGTGAGGACCTCCGTTATTTACCGGCGAGGCTCCGAACGTGCTGGATAATACCGGAAAAATCCACCCCGCCATGGCCGGCGGCGTCGAACGCCTTGTAGATCTCCTGCGCGTGCTTGCCCAGCGGCGTCGCGGCGCCCGCGGCATTGGCGGCATCCTGCGCCAGCGTGAGGTCCTTCACCATCAGGGCCGAGGCAAAGCCAGGCTTGTAGCCGTTGTTCGCCGGCGAGGCCGGCACCGGGCCCGGCACCGGGCAGTAGGACGTCAACGCCCAGCATTGCCCTGAGGAGGTCGAGGCGACGTCGAACAGTGCCTGATGCGACAAGCCCAATTTTTCCGCGAGCGCAAAGGCCTCGCCGACCCCGATCATGGAAATGCCCAAAATCATGTTGTTGCAGATCTTGGCCGCCTGCCCCGCGCCCGCGCCGCCGCAATGCACGATCTTCTTGCCCATGTTTTCCAGCGCGGGCTTTGCCGCCGCAAAGGCCTTCTCCTCACCGCCGCACATGAAGGTGAGCGTCGCGCCCTTGGCGCCGCCGGTTCCGCCGGACACTGGCGCATCGACCGAGAGCGCGCCATGCTTGGCAGCGAGTGCATGCGCCTGCTTGGCGCTTTCGACGTCGATGGTCGAGCAATCGATGATCAGCGTGCCTTTGGTCATGACAGGGATCACTTCGTTCCAGACCGACAGCACATGCTTGCCCGCGGGCAGCATGGTGATCACAACGTCGGCGCCCTTGACCGAACCGACCGAACTCTCGGCGATATCAGCGCCGTCGGCCTTGGCCTGATCGCGCGAGGCCGCGACCAGATCGAACGCGGTGACCTTATGGCCGGCCTTGACCAGATTGGCCGCCATCGGTCCGCCCATGTTGCCGAGGCCAATGAATGCGATATTTGCCATCTCGAATCCTCCGCTTGGAATTTTTCTGGTTTGGTCAGCTAAATCTGAGTTCGTCGTCGCCGATCTCGGCGAAATAAGGCGCGACCATTTCCGGCGTCACGTCTTCGATGCGCGGCGGCGACCATTTTGGGCTTCGGTCCTTGTCGATCACGGCGGCGCGCACACCCTCGCGAAAGTCATCGCTGGCGAATACTTCCAGCGCGGCGCGATATTCCCGCACCAGGCATTCCTCCAGCGAGCGCGCGGTGCGCGCCAGCCGCAGCAGTTTCAGCGTCACCACCATGCCGCGCGGCGACTTTTCGTTCAGCGTCTTCACCGTCGCCTGCGCAAAATCCGAGCCATCGCGCTGCAGCGCCGCGACGATATCTTCCATGCGATCGTGGGAGAACAACGCGTCGATCTTCGCCTGCTGCGCCGCGACCGGCCCGGCCGTCTCGCCGGTCGAAAAGCTCTCGATCAGTTGCCTGATGTCAGCCGACGTCGCGCCGGACGCCACTTTCGTCAGCGCCTCGCGCAAGGCCGGCAGGTTCGATGACGATACCACCGCATCGGCAAACCTGGCATGGATCGCGTCCGGGCCATTCATGGTCTGCCCGGTCAATCCAAAATAGGTCCCGATCTCACCCGGCGAATGCGCCAGCAGCCAGGTGCCGCCGACGTCGGGAAAAAAGCCGAGGCCGACTTCGGGCATTGCAAGCTTCGTCCTGTCGGTGACGACGCGATGCGCGGAATGCGCCGACAGACCGACGCCGCCGCCCATCACGATGCCGTCCATGAAGGCGACATAAGGCTTTGGAAATTTCTTGATCCGGGCGTTGAGGATGTATTCGTCGCGCCACAGGATCTTGCCGAGGTCACCCCTCACCTTCGAGCTTTCCCAGAGCGCGCGGATGTCGCCCCCGGCGCACAGGCCACGCTCGCCCGCGCCTTCCAGCACGATGACCGCAACAGCGGGATCCGCCTCGAACGCATCGAGCGCCTTGTCGATGTCGTGAAACATCTCCAGCGTCACGGCATTGATGGCCTTCGGGCGGTTCAGGCGAATGATGCCGGCTGAACCTTCCTTGCGCGCGATCAGGTCGCCCTCTGCGACGGAAGCGTCCGTCATCGCGCGCCCTCGATCAGCTTGCGCGAAACAATCAGCCGCATGATTTCGTTGGTCCCTTCCAGGATCTGGTGCACGCGCAGATCGCGCACGATCTTCTCGATGCCGTATTCGCTGAGATAGCCGTAGCCGCCATGCAGCTGCAGCGCCTGATTGGCCACCTCGAAGCCGACATCGGTACCGAAACGTTTGGCCATCGCGCACAGCATGGTGGCGTCGGCATCCTTGCGGTCGAGCGCTGCGGCCGCGCGCCACACAAACGTTCGCGCTGCTTCCAGTTCGGTCGCCATATCGGCGAGGCGAAACTGCAGCGCCTGGAATTCGTCGAGGCGCTTTCCGAACGCCTTGCGTTCCTTCATGTAGGCCAGCGACTTCTCCAGCGCGCTTTGCGCCCCGCCGAGCGAACATGCCGCAATATTGATGCGGCCGCCGTCGAGCCCGGCCATCGCGATCTTGAAGCCGATGCCTTCTTCGCCCAGACGGTTTTCGACCGGCACGCGGGCATTCTCGAAAATCACCGCGCGGGTCGGCTGCGCGTTCCAGCCCATCTTGCGCTCGTTGGCGCCGAAGGAAACGCCCGACGTCTTGCCGTCGATGACGAGCGTTGAAACGCCGCCAGGACCATCGCCGCCGGTCCGCACCATCGCCACCAGCAGGTCGGTGCCTCCGGCGCCGGAAATGAACTGCTTCTGGCCGTTCAGGACGTAATGATCGCCCTCACGCACCGCGCGGGTCCGCAGCGCCGCGGCATCCGAGCCGGCGCCCGGCTCGGTGAGGCAGTAGCTTGCGATCAGCTCCATCGTGCAAAGCTTCGGCAGCCACTTTTGCCGCTGGGTATCGTTGCCATAGGCATCGATCATCCAGGACGCCATGTTGTGGATCGAGATGAAAGCCGACACGGTCGGGCAACCGGTCGCCAGCGCCTCGAAGATCAGCGCGGCATCGAAGCGGGTCATGGCCGAGCCGCCGACGTCGTCCTTGATGTAGATGCCGCCCATGCCGAGCGTGGCCGCTTCCCGCATCACGTCGACCGGAAAATGCTTCTCCTCGTCCCAGCGGAGTGCATGCGGCGCGATCTTCTCGGCGGCGAATTCGCGCGCCATGTCGCGAACCGCCACCTGATCGTCGTTGAGAGCGAAATGCATTCCGGGCTGCTCATTCTTGTCGTCTTTGCGAGGAGCGAAGCGACGACGCAATCCATTCTTCCTTTTCGCGGCAATATGGATTGCTTCGCTGCGCTCGCAATGACGGCCGGGGGCTATACCGTCAATTCATCGTCGGGATCGAGAACTCCGCGCCCTCCTTGACGCCGGACGGCCAGCGCGAGGTGACCGTCTTGGTCTTGGTGTAGAAGCGGATCGAATCCGGGCCGTGCTGGTTGAGGTCGCCGAAGCCAGACTTCTTCCAGCCGCCGAAGGTGTAATACGCAATCGGCACCGGGATCGGCACGTTGATGCCGACCATGCCGACATTGACCTTGGCGGCGAAGTCGCGGGCGGCGTCGCCGTCGCGGGTGAAGATCGCGACACCGTTGCCGTAGTCATGGTCCGATGGCAGTGCGAGGGCTTCCTTGTAGTCGTGGGCGCGTACCACCGACAGCACCGGGCCAAAGATCTCTTCCTTGTAGATCCGCATGTCCTTGGTGACGTTGTCGAACAGCGAACCGCCGAGATAGAAGCCGTTCTCGTAGCCCTGCATCTTGAAGCCACGGCCGTCGACGGCGAGCGTCGCACCTTCCTTGACCCCGATATCGATGTAGTTCTTCACCTTCTCGACCGCTTCGCGCGTCACCAGCGGGCCGTAATCGGCGGACGGATCGACCGAGGTGCCGATCTTGAGCGACTCCACGCGCGGGATCAGCTTTTCCATCAGGCGGTCGGCGGCGGTCTTGCCGACGGGCACCGCGACCGAAATCGCCATGCAGCGTTCGCCCGCCGAACCGTAGCCGGCGCCGATCAGGGCGTCGACGGTCTGGTCCATGTCGGCGTCGGGCATCACGATGGCGTGGTTCTTGGCGCCGCCAAAACACTGGCAGCGCTTTCCGGTCTGCGCAGCGCGCTCATAGATATACTGCGCAATCGGCGTCGAGCCGACGAAGCCGATCGCCTTGATATCGGGATCGTCGAGGATGGCATCGACGGCTTCCTTGTCGCCGTTGACGACGTTGAGCACGCCGGGCGGCAGCCCCGCCTCGATCATCAGGGCGGCCAACATCATCGGCACGCCGGGATCGCGCTCCGAGGGTTTCAGGACAAAGGCGTTGCCGCAGGCGATCGCGGGCGCGAATTTCCACATCGGGATCATGGCCGGGAAGTTGAACGGCGTGATGCCGGCGACGACGCCCAGCGGCTGCCGCATCGAATAGATGTCGATGCCGGGGCCCGCGCCTTCGGTGTATTCGCCCTTCATCAGGTGCGGAACGCCGCAGGCGAATTCCGCGACCTCGAGGCCGCGCTGGATGTCGCCCTTGGCATCGGGAACGGTCTTGCCGTGCTCACGCGCCAGTACGTCGGCGAGCTTGTCGTAGTCGCGCTGCACCAGCTCGACGAACTTCATCATCACGCGCGCGCGGCGCTGCGGATTGGTGTTGGCCCATTCGACCTGGGCATCCCTGGCGTTCTCGACGGCGGCGCGAACCTCGGCCTTGGACGCCAGCGCCACCTTGGCCTGGACCTCGCCGGTCATCGGCTCGAAAACGTCGGCCGTCCGCCCGGACGTGCCCTTGACCTCTTTGCCGCCGATGAAATGTCCGATGGAACGCATGAATTTCTCCCTGAAGGCTCGCTGGATCAGCTTTGGAGCCCTTTTTGACCTGCATTTCTTAGGATACAAGTCCGATAAATTGCACCATAGATGTGCGGAAATGCTGGATCAAGGTACCAAGACGATCGATTGGGATGACTTCCGTTTCGTGCTGGCAATCGTCCGCGGCGGATCGGTTTCCGCTGCCGCCAAGCAGCTTGCAGTCGATCATGCCACAGTGATCCGCCGTGTCGACCGCCTGGAACGGCATCTCTCCGCAAAACTGTTCGATCGCCGCAAGACCGGCTATCTCCTCACCGAAGCCGGCCAGCGCGTCGCCGACAGTGCGGAAGCGATGGAATCCACCATCGTCGCCAACCAGGAGGCGGTCGGCGGCTCGCGCGCCCAGCTCACCGGCACCGTCCGGATCGGCGCCCCCGACGGGTTCGGCAGCCACTTCCTGGCCTCACGGCTTGTGAAATTCACCGAGCGGTATCCCGATCTCGATTTGCAGCTCGTCGCCACCGCGCGCCTGTTCAGCCTGTCGAAGCGCGAGGCAGACATTGCGATCAGCCTGACGATGCCCAAGGAAGGCCGGATCGTCGGCCGCAAGCTGCTCGACTACAGCCTCGGGCTCTATGCCGCGCCGGCCTATCTCGACCGTGCGCCGAAGATCGTAACGCGCGGCGACCTGCCCGGGCATCGCTTCGTCGGCTATATCGAGGAACTGCTGTTCACGCCGGAACTGGATTACCTGCCGCAGGTCTCACCAAAAATCTCCGCCAAATTCCGCAGCGCCAATCTGATCGCGCAGCTCAACGCCACCATCGCCGGTTTTGGCATCGCCGTGCTGCCACACTTCATGGCGACGGCGCATCCGGAATTGCGGCCGGTACTGCCCTATGAGATCAGGATTTTGCGCACCTTCTGGATGCTGATGCACGCCGACAGCAAGGATCTCGCGCGGATCAGGGCCGTGGCCGATTACATCCACGAGACCGTGGAGAATGAACGCGCGCTGTTCAGCGGGCGATGAGCCGAGGTGCCGTAGGATGGGTAGAGCGAAGCGAAACCCATCATGCATCAGCGATCGCAATTGATGGGTTTCGCTTCGCTCTACCCATCCTACGAAGCCGCGCTAGTTCACTTTCGCCTTTGCCCTCTTCGCAACCGGCTTCGCCGCGCAGGCCAGCGCCGCCTCGCGGCCGGAGGCAAGAATTTCGTCCGACAGCTCGCCGCTGCCGGCAACGCGGGACATCACCAGCGCGCCCATCATCGTCGCCATCGTGCCCATCGCGAGACGACGCGCCGTCTTCCTCGGCACGTCCGGAATCTGGTCGGCGACGAGATCGATCATCTGGTCGAGCTTGGCAGCAAAAGCCTTGCGGGTCTTGGCGCTCTCGCGGGCGATTTCGGCACCCAGCGTGGGAACGGCGCAACCGCGGCCCGGATCGTCGCGATGCGCGGCCGAGACGTAAGAATCGACGATGGTCGACAGCCGCTTCTCCGGCGGAATTTCGGCTGCCATATTGCGCCAATGCTCGGCAGCGCGATCCATGGCATAGCCAAACGCCTCGATCACCAGCGCCTCACGGGAATCGAAATGCGCGTAGAAGCCGCCATGGGTCAGGCCCGCCTCCTTCATCAGGTCGGCGACGCCGATGCCGTGCGCGCCCTTTTCGCGAAGCCGCACCGAGGCCTTCTTCACGATCCGCGCGTGGGTCTCCTGCTTGTGCTCTTTCGAATAACGCATCCAACCCGTTCCATTAAATGTCTGCAGTCATATAATAGCAGTGGCGGGTACGAAAAGCTGCATCTATTTCGCGTTTTCACCGCCGATCATCGTAAATGTCGCGGTCGCGTGCACTGCAAGATTGCCCGCGCCGTCGCGAACAAACCCTTCGGCATAGCTGGACTGACGGCCTAGTTTTACCACTTTACCTTCCGCAGAGACCTTGCCGGATCGAATCGACAACGGCCGCAGATAGGTCAGCTTGAGATCCAGCGTGACCGAGGTCTGTCCTGCCGGCTGCATGGTGGCAATGGCACAACCCATGGCGGTATCCAGCAGCGCCGCGGCGGTCGCGCCGTGGAGCAGGCCGATGGTATTTTCGAGGCTTTCATCCGGATCCAGTTCCATCACGATCCGCCCCGCTTCGGCGATGCGCATCTCGAACCCGATCAACCGCGCCATCGGCGGCGGTGGCAGGATGCCGTCACGGATCGCGCACATGGTTTCCAGCCCGGACATGCCTGCAGCCGCCTTCGCCACCGGTCCCGGCGCCTGCCACTCCACCACCCGATGCCGCCGCGTATCGAACGAAAACAGGTCGGAAATCTCCAGCGCTTGTTGGACGCCGCCCGCGGTCATGATCACCCTCCTTTGATGGCACGTGCTTGATGGCCGTGGTGCCCGATTGATTGAATGACAATCATCATATATACTGAACTCGTCCAACAATGGAAGAGATGGTCATGCCGAGCACCGACTGGCGGAAGACCGCCTGCAATCTCTGCTATGTCAATTGCGGCCTCGAGGTGCTGGTCGAAAATGACCGGATCACGAAAGTGCGCGGCGACCGCGACAACCCGAAGTCCCAAGGTTACCTCTGCAACAAGGCCACGCGCGTTCCCTTTTATGCACATCACCGTGACCGCCTGACCACGCCGCTGCGGCGGCGCGCCGACGGCGGCTTCGATGCGATCGACTGGAACACCGCGATTGCCGAGATTGCTGCAAGATTGCGCGACGTCGTCGATCGCCATGGCGGCAAGAGCCTTGCGCTCTATGGCGGCGGTGGCCAGGGCAATCATGCCGGCGGCGCCTATGCCACGGCGCTGCTGCGCGCGCTCGGCTCGCGCTATGTCTTTAACGCGCTGTCGCAGGAGAAGACGGGTGATTTCTGGGTCAACGGCCATATGTTCGGCAGCCAGACCTGTCACACCGCCGAGGACGTGCACCACTGCGACCTGCTGTTTGTGATCGGCGCCAATCCCTGGATCGCCCACGGCTTTCCCAATGCACGCGACCTTCTCAACGACATCCGCAAGGATCCTAACCGCAAGATGATCGTGATCGATCCCCGCCGGTCCGAGACCGCCGAGCGCGCCGATCTGCATCTCGCGTGCCGTCCCGGCACGGATGCCTTCCTGTTGGGCGCGATCCTTGCGCGGCTGATCCAGCGCGACGCGGTGGACCACGCATTCATCGGGCAGCACATTACAGGCTTTGCGGAGGTCAGGGACGCGCTGCTGCGGATTCCGGTCGAACAATGGGCTGAAGCCGCCGACATCCCGCTCGAGCAGATCGAACAATGCGTCGACATGATCGTTGCGGCGAAAGCGATGACGGTGCGCGTCGAGCTCGGCATTCAGCAGGGCATCAACTCGACGCTCAATTCGTACCTCGAAAAGCTGCTGATCATGCTGACCGGCAGTTTTGGCCGCAAAGGCACCAATCAGTTGCACAGCTGGCTGGTGCCGCTGTGGGGTAACTCGCCGAACCAGCGCTTTGCCGCTGCCGATATCGAGGTGATCGGCGGACTGTTGCCGCCCAATCTGTTTCCTGATGCGGTGCTGTCCGATCACCCCGACCGCCTGCGTGCGGTATGGATCGACAGTTCCAACCCCGCCAATACCGCAGCGAATACCGCGCGGGTCGAGCAGGCGCTGCGCGCACTCGACCTCGTCGTTGTGGTCGACGTGGCCATGACCGAGACGGCGCGGCTGGCGGATTACGTACTGCCGGCCTCATCGCAATATGAGAAGACCGAATTCACGCTCTTCAACTTCGAATTCCCGAAGAATTATTTCCATGTCCGCGCCGGCGTCGTGACGCCTCTGGAGGGCACCCTGCCCGAGCCGGAAATCTATACGCGGCTCAGCCGCGCGCTCGGCCTCCTGCCCGGCGATAACGCGCTGGCGCCCTTGCGCGAAGCCGCGTTCCGTTCCCGGCTCGCCTTCGCCGCGGAACTGCGCGCCTTCATGGGCGCCAATCCTCAACTGGCGGCGCTCGGCGCGCTCGTGCTCTACAACACGCTGGGCGCCACCCTGCCCGACGGCACGGCCGCCGCCGCGCCGCTGTGGCAGGCCGCGCATCTCTGCGCCAAACGTTCGCCGCAGGCTGTACGCCGCGCGCTCGATACGGGCCGTGACGTTCCGGACGAGATGCTCGGCGAAGCGTTGTTCGACGCCATCGTCGGATCGCGCAACGGCGTAGCCTTCACCGAGCACGATTACGATGATGTATGGTCGATGGTCTCGCATCTCGACCGCAAGGTCCACCTTGCGATCGCGCCGATGCTGGAATGGCTCGGCCGGCTCGATCCGGCGAACGCAGCCCCTCGTGGCGACTATCCCTTCGTGCTCGCCGCCGGACAGCGGCGCATGTTCAACGCCAACCAGATCTTTCGCGATCCCGCCTGGCGCCGCGACGATCCCGACGGTGCGCTGCTCATCAGCGCCACCGATCTGGCATCGCTGGGCGCGGAGGATGGCGAATGGATCGCGGTGCAATCCGCCGCCGGCCGCGTGGTCGCACGCTGCAAGCGCGACGACAGCATGCGCAGCGGCCAGCTTGCGCTGCCGCACGGCTATGGCCAGGACTATCCGGCTGCCGACGGCGAGCGGCTGAACAACGGCCCCCGCGTCAATGTGCTGACCGAGAGCGGCAACTGCGATCCCATCGCCGGCACGCCCTATCACAAGCACGTCCCGGTGCGGCTGGAGCGGCTCGCGGCGGCGGAAGCCGCGGCCTACGAGGCGGCCTCGCGGCGCATCCATCGCGCGCCGGCCTAGAGCCACGCTCCAGGGCGCTCTGCGCCCGCGACCCTTGACAAGACCGGCGCTTGCCAAGGAAGTGGCACCCTCGGCGCGTGCGCGCCCAAGGGAGCCACAACAAGCATGGAAATGCTCAATCCCCATTGCGGCATCACCCGCGACGCCAGAGGCGTCGTGCGCCTTGCCATCTGCAACGCCGGTTCGCTCAACATCCTCAGTTCGGCCGTCACCGATGGCGTGCGCGAAGGATTCGAGAAACTCGCCGGCGACAAGGACATTCGCGCGGTGATCCTCGCCGGCCAGAGCGAAAAGAGCATGATCGGCGGCGCCGACATCAAGGAGATGGCGAAACTCGACCAGAAATCCGCCGAAGCCTTCATCACCCGGCTGCGCGACCTCTGCGAGGCCGTGCGGCATTTTCCGGCGCCTGTCATCGCGCGGCTTCCCGGCTGGTGCCTCGGCGGCGGCCTCGAAGTCGCCGCCGCCTGCGATTTTCGGATTGCCGCCCATGATGCCAAGTTCGGCATGCCGGAGGTGCGTGTCGGTATCCCCTCGGTGATCCACGCCGCCCTGCTGCCGCGGCTGATCGGCTGGGGCCGCGCCCGCTGGCTGGTGATGACGGCGGAGAATATCGACGCGCCGACTGCACTGGCCTGGGGCCTGGTCGATGTGGTCGCAAAGCAAGGCGGTCTCGACGCCGCGGTCGAGCATACGGTGAGCGCGCTGCTGGAATGCGGACCCGAAGCGCTGCGCGCGCAGAAGGCATTGATGCGGCAATGGGAGGAACTGCCGCTGACGGAGTCGGTCAATTTGAGCGTCGGCGTGTTCGGAACATCCTTCCTCACCGGCGAGCCGCAACGGCTGATGCAGGGTTTTCTCGATCGCAAGAAATAGACGGAGGGAGGCATGAGACCCGCCGGCAAGGGCGCGCTGGAATCGCTCTATTTCGACTATCCGCAGTTCGCGGCACGGCGCGTGCCCGAGCTTGAAGGCACGGTGACCCGACATCCCGTTCTCATCGTGGGCGCCGGGCCGATCGGCATGACGGCGGCGCTGGTGCTGGCGCGCTACGGCATCAGGAGCGTGCTGATCGATCGCAAGGACACCTTCAATGACGGCAGCCGCGCGATCTGCATCGCGCGGCCGAGCATGCATATTCTGGAGCGGATCGGCGCAGTCGCGCCGTTTGTCGAAAAGGCGCTCGGCTGGCGGTTCGGCCGCAGCTACTATCGCGGCGAGCAGATCTTCCGGCTGGAGATGCCGCAACCGCCGGGCGAAAAATATCTGCCGATGTACAATCTGCAGCAGCAATATATCGAACAATTCCTGCACGATGCGGTCGCCGCCAGCGACCTCATCGACATGCGTTGGCAAAGTGAATTGTCCGCCATCGAACCTCAGAGCAACGGCGTATCGGTGGGGATTTCATCGCCCGCGGGCGATTACCGGCTCGATGCCGACTATGTGCTCGCCGCCGACGGGGCGCGCTCGCCGGTCAGATCGATGCTCGGCTTGCGGCTGAAGGGCGATAATTACGAAGGCCGGTATGTGATCGCTGATATCCGCATGGATCACGATTTTCCGACCGAGCGCCGCGCCTTTTTCGAACCGGCCGGCAATCCCGGCGGCACGGTGCTGATCCACAAGCAGCCGGAAAATATCTGGCGCGTGGATTACCAGCTCCGCGAAGGCGAGAGCGAGGCAGATGCCGTTAAAGAGGAAAATCTCCGCGCCCGCGTCGGCGCGATCCTTGCCGACGTCGGTCATACAAAACCGTGGGAACTGGAATGGTGGAGCGTCTATTCCGCCAACACGCTGTGCCTCGATGACTACCGTCACGGCCGCGTCATCTTCATCGGCGATGCCGCGCATATCGTGCCGATCTTCGGCGTGCGTGGGCTGAACAATGGCCTGGCGGACGCCGAGAACATCGGCTGGAAGCTGGCGCTGGTGCTCCACGGCGAGGCGGACGAGCGCCTGCTCGACAGCTATTCGCCGGAGCGGCGCGGCGCCACGCTCGATGTGTTCGCCAATGCCACCAAGAGCACGCGCTTCATGACGCCGCCGACTCGCGGCTGGCGATTGGCGCGCGAGGCGGCGCTGTCGCTCAGTTTGAAGCACGCGTTTCCGCGGGGGCTCGCCAATCCGCGGCAGATGCAGCCTTATACCTATTCGGAGAGTCCGCTGACGCCCTATGCCGGACGCGACGCCGAATTCGCCGGCGGCCCTCCCTGCGGCAGCGTCGCGCCGAACGCCCGTCTCAAAGACGGGACCTATCTATTGGACCGTGCCGGCGATGGCATGACGGCGCTCCTGTTCTGCGAGGGGCAACCCACAGCCGAACAGGCGGCGCTGCTCGCGCAACTCGACCGGATCGACAAGCGCTTCGTTGCGGTGCTGATCGCGTCAGGTGGTTCGGCCTCCGACGCAAAAACCATCGCGGATAGCGACGGTGAAATCGCCAGTCTGTTCGCGGCAGCGCCCGGTACGCTCTATCTGCTGCGGCCCGACCTGCATATTGCCGGGCGATGGAAGGCCGTCGTTCCCGGCGAGATCCTGAAAACCGCGGGCCTTTGCCTGGGAAGCGAGACGCCATGAGCGCGATGCCGTTCGAGGATTTTGAGACCGCCTATGAGACGCTGGCAACCGCGATCGATCAGGCGGGACCTGCGCGCGAAGCGCTGTTCCTGACCCGGCTTGCGCTCGTGCTCGGCCATGAGCTCGGCGATATCGCGGCCTTCCGGAAGGCCATCGAGACCGCGCTCGACGGGCTGGAATAGCGGCCGTTCGCGGCAATTTTGCTTCAGGGCGCCGATCGATCAATTGAAGTCATGCGAAAGGCAAGGATTTCTCATGGGATGATCGGTTGCGATCTGTTGCAGTGCATAATATTATAGGTGTAATTCAATTCCGGAGTCGACCCCGCGCGTGGATCGGTCCTGGCGCCACCATCCGCGTTGTGTCCTGAAATGAGGGAAGTACGACATTTAAGTCAGACGCCCTTCACGTCAGAATACGTAAGCCGAACCAACCGAATCCCCCTTCTGCATTCCCCGAGGCCCAATGATCTCGAACTGGCTGTCAGCCACCCTCGCCCGCCGCAACATCCATTACGGCTGGGTGATGGTCGCCGTGACCTTCCTCACCGCCCTGATTTCGGCCGGCACGGTCGGCGCGCCCGGCGTCTTCATCGTTCCCCTGCAGAAGGAATTCGGCTGGACCACGGCGGAGATTTCCTCGGCGCTGTCGATCCGCTTCATCCTGTTCGGCCTGATGGCGCCCTTTGCCGCGGCACTGATGAACCGCTACGGCCTGCGCAACGTGACGCTGTCGGCGCTGCTGATCGTCGTATCCGGCCTCGTCGCGTCGCTGGCGATGACGCAGGTCTGGCAACTAATGCTGCTATGGGGCGTGGTGATCGGGCTCGGCACCGGCATGACGGCGCTGGTGCTGGGCGCCACGATTGCCGCGCGCTGGTTTGCGGCGCGGCGCGGCCTCGTGGTCGGCATCCTCACCGCGAGCGTTGCGACCGGGCAGCTTGCCTTCCTGCCGCTATTGGCGAGCCTGACCGATGCATATGGCTGGCGGATCGCACTGGCGCTGATCTGCGTGATGCTGGGCGTCGCGGCGTTCGCCGTGCTGATGGTCATGCGCGACCGGCCAAGCGACGTGGGCTTAAGGCCATTCGGCGACGAAGGCACCGAGCCGTTGCCGGCGCCTCCGCCGAACAACACGCCGATCATGGCGGCGGCGCTCGGCACCCTCCGTGACGCCTCGAAATCGAGCGTGTTCTGGATCTTGTTCGCCACCTTCTTCATCTGCGGCGCCTCGACCAACGGCCTGGTCCAGGTGCATTTGATCCCGATGTGCCTCGATTTCGGCATTCCGCAGGTACAGGCGGCGAGCCTGCTCGCCGCGATGGGCGTTTTCGATTTCGTCGGCACCATCGCCTCCGGCTGGCTGTCCGACCGTTACGACAATCGCAAGCTGTTGTTCTGGTATTACGGCCTGCGCGGCCTGTCGCTCCTGTTCCTGCCGTTCTCCGATTTCACGCTCTACGGCCTGTCGCTGTTTGCGATGTTCTACGGGCTCGACTGGATCGCGACCGTGCCGCCGACGGTGCGGCTCACCGCGCAGCGGTTCGGACCTGAGCGTGCCAACCTTGTGTTCGGATGGATTTTTGCCGGCCATCAGTTGGGTGCGGGTGTCGCGGCGTTCGGCGCCGGATTGTCGCGTACGCTACTGCAGACCTACCTGCCGGCGTTCTTCGTCGCCGGCGCGCTGTGCATCGTCGCAGCCCTGATTGTGCTGGCGATCTCGCGGCCGAAGCCGGTGGCGGCGTGATATTGAATCAACTCCCTCGCCCCGCTTTTGCGGGGAGAGGGTTGGGGTGAGGGGCTCTCTCCGCGAGACTGGTGCGAGGTGATAGACCGGTACCCCCTCACCCGGATCGCATCTGTCGATGCGATCCGACCTCTCCCCGCAAGCGGGGCGAGGTAAAAAGATTTACGGCCGCGTCGACATATTCGCCGGCGGGCCTACGCTGCGGATCGGCTCGGCCAATCGCGCGAATTCGCACAACAGCGAACGCGTCTTGCGGGGATCGATCACTTCCTCGACCCAGAATTTCTCGGCGGAGCGGAACGGCGAGCGCAGCTTGTTGAGACGGTCCTCGATCTCCTTCAGCTTCGCGGCCGGATCATCCGAACCGTCGATGTCGGCGCGGTAGGCCGCCTCGATGCCGCCTTCCAGCGGCAGCGAGCCCCAATAGGCCGACGGCCAGGCGTAGCGCATCGAATAGCGGTTGGCCGGCTGGTGCACGACGCCGGCGACGCCGAACGCGTTGCGTACGATGATGGTGCACCAAGGCACTGTGCTCTGGTTGACCGCCGCCATCGCGCGCACGCCATGGCGGATGGTCGCCGACTTCTCGGCCTCGAGCCCGATCATGAAGCCGGGGCAATCCATCAGATAGACGACCGGCAGATGGAAGGTTTCCGCAAAATCGACCCAGCGGATCACCTTGTCGCACGCGTCCGCCGTCCACGATCCACCATAGTGGAACGGATCGCTGGCCAGCAGCAGCACCGCGCGGCCGTCGAGCCGCGCAAGCCCCGTGATGACAGGGCGGCCAAAATTGGCGTTGACCTCGAAGAACGAGCCCTTGTCGACGACGGCGTCGATGATCGGACGCATCTTGTAGACTTGGCGGCGATTGCGCGGCACCGCCTTGAGCAGCGCCTCCTCCGCACGCTCGGGATCGTCGCTGCAGGGTGTAGTCGGTGGCAGGTCGAAGACCGACGACGGCAGATAGGACAGGAAACGCCGGGCGCGCTCGAACGCCTCCTCCTCGGTCTCGACGGCATCGTCGACGCCACCGGCGCGGGTCTGGATGTCGGCGCCGCCAAGCTCCGTCTTCGACAGATCCTGGCCGAGACGCTTCACCACCGGAGGACCGGCGACAAACATCGCTGAGCTTCTGGTCATCACCGAATAATGGCTGGCGGCAAGTCGCGCCGCGCCGAGGCCCGCAACCGAACCGAGCCCAAGCGCGACCACGGGCACGCGGGCGAGGTTTCCCGTCGTGAACCAGTACGCGCGCGTGCCGCCGACCCCGCCAGGCAGATTGGCCGCGCCCCGGGTTTCGATGGTCTTTACGGAACCGCCGCCGCCCGACCCCTCGATCACGCGAATGATCGGCAGGCGGAACTCGTAGGCCATTTCCTCGGCCATCAGCGGCTTGGTGGATATCGAGGCATCCGCCGAGCCGCCGCGCACGGTGAAGTCGTCGCCGACCACAACCACGGTGCGGCCGTCGATCCTGGCGCGACCGAACACGCAGTTGGCCGGCGTCAGTTGCTTGAGTTCGTTGTTCTCGTCGTATTCGGCGACCCCGGAAATGGCGCCGATCTCGTGAAACGAATGGCTATCGGTCAGTCTGTCGATGCGCTCACGAACCGTGAGCCGGCCCTGGTCATGCTGGCGCTTGACCTTGTCAACGCCTCCCATCTCGCGCGCGAACGCTTCGCGCCGAGCGAGCTCGTCGAGCTCCGGCTTC
>Ga0307500_10000138_pt1 | contig 23452 bp, 21 predicted proteins | sample 14_S_MG_FD_201362 | JGI IMG/M metagenome (GOLD analysis project Ga0307500, IMG submission 201362) | Soil microbial communities from Populus trichocarpa stands in riparian zone in the Pacific Northwest, United States - 14_S | ecosystem: Environmental > Terrestrial > Soil > Riparian zone > Trees... | reverse complement strand
CCGCCAGCTGGCCGACCTGCAGCTGCGGATCCTGCGCAACGACCCTGACCTGGCCGGCGGCACCGCCACCGCCGCCACCACCGCCGCTGCCGCTGCCGCCGCCGCCGGGAACGGCCCGCGGCCGGACGCCGGGCCGGGTCGGGACGCCCCGACCGGCCAGCTGCCGGGCCGGCCGGAAACACGGCCGGCACCGCGGCCGGTGCCGGCCGAGTTGCCCGCCGATGTCGCCGCGTTCACCGGCCGCCAGGCCGAGCTGGCCCGCCTCGACAGCCTGCTGCCGGACCGGACCGAACGGCCGGACGCACCGGCGCAGACCGCGATCGCCGCCGTGTCCGGCACCGCCGGGGTCGGGAAGACGGCGCTGGCGGTGCGCTGGGCGCACCGGGTGTGCGCGCGGTTTCCGGACGGGCAGCTGTACGTCAACCTGCGCGGGTACGACCCCGAGCTGCCGGTGACGGCCGGCGCCGCGCTGGCCCGGTTGCTGCGCAGCCTCGGCGTCGCCGACACCGACATCCCGCCGGACGTGGACGAGCGGGCCGCCCGGTACCGCAGCGAACTGGCCGGCCGGAAGGTCCTCGTCCTGCTCGACAACGCCGGCACGGCCGACCAGGTCAGGCCGCTGCTTCCGGGCAGCCCGGGCTGCGCCGTGCTGGTGACGAGCCGGGACTCGCTGGCCGGGCTGGTCGCGGTCGACGGCGCCGGCCGGCTCGACCTCGACCTGCTTCCGCTCCCCGACGCCAGGTCACTGCTCGGCACCCTGATCGGTGACCGGGCCGCGATCGAGCCGACCGCCGCCGACGCGCTGGCGCAGCGCTGCGCCCGGCTGCCGTTGGCGCTGCGGGTCGCCGCGGAACTCGCCGTCGGCCGCCCGGCGGCCTCGCTGGCCGAGCTGGTGGCCGAGCTCAGCGACCAGCGGCAGCGGTTGGAACTGCTCGACTCCGGCGAGGACCCACGCGCCGCGGTCACCGCGGTGTTCTCGTGGTCGGTGCAGCAGCTGCCGGCCGCGGCCGCCGGGCTGTTCCGCCTGCTCGGGCTGCACCCCGGGCCGGACATCTCGGCCGCCGCGGCCGCCAGCCTCGCCGGCCGGCCACTGCCCGAGGTGCGTTCGTCGTTGACCCGGCTGGCCCGGGCGCACCTGATCGTCGAGCACCCGCCCGCCCGGTTCAGCTTCCACGACCTGCTCCGCGCGTACGCCAGCCAGCTCGCGCACACCCTCGACACCGCCGACCGGCAACGCGGCGCCGTGCGCCGGATCGTCGACCACTACCTGGGGACCGCACACGCCGCCGCCCGCCTGGTGGACCCGGCCCGGGATCCGATCACCCTGCCCGCGCCGCAGCCCGGGGTGGTCGCCGAGCAGCTCGACGACCAGGAACAGGCGCTGGCGTGGATGTCCAGCGAGCTGCCCGTGCTGCGCGGCGTCGCCCAACTCGCCGCCGACGCCGGGCTGCACCGGGCGGCGTGGCAGCTGGCCTGGGCGCTCGATGACATCCTCGACCGGCGGGCCGACTGGCCGGACCGGGCCGCCAACGCCCAGGCCGGCCTGGCCGCCGCCCACCGGCTGGACGACCCGGCCGCGCAGGCGCACGCGCACCGTCTGGTCGCGCTCGCCTACACCCGGCTGGACCGCCACGGTGACGCCCGCGACCACCTCCAGCACGCGCTCACCCTGAGCAGTGCGGCCGGCGACGTGGTCGGGCAGGCGCACATCCACCTCAGCCTGGCGCTCGCCCTGGAACGGGCCGACGACAACGCCGACGCCCTCCGGCACGCCCAGCGCTCTCTGCGCCTCTACCAGACCGGCGGCCACCGGATCGGGCAGGCCAATGCCCTCAACGAGGTCGGCTGGCTGTACGCCCTGCTCGGCGACCACCAGCAGGCCCTGGACGCCTGCCGGCCGGCGCTCGCCCTGCTCCAGGAACTCGGCGACCGCTCCGGGCAGGCCGGCGCCTGGGACAGCCTCGGCTACGTATACGACCAGCTCGGCGACCACGCCACGGCCATCCCGTGCTACCAGCGGTCCATCGACCTGTACCGGGACCTCGGCGAGCGTTACAACGAGGCCGACACGCTGCGCAGCCTCGGCGCCGTCTACGAGGCCGCCGGGCACCGCCAGCACGCCCGCCGCGCCTGGCAACGCGCCCTGACCATCCTCGACCAGCTCGACCACCCGGACGCCGAACACGTCCGCGCCAGCCTCGGCCGCACCGACCAGATACCGGTCCTCGGCCGCTGACCGGAGGCCGGCCCGCCGGGCCCGGATCACCCGCCGGGCCCGGATCAGCGGCGGGTCAGCGCGTCCAGATCGATCCGGATGGGCACCGGCGACGTGACCTCGACGACGCCGGCACTCTCGATCATCAGCTCGTAGTTACCGTCAACCAGCAGGTAGCCGGTCAGCGAGACCGGCGGGTCGACGTCGACGATCCAGTAGTGCGCGATTCCGGCCGCGGCGTAGTCGGCGAGCTTGTGCACCCGATCGATCCGGCCGCTGCCTGGCGACACGATCTCCACCGCCAGCAGCACGTCCACCGCCTCGTACCGGGCCGGGTTCCGCTCGGCCACCGCCGTCGGCACGACGACAACGTCCGGGGCCCGTACCGTCGCCGGGAACGCGGCGTCGATCAGCACCTCCACGTCGGCCAATGCGGTCTTCGCGTACGGAAGCTGGCGATCGAGTTCGGTGGTCAGCCGGACCATGGCGCGCTGATGCAGCGAGACGGGCCGTGGCGTCACCAGCAGAACTCCCTCGACCAGCTCAACACGGTGCGTGGTGTCCGCCGGCAGCGCGTCCCACTCGGCGAGGGTCAGCAGATGGTCGGGCCACGCCACCGTGCCCATCCGACCCACCCCTCCCGGGTTGCCCGCCTCTCCCGCCGCAGTCTACGAGGGCGACGGCCCGGACGCCGGCCTGCCTCGCCGGCACGTGCACCCGGCGGTGCCGATGTATTGCGGAGTTCACGCCGTACCGACTCGTCCGGCGCTGCTTCGAGATATCGCGCCGGAAAGGCCGTGCCGGCCGACGTCGAGCCGCGGCGGGCGGTCCATGCCGTCGGGTCGCATTGCGGCATTGGAATGTTCCTCCAGTTAGCGCCGCCGAGTACCGGTGACGCGGCCGCGGTAACGATCTGGTGGGCTGTGGCACCGGCCCCACCTGGGCGGGGCTCCCTGTGCACAGGTGCGGGTCGACCGAGCGGTCGGGGCGCCGCGCCGATCGGCCGGACGGATGCCACGATCGCGGTCGAGCGCCCCTGTGACCAGGAGTTCAATCAAATCCAGCGGGTACCGCGTCGTTACTTCTCAGCGCTTCAGAAGATGGATTCCAGAATGCTCGCCGAAGTGTTCGGACCCGATACCGGCCAATACCAGCCGGCCCCGAAATAGCACCTTGACACCTTCGGTCGGCGCGCCGAAAATCGCCTGGTGGCTGATTGGCTGGAGGGCGTCTGGAGGCTGATCGCGTGGCGCAGAATCGGTGCGGACGGGTCGGTCAAATATCCACTCGGGGCAGATGCGCGTGGGCAGCTCATTTATGCCACGAATGGCCGGATGGCCGTGCATCTCATGGCGGCGGAGCGGCCGCCGCTGGCGACCGACGACGCGCTGGGTGGTGAGACGGCGGCACGAGCCGCCGCGTACTCCACCTACCTCGCCTACTTCGGCTCCTACGAGCTGGAGGGCGAGAGCGTCGTCCACTACATCGACGGCAGCCTCTTCCCGAACTGGTCGGGCGAGAAGCAGGTCCGGCCGTTCGTAGCCGAGGGTGACGAACTCATCCTGCGAACGCCGCCGATGGCGGACGACAGCGTCAACGAGCTGGTCTGGACCCGCGACGAGAGTTCGCCGGCGCGCTAGCCAGCGCGCCGAGCAGTCCGGCGGCCACCGGGCGCAGCCGCCCGGGCAGCGCGGGCCGGCCGGAACGTCGAACGACCCACCCTGTGGACGCCCGGACAGCGGAATGACGCCGGCGCCCGACCGCCGGTAGCCGCCGCAGCGGCCCGCCCACGAGCCGACCGCAGCGCAGCAGCCGCGCCCGCGCGCGGTCACCAAGCCAGGCCGGCGGCGCGAGTCCGGCTGGAAGACAGGCTGGCGGCGATATGCCGTCGCGCCGACGACGGGAACTTCGATCGAGGAGACCGTGATGACCGCAACGCTCGTCGCACCGGATACCACGTTTGTGCGAGCCAGGTCAGGGCCTGGCCGCCTCGCGGCGCCGAAGATGCGGCCCCAGGCCGGCCTGCGACAGTCCGACCTGCAGGCCGTGGCGCAGCACATGTACGCGCTCATGCTGCGCAACGTGGCGAGCAACGGGTTCAAGTTCACCGATCCGGCCGACCCGGGGACCTTCTCGAAGCCGGGATGCGTCATCGCCGCCTCGTCGTACCCCGCCAGCACGCCCGGCGTGGACCAGGACTACATCTTCAACTGGATCCGCGACGCGGCCATCACCGCGATCGAGCTCGCGGCCGCCTCGGTGCCGACCCGGCCCGGTGCCGGCGACCAGTCGCTCATCGACTACGTCACGTTCGCCAAGACCTGCCAGGACAACGCCACGCCCACGCTGGCGCACGCGTGCTTCACGATCGACGGCCGGGCCCGCCCGTGGAGCGAGCAGAGCGACGGGCCGGCGCTGCAGACGCTGGCCATCCTCCAGGCCTTCCCGGAGCTCGACACGGCCACCCGGAAGGTCGCGACGCAGATCATCCGCACGAACCTGAACTTCCTGCTGGGGGTGTACCAGGACGCCACCACGAACCTGTGGGAGGAACACTCCGGCTACTCGTTCTTCGCCCGCGCGGTCCAGCTCCGGTGCCTGCGCGCGATCTCCGCCAACACGCTCGGGATCGCGGTGCCGCCGGACACCGCCGCGGCCATCTCCTGGCTGGAGTCCGCCCTGTCGGGCCACTGGAACGGCACCCAGTACCTGAGCGTGCTGGCGTCCGCCGCAACCCCGACCCCGATCGTCGAGGGCTACGACCCGAACATCGACATCGTGCAGGCCAGCATCTACGGCGCCATCCCGTGCACCGACACCAGGCTGCTGGCCACCGCGGCGCGGCTGCGCCAGCAGTGGTCCGACAGCGCCTCGCCGGCGGTCTACCCGATCAACCTGGCCGACCAGGAGCTCGGCGTCGGGCCGATGCTGGGCCGCTACCCGGCCGACACCTACGACGGCGACGTGGCCGATCCGATCGCCGGCGGCCACCCCTGGGCGCTGTGCACGTGCAACTTCGCCGAGCTGTACTACCGCCTGGCCACCCAGATCGGCACGACGCACACGGTCCCGTACGACGACCTGTCCGCCGGGTTCTTCGGCCAGGTCGACATCGGCCCGGAGAGCACGCCGGAGCAGACCGCCGCCGCGCTGGCCGGCGCCGGGGACGCCATGCTCCAGGCGGTCATCTACCACAGCGACAACCTCGAACTCAGCGAGCAGTTCGACGGCACGACCGGCTACGAGAAGAGCGTGCAGGACCTCACCTGGAGCTACGCGGCGTTCCTGTCGGCCGTGCGGGCCAAGACGGCCCGCGACGTCCAGGGCTGAGACGGTGTCCGAACGGGACGGTGCCGTCCGGCCGACCGCCGCGGTCCTCACCGCCGAGCGCGGCGACGGCGCCCGGACGGAAGAGTTCCTCGCGCTGTCGGAGCTGCTGACCGGGTTCGGCCGGGTCTGGCTGGCCGGGACCGGGCAGACCGACAGCTACCTGAGCGTGCTGGACGCCGTGCTGCCGCCGGGGGTGCTCGACGAGCTGCTGACCGCCGCGCGGGGGCTGCCCCGGGGCGCCGACCGCGAGGCGGCGGTCGGGCCGGCGATCCTCGCCGACCCGAAGCTGGGGCCGGTGGCGCGCAACGTCATCCTGCTCTGGTACCGCGGGAGCTGGACGGCCCTGCCGGCGGAGTGGCGGGCCGCCTACGGGACCTCGCCGCTGGACACCGACCACGTCGTGTCGGCCCCGGCCTACCAGGCGGGCCTGCAGTGGATAGCCGCCGGTGCGCACCCGGCGGGCGCGCTGCAGCAGGGCTACGGCGCGTGGGCCGCGGCACCGGAGGGGGCCGGCCGGTGAGCGAGCGAGCCAACGGACACAGCGGCCACGACGTCGTGGTGGTCGGCGCCGGCGTCAACGGCGCGCTGCTCGCCAACCGGCTCACCCGCTCCGGCCTGCGGGTGCTGCTGCTCGAGGCCGGGCCGGCCACGGCGTGGACGTTCGACGGCTACACCCGGCACCTGGAGCACTTCTACACCGCCACCAGCAAGGGCGCCGAGTCGGCGTGGCCGCCGGCCGCGAACGCGCCCCAGCCGGACCCGGCCGACGTCCGGACCGGCGACGGGTACTTCGTGCAGCGCGGCCCGTCCCCGTTCGCCAGCACGTACACCCGGCTGCAGGGCGGTTCGACGCTGCACTGGCTCGGGGTCAGCCTGCGGATGCTGCCCGAGGACTTCCAGCTCCGGTCCCGCTACGGCGTGGGCCGCGACTGGCCGATCGGGTACGACGAACTGGAGCCGTTCTACCGCGAGGCCGAGTGGGAGCTCGGCGTGTCGGCCGACGTCGCCGAGCAGGCCCACCTCGGTATCGAGTTCCCGGACGGCTACGACTACCCGATGCGCCGGGTGCCGCCCAGCTACTCCGACAAGGTGCTCGCCGACGCCGTCGACGGGATGGCGGTGGACGTTGGCGCGGGGTCGGTCCGGCTGACCGTCCGCAACTATCCGGCGGCCCGCAACTCGATCCCCCGCGGCGACTACCGGCCGGTCGGCGCCGTCGACGGCTACGCCACCGACGCCGCGGTGCACGACCTCGGCGAGCGGTGCGCGGGCAACACCGCGTGCACCCCGATCTGCCCGATCCAGGCCAGGTACCACGCGGGCAAGACGCTGGCGCAGGCCGACCGGCGCAACCTGGAGGTGATCGCGCAGGCGGTGGCGTCGAAGGTGCTCGTCGACCCGGTCAGCGGCGCGGTCACCGGCATCGAGTACCAGCGCTACGCCGACCCGTCGTCGCCGCGGCACACCGTGCACGTGGCGAAGGGCCGCAGCTACGTACTCGCCGCGCACTCGGTGGAGAACGCCCGGCTGCTGCTGGCGTCCGGGCTGGCCGGCCGGGGCGGCGCGGGCGACCTGATCGGCAAGGGCCTGATGGACCATCCCGCGCTCTACGCCTGGGGGCTCGCGCCGGTCCCGGTCGGCGCCTTCCGGGGCCCGCTGTCCACGGCCGGGATCGAGGATCTGCGCGGCGGGGCGTTCCGGGCCCGGCACGCCGCGTTCCGGTTCGACATCGGCAACGACGGGTGGCGGGCGGCGACCGGCGCGCCCGACAGCACCGTGGCCGGTGCGGTGACCGGGGCCGGCCTGTTCGGCACCCGGCTGCGGGACCACCTGGCGCAGACGCTGCCCCGCCAGGTCAGGTTCTCGATCGCGGTCGAGCAGCTGCCGTCGCCGGACAACAGCGTCAGCATCGACCCGCGGCACGTCGACCCGCTGGGCAACCCGCGGCCGGTGCTCAGCTACCACCTCGACGACTACACCCTCGCCGGGATGGCCGCGGCGACCGAGGTCTACCGCCAGGTGTTCAGCCAGGCCGGCATCCAGGACTGCACCGACCCGGAGCGGGGCACCTGGTTCCCGTCGGTCCCGTACGGCGACCAGGTCTTCCACTACCACGGCATGGGCCACCTCGCCGGCACCCATGTGATGGGCGGCAGCGCGGAGAGCTCCGTCGTCGACCCGGACCAGCGGTCGTGGCAGCACCGCAACCTCTACCTCGTCGGCGGCGGCAGCTTCCCCACGATGGGCACCTCGAACCCGACGCTGACCATGGCCGCGCTCACCCTGCGCACGGCGAAGCAGATGACCACGGAGCTGGCTGGGTGAGGGCCCGGCGGCGGACCGCCCGGACACCAGGAGAAGGGAACCCCTCGTGATCTTTCCGCAGGGAGCCGCTAACCGTACCGATCCAAGCGACGCGTCCGAGACCGTCTACGACGCCGTCATCGTCGGTGGCGGGGTCGCCGGGTCGATCATCGCGCACGAGCTGAGCCAGGCCGACCTGCGGGTGCTCATCGTCGAGGCCGGCCCGGCCGAGGACATGACCCTGACCGGCTACGAGGGCTACCTCTCGCGCTTCTACTCCGCCACCTCGAAGGACAACCAGTCCCCGTTCCCGCGCAACCCCAACGCGCCGATGCCCAGGAGTACCGACGCGCGGCCGATCGTCCCCGGCCAGCCGGACACGGCCAGCTACCTGGTGCAGAACGGCCCCTACTGCACCGACACCACGTACACCAGGGTCCTCGGCGGTACCACGCTGCACTGGGAGGCGAAGACCCCGCGGATGCTGCCGGAGGACTTCGACACGGCCAGCCGGTTCGGCCAGGGACTGGACTGGCCGGTCGACTACGCCGAGCTCGAGCCGTACTACCAGCAGGCGGAGCGGGAGATCGGCGTGTCGGCCGACGTGGCCGAGCAGACCTACCTGGGGGTCACGTTCCCGCCCGGCTACGTGTTCCCGATGCGCGGCATCCCACTGTCCTATCTGGACACAGTGGTCGGCCGCGGGGTGGACGGCACCGAGGTCAAGCTGGACGGCGAGAGCCACACGCTGCGGGTGCGGCCGTTCGCGCAGGGCCGCAACGGCGTCCCGAACCCGGCCTACGACGGCGGGAAGGGGTACCTGCCGACCGGGGCGGTGAGCACCCACCAGGTGCAGGAGGGCGAGCGCTGCCAGGGGAACAACAACTGCGTCCCGCTGTGCCCGGTGCAGGCCAAGTACCACGCGGGGAAGACGCTGGCGAAGGCGCTCGGCAAGGGGGTCGACTTCGTCGCGCAGGCGGTCGGCTACAAGGTCCACGTCGACCCGGTGACCGGCCGGGTGAGCCACCTGGAGTACCGGCAGTACCGCGACCCGTCCTCGGCCGACTACGTCACCCGGACCGCCCGCGGGCGCATCTTCGTGCTGGCCGCGAACGCGATCGAGAACGCCCGGCTGATGCTGGCCTCGGGGCTGCGCGACAGCGCCGGCCTGATGGGCCGCAACCTGATGGACCACGCGTACATCCTCTGCTGGGCGCTGCTGCCGGAGATCGCCGGCACGATGCGGGGGACTGTCTGCACCGGCGGCATCGTCGACCTGCGCGGCGGGTCGTTCCGGCGGCAGCAGGCCGCGTTCGCCATCGACATCCACAACGACGGCTGGGGGTGGGCGACCGGGTCGCCGTACACGGACCTGCACGCCATCGTGGACGCGCAGAACAAGTTCGGCCCGGCCCTGCGGAACGCGCTGGTGAACCAGATCTCGCGCCAGCTCCTGCTGGCCTACATGATCGAGGTGCCGCCGAGCCCGAGCAACCGGGTGACCGTCGACCCCGCGTACCGCGACCAGCTCGGCAACATGCGCCCGGTCATCTCCTACAGCGTCCCCGACTACACGATGCGGGGCGTCGCGTACGGGCGGCGGCTGGCCCGCCGGATCTTCGAGCGGCTCGGCGCCGAGGACTACACGTACTACGACCCGGCCGACTACGGCTACGTCACCCACGAGGGGAACGGCTACTGCATCCGTGGCGGCAACCACCTGGCCGGCACGCACGTCATGGGCACCGCCCCGGCGAACTCGGTGGTGGACTCCACGATGCGCTCGTGGGAGCACGAGAACCTCTACCTGGCCGGCGGCGGCAGCATGCCGACGATCGGCACGGCGAACGTCACGCTCACCCTCGCCGCCCTCTGCTACCGCAGCGCCAGGCGCATGGTCGAGCAAGTCCGCAGGGAGTCGGCCCCGCTCGCCGTCTCCGCCGCCCACTGACCACGGCTGGTGAGGCAGATGTCTGAGGCCACCCCCAAGATCACCACACTCGAGCAGCTGCACCGCTACCTGTACTCGGCGCTGCGCCTGGAACACGCCACGATCCCGCCCTACCTGACGGCCCTGTACTCGCTGCACCCCGAGACCAACTCCGACGCCCGGCACGTGCTGCGCGTCGTCGCCGTCGAGGAGATGCTGCACCTGAGCCTCGCCGCGAACGTGCTGAACGCCACCGGTGGCACGCCCGACCTCACCCGGGCCGGCTTCGTGCCGCCGTACCCGACCTTCCTGCCGGACGGCGAGAAGGACTTCAAGGTCGACCTGGCCCCGTTCAGCGAGGCCACGCTCGACACCTTCCTGAAGATCGAGCGGCCGGCCAAGGCGCCGACCAAGGAGCTCCGGCTGGTGCCGCGGGCCCGGTCGGCCCGGCACCTGCTCGCGGCCGACCCGGACGACCCGGACATGCAGTACTACAGCATCGGCGAGTTCTACGCGGAGATCGAACGCGGCCTCGAGTACCTGCACGCGGAGTACCAGGCCGAGGGGCGGACGCTGTTCGTCGGCGACCCCAGCCACCAGATCACCCCCGAGTACTTCTACTCCGGCGGCGGGGAGGCGATCCCGGTCACCGACCTCAAGTCCGGCCTGGCCGCGCTCGGCCTGATCGCCGCGCAGGGCGAGGGCCTGGGCGGCGGCATCTACGACGGCGAGGGCGAGCTGGCCCACTACTACCGGTTCCAGCAGATCAAGCTCCAGCAGTACTACCAGAAGGGAGATCAGCCGGGGCAGCCCAGCGGCCCGCCGGTGGCCGTCGACTGGCACGCGGTCTACCCGTCGCTGCCGAACGCGACCCTCGCGGCCTACCCGGACGGCTCCGAGCTGCGGGCCGCCGCCGTCGGGTTCAACGAGTCCTACGCCGACTTCCTGGGGCTCCTCACCCGCGCCTACACCGGCCAGCCCGAGCTCCTGCTGGAGGCGGTGTGGCGGATGTTCCAGATCCGCGACCACATGAACCGGCTGCTCCGCAACCCGCTGCCGGGCAGCCCCGGGGTCAACGCCGCGCCGACGTTCGAGATCTTCGCCGCGCCGCTGGTGGCGGGAGCATGAGCGAGCGGGCAGGCGAACCAGGCGGCACGGTCGACGCCGAGCTGCGCCGGCGGTTCCTGGCCATGTCCGCCGAGCTGACCGCGTTCAGCACGCTGGACCTGGAGGGCACCGGCCAGGCCGAGGCGTACCTCTCGCTGGTCGTGCGGGTGGTCGGCGAGGACGTCCTCGACGAACTGCTGGACGCGTACGAGCAGGCGACCGGTCCCGCCGGCCCGGACCGGACCAGGCTGCTCAAACGCGACCTGTTCAGCAACGAGAAGCTCGGCCCGATCGCCCGGAACATCATCAAGCTCTGGTACGTGGGCGTCTGGTACGAGCTGCCGGCGGAGTGGGTGGAGAGCTTCGGCGCGCTGGAGCACGATGGCACGTTCACCGCGTCGGCGGCGGCGTATGCCGTCGGCTTGCTGTGGTACGCGATCGGCGCGCACCCGCCCGGCGCCCGGGCGCCCGGATACGGGTCGTGGGTGGCGCCGCCCGAATTCCCCCCGATCCCCGACATCCCCGCGATCGACGACGGCGGCGCGGCCGCGGACCGCGACGCGCTGCTGGCGACAGCCGGCCGGCCAAGCGCGCAGTAAGCCAGGACGCGAACCCGAGGGAGCAGGCAATGACCAAGACGATCAAGAACCTCACTGCCGCGAACGTGCGGCTCGGCATCACGCCGACGCTGTGGTGGAACGACGACTTCCCGGCCATCGACATCGGTATCCCGTTCGAGCAGTGCGTGAGCGAGATGGCGCTGGCCGGCTTCCAGGGCTGCAGCGTCGGCCACAAGTACCCCAAGGACCCGGCGGTGCTCAGGCCCGCCCTCGAACTGCGCAAGCTGCAGGTGTCCGAGCCGTGGGTGAGCACCTACTTCACCATCAACGAGATGGAGCAGTCGACCGTCGACGCCTTCGAGCAGCAACTGGCGTTCATCAAGGCCATGGGCGGCACCGACCTCGTGGTGGCCGAGTTCGGCCGGTCGTCCCAGCTGCAGCCGATCGCGCTGTTCGCGAACCGCCCGGTCTTCACCCACACCGAGTGGGACCTGCTCAGCAACGGCCTCAACCGGCTGGGCAAGATCGCCGAATCGGCCGGGATGCGGCTGTGCTACCACCCGCACCTCGGCACCGGCGTGATGACCAGGGCGGACGTCGACCAGCTGATGGCGTCCACCGACCCGGAACTGGTCCACCTGCTGCTGGACACCGGGCACCTCGCCGCCGCCGGGGACGACCCGCTGGCGGCCACCCGGGCGCACGCCGGCCGGATCAAGCACGTCCACCTCAAGGACATCCGCCCCGACGTGGTCAGCCGGGTGAAGAAGGACGGGCTGTCCTTCCAGCAGGGCATCGAGAACGGCATCTTCACCGTGCCCGGGGACGGCTCGATCGACTTCGTGCCGATCCTCCAGGCGCTCGGCGACGCCGGCTACAAGGGGTGGCTGGTCGTCGAGGCCGAGCAGGACCCGGCCAAGGCGAACCCGCTGACGTACGCGCTGAAGGCCCGGGCGTACCTGCGCGACGTCCTCGGCTGGTAGGCCATGATCACCGAACCGGACGTGTATCTCAGCTTCTTCATGTTCACCACCGACCTGCGGCCCGGCGACCACGAGTACACCAAGGTCCTCGTCCGGCACATGCGGGAACTGCGCAGCCTCGGGTACGCGGGCTTCGACCTGCCCATCCACCCCGGTGACCCGGGGGACCTGGACGCGCAGGTGGCCGCGTACCGGGAGCTGCGGCGCGAACTGGACCAGGCCGGGCTGGACGACGTGGGCTGCACCACGAACGTGGCCACGACCCGGACGTTCGACCCCACCTCGACGTACCAGGACCAGCGCGACCTCGCGCTGGCCTACCTCAAGTCGCGGGTGGACATCACCGCGGCCCTGGGCGGGACGATCATGGCCGGCCCGATCGTCTTCCCGTACAACGTGTTCCCGACCACCGACGCGAACGCGCCGATCTGGAGCGACGCGCTGCAGGGCTGGGCGGGGCCGCGCTACCACAACGCCCAGCCGGTCCTGGACAAACTGGGGGAACACGCGGCGAAGCGGAACGTCCGGCTGGCGATCGAGCCGGTCGACCACTGGGAGACGCCCGCCCCGAACATGGTCTCCGACGTGCTGCGCTTCCTGGAAGGCGTCGCCAGCCGGCAGGTGGGGGTGTGCGTCGACAGCTCGCACGTGCTGCTGGGCAGCAGCGGACCGGAGGCGTTCCGGCGGGACATCGCCGCGGCCGCCGACGCCGACCGGCTGCACTACGTGCAGGTCTCGCCACCCGACCGGGGGGCGGTCCGGGACAGCTGGATCCCCTGGGCCGAGTTCCTCGGAACCATCCTGCCCAGGTACGACGGGCCGCTGCTGATCGAGGTCTTCAACGCCATCCCGGCCTTCCTGGACTCGCTGCGGCTGACCAGGCCGAAGTTCTGGATCCCGGGCGAGGACGACCCGGTCGGGGGCCAGCCGGACGCCTACACGGTCGCGGCCGAGGCGATCGAGGCACTGCGCGGCGAGCTGCTCACGCTCGAGAAGGTGGGAGCGCTGTGACCGGGACCGTCGCCACCCTTCGGCCCAGGCCGGCGGCTCGGCAACGGGGCCGGCCGCGCGGCACGGTCGGGACCCTGATCAAGGCGGTCTGACCTGCGGGTGCCGGTAGGGTGAGGCTCGGCGTGCCGGGAAGTCTGGTCGGCGCTGGTCTCGCCCCGCGCGGAGGTGCCCGGTGCTCGCCTGGTCGACCGCTTCCACCTGCCGTGTCCTCGCCGGGCCGCGATGACCGACGTATCCCACTTCGGCCTCGTCATCGGGGTCGTGGCGGTGGCGGTGCTGGCGGCGCTGCTGTCCAGCCGGCTCAGCGAGCGCAGCCGCATCCCGGCGCCGGCGATCTTCCTGGTGGTCGCCGCCGCCGCGTCGGACGTCTGGCCCGGGCTGGCCCGGATCCCGGTGGTGACGGTGCAGCGGGTGGTGACCGTGGCGCTGATCATGCTGCTGTTCGACGGCGGGATGCACATCGGCTGGCGCCGGTTCCGCGCCGCGGCCGGGCCGGTGGTCTGGATCGGGGTGGTCGGGACGTTCCTGACGACCGGCGGGATCGCCCTGCTCGCGCACGCGGTGTTCGGCTTCGGCTGGCTGCCGGCGCTGCTGCTCGGGGCGGCGCTGGCGCCGACCGACCCGGCGGTGGTGTTCTCGGTGCTGGGCCGGCAGGAGATCGCCGGACGCACCGGGGTGCTGCTGGAAGGCGAGTCCGGCGTCAACGACCCGGTCGGCATCGCGTTGATGGCCGGCCTGCTGGCGGCCGGTACGGCGGGCGGTTGGCAGGCGGTCGGCACCGCAGCGGCGGAGTTCGCGCTGCAGATGGCCGTCGGCACCGCGGTCGGGGTGGCCGGGGGCTACCTGCTCGGCCAGTTCATGCAGCGGATGCCGCTGCCCAGCGGCGCGCTCTACCCGCTGCGCACGGCCGCGGCGGCCGGCCTCATCTACGGGCTGGCCAGCGTCGCGCACGGTTCCGGGTTCCTGGCGGTGTTCGTCGCCGGGATCCTGGTGGGCGACCTGCGGGCGCCGTACCAGGCGGAGATCGAACGCTTCCACGCCTCGCTGGCCAGCCTCGCCGAGATCACCGCGTTCACCGTCCTGGGCCTCACCATCACGCTGGGCTCGTATACGCACGGCGACGCCTGGCTGATCGGCCTGGCCCTGGCCGCCCTGATCACCGTGGCGGTCCGCCCGGTCCTGGTCGGCCTGCTGCTGGTGCCGATCCGGATGCGGCCGGGCGAGCGCGTGTTCGTCTGCTGGTCAGGGCTCAAGGGCGCGGTGCCGATCCTGCTGGGCACCTACCTGTTCACCGCCGACGTCACCGACGCCGGCCGGCTCTACCAGATCGTCGTGCTGGTCGTCGTCTTCTCCGTCATCGTCCAGGGCGGCCTGGTGCCGTTCGTCGCGCACCGGGCCGGCGTCGCGATGCGCACCATCGAGCCCGGGAACTGACGGCCGGACGGCGCCGCCCGGCCGACCGGGCCCGGAAGCCCGGCCGGGCCGGACGGAGAGGTGCGACCCGGTCCGGGCTACGACGCCGTGGGGATGACCGCGATCGCCTCGATGGAGACCAGCAGGCCGTGCGGGAGGGCGACGTTGGCCGGAGCCGACCGGGCCGGCGGAGGGTCGGGCATGTGCCGGGCATAGACCGCATTGAGGACCGCGAAGTCCTCGACGTTGGCGTAGAAGATCGTCGTCTTGACCACAGTGGACAGTGCGGCGCCGGCCGCGGTCAGCACCGCCGCCAGGTTGCGCAGCGCCTGCTCGGTCTGCGCCTCGATGCCGTCGGCCGGCAGCCCGGTCTCCGGATCGATGCCGGCGGTGCCGGAGCAGAACACGAATCCGTTCGCGACGATGGCCTGGCTGTACGGCCCGAGCGCAGCCGGCGCCTTCTCGGTGGAGACCGCTGTCCTGGTCATGTATCCCTTTCCGGTGCCCGGAGCCCGCGACCGGCTCGCTTCGATCTACCGGCCCACACGCTAGACCGGCGGCCGGACCGCCGGTCTCCCGCCGGTCCGGCCGCCGGTGCGGCCGTCACGATCAGCGTTGTTCGGTCGGCGGGTCCGGCTTGTCCACCCACCGGCTCCGCTGCCCGGTGTCGACCCGAGCTACTCCTAGGGAAGCTGGCCGGCCCGGTCGACGATCGCGACGCGCAGGATCGCCGTCTCGGTGGTGGGATCGCCAGACTTCACCCCGCTGACGGTGACGCCGGCGATGCCGGTCGTGAGATTGACCAGGCCCGCGTTCGAACCGAGGTACCGGTAGGTCTTCGGGTCGAAGATCAACCCGAACCGGAATTCACCTTCGTTCCGGGTCACCGCGATCCCGTGCCGTCCGGCCGCGTCGACCGCCCCCGGGGTGACCGTCACGCCGGGCATCTGCGCGACCGCGCGGAACACGGCCGCCTGGACCGCGGGCGCGGTGAGGCTCGCCTCGATCACGTCGCTGGCGCGCTGGAACGCCCGCTCATCGACGGACACCTTCGGCTCGCCGGTGCCCTCGTCGCCGGGGCGGTAGAGGTAGCGCAGCATCTCGTCGACGTCGGTGGGGAGATCGGCCCGCACCGCCGGTCGCGGTGTGCAGGCTCGGCTGAGGCCGGGTATTGCCGGGTCGGTCTGCCGCCCGTCGCGGCAGCCGGAGAGGGGGACGGGCTGCTCGAGCGGGCGGCGGGAGGATCCCCACGGCAGCCGGCGCAAGAAGTCGTCGTGGGTGCCGTCCACCGATCGCCAGCTGCGGCTCAGCTGCGGCATGAGCTGCGCCGTGGCCAGCTGGGTGCCGTTCGGGCCCTTCGCCTTTCCGATGTTGATGAACATCTCGCTGTCGACGGACTCGACGAAGACGAACTGGTCCGGCCGGGCCGCGAGCGCGGGCGCGGCGGTCACCTGGTGGGCGGCGAGTTGCAGGATCCGGACCGCCTCGGGTGCGGCGCCGGCCCGGGCCGGTGGTGCGGTGCCGGCAAGGTGCCCGGTCTGCCCGATGAGCATGGCTGCCGTGACGGCCGCCGCAGTGGCGCCGACCGCGCCGAACCGCCAGGCGAGTCGCGCGCCGGCCGACCGGTGCGGCACCCGGGCCCGGCGGCTCCGGTCGGACAGCACACCCGTCAGCACCCGGCGGCGCAGGTCCGCGGGCGGTTGATCGGCCGGCGGCGTGCGGCTCTCGCCGAGTTCTCGGAGCATGCGCAGGTCGGGGTTCATCGGTCGTCCTCCATGTTATCGGCCGGGTCATCGGCGGGGTCATCGGCGAATTCGTCGCCGGCGGGGTTGACGTCACCGAGCGCCTCGCGCACCTTGCGGCGGGCGCGGTTGAGCCGGGACCGGACGGTGCCCAGCGGAATCTGCAGCGCGGTCGCGATCTCGTCGTAGCTGAGCTGCCCCCAGGCGAACAGCAGCAGGACGTCGCGGTCAGCCGTGGACAGGCGGGCCAGGGCGGCCGCCAGTTGGGCCCGGGCCGCGGCGGCGGTCACCCGCGCGGCCACCCGGTCGGCCGGCCCGTCCACCACCGCATCCGGGTTCGACCGCGACAGGGCGCGGTAGTCCGCCCGCTCCCTGCGGTGGTGCCGGGCCAGCTTCCTGGTCAGGATGCCGAACAGCCACGGCCGGGCGTCGGGCCTGGCCAGGTCGTACGAGGTCCGCTGCCCGAAGGCGGCCAGAAAGGTGTCGGCAACGACATCCTCGGCGACCTGTGGGCCGACCCGCTGGTACGCGTACCGGTACAGCTGCGCGGCGTACCGGTCGTAGAGCGCGGCGAAGCGGTCCGGGTCCGCCAACGATTCGCGGATGACGGTGGCGTCCGCCTCCGGGGTCACCGCGGCCATTGACGTTCGGGGTGCGGCACCGGTGACCTCCTGTCGGCGGTGGGTTGTCGCCCATGTCTTTCCACCCCGGCCGGTTCAGGTTCACGCTCCGACCAGGCAACCGGCCGGGTCAGGCCGCACGCTCGAACTGTAGGACGCGGTGCTGCAACGCGCCGTGCACGAGGCACCACTGCAGGGCGTCGCCGCCGACCAGGGACTGCCAGTATTCGCCGCGGAGCCGCAACGGGCGGCCGGCGGTCACCAGCAGGCTGATCCAGCGGTCGCGCGGGCGGCGCAGCTCGAGGTGCGGCGTCAGGTCCAGGTCGCCGACCAGGGTGAGGCCGTGCGCCGCGGCCAGGGCGCGGACCTGCTCGACGGCCAGCAGCGAGCCGACGCGCCAGCCGGTCCGGAACTCCGCCAGCCGCCGGGCGGCCCGGGGGGCGGCGGACGTGGCGCTCCCGGCGAGGAAGTCGTCGCAGACGACGAGCCTGCCGCCCGGGCGCAGGGTGCGGGCGGCCTCCCGGAAGTAGCCGCCGGCGTCCGGGCCGTGCACGAACGCCTCGATGGAGAAGGCCAGGTCGGCGGTGCCGGCCAGGTCGGCGGGGACGGAAAGGAAGTCGCCCTCGCGGCAGCGGACCCGGTCGGCGAGGCCCGCCTCGGCGATCCGGCGGGTTGCGCCCGCGGCCTGCAGCGGGCTGATCGTGATGCCCTCGCCGGTCAGGTCGGTGCGGCCGGCCAGGTACAGCAGGCTGGACCCGAGCCCGCAGCCCAGGTCCACCACCGCCGGCCGGGCGACGTCCGGAGGCAGGGCCCGCAGGATGAGCTCGTCGACGTAGTGGAACGCCGCCACCCGGGTCGACACGCCCGGCCCCCAGATCGCGCGGTGGATCGACCCGCCGCCCTGCCCGAGCCGGTCGAACGCGGCGGTGTTGTTGTCGTAGTACCGGCGGACCAGCTCGGTGTGCCCATCCGGCCCATCAGCGTGCGCGGTCACCGCGACCACTCACGTTCCGCGTGCAGCACGGTATGACCTCCTGTCGGCGGTGGGTTGTCGCCGGTGTCTTTCCAGACCGGCGGAACCGGGTTCACGCGCCGACGAGGGGCCCCGGCCACGAGCCGGGCCTGGCCGGATCCACCCGCGCGGGCCCGCGGCCACGGCGGTCGAGGTCACCCAGCGCCGGCGGCGGAGGGCACGATCCCCCGCCGGAACGGGCCTACGACCGCCCGGCCGGGCTGTTGCTCACGCCGGCAGCGTCACGTTTCGAGGTGCGCAACAGCGGCTTCCGGGCCGGCGTGACGAGCCGGCCGGGTCGGCTGGCGCGGCTATACGTCCGGCGGTCTCAGCCGAATTGCCGCAGCAGCACCCGGGTGAGGTCGGCCCCGTGCGAGAGCGGCATCATGTGGCCGGCCCCGGCGATGACGCTGTGACTGGCGTGCTGGACGCTCCGGCGCACCGCGGCACAGATCGCCCGGTCCACGACCGACGTCACCGACCCCTCGATGACGTGCACCGGCACGGCCACCGATGCCAGCGAGCCGGCGCTGATGGGCGCGCCGAACTGACCGGCGCCGCACCGCTGACCGGCGCCCAGGCCGAGGCCGGCAGGCCGGCACCGCACGCCGACGGGCCCAGCGTCATCGCGGCCGGCGACCTCGCCGACAGCTGCCCGGCACCGACCGGCCGCTGAACACCGCTGCCTGGTCCGGCGGCCGTCAGCGGGCGTAGGCGGTGAGGAACACCTCGACGCCGGAGGAGACCAGGTCGGCCAGCTCGCCGGCGGCGAATTCGTAGCTGGGCCGGAAGGTCCGGATCAGCTGCGCGGCGCCGACGGTCATCGCGATCAGCTGGCGGACGGCGCGGCGGGGGTTGGGGACGTCGAGCGTCCCGCGCTCGTGCAGGGTCGAGAACGCGCGGATGAGGGCCTCGTCGTTGGCCGCGTTGATCTGGGCCCACACCTGGCCGAGCTGGGGGAAGCGGTCGACTTCGCCGATGACCAGGCGGCGCAGCGTCATGATGTCCGGGCGGAGCACCACCTCGACCCAGGAGCTGAGGAAGTCGAGGAGTGCGGCGCGCAGGTCGGGTGCGTCGACGATCCGGTCGGCGAGGGGGCCGAGGTCGGTGTAGCTGTCGCGTAGGTAGCCGCCGATGACGGCGAGGAAGAGCCGTTCCTTGTTGCCGAAGTGGCTGTAGATCGTCGGCTTCGATACGCGTGCCCGGGCGACGATCGTGTCCACGGACGCGCCGGCGTACCCGTGCTGGACGAACTCGGCGATGGCGGCGTCGGTGATCGCGGCGCGCTTGAGCACGGCCGCGCCGATGGGGCCGGCCAGGATCGGGATGCCGAACTCGTCGGTGTCCCGACCCCCGCTGGTGTCCGTGCTGTCCACCACGCCGCCGACCTTATATCAAACTAAACCGTGTTGTATGACTAAACTAAACGGTGTAGTTTGATGGTCCGCGGCGATGAGAGGAGTGGTTCTGATGCGTATCGATGTGCACGCCCACCTGTGGACCGACGAGTACCTGGACCTGGTGGAGTCGTTCGGGCTGGACGCCCACGCGCAGCGTGGCGTGGGCGCGGGCGCGAGCCCGCGGGAGCTGGCGGCCCGGTTCGCGGTGATGGACTCGGCCGGCGTCGACCAGCAGGTGCTGTCGGTCTCCCCGCTGGTGCCGCAGTTCACCGAGGCGGCGCCGGCGGTGCGCGCGGCCCGGCTGGCCAACGACGGGTACGCGGAGTTCGTCGAGCGGTATCCGCAGCGGTTCTCGGCGTTCGCCGCGCTGCCCCTGCCGCACCTGGACGAGACGCTCAAGGAGCTGGCGCGCGGGCTGGACGACCTGGAGATGGTCGGTGCGACGGTGACCACGGACGTGCTCGGGGCCTCGCTGGCCGACGCGTCCCTGGCGCCGTTGTGGGCGGAGCTGGATCGGCGCGGCACCGTCCTGTACATCCATCCGACCGGGGCGGCGGCGGGCACCCCGCTGATCGCCGAGCACCACATGCGGTGGATGGTGGGCGCCCCGGTCGAGGACACGATCGCGGTGGCGCAGCTGCTCCTGGCGGGCATCCCCAGCCGCTACCCGAACGTGAAGATCATCATCTCGCATCTGGGTGGCGCGCTGCCGATGCTGATGCAGCGCATCGACAACCAGTACGGCTGGGAGTCGCCGGGCACGCCGGAGCCGCCGAGCGTCGCGGCCCGGCGGCTCTGGTACGACACGGTCGGGCACGGGCACGTACCGGCGGTGCGGGCCGCGGCCGACACGTTCGGCGCCGACCGGCTCGTGCTCGGCACCGACTTCCCGTACGAGAACGGCGACGTGTTCCGCCGTGCGGTCAGCTACCTCCAGGAGGGCCTGGGCGACGACGCCGCCGGGGTGCTCGACCGCAACGCCGCCGCCCTGCTCGGCCGGTAACGTGCCCGCAGCGCCCGGCATCGCCCCGTTCTTGCCGAGGCGGCCTACGCCCGAATCACATACCTGTCGAATCCCAGGGCGATCAACTCGGTGTAGGCCGCCCAGACCGCTGGCGGGATCTCCTGGGGTATCTGGAAGCCCTGCTCGGCGTAGACATCCAGGCGCTGAAGGTCGCCCACCATGAGTTCGATCATGCGGCGTTCCGGTACCTCGTCGGACGGGTAGTCGGCGAGGTCGATTTCCGGTGCCGAGGTCCACCATGTGACCTCCGGCCACTGCTTGACCGCGGTGGCGAGAGCTCGCCGCTTCATGTAGGGCTTCGTTACGATGATTCCGGACCCGGGCTGGATGCCGCGGTCAGCCAATAGCTTTCGCGACAGGGTCACGTTGTCACCCGTGTTGGCCGCCGCCGCCTCGACGATGATTGCCGCGTCGGCGACGCCGTCCGCGAGAGCGATCTGCCGGAACCGTTCGCCTTCCGGCTCGGTACGGATTCCGCTGGTGACTTTGCCGTATCCACCGCTCGTGACGAGGAGTGCCGACTGGCCGCGCAGTACCAGCTGGGCCGCATGGCGAGCTACCCGGTCGTCGTGGGAACCGGCCGCCAGGATGAAATCAACCGTCGACGGCAATTCCTGCGGCAGGTTGTGATAGTCCCACAGCACCCGGGTCAGTTTCCGAATCGAATCGTTCATGTTCTCCGGTCCGGGCCATCCGCCTGGTCGGCCGCCTGGCCGCCTGGCCGCCGTCGGGCGCGGTGGGGCCGACGGTCAGAAGCGGTCGGCGTTCAGGGCGGTCTGCAGGTGGCGGGTGGTGTCGCTGCCCCACTGGCCGTCAACGGCGGCGCCGACGTGCCGCTGCAGCGCCTTGATCGTGATCGGGCCGATCACGCCGTCCGCCGTGACACCCAGGGCGCGCTGCAGGGCCTTCTTCGTCAGCGTGCCGAACGCGCCGTCGACCGCGAGGCCGGCGTGGTAGTGACTGTTCAGCGCGCGCTGCAGCGCGGCGCAGGTGGCCGGGCCGAAGTCGCCGTCGACCGCGAGCTTTGGTGGCGGCGCCGGCGGCGGCGCGGGCCTGCTCGCCGGCGGCGCGGGTGGCGGGGCCTGCTGCGGCGGGTTCGCCGACGGGGCCGGCTGGGGCGGCGGTTGCGGCTGCGCCGGCCCGGCGGAACCGGGCGGGCCGGCCGGACCCGCTGTGCCAGGTACGCCCGGGGCCGGCTGCGGGCTGGGGAAGCTGCCGGCCGGCGGCGGTGCGGGCTGGAGCGTCACCGGCTTCGTCTGACCGGGGGCCAGCCCGCCGGCGGACGCCGCGCTGGCCGACGGCTGCTGGTGGCCGGCCGACGCGGCAGCCGACGAGGCGGCCGACGCCGGCAGGGGCGAGTCGTCCGGGCGGAACTGCCAGTAGAGCAGGCCGCCTACCGTGCCGAGCACGAGCAGCACACTGGCCGCCGCGGCGACCATCTTGGCCCGCCGCTTCTCCGCCGGAACGGCCTCGGCCGGCGTCCACTCCCGACCGGGCCGGAGCACCGTCTCCGCCCAGTCCCCTACCGCGACCGGCGGCCGCACCGGTGCCGCCGGGGGCGGCTGGGCCGGGCCGGACGGCTGGGTGGGCTCGCGCTGGCCGGTCGGGCGGAACGGGCTGGGAGTGTCCGGAGGCACGCCAGGCACCGTACCCTGCATTATCCCGGCGGCCCTGCGGTGCCGCCTGGGGGCGGATCACCGCAGGCAGCCGCGGTAGCAGTCGGCGAGCGCGGTGAAGGCGGCCTTGGGTTCCCAGGGCAGGTCGGGGTAGGCGTCGCCGTGGCGGTTGTCGAGCATCTTGACGATGCCGGGGCTGGCCAGGTCGAGGTCGTCGCGGGGATCGCCGTCGGGGCGGTGCGGGAAGCCGTCCAGCGCGAAGAGGAACACGAAGGCGCTGTCGACGCCGCCGGCCTCGAAGATCTCCAGCAGCTCGCGCAGGTAGCTGGCCTGGCCGGCCTCGTCGCGGACGTACTCCCCGGTCAACCGGACCGGCCTGCGGGTGTCCTTGTCGTACTCGACGATCTCCATGGCGCGGCCGCCCCGGTCGCCCGCGCCGCGGTAGGCGGCGGTGCCGAACTCGGTGATCGCGACCGGCTTCCCCTGCGCGACGAGGGCGCCGACGCCCTCCCTGAACTGGTCGGCGACCTCGGCCGAGCGGTAGAGGTCCACGGACACGATGTCGAACCGGGCCCAGTCGACGCGCTCGAGCGGGATGGCGGCGTAGGTGATCCGGCCGCCGAACCGGCCCCGGACAAGCGCCGCGGCGTCGCCGAGGAAGTCGTTGACCCGCGCGGAGAGGTCGCCGACCAGCTCGCGCAGGCGGTCGCGATCCGGCTGGTCCAGTAGCAGCCCGAGCCGGTCCTCCAGGGTCTCGCCGGGCAGGAACCCCGGGTTCATCAGGCTCAGCTCGGCGCCGGCGACGAACACGACCTCGGCGCCCCGCTGCCGCAGCCGCTCCGCCCGCGCGGCGCAGTCGGCGAACAGCGACAGCATCTGCTCCGTGGTCAGCTCCAGCGGGTAGGGCGAGAACCAGACCTCCAGGCCGAGGTCGGCGGCGCGGGCCGCGGCCAGTTCCAGCCGCTGCGGATCACCGCCGGTGATCCGGACCGCGGTGCAGTGCAGGTCGTCGCGGATGATGCGCAGCTCCCGCTCGACCACGTCCGGGTCGAAGCGCTCTCGGGAGATCTCCCCGTTGAGCACGAAGCCGGTGTCGTAGCTGATGCCCTTGGCCCGCATGGGTCCGTCCTTCCTTGTCGGCCGTGAGAACGTCAGCGTAGGCACGAAAAGTGCGTGCGCGCAAAC
>Ga0307500_10000137_pt1 | contig 23454 bp, 21 predicted proteins | sample 14_S_MG_FD_201362 | JGI IMG/M metagenome (GOLD analysis project Ga0307500, IMG submission 201362) | Soil microbial communities from Populus trichocarpa stands in riparian zone in the Pacific Northwest, United States - 14_S | ecosystem: Environmental > Terrestrial > Soil > Riparian zone > Trees... | reverse complement strand
ATGCATGTCGGCGGCGCGAACCTTGGCGGTCTCGGCCTGCTTCTTCACGAACTCACGGGCAGCTTCCGGAACTTCCAGGTTCTGGAGCTTGGTGAACGCCTCGGTGACGGGCGCGAAGGCTTCCTTGACGGTGTTCAGCACGGAATTGGTTTCGGTGGTCATTGGGGTTTCTCCATCCTCAGGTTTGAGCTATGGGCTCACCCCGTCCGGTTTGGCCCGGGGCGAGATCGTTGTGCCATAGTTAATGGTGCGGCGCAACATCAATGTTGCAGCGCGATATCACGAATCCGTGAACAGCTTGATGGATGGGCGCTTTGCCCGCAGAACCGGCAAAAGTTCCACTTTAGTCTAAGGCCGGAGCCGCCCCGGCTACTTTGCATGGGGTTGTTTTGCGAGTTTTTGTCCGGGCGGTGTCCGGCCGGTCAGTGCTGGACCGCCCCCGGCAGCCCGTAGGCTTCCATCTGTGCCCGCACCTGCGCCACATTATGCCCGAGCACGACGATGTCGTGCTTCTTGCCGTCGACGTCCCGGACGTGATCCCGCAGCAGCGCCTCGGCCTTGAAGCCGAGGCTCTCAAACAGGGCAATCGCCGCCTGCTGGTCGACCGTCATCTGCACCGACAGCTTTTCCAGACCGGCGCCGAGGGCGATGGCAAAAGTCTCCTGCGACAGCGCCCGGCCGACGCCCTGCCCACGGACGTCCTGCGACACCACCATCCGGATCTCGCCGACATGGGGCGACCAGGAATGCGGGTCGCGCACCAGCGTGCCGCAGCCGACCACCGCCCCGCCCTTCACCGCCAGCAGGCTGGTGATGGCGCCGCGCTCGATCTCGTTGACCCAGGCCGACAGCACCTTTGGCTGGCTGATGTTGCGCGGCAGGAACAAGAGATCATGCGTCGGAAGTTTTTGCGCGAACGCCAGCACGGCGGGCTCGTCGGCGCGCGCCATCATGCGGAATTCGATATCGCCGGCATCGGTCTTGACGTGGCGCGGATAGGAACGTGTTTCACTCATGTCGATCTCTTACCTAGCCAGGAATCCAGTTTCGGCCACAGCCGCTTGATCGCGTTGGCGCCGGCGACGAGGCTGACATGGCCGCCCTTCAGCATCACCTCTTCCTTGTCGGTCGAGCCGACCTTGGTGATCAGGTGTTTTGCCGCGTCATAGGGCACGATGTGATCGTGCTCGGCGACCGCATGCAGGATCGGCACCTTGATGTCGGCAATGTCAGCCGCGCGCCCGCCGACCGACATGGTGTCGTTGAACAGCTTGTTGTCCCACATCAGGTCCTTGGTAATGGCACGAAAATACTCGCCGGCCAGCGGCAAGGTGTCGGTGCCCCAGCGATCCATCATCCGGTAGGCCTTGACGTATTCGTCGTTCCAGATGTTCTCCCACAATTGCACCTGGCTGGCGGCGCGCGAGGCCGGCCGCAGCATCTCGAATGACGACAGGATCATTTCGGGTGGCACGTTGCCGACGCTGTCGACCAGCCGGTCGACATCGAAATAACGCCGGTCGGAGAAATTCGAAAACAGCTTCATCTCGCGGAAATCGATCGGCGTGGTGAAGCAGATCAGGTTCTTCATCGGACCGTCTTTGAAGATCGAGCCGTACAGCAGCGACAGCACGCCACCAAAGCAATAGCCGATCACGGTGACGTCGTGCTCGCCGGAATCCTGCTGCACCCGGCGAATGCAATCCGGGATGAAGTCGAGGACGTAGTCCTCCATCCGCAAGCTTTTTTCTTCCGGCTTCGGCGCGGTCCAGTCCAGCATGTAGACGTCGTAGCCGCGCTTTAAGAGAAACTCGATGAAGCTTTGGCCCGGCACCAGATCGAGAATGTAGCCCCGGTTGGTGGTCGCCATCACGATCAGGATCGGCACGCGGTAGATTTCATCGGCCATCGGCCGGTAGTGATAGAGGTTCATGGTGCCGCGGACGGCCAGGATGTCCTTTGGCGTCGAGCCAAGCGACGGGCCGGACGAGGAGATGTATTCAACGCCCTTGATGCTGCGCTGGATCGCGCGCTGCACTTCGGACTGGACCCGCTCGGAGATGGAGGCGAGATCGAGACCCGCGGCGGGAGCGTTCATTTTTGTCCTCCCTCCGATGGCGGACGCTTGGTGCGTGGCGGCCGCGGCGCAACGTGACCGCCGTCCTGCGCCAGCGAATTATGATGCACCTGATGCAGCAGCGCCTTGATCTCGTTGAGCTGGCCTTCGATCGCCTGGATGCGTTCGGCCATGCCGACCATCTGCGCCCGGCTCGGCAGATTCATCGCGAGCAGATATTTTTCCATCAGCTCGCCAAGCTGCTTCTGCGCGCCGGCCGAGACGCCGCCGACCTGGTTCATCACCTTGGAGAATTCCGGCGACGTCATCGCCTGGTTGGCGAAGGAGTTGAACCCCTTCTCCATCTCCCCGATCATGGTCCGCCAGACCTCGGCAGGATCGTTGCCCTTGTCGGCCATTGCGCGCTCTCCCTCACGATTACGAGCGCTTGCCACGCTTCGCCTGTTATTTGGCCCATACCACACCGTTGCGATGGACCGGTCAACCACGGCGACGCCTTCTGCGGTGCGGGAAACCATGCCATAGTTACCCGATACGGTATCACTTGAGGGAAGACACACGCGATGCTCGCCCACCAACCGCCACAGATCGCTCGCGCCAATGGCATCGACATCTGCTACGAAATTTTCGGCGATCCGGCCGCGGAACCGCTGCTCTTGATCATGGGCCTCGGCGCCCAGATGATCCATTGGGATGACGATTTCTGCCGCCAGCTCGCCGCGCGCGGCTTCCGCGTCATCCGCTTCGACAACCGCGACATCGGCAAATCCTCGCACCTTTCCGGCGGCAAGCGCCTGACCCCATTCGAACTGATCAAGTTGCGGCTCCTCAAGATCCCGGTCGCGGCGACCTACAAGCTGATCGACATGGCCAAGGACACGGTCGGCCTGATGGACGTGCTCGGCATCAAGTCGGCGCATCTGGTCGGCGCGTCGATGGGCGGCATGATCGCCCAGGAAGTCGCGCTGTCGTTCCCGCAGCGGGTGCGTTCGCTGACCTCGATCATGTCGACCACGGGCAACCCGAAAGTTCCGCCGCCGACACGCGAGGCCGCCGCCGTGCTGATGGCGCCGCCGCCCACCAGCAAGGAAGAATATTTCGCGCGGTTCGCCAAAACCTGGAAAGTGCTGCGCGTCGGCTCGTTCCCGGAAGACGAGGCGCTCGACCCCTCACGCGCCGCCCGCACCTTCGAGCGCGGCCTCAATCCGGCCGGCGTCGGCCGCCAATTGCGCGCCGTGCTGGCCTCCGGCAGCCGCAAGGAACGGCTGCATCACCTGAAAATCCCAACGCTGGTCATTCACGGCACCGTCGATCCGCTGGTGCGCCCCGAGGGCGGCAAGGACACCGCGGCCTCGATCCCCGGCGCAAAGCTCTTGATGATCGAAGGCATGGGCCACGCTCTGCCGATCCCGATGTGGCCGCAGATCATCGGCGCGATCGACGAGCACGCGCATCGCGCGGCGGCGAAGGCGGCTTAATTCTTCGTCGCCATCCAGATGACGTGGCGGGCGCCGCCGCCTTTGCCGGTGGCGCGGATGTTGACTTCGTTGACGTCGAAGCCTGCACCACGCAGCCGCTTTGCAAATGCCGGGTTGGGCCCGGACGACCAGACCGCCAGAACGCCGCCCGGTTGCAGCGCGGTGTGCGCCGCCTTCAGTCCCGCTGAACTGTAGAGCGCATCATTGGCCTTGCGTGTCAAACCTTCCGGACCGTTGTCGACGTCGAGCAAAATGGCATCGAATTTCGACCGATGCGTACGTATGATCTCGGTAACATCGGCTTCCCGGATGCTGACGCGGGGATCGCCGAGGCTGTCGCCAAAGATTTCCGCCATCGGGCCGCGCGCCCAGGCGACGACGGCCGGGACGAGTTCAACCACCACGATCTGCGCCTTGTTGCCGAGCGCACCCAGCGCGGCACGCAGCGTAAAGCCCATGCCGAGGCCGCCGACGAGCATATGAGGCTTTGCGACTTGCTCGATCTTCTTCGCCGCAAGCGTCGCGAGCGCGGCCTCCGAGCCCGAGAGCCGGCTGTTCATCAGCTCGTTGGTGCCGAGCATGATCGAAAACTCCTTGCCGCGACGCATCAGGCGGAGTTCATCCTCGGTACCGGGAATGCGGGCGGTGTCGAGTTTTTCCCAGGGAATCATGCCCCAGCTTTAGCACCAAACGCTGTCATCGTCCGGCTTGACCCGACGATCCAGTATTCCAGAGGCCCCGTTATTGGGTGCCGTCTCACGACCGCCGCGGCGTACTGGGTCCCCCGCTTTCGCGGAGGACGACAGTTGGGCCAACCTACCCGCTCGCCCACACATCCAGCACATAGCGGTTCTTCGTGCCGAGATCGTCGATCCAGCGCAGCCCGGCGTCGACATCAGCACCGGACGTTTCGCGATAGATCGCCACCAGCGCAGCCTTGACATCCGGTTCCATCTTGCCGCCGTCGCCGCAGACATAGACGATCGCGCCCTGCTCGATCAGGTTCCAGACACGCTCCTTCTGCGCCGCCACCTGATGCTGCACATAGGTCTTCGGCCCGTCGGCGCGCGAGAACGCGGTGTGCAGCTCGGCGATGCCGTCGGCCGCGAAGGCCTTCAGTTCATCCGCATAGAGAAAATCCTGATCGGGATGCCGGCAGCCGAAGAACAGCATCGCCGGACCGAGGTTGGCGCCTTGCGCCTTGCGGTGCGCGCGCTCCTGCAGGAAGCCGCGGAACGGCGCCAGCCCCGTGCCGGGGCCGATCATGATCACGGGTTGGGTCGGATCGTCAGGCAAACGGAAGCCGGCCTTGGTCTCGCGCACCGTGGCATGGATGTTATCGCCGACGCGGCGGCCGGAGAGGTAGTTCGAGCACACGCCCTTGTAGACGCCGCGTCCCGAACTGGCGGGCGCTTCGACGACACCGACTGTGATGCTGCAGCGCGCCGGGTCGATCGAAGGCGACGACGAGATCGAGTAATAGCGCGGCGCCAGCAGCGACAGCATTTCCAGATAGGCGTGGAACGGCAGTTCGCAGGCCGGATGTTCTTCCAGCAGATCGAACACCGATTTGCGTTTTGTCAGCACGTCCGAGCGGTAGCGCTCCGCGGAAGCCGCGTCGTCGCCGACATAGGCGAGCAGCTTTGGCTTGGTGACGGGACAGCGCGTGTGCTCCGACATGATCTGGATCTGCTTGCGGGTCGCGATCTGCTGCAGCTCGACGAACTCGGTCAGCAACCGTCCAACCGATACAGCATCGCCGACCGGCAATTGCGCGCGGCGGCCTTCGGCGACCTGCAGCCGGATCTGGTCGGCCGGCAGGAAGCCGAAGCGGCGTGCGACGGAATCGACCAGCGCCGGATCGTTGCGCGGCACGACGCTGAGATGGTCGCCGACGCGATAGGCGATGCCGGGCGGCAGTTGCACCTCGATATGCCGGGTCGAGCGGTCGGAGGCATTGGCACCGCTTTTGTTCTGCAATTCGGAATTGACCGACACTTTCATCGGCGCAACGCCACCCTGCGCAACGAGCACGTTGACCGCCGAGGGCGCCACCGGCTCGATCGAATACAGCGGCGCGTCGTCGGCGCTGCGCGTGATATTCGAGGCGAGACCGAACGCCTTTGCCGCCGCCGGCCCGAGCGCCGCGAACCACTTTTCAAACTGGCCGTCGAGATCGCTGCGGGCATCGCCTTCGCCGCGGCCGTAGACGCTGCGCGCACCGTGCGCGGCCAATTGCTCATCGATGATGCGCGGCACGGACTGGTAGGTCGCCGCCCAGTCGCTGTTGCCGCAACCGAATACGGCGTAGCGCACCTTCGCGAACGCATCCTTCGGAATGTCGCCTTCAAGCCATTTGACGAACTGCGTCGCGTTATCGGGCGCCGCGCCATTATAGGAGGCGCAGAATATCAGAACCCCGCCCTCCTGCGGCAGCTTGCCAACATGGTCGTCGAGCGCACCGAGCCTGGTCGCAAAGCCGTTGACCTCGGCGAGATCGGCAACGCGGGTGGCGAGCTCCTCGGCGGTGCCAAGGTTGGAACCGTAGAGCACCAGCAGCGGCGTGTTGTGTCCAGGACGGGTCCGCGCTTTCGGCGCCGCGGCGTTCGAGGCGGCCACAGCCACCGCCGCGCGGCCCGCGAAGGCACCGCGGTCCTTGTCGGCGCGCGGCCGCACCTTGATCTTGAAGCCGTCGGGCTTGATCGTCAGCGTTTCCTTCAGATGCATCTGGTAGCGGTGCGTATCGATCAGCTTGAAGCGCTGCAGGATCATCCCGATCGCGAGCGCCGCTTCGTGCATCGCGAAACCTCGCCCGATGCAGGCGCGCTGGCCGTTGCCGAACGGTTTCCAGGCGTTGATCGGCCGCTTGGCCTCGGCCTCACGGCTGAAATTCTCTGGATCGAACGCGTCGGGGTTCGGCCCCCAGACGCTGGGATCGCGGTGCAGCGCCATCACCAGCACCGTCACAAAAGTGTTCTTCTTCAGTCTGTACTTGCCGCCGATGGTCTCGTCCTGAAGCGGCGCAATGCCGTATGCCGGTGCCGGCGGCCACAACCGCAGCGCCTCCTTCAAAATCTGTGTGATGTAGGTGAGCTGCGTCACCTGCTGATAGGTCGGCCTTGCATTGATGTCGGGTCCGAGCACGCGGTCGACTTCCTCATAGGCCTTCTTCAGCACTTCCGGATGTTTTAGAAGCGCATAGATCGTGCACGACAACAGCCCGCTGGTGGTCTCGTGGCCCGCGATCAGGAATGTGTTGATCTGGTAGCGGATGTTGATGTCGTCGAGCTGCTCGCCGGTGGCGCGGTCGACGCCGGTCATCATGGCGCCGAGCATGTCCTTCTTGGCCTCAGTGGCTTCCGCATTGCCGCGGCGCTCGGCAATGATCTCGTCGACCATCTTGTTCATGAAGGCGACGTCCTGCGCGAGGTCGCGGCGGCGTTTCTGCAGCCACAGGCCTTCCAGCGGAATGCCGCGCGTCATCATGATGGTCTCGAGCGAACGCACCAGCGATTCCACGAACGGGTGGTAGTCGCGGCGATAGAACGAATTGAAGCGATAGTCGAAGCCGCACAGCCCGATGGTGTCGAGCGTCAGCGCGGTCATGTCGTGGACGACGTCGATTTCCTCGTCGCCGTTGAGCCGCTCCCATTTCTTCACGAGCTGCTCGGCGATATCGACCATGCTTGGATGGTAGGACGTCATCGCGCGGTTGCCGAACGGCTGCAGCAGGATGTTGTGCGCCTTGCTCCAGTTCGGCTCATTGGTATCGGCGGTAAACAGCCCGTCGCCGCCGACGGCGCGGACGCGGCGCAGCGACCCGCGCACCGCCTTGTCGAAGCGCTTTTCGTCGGAGAGTTCGTCGATCAGATCATGGCCGGAAACGATGACAAGCGGCGCGCCCATCATGTCGAGCCAGAAGATCGGCCCGAGCTCCTTGGTGAGCCGCACCAGATGCTGCACCGGCGCATTGGGATCCAGCGACAGCATATTGCCGACGACAGGCTTCTTCGGCGGATGCGGTATCGGATCTAGCTTGTTGGGGGACGCCATCGGAAAATAGTCTCCTGGTCTCGATCTCTAATCGTCATTGCGAGCGAAGCGAAGCAATCCATCGCGCCGCAAAAAGGAAGGATGGATTGCTTCGTCGCTTCGCTCCTCGCAATGACGGTGTGCTGACTGCGCCTCACCCAAATCTTTTCCTACGCCATTCGATCAGCTTGGCGCTGACCTCGTCCGGCTTTTCCTGCTGCGTCCAATGGCCGCTGTCGCGCACCAGATATTTCTCCAGATCGGGGATAATCTTCTCCATGCCGTCGGCGGCCGATGGCGGCAGCACCGCGTCGTTCTCGGCCATGATCATCAGCGACGGCACGCGCACCGTATGGTCGAGGCCTTCCGAGCGCTGCCAGTTACGCGAAAAGTTGCGGTACCAGTTGATGCCGCCGGTAAAGCCGGTCTTCGTGAAAGCATCGACGAACACCTTCTTTTCCTCCGGCGACAGGATCGGCGTGCGCGGATCGAATTTGGCGTCGTAGGCGGCGATCATCTGCGGAAAGGCCAGGTTGGTCTTGGCCGACGCGCCGACGCCCGCGATGGACGGCGCGTCCGAAGCGTCCTTGCGCGGCAGCGGCTTGCGCATGAAGGCATCGAACGTCTGCTCGACGCGGCTGCCGAAGATCCTGTCCGGCTCGCGGGCGGGATCCTGAAATTGCACGATATACATGCTGTCGCCGAACCGCTTGCGGAACAGCTCGATCGGATCGGCCGGCAGGCGGTCGTAATGCGGCGTGTTGACGCCGACGACGCCGGCCACGCGCGACGGATGCCGCAGCGGCATCTGCCAGACGATGAAGCCGCCCCAGTCATGGCCGACGAAAATCGCCTTGTCGATCTTGAGATGGTCGAGCAGTCCGACGAGGTCGCCGGTCAGGTGCTCCATGTCGTAGGCCTCGACCGGCTCGGGCCGGTCGGTCGCGCCATAGCCGCGCTGATCCGGCGCAATCACGCGGATGCCGGCCTCGCTGAGGGCCTTGATCTGGTGACGCCAGGAAAACGCGAGTTCCGGCCAGCCGTGACAGAGAATGAGCGGCGGCTGATCGGACTTCGGGCCCGCCTCGTAATAGCCCATGCGAATATTGTTCACCTGGGCGAACTGCAGCGGCGGCATTTCAATCATCACAAAACCCTATTCAGCAGCGCTGGTCATGCTCGGCGGCGGCGCGAATGCCGCCTCCAGCGCTTCAAATTCGACCGGCAGCATGTCGCACATGACCTGAACATGCGGAATGATGTTGGCGCCGGCGATGAAGCCGAAATCGAGCTGGTCGCGGTAGCTCTGCACGGTGATGTTGAGCGCGATCCCGTGGGTCGAGATCGACACCGGGAAGATGTGCAGCAACTCCGCGCCTGCCGCGTAGAGCGTCTGCCGCGGCCCCGGCACGTTGGACACCGTGATGTTCGCCGACGGCGGCAACACGTTCGACAAGTCGGAGCGGCTGTAGAGCAGCGCCAGGATCTGCACCAGGATCGGCGCGCCCAGCATCGAGATATTGGACACCTGCGGCATGAAGGCCCGCAGCGGATGCGACATCTCCTTGGACTTGGTGGATTGCGCGATGATCGCCTCCAGCCGCGCCTTCGGATCCTCGATATTGGTGGCGATCGAGCAGATCATGCCGAACACCTGGTTATTGGCCTCGGTGTTGCCCTCCTCGCGCAGCGAGATCGGCACCGCGGCCGTCATCGACTTGGCGGGCAACGCGCCACGCTCCAGCAAATAGCGCCGGACCACGCCGGAGGAAAGCGCCAGCACCACGTCGTTGAGCTTGCCGCCGGATGCCTTGGCGACCGCCTTGGCCCGCGACAGCGAGATCGAGGTGCCGGCAAAGCTGCGCTCCGACGAAATCGCCTTGTTCAGAATCGTCGACGGCGACACCATGCTGGCAATGCTGTCGCGCGACTTCGGATCGGAGATCTTGCCGACCACGTCGTTGACACTTTTGAGCATCGCCGGAATGCTGCCGGCGAATTTCACCGCGCTCTCGATCTGGAACATGGCGTTGTCGAACAGGATCGATCCGAGATCGCTCTTGCCGGAACGCGGCAGATCGAGGGTCTTCGGCGTCGACGAGCCGTCAAAGGGCTGGCGCCAGAGCTGCTGGTAGGAATCGATCAGGTTGGCGGCGATGTCGCGCGGCTCGTTGCTGCCCTTGGCCTGCGGAATCGGCTGCTCGACCACGCGCGGCACCGGGGTGACGTCATAGATCATGTTGGTCAGCGCAGCACCAGCGCCGCCGTCGATGCAGGCGTGATGCATCTTGGAATAAAGCCCGATCTCGTTGTCCTTCATGCCCTCGAAGACATAGAACTCCCAGAGCGGCCGGGCGCGGTTGAGCAGCTTGGCATGCATCCAGCCGACGATGCGTTCCAGCGTGGCGCGGTCATACGGCGCCGGCAGGCTGCCGCGGAAGATGTGCCGGTCGATGTCGAACTGGTCGTCCTCGACCCAGGAGGGATGATCGATGTCGAGCGGGGCTTTTTCCAGACGCGCTTTGAGGATCGGCGCGATGTGCAGCCGCGAGGCGATCATCGCCTTGAAGTCCTCGAAGAAGTTGCCGTTGTAGTTCTCCGGCAGGCGGAAGATCGCCATGCTGCCGACATGCATCGGCATTTCAGGCGTTTCCAGATACAGAAACGACGCGTCCATCGAAGACAGCTTCTTGGCGTCCGCCATATTATCCTCCCGGTAGAAAACGCGGCGCCTGGGTGGCGCTTCTGGCGTCTGGAGTGTCTTTGTTATTGGAGCATATCCGAAAACCTCTCACCATCCCGCATCAATTGCAGGGAGGGATCTTTCGGGATCGTGCCCTAAGCTCAGCGCGTTAGCTCAGGATTGTGCATTTTCAGGGGGGCCGTAGGCAATGGCAAAGGGTCCTGATCGGTCAAAATGCTTAAATTCGCCCTCGGGCTGCGCCAGACGGTCGGCCACCGCCCATAATGCTGCGGGGTTGACGCCGAGCCCTATATGGCTGGCGAAGTACACCTCGATGTTTTCGGCGGTCTCAGAAGGACGCAAAAGGCTGGTGTGCCAGTTCACGATACCGTCGGTGCGGGAATAGATCGAGGTCGCCGGCACCGGCAGGTCACCGGCGATCGCCTTTGTTAACTCCGGATTGTCGTCGACGGCCTCCCCCGACAGCGCCTCGTAGAGCCGCGTGGCGTTGGTCGCCCTGATGTCGTTGGCGAAGGGACTGCCAAGCGTGATCACGGCGCGCACCATGTCCGGCATCTGCAACGCGAGATCGCGCGCATAGACGCCGCCGAGACTCCAGCCGACCAGGCTGACCTTGCGGCCGGTCTGGTCGTGAATGCCCTGCACGAGGTCGCGCAACGCACCGCGCTTGGAAGCGACGCCGCCGAGATTGCGGCCCATGTTCCAGGCATGGGTGTCGTAGCCGAGTTCTTTCAGGTAGCGCCGCATCGGCGCCATCGACAGATCGCTGGCAAGAAAGCCCGGCAGCGCCAGCACCGGATGCCCGTCGCCCTTCGGCGCGCGCAACAACAGCGGCGACAGCAGAAGGCTCGAATTCAATTCGAACAAGCCCCTCGCCTCGGCCAGCATCAGGAACAGGCTCGGCGGCCGAAGCCTTTGCGCTTCCGCGGTCCGGTCCTCCGCGGCGGCCACTTACTTCTTGTCCTTCTTACCCATGCCGCCGAGGCCGGCCATGGTCACGAACATGTCCTGGAACCGCTCGGCGATCTTGGGGTCGAACGTGAACCAGCTCTGGATCAGCGACTCCGGAGAAACCTTTTCGATGTTGGCCATCATCTGCTGCTGCATCTTGTCCATCACCGCCGTCTGCATCGGCTGCACGTCCGGAAGACCGAAAAACTGCCTGGCCTCCAGCGGCGTGCAATCCACTTCGACGTTAACTTTCATGACCGCTCCTTTTGCTGGCTTTTGGCAGTATCGTCACGATGACCCCAGTCACGCAAGGACAAGACCTTAACCCCGCTCATCTATTTCGAACATGGTCAATCAAAGCGTTCAACGGCGAAGGGCCTGTGATCGGCGAACGGGGTCTCGCCGGTCATCATTTCGGCCAGCAGGCGGCCGGTTGCCGGTCCGAGCGTCAGGCCATGGTGCTGGTGGCCGAAATCGAACCATAGCCCGCCATGGCGGGGGGCCTTGCCGATCACCGGCAACATGTCGGGCAGGCAGGGCCGCGCGCCCTTCCACGGTGCGGCGTCTACCGGGTCGCCCAGCGGGAACAGCCTGTGCGCCCGCGGCAGGGCCCGCTCGACCTGGACCGGCGTCGGCGGCGCGTCGCGGTGGGCGAACTCCGCACCGGTGGTCAGGCGGATGCCGCGGTTCATCGGCGCCAGGAGATAACCGAGATCGGTGTCCAGCACGGGATGGTTCAAAACCGCATTGCCGCGTGGCTTGAGATGCAAATGGTAACCACGCTTGACCTGAAGCGGGATCGAATAGCCGAGCGGCGCAAAGATCTGATCGGACCACGGTCCCATCGCCACCACGACGTCCCGCGCCGTGATGGTGCCCTCCAGCGTCGCCACCCGCCACCTTCCGCCCGATTGTTCGAGCGTTCGCGCGTCGCCGACAAGGTATCGCCCGCCCTTGCGGCCGAACAGCGCCGAATAGGCTTTGGCCAGGCCGCCGGGATCCGGCACGAAGCCCGGCGCCGGAAAATGGATTGCGCCGCTGAAATCCCCGGTCAGATGCGGCTCGCGTGCCATGATCGCCGGCGTGTCCAGGATCTCGCCAGCAACCCCATACTGCTTGGCACGCTCCAGCTCCCCCACCGCACCCGCCAGCGTCGCCTCGGAGCGAAACAGCTTGATCCAGCCGCTCCGCCGCAACAGCTCCGGCACGTTGGCTTCCGCGATCAACGCCTCGTGCTCGATCAGGCTGCGCTGGATCAACGGCAATTCGGCCATCGCGCTGTGCAGTGCACGCTCCGGCGACGAGGCGCGGAAATAGCGTACCAGCCATGGCAGGAAGGCCGGCAAATCCTTGAAGTGGTACTGCACCTGCGGGGCGCGAAGGAACGCGTAGCGCAGAATCTGGCCAAAATCCCGGGGAAACATGTAGGGAAAGACCGAGGCGCATTCGATCAATCCGCCATTGCCGTGACTGGTTTCCTCGCCGGCAACCTCATGCCGGTCGATCAGAACCACATTCCTGCCGCGTTTCTGCAGGTGCAAAGCGGCGCTTACGCCGACCATGCCCGCCCCCAAAACGAGGACGTCGGCCTTCAGTTCCGCCATTCAGCACTCCGAAAGTTCAATGTCAGGCGCTCGCGCCCAAGCCCTAAGGTGATGTCCAATGGTTGCGTTCGTGGGGCAGGCTAATCGTTGCCGCACCGCCGCGCAAACCGGCAACCTGTGCGGGGAAATGATGCTTGCGCCGCGCGGCTGGACTTTGGCAACATGGCTCGGCAATATCCGCCGCTAGTCGCGGAAATGGCTGATCAACGCGGGGAAATCGAACAAATGTCGGTACGTCAGAGTTTGCTTGCAGCGACCATGGCTTCCATCATCGGCCTGGCGGTGGTGCCGGCATCGGCCCAGACCCTGCGCTATGCCAACCAGGGCGATCTCAAATCGCTCGACCCCTACACGCTGAACGAGAGCACCACCCATGCTCATCTCGGGCATGTCTTCGAAGGCCTGATCGCGCGCGACAAGGACCTGAAGATCATCCCGGCGCTGGCGGAAAGCTGGGAGACGCCGGAGCCGACCCGCTGGCGCTTCCATCTGCGCAAGGGCGTCAAGTTCCACAATGGCGATCCCTTCACCGCGGACGACGTCGTGTTCTCCGCCGACCGCATCCGCAAGAAGGGCTCGAATCTGCAGACCCGAATCGCAGCCGACGTCAAGGTCGTCAAGGTCGACGACTACACGGTCGATTTCATCCTGACCTCCCCGAACCCGATTCTCAATTCGCAGTGGGACACGTGGTACATCGTCAGCAAGAAATGGGCGGAGGCCAACAATGTTGTGGAGCCGACGCCGGCCGCATCGACCACGCCGAGCTACGCCTCGCTTAATGCAAACGGCACCGGCCCCTTCACAATAGAAAGCCATCAGCCTGGTGTGAAGACCGTCTTCAAGGCCAATCCGAACTGGTGGCGCAAGCCCGAACATAACCTGAAGGAGATCGTCTTCACTCCGATCGGCTCCGATGCAACCCGCGTCGCGGCGCTCTTGTCCGGCGAAGTCGACGTCATCGAACCGGTCCCGCTCCAGGACATCTCGCGCGTCGATTCGAGCCCGAATGCGCAAGTGCTCAAGGGACCAGAAATCCGCACCATCTTCCTCGGTATGGATCAGGTGCGCGACGAACTACTCTATTCCAGCGTCAAGGGCAAAAACCCGTTCAAGGATGTCCGGGTTCGCGAAGCCTTCTTCAAGGCAATCGATGTCGAATTAATCAAGACCCGCGTGATGCGCGGCCTCTCAACGCCATCGGCGCTCATGATCGCCCCGCAGCTCTATGCCCATTCAAAGGATTTCACGCGACCGAAATTCGATCCCGACGGCGCCAAGAAGCTCTTGACCGAGGCCGGCTATCCCGACGGCTTCGAGGTCACCATGGACTGCCCGAACGATCGCTATGTCAACGACGCTGCGATCTGCCAGGCCGTGGTCGGTATGCTCGCGCGCATTGGCGTCAAGGTGAACCTGCTGGCGCAGCCGAAGCAGCAGTATTTTGCCAAAGTGCTCAATACCGGAGGCTATCAGACTTCATTCTACCTGCTGGGCTGGACACCGGGCACCTCCGATGCCCACAACGTGCTGTACGAGATCATGGGCTGCCGCGACGACCCGAAATCGAGCCGGGGTCAGGGTAATCTGGGCGGCTACTGCAACAAGAAGCTGGACGAATTGACGGAAAAGGTCCTCGTGGAAGCCGATCCGGCAAAGCGCGACCAGCTGATCAAGGAAGCCTTCGATATCCAGCTCAAGGATTACGGCTATATCCCCCTGCACCAGCAGGCGCTCGCCTGGGGCGTCTCGAAAAAAGTGAAACTGGTGCAGCGCGCCGACAACCAGGTCCTGCTCTATTGGGCACGGATCGGGGAATAGGGCAGCTTCAACAGGGGTCCCGGTGGCACCGCGCTTCCGGGACCCTTCGTCTTCAGGCTGACAGCGACGCCGGCCGCATCAAGACGAGAAAGTGAAAGAATAACATGCTCGCTTTCACTCTTCGCCGCGCTCTTCAGGCCATCGGCGTCATGCTTGCGGTCGGGATCATCGCTTTCTCGATGTTCCGGTTTGCCGGTGATCCCGTGAACCAGATCGTGTCAATCGACACGCCGCCCGCCGAGCGCGAAGAGGTGCGTAAATCGCTCGGTCTCGACGATCCCGTAGCGGTGCAGTTCGCCCGCTACCTCGTCAATGCCGCGCAATTCAAGTTCGGCGTCTCCTATCAATTCCGCCAGCCGGTCTCGAATCTGTTGATGGAGCGGCTGCCGGCGACGATGGAGCTGGCGATCTGCGCCACCCTGTTCTCGATGGTGTTCGGCATCCTGATGGGGGTCTATTCGGCGTTGCGGCGCGATACGTTGCTCGCGAAGATACTCCAGGCGGTGTCACTGATCGGTATCTCGCTGCCGACCTTCCTAATCGGCATTCTGCTGATCTATCTGTTTGCGGTGACACTGGGCTGGTTGCCCTCGTTCGGCCGTGGCGAGGTGGTGCGGCTCGGCTGGTGGACTACCGGGCTGCTCACGCTCTCCGGTCTGAAGGCGCTGATCATGCCCTCGATCACGCTCGGTCTGTTCCAGATGACCCTGATCATGCGGCTGGTGCGCGCCGAAATGCTCGAAGTGCTCCGCACTGATTACATCCGTTTCGCCCGCGCCCGCGGCCTGACCACACGCGCAGTCCATTTCGGCCATGCGTTGAAGAACACGCTGGTTCCCGTCATCACCGTGGCAGGGCTGCAGTTTGGTACGGTAATTGCTTTTTCGATCATCACGGAAACCGTGTTCCAGTGGCCCGGCATGGGTTTGTTGTTCGTGCAGGCGATCCAGAACGTCGATATCCCGATCATGGCCGCGTACCTGCTGATGATTTCGCTGATCTTCGTCACGATCAATCTGGCGGTGGATATCCTCTACACCGTCGTCGATCCGCGTTTGCGCTCGACCATTAGCCGTCCGTCATAAGCGAGATCATGCAATGTCCGACGCCGTAGTGCCACACCGAGCAGAGCCGAGCGCGCAGCCGACGCGTTCCGGCACGGGTTGGCTGAAGGGCGCGCTCGACAGCGATATCTTCTATTCCTTCCGCCGTTCGCGGATGACCATGGCGGCGGCCGTCGTCACCGCTCTATTCTTTCTGCTCGCGCTATTTGCTTCCCAGCTCGCGGTGCAGAACCCGTTTGATCCAGCGCAGCTGCAATTGATGAATTCGCGGATCTCGCCGCTATGGACCGCCGACGGCCAGAGCCCATACCTGCTCGGCACCGACGAACAGGGCCGCGACGTGTTTTCCGCCATTCTCTACGGCTTGCGGATTTCGCTCGTGGTCGGCGTGCTCGGCGTGGTGCTCGCCGGCGCGCTCGGCATCACGCTCGGCCTGATCGCCGGCTATGTCGGCGGCGCGGTCGATACCATAATCATGCGCATTGCCGACGTACAGCTCACCTTCCCCGCGATCCTGATCGCACTGCTCGTAAATGGCGTTGCGAAATCAGTGCTCGGCAATCGGCTGGACGCCATGACCACGCTGGCGGTGCTGGTGGCGGCGATAGGCTTGAGCACATGGGTGCATTATGCCCGAACTGTGCGCGGCTCCGTTATGGTCGAGAAGAACAAGGATTATGTCGCCGCTGCGCAACTAATCGGCCTTCCCGCGCCGAAGATCATGCTGCGTCACGTGCTGCCGAACACGATGGGGCCAATCCTCGTCATTGCTACCATCAACCTGGGGATTGCGATCCTCACCGAGGCAACGCTGTCGTTCCTCGGCGCCGGTATGCCCGACACCATGCCGTCGCTCGGCACCCTGATCCGGATCGGCAACAACTATCTGTTCGCCGGCGAATGGTGGATCGTGGCCTTCCCCGGTATTGCGCTGGCGGGGCTGATCCTCTCCATCAACCTGCTCGGCGACTGGCTGCGCGACGCGCTCAATCCAAAGCTCCGATGACCGTACCCGTTCTCTCCGTGCGTAACCTCGAGGTGGAATTCCTCACCCGCCGCAGCACGCTGCGCGCCATCAACGGCATTTCCTTTGACATCGCCAAGGGCGAAGTGCTCGGCGTGGTCGGCGAGTCCGGCGCCGGCAAATCAGTCACGGGCCTGGCCGTCATCGGGTTGATCGATCCGCCCGGCCGCATCGCCGGCGGCGAGATCTATCTGTCGGGAATGCGGATCGACCATCTGCCGCCGGAAGAAATCCGCCGCATCCGGGGAAAAAGGATCGGCATGATCTTCCAGGATCCGCTGACCAGCCTCAATCCGCTCTACCGGATCGGCGACCAGATCGTCGAGACGATCCGGACCCACATGAATCTCTCGGAGACCGCGGCGCGCAAGCGTGCCATCGACCTGCTCGCCGAGGTCGGCATCCCCGCGCCGGAAAAACGCATCGACGCCTATCCGCACGAGTTCTCCGGCGGCATGCGGCAGCGTGTCGTGATTGCGCTGGCGATCTGCGCCGAACCGGAGCTGATCATCGCCGACGAGCCGACCACCGCGCTCGACGTCTCGGTGCAGGCGCAGATCATTTCGCTGATCAAGCGCCTCGGGCGCGATCATGGCACGGCAGTGATGCTGGTCACCCACGACATGGGCGTGATCGCCGAGACCTCCGACCGGGTTGCCGTGATGTATTCGGGTCGGATCGCCGAGATCGGCCCGGTGCAGGACGTGGTGCAGAATCCGCTGCATCCCTACGCCAAGGGCTTGATGGGCGCGATCCCGACGCTGGCCGGCGAAGACAAGCGGCTGGTGCAGATTCCAGGATCGATGCCGCGGCTGTCGGCCATTCCACCCGGCTGCTCGTTCAATCCGCGCTGCGCCTTTGCGTTCGACCGTTGCCGCGTCGATCGGCCGGAGCCGATCAGGCAGGGCTCGCATGCGGTCGCCTGCCATCTCTACGACAAGGCCACGGAGACCGCGGCATGACGGCCTCCTTTGTAGACGTCAGAAACTTGCGCCGCGTGTTCGACGTCTCAAAGCCCTGGCTCAACCGCGTGCTGGAAGGCGGCCATCTGGAATTCTTGAAGGCCGTCGACGGCGTGACCTTCGATATCAAGAAAGGCGAAACCTTCGCGCTCGTCGGCGAGTCCGGCTCGGGCAAAACCACCGTGGCGCGGATGGTGGTGGGATTGCTGCCGCCGAGCTCGGGCGAAGTGATCATCGACGGCATCTCGATGACGAATGCGAAACAGGCCCAGGCGCGGCAGCGGCTGCGCCGCCGCATCCAGATGATTTTTCAGGACCCCTATGCGAGCCTCAATCCGCGCTTCCGGGTCGATGCCATCGTCTCCGAGCCGATCCGCGCCTTCGACCTGATCCAGGGCGAGCGCGATATTCGCGCGCGCGTCGGTGAATTGTTGAGCGTCGTCGGCCTGCATCCCGACGACGGCCTGAAATATCCGCATGAGTTTTCCGGCGGCCAGCGCCAGCGCATCGCGATCGCGCGCGCGCTGGCATCTGAAGCCGAATTCATCGTCTGCGACGAGCCGACCTCGGCGCTGGATGTTTCCGTGCAGGCGCAGATCCTCAACCTGATGCGCGACCTGCAGGACAAGTTCGGCCTGACCTATCTCTTCATCAGCCATAACCTCGCTGTGGTCCGCCATATGGCGACCCGGATCGGGGTGATGTATCTCGGCCGCATCGTCGAGATTGCGGAAGGACGTGAGCTGTTCGCCAATCCCAAAATGCCCTACACCAAGATGCTGCTGGGTGCGGTTCCCGATCTCGCGATGTCCGGACGCCAGCGCATTCCGGTCAAGGGCGAAATTCCCAATCCGATCGATCCCCCGCCGGGCTGCGCCTTCAACCCGCGCTGCCCGCTGGCGTTCGACCTCTGCCGGAAGGAAGCGCCGCTACTCATCGACGGCGTCGCCTGCCACGCCGTCAACCATCCGGTTGAAGCCACGGCTTTGGCATGATCACGGAGATGGGTGCAATGCGTGGCATCCCAGCGGTTGGCATCCAGCCTCGCCTGTGGTCAAGTGCGCCCGCATCTCGATACCACGGAATTGGACTCCCATGAGCAACATCAATCCCGATCCGTTCACCACCCGGCCCGAAATCGAAGGCACCTTTGGTGTCGTGACCTCGACGCACTGGATCGCGACCGCCGTGGGTATGGGCATCCTGGAAAAAGGCGGCAACGCCTTCGACGCCGGCGTCGCCACCGCCTTCACGCTGCAGGTGGTGGAGCCGCATCTGAACGGTCCCGGCGGCGACGTGCCGATCATCGTCCACGACACCAAGCGCGGCCACACCGAAGTGATCTGCGGACAAGGCCCCGCGCCCGCGAAGGCAACCATCGCGCACTACAAGAGCGAAGGCCTGGAGATGGTGCCCGGCACCGGCCTGCTCGCCGCCTGCGTCCCCGGCACGTTCGAATCCTGGATGCTGCTGCTGCGCGATTACGGCACGATGCGGCTGCGCGACGTGCTGGAGCCCGCGATCGCCTATGCCCGTGACGGCTATCCGCTGGTCGAGCGCGCCGCGGCAACGATCCAGATCGTCGAAAAATTATTCCGCAATCACTGGAAGACATCAGCCGCCGTCTATTTGCCGAACAACGAGGTGCCGAGGCCCGGCACACTGTTCACCAACAAGCAGCTCTCGGAAACCTACGCCCGCATCCTGCAAGAAGCCGAAAGCGCCGGCTCCGACCGTGTCGCGCAGATCGAACGCGCGCGGAAATCCTGGTCGCACGGTTTTGTGGCGGAAGCGATCGACAAGTTTTGCCGCACGCAGGAAGTGATGGACGTCTCCGGCTCGCCGCATCGCGGCGTCCTTTCGGCCGACGACATGGCGCGCTGGCAGCCGACCGTCGAGGCGCCGCTCACATACGACTATGGCCGCTACACCGTCTGCAAGCCCGGCGTCTGGAGCCAGGGGCCCGTGATGCTGCAGCAGCTCGCGCTGCTGAAGGGCTTTGAGCTCGACGGGCTCGATCCCGCCGGGCCTGAATTCATCCATCTGCAGATCGAGTGCGCCAAACTCGCCTTTGCCGATCGCGAGAAGTTTTATGGCGATCCGAAATTCACCGACATCCCGATCGCGACCTTGCTGTCCGACGCCTACAATGACGAGCGCCGCAAGCTGATTTCCAAAGACAAAGCCTCGCTGGATTTCTTGCCCGGTTCGGTGGAAGGTTTCGGCTCGGTCGTAAAACTGCGCCGCGCCGAAGGCCATCGCGAGGCGGTCGGCGCCATGGGCGCGGGCGAGCCGACCGTCGGCCGCTTCGGCGAAGTGCGCGGCGATACCGTGCATTTCGACATCATCGACCAGGCCGGCAACATGATCTCGGCGACGCCGTCCGGCGGCTGGCTGCAGTCCTCGCCGGTGATTCCCGAACTCGGCTTCTGCCTCGGCAGCCGCGCGCAGATGTTCTGGCTGGAGGAAGATCATCCGGCGGCGCTGGCGCCCGGCAAGCGTCCGCGCACCACGCTCTCGCCCACCATGGCGCTGCGCGACGGCGAGCCCTACATGGCCTGGGGTTCGCCGGGCGGCGACCAGCAGGATCAATGGACCACGCAGTTCTTCCTGCGGCATGTCCATGCCAAACTGAACCTGCAGGAAGCGATCGACGCGCCGGCGTGGCATTCCGAACATTTCCCGATCTCGTTCTGGCCGCGCACCGCGCGCCCGGGCGTGCTCGTGGTCGAGAACCGCGTGCCGAAGGCGACCGTCGATACCCTGACAAGCCGCGGCCACGTGGTCGAGATCGGCCCCGACTGGTCGGAAGGCCGGCTCACCGCCGCCTCAAAGGTTGGCCGCCGCCGCCGCGCTGCAGCCAATCCCAGAGGCATGCAGGGCTACGCGGCGGGACGATAGTCAGGGAATAGACAGGATGACCTGGTCGATCATCGCCCGCGATCCCCTCACCGGCCAAATCGGCATCGCCGTCGCGACCAGGTTTTTCGCGGTCGGCGCGCGCGTGCCGCACATTGCCCCCGGCATCGGCGGCATCGCGACGCAGGCGCTGGTCAATCCCTATTACGGCATCGACGGGGTAAAGCTGCTGCGCGAAGGCAAATCGCCGCGTGAGGTGATCGACACGATGATCGCCTCGGACGCCGGCCGCGAGAGCCGGCAATTGCACGTCATGGACATCAAGGGACGCATCGCCGCGCATACGGGGCGCGAGTGCATCGACTGGTGTGGAAGCATCCAGGGCGACGGCTTCTCGCTCGCCGGTAACATGCTGGCCGGCGAGGCCGTACTGTCAGACACGGCGCGAGCCTTTGCCGACAACGCCGCCCTGCCCTTTGCGCAGCGGCTGATCGTGGCGATGAAGGCCGGCGAAGCCGCCGGCGGCGACAAGCGCGGCAAGCAATCGGCCGCGCTGGTGATCCAGCGCGAGGAAGAGTGGTCCGATCTCGACCTGCGCGTCGACGACCATACCGATCCACTTGCCGAACTCGAGCGGCTGGAACAGGTCAGCCGCGAGCGCTGGGTGCATTTCCGCCAATTCATGCCGACGCGCAGCAATCCCGCAGGGATCACCGACCGCGCCGTTATTGACGCCACCATCGAGGCCGCCATGGCGCGCAACACATGACGGCACGCCCGCTGATCGAAATCGAGGGCCTGCGCGTCGTCTTCCATGGCGACAACGGCCGCACCACGCATGCCGTCGATAGCGTCGACCTTAGCGTCGGCCATGGCGCGACGCTTGGGCTGGTCGGCGAATCCGGCTGCGGCAAGAGTGTAACTTCGCTCGCCATCATGGGGCTGTTGTCAAAGGGCTCCGCCGAGGTCTCCGGTTCAATCCGCTTCGACGGTTTTGATCTGCTCGATGTCCCCGACGAAACCCTCCGCGACCTCCGCGGCAACCGGCTCGCGATGATTTTTCAGGAGCCGATGACGTCGCTCAATCCGAGCTTCACCATCGGCGACCAGATCATCGAGACCATCCTTCGCCACCGCGGCGGCTCGCGGCGACAGGCACGCGAACGCGCCATCGCCCTGCTGCGCCGCGTCCACATTCCTTCACCCGACAAGCGGATCGACGAATATCCGCACAAGCTCTCCGGCGGCATGCGCCAGCGCGTGATGATCGCGATGGCGCTGGCCTGCGACCCGCGCCTCCTGATCGCGGACGAGCCGACCACCGCGCTCGACGTCACCCTGCAGGCGCAGATCCTCGATCTGATGCGCGAACTCAAGGCCGCCAGCGGCGCCGCGATCATTCTGATCACCCACGATCTCGGCGTGGTCGCCGAAGTCTGCGACGAGGTCGCGGTGATGTATGCCGGCGAGATCGTCGAGCGTGCCCCGGTCGACGAGCTCTTCGCCAACCCGCAGCACCCCTACACCGTCGGCCTGCTCGGCTCGATCCCGCGGCTCGGACGCCGCGCCGCGCATCTGGCGACGATCGAGGGCATGGTGCCGAACATGGCGAACCCTCCGGCCGGCTGCCGCTTCGCCGCGCGATGTCCGTTCGTCATTGAAACCTGCATCGCCGCGCCTCCGCCGCTGGCCATCGTGGGCACGGGCCACGCCTCGCGCTGCATCCGTGCACCGCTGGAGCGACTGGTGTCATGACCGTCCTGCTCGAAGTCGACGGTCTGGTGAAGCATTTCGTCGCCGCGCGTTCGGTGTTCGGAACGCCCACCGCCCATGTCAAGGCGGTCGATGGCGTCAGCTTCACCGTCGAGGCCGGCAAGACGCTGGCGCTGGTCGGCGAATCCGGTTGCGGCAAATCCACCGTGAGCCGGCTGGTGCTGCGGCTGATCGAGCCGGATGCCGGAACGGTGCGCTTCGAAGGCCGCGACCTCGGTGCGCTCGACGCCAACGAATTACGCGCCTTCCGCCGCGACGCGCAGATCATCTTTCAGGACCCCTATGCGTCGCTCAACCCGCGCATGACCGTCAGCCAGATCCTGACCGAGCCGCTGGCGCTGCACGATCTGGTGCCGGCTGCGCGCCGGCGCGAGCGGGTTGAAGAACTGCTGCGGCTGGTTGGGCTGGAGCCGCGCTTCGCCCGCCGCTATCCGCATGAGTTTTCCGGCGGCCAGCGCCAGCGCATAGCCATTGCGCGATCGCTCGCCGTGGAGCCGAAACTCGTGATCTGCGACGAGCCGGTGTCGGCGCTCGACGTCTCGATCCGCTCGCAGATCCTCAATCTCTTGCGCGACCTGCAGGACCGGCTCGGCCTCGCCTATATCTTCGTCTCGCATGATCTTGCGGTCGTGAAGCACATCGCCGACCGCGTCGCGGTGATGAATCTCGGCGTGATCGTCGAGACCGCGGATGCCGAGGCGCTGTTCGCAGCTCCCCGGCATCCCTATAGCCGGGCCCTTCTGTCGGCAATTCCTGTGCCTAAACCGCGGGCAAAGCGCAGCCGAATTGTGCTGCAAGGGGAGATGCCGAGTGCACTCGATCCGCCAAAGGGCTGCCGTTTCCATACGCGCTGTCCCGACATGATCGACCGGTGCCGCATTGAAGTGCCGCAATTGCTCGCGGATGGTGCAGGACATGCCACAGCCTGCCACCGCACGGCGGAACTGCCGCCACCGGAGTCGATCATGGCAATGGACAGCGGCTTTTCACCCGCGTTGGAAAAATTGGTGGCAGCCTTCAACAAAGGCACGGAAGGTGCAGGGCACGACGGGGTTGATATGGTCGGGACCACAACAACGGCGAGTTAACGGATATGGGATCGTCA